>Ga0326728_10003662_pt1 | contig 47055 bp, 47 predicted proteins | sample MB3enrmetagenome_FD_207602 | JGI IMG/M metagenome (GOLD analysis project Ga0326728, IMG submission 207602) | Lab enriched peat soil microbial communities from McLean, Ithaca, NY, United States - MB31MN | ecosystem: Environmental > Terrestrial > Soil > Wetlands > Peat | place: USA: New York...
CCTCGTTCACCTTCATGGTGCCGATCTGGGCGGTGAAGGCGGAGCCCGAACGCCCCGCCACGATGATCGCGGTGAACAGCACGCCGATCTCGCGCAGAACGCCGATGCCGAGCGCGTTGATGGTGAGGATTTCCAGATCGAAGCGTTTCAACTGGTCGGCGCCTTGATAGGCGAGCACGACGCCCATGAGAAACATGAGTAGCCCAATGATAGGCAGCGCGTTGATTCCGACTTCCTCGATCTGGTGGATCAGCGCGGTGACGCGCAGGGTTCCGCGCGGCGCGGAGAATATCTTGAACCATTCCACGGTGACGCGGCCGAGATAGCCGAGGATGCCGTAACCTTGGGCCAGCACATGGAAGGTGGCGCGCCCGGTTTGTTCCAGGAATGCCTCAAGCGTATGGCGCTTGGGAATTACCACGGGCGCCGTGACATGTTCGGTCTCGATCATGGCGAGCAGCGGCGCATAAATCTCCGGCACCGCGACCACGGGCACGCCGAGGCCCGCGTTTTCGAAACCCAGCTTGGTGCGCACGATGAGCCAGCAGCCCGTGCTGTCCAGGCCGGCGATCCCGCTTCCGTCGATCTCGACCTGCGACGCGCCGCTCATATCGATGTCGCGTAACAGCGGGTCGAGCGTGGCGGCATGATGCACTGTCCACGATCCCCCGGCCGTCAGGCGCAACTTGCGCAACGTCCGCGAAACCTCCAACCAGGGACGCGCTTCGCTATCGGTCGCGTCGTCGGCAGGACTCGTATCGGGACGCATTACCGCCGCCCGCGCGGGCATGAAACAGCGGGCGCTGCACATAAGTTCATGGGCGCGCCGTGCCGATGGCTCGATCTACTCATCCGTCAGGCCCGTCGTATCAGCCTCAAGACGAGCAGTAGTACGACGGCGCCGATCGTGGCGCTGGCAATGATCGAAACGAGCCCGACACCGAGATGAACGCCCAGTTTTGGCAACAGCCAGCCGCCGACGAACGCGCCGACGACGCCGACGACGATATCGCCGACCAGGCCGAAGCCTCCACCTCTGACGACCATTCCGGCCAGCATTCCTGCGACCGCGCCGATTGCGAGCCAGATAAGTAATGTTTCGATAGGCATGCCAAAGTACATGGCTTTCTCCTCTTGAAGGTAATCGTATCGACCAAAGCGGTTGCTAGCCTGCGCGGACGGTCGGCGCCCGCGCAGGCTGGGTTTGCGCGATTACGGTCCCGCGCCAGTTTGGAGCGGGACCGGTCGTGCTGCCTATTGGATGTACCAATTACCATCGTCATGACGGCAAGCGGTGCCGGTGCGGTTGTAGCTGTGCCCGTTGCCGTACCCGGATTCCTGGTAGTCGCGGCAGGTATTGCCGTCGCGCGAATATTCGCGCACCGGAGTGAAGCTGCCATAGCTGCTGTCTTCGCTGTTGCGCCAGCGATAGCGATGCCCGATCTGGCCTTCGAAGCCCTGGCTATACGACGCCATGGCTTGACGACGGTCGCCGCAGTTCATGTCGCTCGAGATCGCATTGCCGGCGATTCCGCCTAGGATCACGCCGCCGACAACCGCGCCGCCATTGCCATGGCTTGCCGCTCCGCCGATCAAGCCGCCCGCGACGGCGCCCAAGAGCGTCCCCGTGGCGTTATTGTCGCCGCAATCGCTGCCGTAATAGTAGGCGCCCCGGTCGTAGCGTGTCTCATGGCGATATGCATCGGACCGATAGTGATCGTCCCGCTCGCGATGGGCCATGCCATCGTCGTAGCCGTAATTGTACCCGTTTCCGTAGGCGGGCGCGTTCTGATCGCTTGTGATCGGCGCGGCATTGTTTTGGCTATTGTTCTGCTGGTTGTGGTCGTAGGGGTCGGCGTTTGCCACGCCCGCAACGAACACAACAGCCGCCGTAGCGAGTAATATGCTCATCCTGTTCAACATTATCTTTTCCTTGAGAGATGCCCGCGCGAGGTTCCGAAAGGAAATAGCGCGGGATAGGGTTCGCGCCCGAAGCGCTTACTCGAAGAGATGATAAGCGCAGGTAACCCCGCGAGGCAGACTCGGAATCTACCCAGCCCGGTCGGTTGTCATGCGCTTGAGCGTACGTCTCCCACTGGCGCGACACGCGCGGCGCCGTTGGCGCCCGCTGCCTTACCGGCCTTGTCGAGAATTTCGAGGAACGGCTTCATGATGTCGATCGGCATCGGGAACACCACGGTGGAATTCTGTTCCGCGCCAATTTCCGTCAGGGTTTGCAGATAGCGAAGCTGCATGGCGGCGGGAATGCTGCCCAGGATCTGCGCCGCGTTGACCAGGGTCTGCGAGGCCTGGAATTCGGCTTCCGCATGGATGATCTTGGCGCGCCGGTCGCGTTCCGCCTCCGCCTGTTTTGCGATGGCGCGCACCATGTTTTCCGTGAGTTCGACGGTTCTGATCTCGACATTGCTCACTTTGATGCCCCAGGTTTCGGTCTGGGCGTCGAGGATTTCCTGGACGTCGGTGCTGAGCTTTTTCCGCTCGGAAAGCATCTCGTCGAGCTCGTGCTGCCCGAGAACAGCACGCAGGGTCGTTTGTGCCAGCATGGCCGTAGCCGGGAGATAGGAGAGAACCTGAATGATCGCCCTTTCGGGATCGACGACGCGAAAATAGAGAACCGCATCGACCTTCATGGAGACGTTGTCGCGGGAGATCACGTCCTGGCTCGGGATTTCGATGACCTGAATGCGCAGGTCCACGCGCACCATTTCCTGGATGAAGGGTATCAGCAGCACAAGGCCAGGCCCCTTGACCTTCTGAAACTTTCCCAGAGTGAACACCACGGCTCGCTCATATTGGCGCAGGATCTTCACGCTTGCGGCAATCAGAACGAAGGCGACGAAGAGGACGACAGGGATGGCGATCATGGTGGGGGAGATCATCGTGCTGCTCCTTTCAGAGCGTGGGGAAAAGAGCTTTCGTCCCGGCGGCGGCCGAGGCCGACGCAGAACGTGCTGGGATTGCGCGCCCGGATTGGCGCAAACGACCCTGCCGAGCGACCGCGCAGAATAGCGTTCGACGCTGCCGGTGCGGCAGGTTCGGAAACTACTCAGACCCAAACGCGTATTGTCGGAACAGGTGAGCCAGCGTTATGCCGAAGCAGCCCGATTGCGGTCGCTCGGCCGGATCATGGCACAGCGCTTGAAATGGCCGACTGGGTAGATTCCGACGCTCCCGTCAGGCAAGGGGCGATGACAGTATTCCCCCTTGGCGCGATCGCCGGCCGGACTGCGACAGTCAATACCGCGCAGCAAAACCACCGCATCGATCTCGCGCATCTTTTTACAGCAGAAAAGGAAACGTAATCATGACGTCGGTTAAGACTCTGGCCCTTTGGGGCACCGCTTCGCTGTGCTTTGCGCTCGCTTTGTCGGGGGCGGCGTTTGCCCAGTCCGCGATCTCGCATCCCTCCACGCCCGCAGAGCAGGCGCAGACGCAGCAGCTCAATCAAGACATCACCAACGCCAATGACGCCGCCGACGCGCAAAGCGACCAGAACAACGCCCAATATCAGGCGGAATTACTGCAATATAAGGCAAGCCAGGCAAATTATGAGGAGAGTGCCGCCCGCTATGAAGCGGCGCGCGATCGCTATGTGGCGGCAAATGCGCGGTATCGTCGTAGCGCGTGGCCCTCGCGTTACGAGCAGAGTCTCATCGTCGACACAAGCGACCTGTTGGGAGCGCGGGTTCATACCGCCAACGGCCGCACGGTCGGCCGGGTACAGGAAATCGCTCTAACTTCCGGTCATGTCGATGCGCTGCGCGTCACGCTCGATCGCGGCCGCGGCGATGTCTGGATCGAGTCGGCCGATCTGCGGTTCGACGCCGACCAGAAAGTCGTCATGACCGATCTGGACAGGCAGGACTTACGCGAAATGACCCGCGAAACCTATTGAACGAACCCGGCCGCGCCGGAAAGGCAACGCGCCGCCGACAATGGCCCCAACTTCCACGGAGAACGCGATGTCGCTGATTACCCTTGTTGCCGTGCTGATCGTCGTTGGCGTGCTGCTGTGGCTCGTCAATACCTACATCCCGATGGACGGGAAGATTAAGAGCATCCTCAACGCCGTTGTCGTGATCGGGGTCGTTCTCTGGCTTTTGAGTGTATTCGGCGTCCTCGACAGCGTCTCAAGGATCCATATCGGCAGACTGTACTAGGCTTTGGCGAGGAATTCGCCGTAGACGTCACTCGAAAAACCATCTCAATCTCAAGAAAGGACTCTTCTATGAAAAAGCTCTCAGCTTTGATTCTTTCCTTGGCTCTGATAAGTGCGACGGCGGCGAACGCTGGCGTCGGCGTCGGAGTTCATGTCGGCGGTGTCGGCGTCGGGGTCCATCTCGGTGTTGGTCATCATCGCCACTGCACCGCCTGGGGCTGGCGCCATCATCATCACGATCGCTATTGCGCCCGCTGGGGTTATTGAGTAGCGAATAGCAAGCGTACGTGGCTTAGGCTTTGGCGCTGCCGCACGCTTGCTAACGCTATTTTCCAAGCCCCTTACGAATCGCAAGCAATTCCCGCCGGCGCTTCGCGCTTACTTTGGGGTAGGACATTTTGAGATCCTCGAGCGTGTCGAGAACAACCTGCGAAACGATCAGCCTCGCGTTTTCCTTGTCGTCGGCGGGCACGATATACCAAGGCGAATGGCTCGAGCTTGTTGCGCCAATACATTCCCCATACGCCTTCATGTAGTGCTTCCAGAATTTCCGCTCTGCGATGTCCGCGAGGCTGAATTTCCAGTTCTTTTCCGGTTCGTCGATGCGCGCCAGAAAGCGCTTGCGCTGTTCTTCTTTCGAGAGATGGAGGAAGAATTTGACGATGCGCGTTCCATTGACGTGAAGGTGCTTCTCCAAATCCGCGATCGAGCGATAGCGGTCGCGCCACAGTGCCTTGTCGTGATGGGGCGTATCCGGCAGCCTTTCGCCGGCCAGAAGTTCGCGGTGTACGCGGACGATCAGAACTTCCTCGTAATAGGACCGGTTGAAGATGCCGATCTTGCCGCGGCCCGGCAGGTCGCGCGTCGTGCGCCAGAGAAAGTCGTGCTCCAATTCGGCGGCGCTGGGATGCTTGTAGCTGAACACCTGGCAGCCTTGCGGGTTTACGCCGGACATCACATGGCGGATGGCGCCGTCCTTGCCCGCCGCATCCATCGCCTGAAAGATCAAGAGCACGGCGTGGCGGTTGTCGGCGTAGAGAAGCTGCTGCTGCTCGCTCAACCGCGCCACATGCTCTTCCAAGAGCGCTTTGTATTGCTCCTTGGATTTGTAGACGGGATCGACCTTGGTCGGCCATTTCTTGAGATCGACCACGTCTCCTTCGGTTACGCGAAAGTCCTTTGGATGTATTTTCATTTTATTCCTTCCGGAGGTGCTAGCCGCATGGGTGCTGGCCTATTTGGGTGATACGTCTTTGCGAATCTCGTGCTCCGCTTGGTGCCAGTCCTGAACCGCGCGGCCGTCCCGGCGGCCGTGCTGCTCATATAGTTCATAGGCTCGCTTGTTGATCTGCGGCGTCAAATCGGACGGCGTTTCTGTTTTCAAGGGATCGAGAATCCGATACGCGAGCAGTTTCACGCGGTCGCTTATGAGGAACCACACTAGCGCATAGCCCCAGACGAACAGCGCCCAGCCCCAGCCAAGTGGTGTCATCAGGAACCCGTAGACGGCAATCAGCGTCGCCAGGATTTGCGTGCCGAGGACAGCGATCCACAGGACCCGAGCGGGACGGATCGACCAGAACGGGCCACGCGTGCGCGTCATGAAGATCGTCAGATGCCCGGCCACGGAGAGCATTAGATACATCATCGGTTGAAGGTGGTTGTGGTCGAGATGGAAGACGCGGTCGCCGAGGAAAAACAGACCGAACGCGGCTAACGGCCCGACCAAGCCCAGCACCGTGGCGATTCCCAGCACCACGCGCATGTTCCACGCTTCGGGCTGGTTCTTGTAGTACACATTGTCATAGGCGATGGACAAGATGGCGCCGTCATTGAGCAGCGCCAGCATCACGATCATCACCGCCGTCAGCGGATAGAAGTTGAAGATCAGGATCGCCAGCGTCATGAACAGTAGCACGCGCAGCGTCTCGGCGATGCGGTATATCGCATAGCTATTCATCCGCTGGAAGATGCGGCGACTCTCCTTGATCGCGTCGATGATTACCGATAGGCCTGGCGTCATCAGCACGATGGCGGCGGCCGCACGTGCAGCATCCGTCGCGCCCGAAACGGCGATGCCGCAGTCGGCCTTCTTAAGCGCAGGGGCGTCGTTCACCCCGTCGCCGGTCATGCCGACGATATGGCCGCGCTTTTGCAAGACATCCACAATGTGGAATTTGTGTTCGGGGAACACCTGGGCGAAGCCGTCTGCCTTCTCGATGGACACGGCTACCTCTGCGCTCTGCTGATGCTTGAAGTCTCCCAGGCTGGCGGCATCGAGAATGTTTTCGCCCATCCCCAATTTCTTGGCGGTCTCCCGCGCAATGGCGAGCGCATCGCCCGTCACCATCTTGATTTTTACACCCATCGCCAGCGCGGTCGCGATGGTGGACTTGGCATCGTCGCGCGGCGGATCGAACAGGGGCAGCACGCCGAGAAACTGAAATTTGCCATCGCCGTCGGCCCGCGCCACGCCCAGCGCGCGAAAGCCGCGCGCCGCGAAATCGTCAACCGCCTTGTCGACGGCGGACTTTACGTTTGCGGCATTGGCCGACAGCGCCAGGATTACTTGCGGCGCACCCTTAGTGACCTTGAACGCTTTCCCGTCGGCGCCTTTGACGGCCGCCTCGGTACGCTTATGCACCGCGTCGAAGGGCTGAAAATGACCAACCTGATAGGGTTTCAAGGCGTCTTTGTCCTTCAACCCGCCGAGGACGGCCAGATCGATGGTGTCGTTGTTGTCGGCGCGTGACGCCAGCGCGGCCGCGAGGATCACCTGGTCGGCGGGAATCGCATTCACGGTGAACGGATCGCCAAGTGTCAACTTGTTCTGGGTCAGCGTGCCGGTCTTGTCGGCGCAGAGCACATCCATGCCTGCGAGTTCCTCGATGGCCACCAGCTTGCTCACAATCGCTTGCTTTTTGGCGAGCAGGCGTGCGCCAACCGCCATCGTCACCGACAAGACCGTCGGCATCGCGACGGGGATCGCGGCAACGGTCAGTACCAGCGCGAACTGCAGTGTGGTGAGGATCGGATCGCCGCGGAAGATCGCGACGGCGATGATCACGGCCACCAAGGTCAAGGCGAGAACGATCAGATAATCGCCAATCTTGAGCACAGCGCGTTGGAAATGGCTGACGGTGTGCGCCGTCTGGACCAACTCGGCCGTCTTGCCGAAATAGGTGTTCGTGCCGGTGGCATAAACCATTGCGCCGGCCTCGCCCTGGCGGATGATCGAGCCGGAAAACACGGCCTCGCCCGGCTTGCGCGTGGCAGGAAGGGATTCGCCCGTCAGCGCGGATTGATCGACCTCGACGGGATCGCCGTCCAGCAGCCGCGCATCCGCCGGCACGATGTCGCCCAGGCGCAGCCGGATGATGTCGCCAGGCACCAACTCGCGCGCCGCCGGGTCGATCCATTTGCCGTCGCGCTTGACGCGCGCCTTGATCGCCAGCGTGGCCTTCAGAGCGGCGATGGCGTTTCCGGCCTCATATTCTTCCCAGAATCCGACCATAGCATTGGCGACAAGCAGAAGAAGGATAATGAAGAAATCCGGCCAATGACCGACGACGCCCGACAGAATGACCGCCGCTTCGATCATCCACGGAATGGGGCTCCAGAAATAGGAAAGGAATTTCAGAAGCGGATTGGTCTTCTTTTCTTCAATTTCGTTCGGCCCATATTGCGCGAGCCGTCTTGTTGCCTCGGCTTGTGTGAGGCCATCCGGCGACGATCCCAGCTTCTTCTCCACCTCCGCCATCGGCAGGGTTTTCAGATCGTCTTTCGCGCCGGGCGGCTTCGACTCGGATTGAGAAAATTTGGCAGCGTTGGATTTCATGATACCTGTTCCTTGCGGCGGATTTCGCGCACCGGCAGCCCGATCGCGGTACAAGGCATGGCGCATCTGCCATAAGCCGCGCGATAGCTCGTCGATGATGAAACCTATAATGCCGTGGCATGCAGCCTCGGAAACTACCTAAGCCGCGGCCGGATTGAGTAGTTTCCGTACCTACCGTCGCGGGCTCGCCGTCCCTATGGTCGGGACGGCGCGCGCCATGAACGAGACGTTCACGCGGTGGCGTTTTTATAAGGAATGAATCAGATGCAGATCGGTATGATTGGGCTTGGCCGCATGGGCGCCAACATCTCGCGGCGCTTGATGAAGGCCGGGCATTGCCGCGTGGTGTTCGATGTCGACTCTAACGATGGTGTCGAAGCAGCAGGAATCTAGAGCATGGGGTTCGACGGTTCATCGCGTTGCGGCAGCCGCTGGGCGGTGTCCGCGAGCGCTGGCGAAATATCGACGATCGTATAGCCGAGCCTTTCCAGATGGCGAATTTGCGCGCACGTGTCCGTTCCCGTTGGAACGAACATACGGGAAACGCCATAAGGTGTCTCGGGACGTTGGAACCGAATGGTACTGCTCATACATGCATCCTTGGAAAATTCCGCCCCCTCGATAGCCGGGAGGACATGTGAATTTGTCACCAATGATTTCAGACCGGAAGGTTCGGAATCTACCCAATTCTGACTCCACGCACTTAGCCTCGTCCTCCCGTACGGCGGTCGATCTTCCGAACGTCCGATGCGTAGATTCCGAGCCTGCCGGCCTGGCGTGCGCCGGCCTATGAACATCACTCGGTTCGCGCGGCTTGCCGAATGTTGCCGGAAACGTTCCGGGGAAAGTCAAATGCTTCTGGAAGCTCCCATAGATATTGTTCGAGTTGCGGGCGCCACGGATAGCCCATCGTTCAAATTGTATCGTCTGGCTATGGCGGACAAGGCCGCCATGCTGATCGCGTTGATCATCGCTGCCGCAGCGCTTTTCTTCTGGCTTCTCGGAATCGTCGGCTTGTGGGGAAGCCCACAGTCCAGGTTTGACCACGCCATGATCGTCTGGACGGCCGAAGCGGAGCTAGCACTTGTGCTGCCGATTTGGCTGTTCCTAAGGGTCATGGAAATCGTTGTCGGGGTGACAAACCGGTGGTTGCTTGCGAGCCGATACGGCGTGCGGCGACAAGCGGAACGCCAAACTGCACGCACGGAGGCTTAGATAAATTGTCGGAATCTTTGGTGGAAAGCCGCGAGAGGCGTTGCGACAGCGACAGGCCGAGATTCGCGGCGCGAAAGAGCATCATGATGCGGGAATATCATGTGCTGGTGGTTTGGCCGGATGGCCGTCGCGAGAAGGTCGGCCGTTTTGGACGCAGGTTAAGCGCGGCCCGTTGGATAGAAGAGAAGGCTGCCGATTGGCTTGCACAATATCGCCCGGCGGAAATGTCGAATTAAGAAGGCCGGCGTCTTGCGGGTTCACGTCGATAACAAGCGCCGTCCCGACGACGAGAGTACAAAGTCCGCCTGAACCAGTCTATGTCAGCCGCCATAAGATCAAGGAAATTGCCTTTATGGATCGCGTTCAACTGGATCCTCCGCCAGGCGGCAGCCTGATGGCTAAGATGGCGCATTGCGCCGCCTATGTGACCAACAGAGGGAATGTGGTCGCGATTGAATGGGGTGATCTCATCGTCACTAATATCGCGAATGCCTTCCACACAGCATCGATCGAGTTTATGGATGCCGATCCCTTATCGCACTCGTGAAGCGTTCGACAGCAGCGAGCCACGCATCGAACTTGTCCGCGACCTCCCAGATCTTTGGTAAGCGCTTCTGTGTTCGAACATGCCATGTACCATTGAGGGTCTCTTTTTCGACGTTCAGGCGATTCGCTGCTGCCATAGCGATGCGATCCGGTCGAGTGCCAGCAAGACCGAATCACTAACGAGCCTATCCGATTCCGTCTTGAAAAGATTCAGGAACTTCCGCTCACCGGGGAAGTTGGCGCGCGTTCAAAACTCAAAGACACGCTCCCTTGCGCCCCTCGCTTCCATCCAACGGACCGCCCCGCAGCGCTTTGATCCGTAGCGTTTGCGTGATCCGTAGGGCGATAGCCTTCGCCAACACTCTGTCGTCATGGTTCAGGCCCTTAGCCCTCTCTTAACGGACGGTACCAAGCCTCACGACCATTTTCCGGTTATCGAGATTACAACAGGCTCGGGTCTGACGTTTCGGCCTGAGGGGCAGCATCACTGGGAAACTGGCGCTTGGACTTGCCCCTTGAGCGTCAGCCTTCGAACGTCGCGATATTGTCCAAGCGGCGTGAACCAATGTGGTCTGTGCCCAATTCGAATTATTACCTGCCGAAATGTGGCTCACGCTCGCACATAGGATTGTGAGCAGCGGCGTATCGTTCACGAACGCCAACGGCCCCGCCGATCGGATATTATTGCTCGTGATCGGCATTGCGGCATTTCAATCGTGAGAAGTCCCTGTCAGTTCGAGTTTGCCCACGATCTCCCGCAGCGTGGCGGCGGATTTTGCCAAGGCACTCCATTCGTCGGGTGGCAATTCGACCTGCAGAACCTGCTCGATACCCCTCCAGGACAAGACGCAGGGCACACCCAGGCTAACGCCGCTGAGGCCATACTCCCCCTCGAGCACCGCGGAAACTGTCAGCACGCTGCGTTGATTGCGCAGGATCGCGGCGGCGATCTGCGTCAGCGCCATCGCGACCGCAAACCATGTGGCGCCCTTGTAGTCGATGATGTGATACGCCGAATGCCGCACTTCTTCGACAATAGCGCGCCGTGTCGCCTGCCAATCGTCGCACTTGGCGCATACTGGGCAGAACTGATCCATCGGCATGCCCGCCATGTTGGTGATCGACCAGGCGGCAAACTCACTGTCGCCGTGCTCACCCATGATCTGGGCATGGACGTTGTGCACATCGACGCCGCAATGCCGGCTCAACAAATGGCGGAAGCGTGCGCTGTCAAGAACGGTGCCGGAGCCGATGACGTGCCCTCGTGGCCAGCCGGAGCGTTTGTGGGCGACGTAGGTCAAGATATCGACCGGATTGCTTACGATCAGAACCACGGCATGCGAGTTCTGCCGGATGATCTCGTCCATTATTGTTTGAACGATTATCGCATTTCGCTGAATCAGCTCCAACCGCGTTTCGCCCGGTTGTTGCTTGGCACCGGCCGTGATCACGATCAGTGAGGCATCGGCGTAATCCGAGGGCTCGCCGACACGGATCATCGTCGAGGGGAAAAAGACCTGGCCGTGAGCCAGATCGAGAACCTGGCCCATGGCGAGGTTCCGGTTGGCGTCCAGCAAGACAATCTCGTCCGCCAAACCTCTTTGCGCCAGGGTGTAAGCGAAGGTCGATCCCACGGCACCGGCACCGATAATCGCAACTTTTCGAGATTTCCAATGCCCGGTGACCATGTCGGCTCCTTGCGCTATTCGCTGCGTCCATCGTTATCCGCAAACTGCGGGAAGAGCACGTTGTTTTCGAGATGGATGTGCTCCATGAGGTCGTCGACAAGCTTGCGAAGCCCCGTATATAGAGCGCGCCAAGTCGCGCAAGCTTCTGGCGGCGGCTCATAGCCGTGTGCGATCGCCTCCAGGTGGTGCAGGCGCTCGCCGTGTTCGGTATGTTCCAGGCGCATTTGGGCGATCGGAAAGCGGATCATCGCATTGTCGCCGGCAAGCATCATGGGAAAGAGCACGGTTTCCTCTTTCTGCATGTGGGAGCCGAGTTCCCTGCCGATATCTTCCAGCGCTTCGGCAAGACCACTTGGAACAAGCGGATGCTCGTGGTGGACGGCTTCCACTTTCTTGGCAAGGCGAATGAGTTCCGGTATTTCGCGCCGGTGAACTTCGTGGAAACGGGTGATGATATAGGGCACGAGTTCGCCCGGATCGTGGGGCGCGGACTCGGTGGCATCCGCATTGAGCGCCGACAGGTATGCCAGCAGTTCGCCAAGCGGAAGGTCTTTCTCGGCCGCCGCCGTTTTGAGCGCGATATTACCGCCGCAGCAGAAATCGAGCTTGGCCTTTCGGAATACGGCCGTCGCGCCCGGTAGATGCGTTGCGATATCGGCCAGTGTCCGGTCGGCAAGGTCTGTATTTGGTTCAATCGTCGATGTCATCGTTTCACTCCTTTGCGCCGCAGGGATGGTCAACCATCCCCTGGCTCTTCGCTGAACTGATCGGGATATTTATTGGGAGCACCGTCCCATTCCTTGGCGTCGGGCGGCGCTGGCTTTCGCGTCGCGATGTTCGGCCAAACTTTCGAGAAGCGCTGATTCAATTCAGCATAGGCCGCAGCCTGCGGATCGGTGTCTGGCACGATTGCCTCGGCCGGACATTCGGGAACGCAGACGCCGCAATCGATGCATTCGTCCGGGTGGATCACGAGCATGTTCTTGCCTTCATAGAAGCAATCCACCGGGCAGACGGTGACGCAATCGGTGTATTTGCAGCGGATACACTTATCGGTGACGACGAAGGTCATGCCGAGGCCTCCGCTGCTGTGTGTCTGGGGCGGTAAAACATTCCAAGCTGCAAGCTACAACTCTCAACACACAGAGAAGTGCCCGGTCGTTCTTGTCGCGAGGAAGCATGACTAGCCTCCATTCCTACTTGATAGCGTGAAAGAGGTATCAATAATACCTCTTTAATGTGATGAGGCAAATTCGCCGTGCGCCAAGCTGCCACATATGTAGAAATCGGTATGTTAAGTTCAAGCGTTCAGCAGGTTTCGTATGCTGTCCGTACGCTTGGATGGTTTCACGACATCAGCCAACGTGCGAGCATCCAGTGTCGCCAAGAAAGCACGCAAGGCTTCTTCCAATGGGCGGCGCAACCCGCAGGCGGGCGTGACCACGCAGACATTGCGCTCGCGGTCGAAACACTCCACCAAGGCAAAACTGTCCTCGGTCGCGCGCACGACGGCACCGAGCGTGATGTCCGCGGGATTGCGCGCCAGTCTGAGTCCGCCATTGCGGCCGCGCACGCCTTCGACGAAACCGGTCTGGATCAAGGTCTGCGCGACCTTCATCAGATGGTTCCGCGAGATTGCGTAGCGCTCCGCGACGCTGGCAATGGTGTGGACCTCGTCTGGCTCAAGCGCGAGCAACATCAACACGCGCAGCGCATAATCGGAATGCTGGGTAAGCCTCATACAACCCGTCCTTGACCGCAACCGAGCCACCGAAGATAGAGTCTTTGCGGCAAAAGGGATACGGGCGCAGCAAGCCGCGCCCGTTCCGCATCGTCAGTTGTTGCGCAGCAACGGTTTCAACTTCACCACGAAATCGTAGGCCATGAGAAGCGCGCCGGCTGCGAAAACGACGTCGCCGGGTAGCCGCATCCATTGCCAGAACACCATAGTGTTGTAGAACTCCATGCTGCGGGCATAGGCGAGTCCATGCTCATACACCGCGGCAAGCTGCGACCAGCCGATCGGAAAGAAGTTTAGCACGATCCACATGACCAGTCCGATATTGTAGAGCCAGAACGCCCAGCGGCCGAGCTTCTCGCCGAAAGGCGCATGATCGCCCGCGAGGTATCTGAGGCAGAAATAAACCAGCCCCAACCCGAGTAGCCCGAAGGCGCCGAACAACGCGGTGTGCGCGTGGTTCAACGTTAAGAACGTCGCGTGTTCGTAATAATTCACCAACGGGGCGTTGAGAGTGCCGCCGCCGAACACGCCGGCGCCTACGAAGTTCCAGAATGCAGCCCCGATGATGTAGAGATAGGCAAGGCCGTATTTGAAATCCGCTTGACCCTTGATCAGATTGTGCTGCTGGATCGCTTCCATGATGAGCAGGACCAACGGCAGAACTTCGATGAAGGAGAACATCGTGCCGAGCGGTACCCACATGCCGGGCTCGCCCGCCCAATACAAGTGGTGACCCGTGCCGAGCACGCCGCCGAGAAAGATAAGGATCAGCTCAAGATAGACCGCACGTTCTGCGAGCCGGCGCGAGACGAGCCCCACTGCCATCAACAGATAGGCGCTGATCGCCGCGGCGAAGAACTCGAAGGACTGCTCCACCCAGAGATGCACCACCCACCAGCGCCAGAAATCGGTGATGGTGAAGGACTTCTCCACCCCCGTCAGCGGGATCATGCCGAAGGCGTAGAGCAGGGCGATGTTGGTGGTGGACGCCCAGATCAAATGTTCGAGACGAATGCGACCGGTCCAGAACTCGCCGGTCGCCTTCCAAAGGCTGTCCTTGGTCGGCCACAGCGCGCGGAAGACGAGCAGGCTCCAGATCACCAGCCCGGCGAAGAAACCGATCTGCCAGAAACGGCCGAGTTCGATATAGGAAAGCCCCTGATTGCCGAACCAGAACCAGCCTTGCTTGATGTAACCCATCAGGCCGAGATAATCGCCGGCGAGCGCGCCGAGCACGATCGCGACGGTGACGTAGAACAGCACGTCGACGAGGAAGCCCTGCCACTTGGCTTCGCGTCCGGAGATGGCCGGCGCCAGGAACAGCGCGCCGCCGATCCAAGAAATGCCAATCCACACGATGGGCGATTGGATATGCACGTCGCGCAGGAAATTGAACGGCAGCCAGCGGTCGATGGGGATGCCGTAGAACGCCGTGCGCTCGGTATAGTAATGCGCCATCAGCGAGCCGACGAGAATCTGCAACAGGAACACTGCTGCCACGACCAGGAAGTATTTTCCGGTCTTGCGCTGGCTCGGCGTCAGCTTGCGGAAGGTCGAGAGCACGGGGTCCATTGGACCGTTGTCGTGCTCGTTCAGCCAGCGCTGATAGATGTAGATGACCGCGCCGAACATGAAGAAGGTGAAGCAGAAGCTCGCCCAGGTCCAAATGAAGGTGGACGTGGTGGGCGTGTTGCCGACCGACGGCTCATAAGGCCAGTTCTGGGTCCAGGAGGCGTCCGATCCCGGCCGGCGCGCGACGGTGGTCAGCGCCGAATAAATCAGGAAGCCGGCCGTGTCGCTGGCCGATTGCGGGTCGAGGCTGTAGGCGCCGCTATAGCCCTTGACGTAATCGTGCTTCAGCAGATGTCCGGCGATATTGGCCCGCAGCGTTGTGATCGCGTCGGCAAGCGCGGCTGGCACCGTCGTGTCGCGCTTCGTCAGATCGACGCCTTGCAGTTCCGTTTGCATTGCGGCGCGCACGCCCATCTTGTGCTCGCCGTTCAGCGTCGCGAAGGGCTTGCCGTATTCGGCCTGAGCAATGTTGTCCGCCGTAAGCGCGCCAAGCTTGACGAGAGTGTCGGCGGTGTAGTCCTCGCCGAAATAGGAGCCCATGCCGTAAAGACTGCCGTAATCCATCAGATCGGCGCGCTGGAAGCCTTCCTTGCCGTGGAAGATTTGCGCCTCGGTGAGAATCACGCTGCCGTCAGGGGCCAGGAACCGATCGGGCTGCGGCGGGGCCTGTTCGTAGGTCAGCACGGTCGCCCAACCGAGCATCGCAAAGCACACGATGGCGACGACGAGCAAAACCCACTTCAAGATATTGCTGATTTTGTCTTCCGCGACGGGCGTCGCAGCGATGTGTGCGGACATATGGCCCCCTGGTTTAGATGGTCTTGAGATCAGGCACGCTACGCAACGCGAGACAAGAATAGATGTATATCATATGCCTCTTTGTTTCCGTATTTCCACTTACGCCAATTGTCGCGGTATGAGTCGCATTCCCGTCCGTTCGAGCTATTTTGCGAGCTCTGCCAAGAGCGGTTTGAGAAGTGGCATAAGATGTCGCAATTCGTTGCGGTGAACCGTGCTCAAGGCAGCGAGGACGGCGTTCGCCTTTCCGGTGAGTACCAGCATTACGCGGCGGGCGTCGGCCGAATCCGAGTGCCGCGTCAGCATATGCATGCGTTCGAGACGGTCGACCAGCTCGACGGCACTGTTGTGTCGGATGCAAAGGCGCTTGGCGAGATCGCCGATCGTCACGGCAGCTCCTTCCGGATGGCCCTTGATCGCAAGCAGCGCCTGATGCTGACGCGGCGCCAACCCTTCGCCCTGCGCGGCTTCTTCGCTGAAGGCCAGAAAGCGCGCCAGCAAATGACGGAATTCCGCGAGAAGCTGATAATCCTTGAGCGTCAATTCGCACGGCTTGGACCGCTTTTTTACGGGCTTTCGGGACCCACGAGTCACTTTCAACCTCTGTTGATATATATCGTGATACGACATATCAGTCCACCGCCGAATTTCGTCCACCGCCAACCGCGAGCCGCGCTTTGTCCAGCCAGACCGGAAAAGACACACTACGCGATTTTACCACCGACATCAGGCTTTTGACGCTGTGTGGCATGGCCGTGGTGACGGGCGGCTTCGGAGCCGGCGCCGCCTGGACTCTGCTCAAACTGATCGCCTTGTTCACGAATGCGGCCTATTTCCACATTCTCTCGACAGCTCCTTATCATCTTGTCGCGGCGAAACTCGGACCGCTGTCGATCCTGATCCCGGTTGCTGGAGGGCTGATCGTCGGCCTGATGGCCCGCTTTGGGTCCGACAAGATTCGCGGTCACGGCATTCCCGAGGCCATCGAGGCAATCTTGATCGGCCAAAGCCGCATAGAACCCAAAGTGGCGTTGCTGAAGCCCTTGTCGTCGGCCATCGCAATCGGTACCGGCGGGCCGTTCGGCGCCGAAGGCCCCATTATCATGACGGGCGGTGCCTTGGGATCGCTCTTTGCGCAAATCTTCGAATTGAGTTCGGCCGAGCGCAAGACCTTGCTCGTCGCAGGCGCCGCGGCCGGCATGACCGCGGTGTTTGGGACGCCGATTGCCGCCATTCTGTTGGCGGTCGAGCTACTGCTGTTCGAGTGGAAGCCGCGAAGTTTCATCCCCGTCGCGGTATCGGCCATCGTGGCCGCCGCCATCAGGCCTTATCTTGTGGGAACGGCACCGCTTTTCCCGTATGGCGAGATAGTCGCGATGCCATGGTGGGGTCTGGCGCTCTGTGCCGGTGCCGGCATCGTTGCAGGGCTTCAATCCGCATTGATGACGCTATGCCTCTACGGCGTCGAAGACCTGTTCCGCAAATTGCCCATTCACTGGATGTGGTGGCCGGCACTTGGCGGGCTCGCGGTCGGCATCGGCGGCTGGTTCGATCCGGCGGTGCTCGGCGTTGGCTACGACAATATCTCGGCGCTGCTCCACGGCACGGTGGGATTGGACGCGGCGACACTCCTACTGCTGCTCAAGGCCTTGGTCTGGATCATTGCGCTTTCGTCCGGCACATCGGGCGGCGTGCTGGCACCCCTGCTCATCATGGGCGGCGCTCTGGGGGCGATTGAATCGCACTTCCTGCCGTTCGGAGATGCGGGATTCTGGGCGCTGATAGGCATGTCAGCAATTCTCGGCGGCACAATGCGCGCGCCGCTGACGGCCACCCTGTTTGCCGTGGAGCTGACCGGAAACCACTACATGCTGTTGCCTGTGATGACTGCCGCGGCCGCGGCCTTCGCTGTCACGGTATTGCTCATGCGCCGTTCGATTCTAACCGAGCGCATTGCGCGGCGTGGGCTCCATTTGACGCGCGAATACGCCGTCGATCCCCTGGACGTCACACGGGTATCGGAGATCATGGCGACGCCGGTGGAGAGTCTGCCTGCGGACATCACGATAGCCGATGCGGTGAATTTCTTCGGTTCCGACTCCGCCAGGCACAAGAGCTATCCGGTAGTGGATGACACGGGAGCCGTCGTGGGTATGGTATCCAGGTCTGATGCGCTGCTTTGGGCGCGGGAAGAGAACGGAAAAGGGGAGACAGTCGGCAGCCAATGCGGCTCCAAGCCGGCTCCGGTGGGATATCCCGATGAATTGGCCGGCCGATTGGCGGACCGCATGGCTCATGCGGATATCGGCCGCGTGGCCATCGTGGACCGCGCGACCGGAAAGCTGGTGGGGCTGGTCGCACGTCGCGATCTGCTTCGCATCCGTCTTGTAACCAATAAAGAGGAGTTCGCACGCCGCCGCCTCATTCGCTTTTTTTAGAATCGGAACGATTGGGATCGGTGTCGATAAGCAGGATTTTGAGTGGCGTGGTGGGTCATACCTCCTTCTCGCATTGCTGACCAATACGGGTTCTCGGATCACGGAGAAATTTGCACCAATGATTACGCGCATCGCGCTCTACATCGCCACATCTTGGCTCATGGCGGCCCACTTCTTGCGCTGGGGCGATTTCATCCTAACGGCGTTCTGTCTTGCGACACCGGCACTATTTTTTCTGTGCCGTCGCTGGAGCCTGCTTGTTCTTCAAGGGTTGGCGTAGATCGCGGCGGCCATTTGGCTTTGGACGGCCTGGCAGATCGTGTCCACGCGCATAGCCTTCGGTGAACCTTGGCTGCTCTCCGCCTTTATCCTCGGTGCCGTCACTGCCTTCAGCGCGCTCGCTGGCCTTCTTCTGAATAACAGGGTTTTGCGCGCGTGCTATCGGGACGGCGGATGAGCGGGGCAGGTCGCCGCGGTTTGAGCGGCGACAAACGCCAAAGGAAGCGGCGTAGAGAATTGCTGCAATGCCTGGCTCTCTTCGGAGCGGCGCGTATGGGTGGGGAAGAGAGAGGCGATGCGCGTGTGCATCGCGAGCTCGGCGACGGGAGATGCCGCGCGAGCTCGGATCGCGTTGCCGAATTTGCGCAGGAACAGGACCTGTACGGCTTCGCAGACGTCGTAGGCGGTTTTCCAGTTCCACAGACCTTCGGCGTCGGTGCCGCCGAAGGCCTCGGTCATTGCTGTGCGCAACATGTCGGTGGAGATCGCCTCGCCGCGCGAGACCGGTCCGAGCAATTGCTCGGCAGCGGTGCGGATGACGGGAAACGCATCAGGGGTGGACATTTCGGCCGCGAGCGCAGCCGCAGGAATCATGGTGTTCATGGGGAAGGCCTTCAGGAGAGCGGGGATGGGCGAACCGGGAAGCGCTCTCTCGGCCCGCCCGGTTCAAACCCGTCCCGGCCGGCCTCTCACTTTCTAGGATTCAATTTGGAGAACTGTGCTGCCAACTCTCAGGCGGTTGCAGACTTGCGCAAAATGCGATTATCGCACTTTCGCCGTTTGAATAGGCGAAGAAGAGCGCAACTTAGCCCGAAGAGCTTGGAGCTCACTCGAGTTAGCAATCCCGGAGTAGGTCGCCTTGGTGCAGCCGCGAGCGCTTTGATTTGGCTTGCCGCGGTAAATGACGAATGTCCCTTGCCGTTCGTGACGGAATGGCCGCGCTACGTTCTGTCGGCGTCGATAGGCGCCACTTCTGCCGCTTTTTCGCTCATGGGCTTTTCAGGATTCTCGGCGATCAGCAGAGCGCGATAAGGCTCGTTCCAGTTCGACGTATCTCGTAAGATCATAACACATCGCCTTACTTCGCCCCAATCTAAAATCTGGGCGCTCATCGCCGACGCCAGTTCCTTTCGCTTGTGCGCGAGTTGCGGTGGATATCCTTGAGCGCGTCATAGGAGAGCGCTTCGATGGCGTCGCGCAGCGAACAGGAGTCGCGATCTGGTTCTGCCTCGCCCCAGCGTGGTCGCGCCATCTCGATGGTGCCAGCCGGAATGCTGGCGTTGGCGTCGCCGGCATAAGCAACAATGTCTTCGATCTGGCCGCTGTCGCCGTATCCGTCGAAATGCACAACGACCTTTGTAATCCCGGCTGTGGCGAGAGCGTCGAACAGCGTGGTCTTGTTGCCGGCGCGTATCGCTTCGCACAATTCGCCGTAAGCGCGGCTCTGAGCGAGAATGTCGATGGCTTCCTGGGGAAGCTCGCGATGATCGTCTGTCATAGTGTTCTCCAAGGAAAATGAGCCCGGCGCCCGGTCGGCAAGCTCAGGGGGCCGAGTTCGAATTTGACGAGATGGGTGAGGGGCTATTCGGCGGCTTCGGCCACTGGTTCGTCGGCCAGGAAAGCTGGCAAAGCTTCTGGTTCGCTCGTTTCCGCGATGGGATCGAAAAGCCGCAGCGGTTCTGGCAGCCAGCCGGTGCCATCGAGCAGCCGTTCGGCTTCCTTGGCCATCTCGCCCTTCTTGAGGTGGTCGATCAGCTGCGCCGATTGCTCACCCTTGGCTTCGCGGACCGCTTCGAGGATGCGCGGCTTGGTCACGCGGCCGAGATAATTCTCGACCGTGGGCTTCCAGCCCACCGCCACCATGTCGAGCGCGACAGCGTTGGCGAGCCGATCGGCCTGTCCGATGCGCCGCTCGATCGTGCCGCGGGAGGGGCCGGCGCCGCCCGGGCGGTCGGCACGCTCATACAGCGCCGTGATGCCAAGTGAGATGCAATGGGCGAGCAGCGCGGCGCGCTTTTCGTCGTCGAGATGGGCAACGTAGTCCCACAGCGCGTCGTCGCTGTCCGGCAATTCGGCCTTCCAGCGCTCCTGCCGTTCCGCAATCGCGCGCGCCGATGCGCTGTCTTTGAGATCGGGCGCCTGGATCGGCAGATAGACATGCCGAATGGATGCCTCCAGACACGCGCCGTAGCTCCCGTGATAGAAGCGGTCGAGACAAAGCTTGTGCAAGAGCGCCGTCATGGCGACGCGGGGATGGCAGGCGACGGCATCTTGCAGCGCCAGAGTGCGATGGGCGGTGAGTTCGCTGGCAAGCCGATCCGGCAACGGCTTCACGCCATCGTCTTCGTCGGCCTCATCATCCTCGCCGGCACCGACGATGATGACGGTGTTATGAGGCGCGGCCTCTGGCGTGCCTTGCGCCACCTCGGCTTCGGCGGCCTCGTTCTCGCCGGGTTCGTCGCTTGCTTCATCTTCGCGCCGGACAAAGCCGCGTTCGATACGCAGGCGGCCGTCATTGGCGAGGCTGATAAAAACGCCCGCTCGAGCTTTGTCGTCCGGATCGTAAAGCAGCGGCCGGTTCTCGAAGGCCTCGAGCTCAGCCTCGATTGCGCCAAGATGCCGGTCGACGTCATCGGGAAGTTCCTCGGCTTGGGCGTATTGCTCTTCGATCTGCTCCTGCTCGGCACGCAGGGCCTCGCGGCGGGCGTAGTCCTCTTCACTCAGTTCCAGTGGCGTGCCGGCGATACGGCACATGTCGTTGTCATAACCATAGGGAAAGCTGACGGCGACATTGATCCACTTCCAGCCTTCGGTTGCGATTTCGGTGGCAGTGGATTTGAGCTTTTCCGTGACGAGCCGGTCCAGCAGTCCCGGATCCTGAAGCCAGCCGCCATCATGCTCGTCGAACAGATCGCGCATGACGATGCCGCCGGCCGCTTCATAGGCTTCGATGCCCACGAAGCGCGCCCGTCTGTCGGACGCTTCCACCGTGTCCTCGGTCAGCATAGCGCGAATGTTGTAGGGATCAGCGTCATAGGTCTGATCCGCGATGCAGTCCCAAACGTGTTCCTGCCGTGCGTGGTCTTCACAGACCGTGAAGGCCATGAGCTGTTCTAGCGTCATGCCGTCCGCGCCGTAGATCGCCAGAAGCTTCTCCGACACGCTCGCCAGGCGCTTGCGTTGCTTCACCACCGCAGGGGTGATCTTCAGCCGGGCCGCGATGGTCTCATCGCCGAGACCCTTCGCGGACAGCTCCTGGATCGCGCGGAATTCGTCGAGGGGATGAAGTGCTTCGCGGAAGGTGTTCTCGGCGAGGGAGTCCTCTTCCGCCGAGATCGGATCGTCGGCATGCTTGACGTTGCAAGGGATGTCGGCGGTCTTCGGCAGGCGCTTCTGCTTGACGAGAATCTCGAGCGCGCGATAGCGCCGCCCGCCGGCCGGAATCTCGAACATGTCCGTCTCGGCGCCGGCTTCATCCAGCACCGGCCGGACGTTGAGATTGTGCAGCAGCCCGCGATGGGCGATGTCCTCGGCCAGATCCTCGATCGAAACACCGTTGTTGACGCGGCGGACATTGGCCTGAGACAGAACAAGCTTGTCGAACGGAATAAGCCGCGTGTTGCTCAGAACGAGCTTGGGCTTGGGTTTGGTCATGACGGATATCTCCAGGACGGGCGGCCGAGAGCCTCTCTCTCAACTTCAAACCCATCGCGGAATTTCCCGCACTCCTCTCCCTCTTCAAGACGCTTGCGGTTCCGGCCGGCCGCGCGTGCGTCGCTCATCGGGGTAACAAACCGGGGCGGCCTCGAACTTTCCGGGGTAGCAAGCGGAATGGCGCGGCAAGGGAGGGGACGCCCGTTCTGCACGAGTGCAGCGAGGAAGAACGGGGAAGCCCTTGCCGCGACTTGTGGACCATTCCGCGCGCGAGGGGCGGCGCCCCTTAGCGAAGGCTTTGCGGAAACGAAGCGCGCTGTGCGGCTTTAGCCGCGTGCGCGCGGAGTTAGTCTCTTCGTAGCGCGCGTTCGCACGCGCGGAGAAGTGACGCTCGGGCGACGGCGACGTTCCGAAGAACGCGCAACGCGGCGCACCCGAAGACGCCTCAACGAGGCGGCTGAGAGTGCGATCGCCGGCGCCCTCCGCAAGCCTTCGGCGCGAGGATCGTCACCGCCAGGCCGAAACCGCGAAGCGGGTTCGGTGCGCAAAGCGCATAGAGCCCGGTCCCGCAGGGCGGCGCCCAAATCTGGTTGGGAAAATCGGGCCCGAAAAGGCAAGATTTGGGGCGCAATGCCGGCCCCAATCATATTCGAAAGTCCATCTCTTCCGGGGAGTTCGTCGTATGCGTGGGGCGTGTGTCGGCGTTGGGCCTGACAGCTGTTGGGCGAGACCCTCGCGAACGGCTCAAGGGCGACAAGTGCGGCGTGTCGCAGGTCTGGTCGCATCATATTGAAATATGGACGTTTTTGGGTTGTTTTTGGATATACCGCTATTAAAATTAATGCGGTGTATTGAAAAACGGACATTATTGGGTCATTTTCTCATATGATGCAGAAACCTCGTTCCAGCCTTGCCCTCTATCTGACGGGCCTCCAATCGGAGGGCCGCATCGCCTTCACGCGCGACGAGGCGATCGCCTCGCTCGGGATCACGCCGGCCGCTTTCTTGAAGGCCGCGGCACGGCTGCAAAAGCACCATATGCTCTTTAATCCGCGCCACGGGTTCTATGTGGCCGTCCCGCCGCAATTCCTCTCGTGGGAGGCGCCGCCTCCCTCCTGGTATATCGATGCCCTCATGCGGCACGAAGGCGGGTCCTACTATGTGGGCCTGCTCAAGGCTGCGGAGCTCCACGGCGCCACGCAACACGCCGTCATGGAATTCCAGGTCGTCACGGATCGGCAATTGCCGAAGATCCGTGCGGGGCGTTCCTGGATTACGTTCCATTTTCGCAAGGATTTGAAGTCTGTGCGCGACGGCATTGTCGAGCGCAAGACGGATACCGGCAGCATGAAGGTGTCGTCCCCAGAGCTCACAGCGCTCGACCTGCTTCGCTATGTTCAGGCCGCGGGTGGTATCGATGCCGTCGCCACCGTGCTCGTCGACCTTGGCGGAAAGATCGACGGCGATAAGCTTGCCGCAACGGCTACGCACTTTGATCGTGCCTATGTACAACGCTTGGGATATTTGCTCGATCGTGTTGGGCACGCCGATCGCGTGCGGGCGCTGCATAACCAAATGCCAACAAAGAAGTCCGTGCCTTGGGTGGCGCTAGAGCCACCGAAACGCGAACCCGGAACATCGTCCGCGACACCGATCGAACGCAACGAGCGCTGGCGTGTCACCGTCCAACGCCACCCCGAGACGGACGAATGATCCCGACCCAGAACATCGTCGCGTGGTCGAAGGCGGCGCCTTGGGCTGAACCAAGACAGGTGGAACAGGACCTGATTATTGCACGCGCGCTCGTTGAGCTTTTCGGCGATCCGTTCTTGCGTGATGAGCTGCGCTTTCGTGGTGGCACCGCGCTCAACAAGCTGCATTTCCCCAAGCCCCTGCGGTACTCCGAAGACATCGATCTCACGCGCACGAAAGCCGGCGCCTCGAAACCAATCTGGGACCGGGTCCACGATCTGCTGGATCCGTGGCTGGGCAAACCTGAGTATTTTCGCAGTCAGATCGCACCGGCCCTCCGATACACAGTCCCGGCAGAGGACACCTCCTCGACGATCCGCCTGAAAATCGAGATCAACGAAGTCGAGATAGCGCCGTTCGACCCTCCGCAAACGATGCGTTTCAAAGTCGACAATCCCTGGTTCTCCGGCACGGCCGATATCTCAACGTTCTCGACAGAAGAAGTCTTGTCGACGAAGCTCCGGGCCTTGCTTCAGCGCAACAAGGGTCGCGATCTGGTCGATCTTGCGCATGCCCTCGATGCCTTCCCGAAGCTCGATGTGCAGCGAACCGTTGATATGTTCGGCGAATACGTCAAGCAAAAGCCTATTCCGCGGTGGGAGGCCGAAAAACGCATGTTCGAAAAGCTGGAGCGCCGCGGATTTCTGGCGGATGTTCATCCGCTCTTGGCAGCCGAAGAACGGGGCCGTTTCGACGATGCGGCGGGCAGACGAGCATTTCAGCAGGTCTTCGAGGCGGTCATCAGCAGGATACCGGGCAACGCATGGGCGACGACGCCTGAGCTGTTCAAGAAGCATGGCTTTGGGTACGAACCAGACAAACCGTGAAGCCACAATATTGCCAAGTCCACCGCAACCTTTAATCGGACTACGTTTTAGAGTAGGTGTTCAGTCATGCAGGCGGTCGGCAGGCTCGCCCGCGCCAGCGCGGCAATATGTTCGTGATGCGTGAAGAACAAAACCTGCGAATCTTCAGCCAGATTATGCAGCGTCCGTAATGTCGCTAGCGCGCGCTTGTTATCAAGATTGAGCAAGAGGTCATCTGCCACAAAGGGTAGGGGTTCCTTCGTCGCATTGTGCTCCTGCACGGCGGCCAAGCGTAAGGCGAGGTATAACGGATCGACCGTGCCATCGCTCAAGGCCTTGACCGCCAGGCTCCCCCGACTCGGATGTTCGGCAATCAGAATTGCTTCATCCTTTTCGTCCACATCGGCCCGCAGACCCGAATAAGCACTATCCGTCAATTGCGCGAACAACAGCTTTGCACGGCTGAGAATCGGACCTTGGTTGCGGTCGCGGTAGATATCGATCGCCTGGCGCAGGGCGATCTCCTGCAAGGCAAGATCGGCATAACGTTCCGTCAGGCGAGCAATGTCGGCTTCAACATTGGCCGCGTCCTGTCGTACTTCGGCTGCTTGATTTTTGCCGAAGAGCCCATCGAAGGCGGCCCGAAGATCGGCGCGCTCGGACATTCGGGTTTCGATCGTCGTAACCAGTTCGACACGTTCAGCCTTTTGTGCCGCAATTTTGCCAGGCAGGCTGTCGCCGTCGACGCCCTCGCATTCCGCCATAAGCGCGTCGAGCGAGAGCCCGGCCCCGTGTTCCAGCATGCGCGTTTCGAGTTCGTCATGCTCGCGCATGGTCTCCTGTTTACTGGCTGCTCGCTGCTCGATCTCGGCCAGCATCGCCGCATCCTGACATCCTGCGGCCGTGCAGAGGGCTGCAAGGGCCGCCCTGCTGCGGCTGAGGCGCTCCTCCGCCTTGCGTTTTGCTTCGAGGCGCAGATCCCTTTGATTCTCGATATTGCGCAACTTCGCCTCGGCAGATTTGGCGGACTTCAAGCGGGCATCGAGTCGCCGGCTGATTTCCGTCGCGGCCACGCCGGAATATTCCGAGACCAAAGAGCCGAGCGCCATAATTGCAGATTCGTATGCCTTCTTCTCCTCCGACATCGCATCGATGCGATGGGTGAGCTCGTCAATCTGCGGCTTTAGTGCGTCGAGTTGCATCATGATCTCAAGGACGGTAGCAGCCGTGTCGACCGTAAGTGTTTCGTTCATGCCGGCATCGCGCAGACCCGTCTTCCACTTGGTCGACCAAGCAGCAAGCTGTTCGTTGATGCGGCTATGCGCTGCATATGATTCCCGCTTGCGTTCTTGTGCATTGGCCAGCGCTTCGACGGCGGCGGCGCGCCTGGTAGCGGCGCCAGTTGCCGCCTCGACGATGTTTCGCGCTTGCGTGCGCAATGCTGCAAGGCCCGCCCCAGAGTCGATGGTGATGAACGGCTCCAGAGCGTTGATCACGATTGCCCGGGCCTCCTGCTCCTTTGTCTCGAGTCCGGAGATGGCCGCCGCCTCAGTTTGATATTCGATGTCCTCGCGCAGCAGGCCATCGCGCCGCTTGAGCCAGTCGATCATTTCGGCGGGAGGCCGAAGGTGCGTAATGTCCGACGGCCACAACGTTTTCCATTCCGACTCTAGCGAATTGCGCCGCGCTTGAATGTCCATGCTCCTCGTCGCAGCAGCGGCAATCTTGGTCTCGATCTCGCCTTTCCGCCGTGTGGATATTGAAAGTTCTGCTGCCTCCGACGAATGCCCAATGATGGCGTCCGCAATGTGGTCGGAATCGACCGTCTTGCGCTCAAATGTGCCGGCAAGGTCGCCGTCGCTGGCGAGTGCCTTGGCTTGTGCTTCGAGATCGCTCTTTTTGTCGATATAGATGCCGCGCAACACCGACCAGATTGCATCGCGCGCCTCGCGGGCTGCTTGCAGATCTTCCCGGGTTGCCGCGCCGACACCATGGGCAAGCTCAGTGATCCGGCTCTTGATGCCCTCAATTTGTTCCTGCAACGCTGTCACTGCTGTCGCAAGCGCATTCTCCTCAGTCTCGATCAGCGAAAAGCGTTGGCGAAAGCGCATGACGGTCTCATCGGATGGAACGGCAAGTGCGCGCAAACGCGAAATATCGCCCTGTTCGAGGCCTAGGCCGACGATGCTCTCCCGGGCAGTTCGTGTCTTGTCTGCTAACGTCCGGGTGCGGCTGAGGATATCGGCGCGGATGTCACCCAGCCCCTCTGCTGCTCGAAGCGCGGCATTAAGGACTGTGATGTCCGCTGGCGCTTCAGTTGCGGCAAGACGACTTTCCGCGAACTGCACTGCCTGATCCGCCTTGGCAGCCGCTTCCACACTGGTCTCCGCCCGAGTGTTCAGCTCGCGACCGTTGGCTGCCAGGGCGGACACCTGTTTGCGCTTGACGAGGGACGGGATTAGCGATGCGAGCTCATTGGGCGTGCCACTGATTTCGGCCTTGCCAAGGAGATCTCGTACGGTGACATAGTGCTGCGCACGTTCAGCGTCGCGTCGCGGTAAGCCCGCCTCGTAGTCCTCTATCCGACTGCGGCTCTGCGATAGCGCCTCGATCTCTACGCTCTTATCGAGAATCGCTTGGTCCAAAGTGATCTGCGAAGCGTCGTCGTTCAGCTTGGCAATCGCCTCATTCGCTTGGGCGAGGTCAGCTTCGGCCGCGTCGCGGTCGCTTTCAGCCTTAATGCGCTTTTGCCCGGCATCGGGAGCTAGTAGGGGAACGGATGCCAGCTCCTCCAGCCGAATGAGGGCTGCTACATGTCGAGCGCGCAACGGCAGATTTCGAGCGATCCGCTCAAGCTTCAGGATCTGTGCTTCGAGGGTCCGGTCCCGGCTGCGCGCTTCGGTGAGAGCCGATTCCACATCATCGATCTCTTTCTGACGCTTCTTGTATTCGGGTAAAGACACCTGGAGCCTACGTGCCTCCTTGCGCAGTTCGAGCAATTGTAAGAGCCGCTGGTTCAGCGTCGGCTTCCAGCCGGTCGGCAGGAACAGCGCTGCGCGCTCCGCCTTCAGCCGATCCAGCGTTGCCTTCAATCCAGCAAGGCCCGAACCCGCTGCTGCCAGTGTGAAGCCAAGCGATCCGCCCTCGGACAGCAGGGCGCGAGCGTGCTCGTGCAGCCTGCGATGGTTCAGCGCGAAGACCGTCTCAAACATCTCTTGCGAGGCACCGCCCAGGAATTTTGCGATCGTCCCTTCGTCAAGCAGCGTTCCGTCGGCGCGCGCGAGCGCGTTCTTCCCCCGCCGACGTCGCTGGAAGGACAATGTTTCGCCATCCCTGCCCACCAGTTCGACGCCCACCGCGATGTCTTTGGCGTCATGCTTGTAGCCATCCACCACTTCGTACGGAAAGCCGAACAGCACGCTTGAGAGACCACGCAGCGCCGTAGTCTTGCCCGCCTCGTTGTCGCCATAGATAAGATGAAAGCCAGGCTTGGCGCCGAATTCGAGCGAGCGGCCCGTGAACGGCCCGTAAGCGAGCAAGTGCAGCGCTACGATTCTCATGTGCCGTCCTCGCCAACGAGACGCGCGCGCAGCCGTGGTTTGAGCTTGTGCAGCGCTTCGTTCAGGGCGGCCGGATCGTCCAGCGGCTTGAATGCGTCAAGCCCCTTGAGATCTTCAGGCAGCTTTGTCCTGAGCGCCGCGAGCTCAATTCCAAGTGCCTCGGCAAGTGCGCTGGGCTGCGCCGCAATTTCATCCAGGATGGGATAGAAATCGGTTGTCGTGTCGGTTGAAGCGCCAGCAACGGCGTCAGCTGGGGTGGTCTCGTTCGTGATCTTCTCGATCCAGAGATCGTCGCCCGCGATTTCACCGGCCAGTTCCAGCGCCGTTTGCAGCAATCGTTTTGGGCGCCCCTCGATCAGATCGAACAGGCCCGTGACACCGAGGAGCCTGAGGCGTACGGCCGTAGGCCGACCGTCAGCGCCCTGTGCGGATTCGGCCAAGCCCTTGCGCAGCCGCTCTACTAGCTGCACCTCTTCGCTTGCGCCGGTTAGGTCGATTTCGGCGGCGTGCCAGCGCACGACCGCTAGATCAAGTGTTTCGAGGTTCCGCACACGACCATCTTCCACTGTGACCAGGACGCAGCCTTTGGGTCCGGACTCTCTCGCGTCGCGGCCCTGGAGGTTGCCGGGATACACGATCCAGGGGTCTTGAGAGAGAACGGCGCTCTTGTGAATATGACCGAGTGCCCAATAGTCGTAGCCCTTGCTCGTCAGATCCTCGAGCCTGCACGGCGCGTAGGGATCATGGACCGGATTGCCCGCGAGCGAGGTGTGCAGCACGCCGATATTGAAAGTGCCTTGGATCGGCGCGGGATAATTGACCGCGAGATTCTCGGTGATTGGGCCGGGCCTGAAGCTCTGGCCGTGAATGGCGACAGGATATGGCAAGTGATCGTAGATGACAGTTTCGGGCTTGCGATCGCTGAGCACGCGCGTATTGCCGGGGAGGGCTAGACCGCTCGTAATGCGATTGTCCGCATCGTGATTGCCCTTGATGATGACAACGCGTATGCCGTGCCTCTCGAGTCGTGCCAATTGGGTACGCAGGAATACCGCCACCTGCATATTTGGGGCGTCGTGATCGTATAGATCACCGGCCAACACGGCGAACCCAACCTTGCGGTCAATCGCCGTGCTTACGAGATTTTCGAAGGCGTCGCGGCAGGCGCGACGGACACGCGTGGCTTGGCTCGGTTCCGGAAGAACCAAAGACAGGAGCGGGCTATCGAGGTGAATATCAGCCGCGTGCATAAAGCTGAAGTGGTCCATATGGCTCGCGCCTTCGCTAAGAGTTTGACTGTTCAAGTAAAATAACCCTGTTAGGGCCACCTTTCAGGTTTGTCTGCTTCCGCGCTAGAAGCCAAGCATTGGCGATCGGTGTTACGGATTATGTAGCATAATGGAATGTGACTCGCTGCAAGGACATTCAAGGCACCCGAATACCCACGTTTGCGCGAACATGCCCGTGCTCGTAGACCGGCGCCTGCAGGGCGCCATACTCGAAATCGTCGAGGCTCAGCGTTGATCCCGAAGCAAATTCAAGCGCAACCCCGCCATTGAGACGGCGCAGGAGTTCGGCAATAACAAGACACCCCGCTATCAAACCGACAAAAGGAACTCCGACGGTGCGGGAAGCGAGCTGGGCAAGACCGCATTCGTCCATGCCGCGTTTCTTGAGCGCCTTGTAAGCTGGCATATTCTCGTAGTTTTCAGCCGGGGCTGTGTCTTGTAGCGGCCCGATTTCAGTGGCGCGACGGGAAGCTGGGAATTGAAGAGCGATAGGCGTTGGGGGTGGGGGCGATGCTTCAGATACGTATGTATGACGGAGCCGAAGCGCACGATGTCGCTCGGCGACAATCCATGAAGTTGTTCAAAACGTCGATTGGTGCGTAATGCTGATATCATGGTGTAGCGGAGGCGCTGGACGCTGGTCTCTGAGGTGATCAGCCCACACCGTACGGAGTGCCATAAGATTTTGTGGACGCGCGCAGAAGCTACATTCGAAATGGCGGGGCCGCGTCAGCCGGGCTCGCGCATTGGGTGGCGACCAGGGGCTCAAGAACATGTAATTTGGGCGCATGGGGTCATCACCATCGCGTGCTAGTCGTGTCAGTTCGAGCGCAAGAAGCGCGCCCGCCAGATTGGAAACGAAGGCGAACGGCGACAGCACCTGAATGCCCGTTGCCGTGAGCAACTGTTGTTCGGCGCAGCGCTGCCTGAATAGGCTGTCAAAGGCCATGCCCTCGATGCGTTTTGCGTCAAGGTCAGGATGGGATTCGACGATCTTGCGTGCGACTTTCACCGAGATCAGACCTTGCGCTACGTCTTCGAAATCGATGCCCAGTCCGCGTGCAATTTCGCGCTCGCGCGTCTGCTCCTCGCGGATGTGACGGTAGATGCAAGCCAGACAGGCGTTATGGGTGGGTTGGCGATGAGAGTGCACGACGATCTCACGAATGTCGGTCGTCGAGGCGTCGACCACTTCCAGCGGCAAGTCGGACTGGATGGCGCGGCGCACACGCCGGCTGTCGGTTGCCACGATCACACGGCGGACGCGTCCTTTGACCCGGACATAGTCACTAAAAGTTTGGACATGTGGCTCGAGACGCAAGCTGCTGAAGTCTGGCTGCGCACGCATCGCGAGCAATTCGGCCTTCGGACCAACTGGTTCGTCTTCTGCGAAATAGAGGCAACGATTGGCGTTTCCCGCGCCCAGGAGCTTGGGATCGACGATCGGCAGCACACCTTCGACGGGAAGGTGCCGCAACGCTCGCAGAAAACCATTTCCGATCGCTCCGGCGCCCGCCAGTGCGGTGTCCGCAAATACGAGCGGCAGATCAAAGATATCGTCGGGGATACCGAGGCTCGCGAACTTGACCACGAATGGATTGCGGGTCGGCGTATACCCTAACGACCCCATCTGCAACAGGTGCCGCAAGACGGGGGCGGCGGCGTAACAACCAGCGAAAGTGAGACGAAACTTGTCGGCTAAGAGATTGCCGCGCGTTGCCGGCGCCAGGGATGACACGCGCAATCCGTTCTCGTCGACATCAACGAATAAGGTGCGTGCGGCACGGCCTGTCCCCGACCGTCCAATCGCGACTTCCAGATCCGCAGCGCCATGAGACGGCGCGACATGAACCGTCCGGGCCAATTGCGCGTGCAGCTCGTATGCGAGGGCCTGCGATGTCGAATCCTCGGCCGCTACAATAGCGACAGCCTGTTTGAGACGCTGTGCGGCTTCCTCCGGCGCCAAGCCGAGCGCTGTGGCCAGCATGCGTTCGTTTTCGTCACGATAGCCGCTCAAGGCTCGATCTCCAGTACGCGGGCAATGTCGGCAACTTCCAGCCAGCGGTCGTCGGGCGAAAGGGAAAAGACTTTGGCTTCGCGCGTAAAGTTTTCCGTATCGGTATGGCTCGCAAAATCGGGAATGACGATGGAGAGGGCGCCGATGTGGCGAATGATTGTCCAGTGATCATCCGCGGGGGAGTGAAAAGCGGCGCAGGGATGCGAATGTACTTGGGTGGCCAGTTTGAGGTGCTTTGCACGAAGATGCCGCATAAGAGCGGTCATCGCTTCGGGCGGAATCCAGAACTGATCAGCCTTGGCATGTTGGAGCGGGCGATAGACTTCGACAATCCGCAGATCTTGGGCGGCAGACTGCCGCGGGGCGAGCCACAGCACAACGCACTCTTTGCGTTCGCGGCCTGCCTCACGCAGATACATCACCGTGGTTTCGATGATATTGGAAGTGCAGTACAGGATCGTCATTTTGCGAGCCTCCGCCACACGCGCGCGATCTGCATGATGATACCGGGAAGATTCATGCCGTCCTGGCCGCGATAATTGTCCCAGTGATCGTTCAAGTGGCTGGAATGCGTGTGATATTCGCGGGTGCCGCGCATGCACACGAACGGCCGGCCGGTATTGGGATGAGGGCCAGGATGGAAAATACCGCCGTGCGGCACGTCGGTCACGAATGATCCATCCGGGTTAAGAAGCTCGATCGACGGCGGGAGCTCGTCCCAGGAATCACAGTGCAATTTGAGACGCAGTGGCCGGCTGTGCCTGACCGTCACGTCAAGGATCGGATAAATCCGGGCATGGATTTTGAGGCCGACGCGCGCCGCTGACTCGTCGGACAGCTTTGCGGCGTCGGCCTCGAAGTTCGCCTTGACGAGGGCCTCATGCACCGCCGCCGCCCTCATGCTTGTGGTACTCGATGTCCACCAGGCAGCAGAGCTTCTCTTCCGCGAAGGTTTTCTGCGGGTCGAGCCCGCGATCACCCACCTTCGCCACCCAGTCGGTCGTGTTGGTGATCTCCAGTTCGTGGGCAGCGTGCTTCAGCACGACATCGATCTTCTCGTGCTCGGGCACGCGCTTGTAGGCGTCCTCGTCGGGATAGGTGCCGTTGGGGGTAATGACGGCAACGCCCAAGTGATTGATTGTCTTGTCTTTGTCGCTGGAAGGGCGGTCCCTCTCCAGGGTGTCGGTATGCGACATAGCAGATAGCCTTTCGGTTGTGGTCCCGGACCATCCGGCACCTGAACCATCATATAATGGCCATTTATTAGCTGGTCAATAGCTATAATATATGTCTTTTATGTTGACATTCTGAAGGATTCCTCCATATAAATCGTGTCTTCGGAGGATGACATGAGTCTCAGCAAGCGCACCATGACGTTGAATCTGACAGACGCTGAAATGTCGGCGTTGGAGCAATTGTCGGCACAGAAGGACATCAGCAAGACCGCCGTGCTGCGCCAGGCGCTGAGGCTCTATCAGCTTGTCGATGCGCGCGTCGCGCGCGGCGAGAAGCTGATGTTCGAAAACGAGGCGAAGAGCGAAAAAGCGGAGTTGATGATGCTATGAGCGTGACCGTCAGTCCCGTCTATTTGCTCGACGTTGGTTCGAATTCGGCGGTTGAGGCCGAGCTTCGCGACGCGATCGAAGAACAACAGCTTGCGGACTGGGAAGCGCTATGGATGCCGTCTTTGATCGATGCGATCAAACGTCTGCATGCCGCGGGCGTTCCGCGCAGCAAGTGGCCGCAAAGCCGACATTGGATCTGGCGCGACAAGTTGCAAGCGATTGAGCAATTGCTGGCGCACAAGACCTTCAGCATTGTCTGCCGGGGCGAAACGCAGGGTTTGATGGTCGTCAATCTGACCAAGACAGCACGCCATCAGGAGCAGCGCGGTAAACCGCTCGCCTATGTCGAGTATCTCGAAAATGCGCCGTGGAACCGCCCTGATCTCTTTACGCCGCCGCGCTATCGCGGCGTGGGCTCGCTTCTGATCCGCGCAGCCATCGCGCTGAGCGAGGACGAAGAGTTCAAAGGACGGATCGGTTTGCATTCTTTGCCGCAAGCAGACCGGTTCTATGCAGAAAAATGCGGCATGACCGACCTTGGTCCAGACGGCGGGTATCAGAATTTGCATTATTTCGAGATGACGCCCGAACAGGCTAAGGCCTTTGTTGAGAATGGAGAAGGATGACGATGAAGCTCGCGGTTACCAAGGCATGGTGCTTGGCGGCGGCTCGACATGAAGGTGATGTCGAGGTCGGTGCCGGTCCCATTGCTTTCGACCCCGAGCCAACGATGAGGTCGGAGGCTCTGGGTCCGGAGGCCAGTTCCGATCCCACATACATAGCGTTCGGCCGTGCGATCCAGCTGCTTCGCCGACAGCACAGGCTTTCTGTGGAGAAGCTTGCCGAGGAGGCACAGGTCGATATTAGCGAAGTCGTGGCGATCGAGAATGACCCACACTACCGCGCCGAACCCCGGGCGGTTTCGAAACTGGCTTATGTGTTCAAAGTCAATGCGAAGGGGTTCCAGCAGCTTGCCGGCAATGCCATAGCGCGTGACACGCGCGTGCGTGACGAGGCCATGCGATTTGCTGCACGTTCTGGTTCGATTGAGCAGCTCACGAAGGAGGAAAGCCAAGCGCTTGAACAGCTCATTACGGTGCTTGGTGAAGCCACTGATAAAGGTGCATCCCATAAGTGAAAAACAGGTTCCTCTCACTGGCAACTGCCGCTGACATCGACGGTCAAGTGGAAAAGGTCCTACGGGGGCTCGGCAATCCCGAGCCCCCGTTGCGACTTGAGGAGGTTCGCGAACTGCTCAAACTCGACAGGCAATATTACACGACCAACGATTCCGGCGTGATGGCTGAGACGTTAAGCCGGCTGCGCGTGGCTTCCCAACAAGTCATTTTGCGCCCGACATTGATACTAGACGCCATCAAGAAGTGGGATTTCCGAGCGTTTTACCTGCCGGATCGCAAACGGATTCTGATTGACGAGGCAGTCCCGAAACCAAAACATCGCTGGATCGAAAGTCATGAGATAACACATGGCATTCTGCCATGGCATGCCGAACTCATGCTCGGCGACACCGAGCAAACGCTCAGCCCCAGCTGCCATGAACACTTGGAGGCGGAAGCCAATTATGGCGCCGGCCAACTTCTCTTCTTGCGCCAGCGATTCATCGCCGAGGCCTCGGCGTTGCCCTTCACCATGGCTACCGTCACTACACTTGCAAAGATTTTCGACAACACCCTCACATCGACTCTCTGGCGCCTTGTCGAGTCCGCTCATCGTGGATCTTGCGTATTCGGTGTCGTAAGTTGCCATCCTCATCCGAGGTTCCGCCCGAAGAGCTTTAATCCCGCCGATCCCTGTCGTTACTTCATACGATCCCCTGCTTTTGATCAATTCTTCTCGGGTGTGACCGAAGCCGAGATATTCGCCGCGCTTGGATCGTATTGTGCGCCCAGACGCGGCGGACCACTTGGGGAAGTCGAAATGCCGATTGTCGACGATAACGGTGAGGCACATATTTTTCTTTTTGAAACATTCTTCAATCGACACGAAGCTCTCACGCTTGGCTCTTATGTTCGAGTAAAGCCGAAAGTGATCACGCCCAAATTTGCCACCAACTAGGCGAATTATACGAGCCGGTTAGTTCGGGCTTGCCTTTCGGATTACGCGTTCGCTGAATACCGATAACTCCCAATTATGGATATTGAGCAAGTGGGCGCCATTCGACAATCGGCGGCTGCCCATTACGAAGCGGGTCAAAACCGCTCGCGTGCCCATTGGTGCACGATGGGTGGCTAACCATGCCCAAGTCGCCATTTTTCACGCCTCGCGCCATACTACTTCGGGCCACTGTCGACATCCAGGTATGCCCGATTCGGTTGGCCACTTGAGAACCTCGGGAAGTTAAAGCAGATCAGCCCATAACCCCTGGCCTGTTCAGGACACAAAAATGGTCGATTATCCGAAGCTCTTGTCGTCAAGAATTCCTGCAATCTCCGTCGAAATCTTGTCCGCTGCCAGCCGCAGCGCTTCGTCGATGTGAACATATCGTTGTGTAACGCCTCGCGCAGCGTGGCCGAGCAGCGCGGCAATGGTCAGCTCCGAGAAGCCAAGATCGCCCGCCACGCTCGCGAAGGTGTGTCGTAAGGTATGGGGCGTCACGTCCAAGAGCTCCGCGCGCTGGCAGACGCGTTCCAGCACGCGAACAACGCCGATGAAATGCCCCTCACCAAGATCGGCCGGGAAAAAGAACGGTGAGTTCGTTTCCGGCTGAGCCAGGAGAAGGTCGACGGCAGCTTGGCCAATCACCCGTAACTGCGGTCCGGTCTTGGTTTCTGCAAACCGAATTGCCCGCTCATCGGCATCAAGCCAATTGCGCTTGAACCCAAGGCCTTCCATCCGCCGAAAGCCTGTCAGCAGCAGGAAGCGTATAGCCGCAAGCCCAGTGGGATGTTCACCGTCCGCTTTGGCCGCACGCATGGCCGTTCCGAGTTGTGTGAGTTCGGCGCGATTAAGCCGACGATCGCGTGGCGTTCCGGCCAGGAGCCGAACGCCCTTGGCGGGATTGTCTTCGATCTTTCCCAGACGGGCGGCGTGTTCGAGGATCGCACGCAGTGTAGACATTGTTCGAGCGGCGGCCCCATCGCCCCCCGTCGTCGCGCCGCCGCGCTTGCCGACGCGTGCCTTTGACGTCTTGCCGGCGGCGATATCGGCTTGTGCGCCTTCGATGTCCACGAGTTTCAGGTTGCTGATTCGGCGCCGGCCCAAGAGCGGTTTGATATGCGCTTCGATCCGGCTGCGATCGTTCCTCAGCGTGGATGCCTTGATGGGCCGGCGGCGGCGGCCGAGCAGGCGGCCAGCCTCCGCTTCACTCAGATACCAATCGCAGATTTCGGCGACCGTGATCGTATCGTGCGGTGTTTGTTGCTCTGCTGCTGGATCGTGCCCGTCGGCAATCCGGCCCAGGAGGGTCTTCGCCTCGCGGCGGGCCCTCTCCACGGTCATCACCCCATAGCGGCCAAACACCAGCCGCCGGCTGCGGCCTTCAGCATTACGGTACTGCACCACGAAGCTTTTCAGGCCGGAGGGCATGACCTGGACACCGAAGCCGCGCAGCTCCTGATCCCAGGCAAACGAATACGAACCTTTGACCCTAACCTTGGCAGGTTTCAGGGCGTCGACCACCTGTTTTGTGAGTTTTTTCATCAATATCAACGTGATAGACTGAGTTTGCTTACATTAGCACAAAACTTGGTGCATGTAAGCGCAATGTAAGCACTTCAGAAGGCGTCGTCGGCGAAGGTCGGCGGCAATCGGTCGTGCCAGGTCCAAAGAAATCCTGCTATATAGCGGTTTTTTGGAGAGTCGGAGACTGTTGGATAAGGCGGCGTAGGCTTTGGGGCACCTTGCCAAGGTTAGGGTCGGGCGTTCGATTCGCCTCGCCCGCTCCATGTTTTCCAGATAAATCAAAGCCTTAGTATTTTAACCTCATGAAATTTAATGTCGTGAGGGGTTTTAGGTAACACCCAGGTAACAAAAAGTCGAAAATCGAGAGCGCATTTCGTTCTCTCGGAGCGGCGCTGAAACGAGCGCCAGCTAGCCGACTATTATCTTATTGCTCACGCACTACCCGGCAGCGGGCAGGCAAGTCAAATGAGTCGTGAATCAGTCGCGGCCACCTTTCGGCGTCGTCAGACGCAAGCCATTGTATTAAATATACTTTCTGTAGACCTGGACCTTAGTGTATTCTGCAGGGAGAGAGCTGCAATTGGGAAGTATATTTCATGGCTATCGACCAACGCGTCTTAGTGACTGGCGGAGCAGGATTCATTGGATCGCATCTTTGTGAACGCTTGATCAAAAACGGTTCCAACGTTCTTTGTGTCGACAATTTCTTTACGGGCTCTCGTCGAAACATCGCGCATCTTCTTGGAAAATCCCAATTTGAGGTCATGCGCCATGATGTGACGTTCCCGCTTTACGTAGAGGTCGATCAGATTTTCAATCTCGCGTGCCCAGCAAGCCCTGTTCACTACCAGTTCAATCCTATTCAGACGACGAAGGTGAGCGTGCATGGGGCAATCAACATGCTCGGCCTTGCAAAGCGAGTTAGGGCGACGATCCTTCAAGCATCTACCTCCGAAGTTTATGGAGATCCGACGGTCCATCCCCAAACGGAGGACTATTGGGGGCATGTAAATCCCATCGGGCCAAGATCATGTTACGACGAGGGCAAACGGTGCGCCGAGACACTTTTCTTCGACTATTATCGGCAGGTAAAACTGAACATAAAGGTCGCGCGCATCTTCAACACCTATGGCCCGCGCATGCATCCTAATGATGGCCGCGTGGTCTCGAATTTCGTTGTGCAAGCCCTAAAAGGCATTGATATCACGCTTTATGGGGACGGATTGCAGACGCGTTCGTTCTGCTATGTCGACGATATGGTCGAGGGACTTCTAAAATTCATGAGTTCACTTGGCGCGGTTACAGGGCCAATCAATCTTGGAAACCCGGCCGAAATCACTGTCAAGGAACTTGCGGAGACCGTCATTGAATTGACCGGGAGCCGCTCGCGTATCGTATATTGTTCGCTGCCGACAGACGATCCACGGCAACGCCAGCCCGACATCACAAAAGCCAAGGCTGTTCTCGATTGGCAACCGACGACTGACTTGCACGACGGTTTGTTGAAGACCATCGCGTACTTTGATGCCTTGCTGTCTGAGGAGGGTAAGCCGGTTGAGTCCTAATTTAGGCCGAGATCATTTCCAGGGCACGCCTCTTTTGTGCGGTCGTATCGTCCACCAGATCCGGTAACCATGTGTCTAGATCCGGATAATAGGAGAGCAGACGCGATAACCGTTCAATCTGTAAAGACGAGAAATAGGTAGCCCCGCGTCCTGATGTACCCTTATTGTATCTGTGCTTTTTGCGTTCGCCCCAAACGCGCGCCAGTGCGTCCTTGCATTTCGCAAGCGAAACGAAGAACCCCGCATGGGTGAGCGCCGTGTATAACGCCTTCGCGGGATCGGTGCAGAAATCAGTGTAGCGCAGAACGCATACGGTTTCCGGTTCCTCATCCGCATAGCACTTCCACGTTGCGAAGTAACTGGCATACCAAGGCGCGATAACATCGATCATAAATTCGCTTTTTTGGTGATAATCGAATCGCATGAAACCTTCTGGGATAAGGCAGTTCAGCCCTTCCGTGCGGGCAAGCGCGTCGGCTTCAAGCATATCCCGGAACGAGGCCAACATGTCAGGCAAGTTCCGAAGCATGATAACTGGCTTAATACCGAAGGCATTCAAGAGATGACGGTTAGAAGGGAATGCCTGCATATGTATGTGGCTGATGACCTCGGGCATATTGTCGTCAAGATAGCAGGCTAAAACCGTCGGCAAATATGGGGTACCGTCACGCCCACCTTGCGCGTGGCTGAACCGCACGATTTGCCCGTTGATGGCGTACATCGCCGCCTGGCGGAAATAGGTACCGGCCGCTTTTGGCGCAAACGCCAACAGCAAGATGGATCGCCGCGCGCCAACGGTCCGCAGATATTGAAGGTACGGCTCTTCAATGGTCCCGTCCGGCAACGACTGTGCAAAGACCGTTTGCAATGCGTTGCTGTCGATTTCCGCAGGCATGGCTGGCCTCACGCTTCAGACACCTAGATTGCCTAAATCATGGTAAATAATGTGTTGGCGCTGATTTGCCCTTTAAGCGTGATTGCGCGACTCCTGGACCTATTGTCGCGTACAGCAATCGGCAGAGCTTAATTCATCGGTTAGATTGGTTATGCAATATGTACAGCGCCATGCGTCTTCGCAGTGGTTAAATGCACCAAGAAATGGTGGGGTTGATGGGTGGTGGAATATTGGACCAGCTGAGACAAGTGATCGAGTCCCAGCACGGCGGTAACGCAACGTTCAACAAATCCTGGCAGCTGCAAAATGTGACCAAGAGGGCGGGAGTTTGGGATGGGATCGTACACGTGTTCGATCTCAAGAATAATCCTATGGCCAGCCAAGCCTACGCCTGGTCCGCACCGATCAATGGCGGTTCGAAGCTGCGCTATTTTGCAGTGTTGCACATGGGGCGCGTCAACGGCCCCGCGGAAGCCGTCAAGGCTGCTGCATCTATGATCCGTGCGAGCGGGCGAGGCAGGTAATCACATCGGGGCGGACTATATTTGGCTAGGCGGCGTGGACAAAATCATTGACGCGTGAATCCCGAATTGATTCAAGGCTGCGGATTCGGGGAGGCAGCTTTGAGTCGCGGCGATCTGATGGAAGCGGAATGGCGGGTGTTGAAGGGTTTGTTGCCAGTCGAGCAGGAAGCCGGCAAGCGCGGCAGAGGCCGCCCGCCTGAGGATAATCGCAATATCATCAACGGCATTCTCTGGCGGCTGCGCTGTAGTACGGCTTGGCGCGACGTGCCCGAGAAATAGGGGAATTGGAACTCGATCTACCAGCGTTTCCGACGGTGGAGCGCCTCTGGCGTCTGGGAGAGCGTGGCAATCACCCTCGCCGAGACGATGGCGGAGAGCGGCCATTACAATATCGACTCCACCTCGGTTCGTGCCCATGTCTCGGCGGCGGGCGGAAAAGGGGGATTCATCGACGAGCTCTTGGCCGCTCGCGGGGCGGGTTCACCAGTAAAGTTGATTGTCTCAGTGATGCCAGAGGCAGACGGATCGCCTTCCACCTCACGCCGGGCGAAGCGGCGGATTGCAAGGCCTACGACGAGCTGATCGATTTGCCCGAACAAAAGCCCAAGGCACTCCTGGCCGATAAAGCCTATGATTCCGATGCCATCCGCGCCGATCTGAAACAGCGGGGCATCAAAGCGGTTATCCCGCCGAGGTCGAACCGGACGACCACCATCCGCTACGACAAACAACTCTATCGGGAGCGCAATTGGATCGAGCGCGTCTTCGGACACCTCAAGATCAACCGCGCCATCGCAACCCGATACGACCAACTCGCCGATAGCTTCCTCGGAATGTTGTTCTTGGCTTCAGCCCGTTACTGGCTCAAATTTGTCCACGCCGCCTAGGCTTCGAGTGGGTGCCTGAGCTACCAACCCAGATCATTGTCGCCGTGAGGGCTCTCGGTGGCGTTGCAGAACGGATCCAGCGATTTTGCAAAGATCGACGTACACCATTCAATGACGTTGACCGGCCCCGGCCCATAATAATCGATCCGCCGAAAGCCTTGTGCCGCCAACGCCCTAAAGCCCGCATTGTACTGCCAGCGATCCGAATTATCGAACAACACGAAGCCGCCGGATTTAACATATTGCCCTGCCAACCAAGCAGTAAGGCTGCGCGCCATGCCGTCGACTGCAATCACGTCGAACGTTCCGGCCGGATAGCGCATAAGTTCGGCGGCATAGGCCATGAATTCGCGGCTCAGCAGTCCATGCATGATGTTATGTAGGCGGTCCGGGCTGAGCGGCAGTTCGGGATTTGCCGCAAAAAAAGGTTCTAGGGCTTTGGCGTGTTTGGGGTCGAGGGCGGTGTCCATCTCGCGCACCACAAGCGTCAGATTGTGCGGTTTCTCAGCCGCGACCCGCGCGGCCCAAGCTGCATCGTGTTCGACGCTGATGACGTTGGCTACGTTGGCGGCCCACCATATGGATGACGCGCCGCAGCCGAATTCGAATACCTGAAAATCGGGCTTGACGATCCGCTTGAGTTGGCGAAACGCCGGGTAGGTGATCCAGGGAACGAGTCCGTCATTGTTGTGCGGGATGCCGTTGATGCTGTGATGCCAGCCCATTTTGGCGAGATAATTCTTGGAAAACAGCCCAAGCCGGTCTGTGGTGTGGAAGAACTCGTTCATCTGCATCTCGTTCTCCATTGCCTTGCGGCTGCGCCGCGGCTCGAAACAGCCGCTCAGGCTAAGCGACCTTGCTCTTGCTGCGGCGTGGCTTTTTCCCACGCAGACGCGGGGACGCTTTCATCTCATCTTTCCGATCGAGGCTCGACATGTCAAAGCCATGATATAGGGAGAGGAAGCGGAATGGATTGTCCTGATAGGAAGGGTACATCACGTTATTGATGTCGCGGCTTGTGTCGAAATACGCGATGTTGGGGGCGGTGCCGTGTCGGGCCATATGATGCTGCGCCATCATAAGCCCGATTTGATCGATCCAGCGCGATACTCGCGGCTTTGCCAATTGCGCCCTTAGATAGGCGGCGAGAAAATCCGCAAACGTTAGCGCGTTTGCGGTCGGCCGGGCTAATAGAAGGTTCGCGGTATAGCGCGAACCTGCATAGCGGCTGAGTTCGTTCTTGTTGAGGACCAGATCCGTCTCGGCGGTGCGCAACAGGAGATCGGCGACGCCCTGTTGCAAAAGCAGATCGATGTCGGACACGAAAACGGGGAGTGCGAGCTTGCGCAGAAGCGATCCCAGCCTCAAGAAGCGTACCGATTGCAGATGAGCGAGCGGCTTTTGCGCCTTGCCCTTGGGCGGCGCATCGAAACATTGCGTTAAGACCATATGCGGATCGAAGCCGTCGCCGCAGAAAAACACTCTCTTGTCGCACAAATCGAGGGCCTGGACGGCCTCTTTCAACTGTCCGGCACCACCGATCACATGAACGACAACGAGGCAGGACACATCGCAATGCTTCAGAACGGATTTGACATAGGGTCGCGCGTAAAGGTCGACATAGGCCCGGTCGGCGGCTGCGAAGAAAACCACCTCTGCTCCTAGGCGAGCGGCGGCTTGGCGCAATTTGAGCCAGGTAGTCGCATTGCCATCGGATGATACGAGCTCGACATCTTCATCGTCTGTCGTAGTAGGTGTCGCAGCTTCGACTGCGTCAATGTCGAAGCCATCAAGCATCACCCGGTAATGGGTTTCCCAGCCGGACATTTCTGAGCCAGGCGGTAGCATTGTCCGAATCTCCTGGCCCATCGCCAAAAGTGCCTTGATCGATTGCGCACGCTCCTCTGTGAGTGGGTCGCAAAGGAAGTCGCTGATCGAATCGTGCACGTCGCGAAGCCGAATCAGCGGATGGCTGTCCGGGGCTTGTTCCGTTGGAGCATTTTGTACACTGTCGGCTGCAATGAGTTCTCGCGCCACGTTATGGGTCGGCACCAGCTGGATCAACGTGCCCGCGTATTCCTTGGCCTTCGCCTTTCGCCCAAGCGCAAGATTTAAGGAGAGCCCAGTGTCCAGAAGTGCTTGGTTCATAGGAATCAACGCGATAAGCGCGGACACATATTTCTCTGCCTCCGCCATCTCATTGGCAGCCAGATGCGTGTTGAATTTCGCCAGCGCCAGGGGCAACAATTCTTGAACCGGCGCGACCAAGGCTTCCAAGTCCGAAACCAAGTGTTTCCAGCGTTTGAGCCATACAAGGGCCTCGAGCACACGCCCTTCCGCGCCAAGCAGAGTCGCCAGCGACTGTAAGATGCGCGCATCGCAAGGCTCGCTCTGGGCCACCCATTCGAGCACGCGAATGGCGTCGCCGCGCTGACCAGCTATCGCCATCGTCTCGCTCAGCACACGAAGACCGTCCGTGTCGATCGGGACTGCGGCTGGTAGTCGTACATCGCGGCGCCGGAATAAAAAGTCCAATTGCAAGAGATTGCCACCTTGCACATTCGCCAGGCGATGGAACTCCGTGACGTCGGCACAACGAAATCCCATCTCCCGCAGTTGCGCGAATACGGCTTCGGCGCGGGCGCCGCCGGCGTTGTAGTCGACCAGCGACACTTCGACGAGAATGTAATTGGCTTGCCGGAGCACGCTTTCTCCGCCGCGCAGAACATCGAGCTCGGCGCCTTGCGTGTCGATCTTCACAAAATCGAAGCGGCGACCGGAAAAGAGATCGTCAATGCGCCGTGTTTCGACCTCGTGCCGAACGATCACTTCGTCGCGAAAATGTTGCGTATTCTCGCGATAGAGGGAAACACCCGTCGACTGCAGCCATTCACGGGTGAGAAAAAGCGTGGCACGCCCTGATTTGTTGGAGGCGGCGACGGCATGCCATTCAAAGCCAAGCCCGTTGAGCGTGTCCGCACAATAGGGATTGGGTTCGATCAGCGTGGGAACGCAATCTGGAAAGTATTGAAGGAAACCGTGGCTGAACGTGCCCACATGCGCACCCACGTCCAAAAGCGTCCGCGGCGCATAACCTTCGGCCTTCAACTCGGCGAGAACTTGGTCAATCATTGTGCGGGTGCCTTCCACGCGCTGGGTGACGTGTGCCGTATCTTTCGGCGCAGATACGTTTGCGCGGCTGACGTCATACGCCCGCTCCTGTCGACCGGAAGCGGAGGAAATTTCGTCTGCCCCCCACAGCCGCGCGTCAGACGAAAATGGTCGGGCTAGATACCGGCGTGTTAGTTGCGACTTGTAAAGACCTTCATAGTCTGCAACCGCCAGCATTTCAGTTGCTTCGTGATCAAACGCCGCGCCGATGTCCAGATACACGCCGAGATTGGTCAGATCGGGTTGCGGCGTGCGGCCTTCATTGTGATCGCGCGCCATGTTGCGATAGAGCTGCTCGATGCTCGCCACCAGCAAGTCCATATCGAAGGTAACACAGTGATCACGGCTTTCTTTGAGCTTGTTCTTGTATGCTTCGAGCTGCTGGCGGTCGTTGGCGAGCGTTATGGCGCGCGCGACATAGTCTTGGGGCGTGGTGCAAACGAGTTCAGGAAGTCCTGCAGAGCGGACAAGGCTACCGCAAACGCGGGAAGCGAAGCAACGCCCCGACAGCGTAAGCACAGGCACGCCGCACCACAACGCGTCGGATGAGGTCGTGTGTGCACCGTAGGGAACGGTGTCGAGAAAGAGGTCGGCTAGGGGATATCGCGCCAGGTGGTACGCATTATGCAGTTTCGGCGCGAAGACAATTCGCTCGCGCGCCACGCTGTTAGCTTCTGCATGGTCGCCCAGACGTTTTTTCGTTTCGACCGACGTATCGAGCAGCCAGAGCACGCTGCCAGGAACGCCGCGCAGGATTTGCATCCAGCGCTCGAACGTGAAACGCGTGATCTTGTGCGCGCTGTTGAAGCAGCAGAAGACCATGGCATCGTCGGGCAAACCGGCATCGCGGCGCGTGGGGCGTTCGTCAGCCACCACCCGCTTACGGTCGTTCGCCTGGTAGCAGGGCAAGCGCAGCACTTTTTCGGAATAATAGATCTCAGATGCGGGCGGGATTATCCAATCATCGGCGATAATGTAATGGTGGTAAGGCGTCCCCATGGTGCCAGGATAACCCAGCCAATTAACCTGAACAGGAGCAGGACGACGCATGAAGACCCCAGTACGGGAATCGCGCGTATGGCCGTTGACGTCGACGAGGACGTCGATGCCGTCCTTCGCGATGATCCTAGCGGCTTCGTCGTCACTCATGTCGCGGATATCGGTCCAGTGTTCGACCGCGGTCTTGATCCGTGCGGCGAGAGCGCTCGTGGATGCCGGCCCGCAATAATAGGCGAAAACTTCGATGTCGTTCTTGCCGTGAAGCTCGAAGAATTCCGACATCAAATAGCCGACGGCGTGATCGCGCAGATCGGATGATATGTATCCGACGCGTAGGCGACGCTTATTGAGATCTATTGCGGCATTGCGACGATCAAATTCAAAAGGTAGCCCCTCCTCTTTGAATGCTTGGCGGGAATAACATTCCGCCGCGGCCAGCTGCAGAATCGGATCGTCGGTATAGGCGGCCATCGAGAGAGGATGGATGGATTGTACCAAGGTCTTGCGATCGATGGCCTCGTGGTCCTGTGCGATCGGCCACTTGCATTGCGACATTCGCGTGGCGGTATACTGCTCGACAACGTCTCGATGATGGGGATGAAGGTTGAGGCACTGTTGCAGGATCGTTTCCGCAGATTCAAGCTCTTGGCAGTCTGCCAAGACGCGCGCCATCTGTTTGAGCGCCGTCCCTATATGGCTAACGGTTGTGCCGTTAATGTGCAGGGGTCGGCTCACGGCGGTTTGCCACAATTCCAGCGCCTGCGTTTTCGCGCCGGCGCGGTCGAGCACACCGCCGAGATTGATGTAGGCCGGAATGAAGTCGGCGTTAAGTGCAATCGCTTGTTTTAGCGCCTCGATGGCAGCGGCCGTATCACCAAGCTGCGTGTCGATGGCCGAGCAGTTGAAATGGGCAACATAAAGGAGTGGGTGATGGCCGTTCTGCGCAATCCATTCGCGATAGAATGCTCGTGCTTCTTCTTGCTTGCCGTCCATAACAAGCGCGGAGGCTTTGTTTATTAATTCAGGGAGGGAGTGCATCCCGTGATCGTTTGTTTGCAGAGGCACGGAGTGAATCGGTTGTGACATTTTCCGTTCTTTCCTTACTACGCGATTTGCGCGCTAGGACGGTTATGGCAGATTCCACATCAAATCGAATGTGAAGGATCATGGTTACTAAATTCCTAAGCGCATGTGTGACGCCGGTAGCGGGATTGTAGCGGAGGGGATGTACTCCAACGCATCGGGCGACATTGAGTCACCCGATGCCATTAGCGTCTACCCATGGCTTGAGCGGTTATTCTGTGGCAGCGGCGTAGGCGGTGACTTGACCGGTGTTGAAGCTGCCTATCTGTGTTGATGTCAGAGCACCAAGCTGCGTTGGCGTCATGTTGGAGATGCTCGTGGTGGTCAATAGTGAAATTTGTGATGTTGTCAGACCTGGGATCTGCGTTGCTTGGAGGTAGCTGAGATCGGTAGTTAGTATCACCCCGATGGCTGTGGTCGAAATTGCACCGATCTGTGTTGATGCAAGCGAGTCAACTTGCGTCGAGGCCAAGTTACCAACGCTGGTGCCGTTGAGGCCAGCGATCTGAGCCGTGGTCAGGCCCTTGATGACGGTTGTGGTGTAACCGCTCAAGGTGGCGGCGTCGATGGTGTTGAGATTGGTGGTGGAGAGCGAGCCGAGCTGGGTCGCGTTAAGCACGGCGAGCTGGGTGTCCTTGAGTTCGCCGAACTGCGTGGTGGAGAGCGCGCTGAGCTGCGCGGCGGTGAGCCCGCCGATCTGGCTGGTGGTCAGCACCCCGGTCTGGGTGGCTGTGAGGGCCGCCAGATTGGTGGCGGTGAGCGCCCCGATCTGGGTGGTGGTCAGCCCGCCCAACTGGGTGGCGACGGCCAACTTGCCGATATTGGTGGTGGTGAGCGCGTTGATCTGGGCGGTGGACAGTTCGCCCAGCTGGGTGGAGGTGAAGCCGCCCAGCGTCGTCGCCGTCAGCGCGCCGAACTGGGTGGTGGTCAGCCCCTTGAGCTGAGTGTTGTTCAACCCGCCGAGCACGGCGGCGTCCAGGCTGTTGAGATTGGTGGTGGAGAGAGCGCCAAGCTGCGCGGCCGACAAGCCGCCAAGCTGGGTGTCGGTGAACTCGCCGATGGCGGTGTTCGTCAGCCCGCCGACCTCTGTGGTGGTCAGCGCTGCGATCAGCGTGCCGCCCAGCGCCTGCATGTGCGTCGTATCCAACGAACTCAGATTGGTCGCCGAGAGGGCGGCAACCTGCGTGGTGGCCAGGCCCGCGATCTGGGTGGCGGCGAGATTGTCAACGCTGGTGCCGTTGAGGCCAGCGATCTGAGCCGTGGTCAGGCCCTTGATGACGGTTGTGGTGTAACCGCTCAAGGTGGCGGCGTCGATGGTGTTGAGATTGGTGGTGGAGAGCGAGCCGAGCTG
>Ga0326728_10003664_pt1 | contig 47050 bp, 34 predicted proteins | sample MB3enrmetagenome_FD_207602 | JGI IMG/M metagenome (GOLD analysis project Ga0326728, IMG submission 207602) | Lab enriched peat soil microbial communities from McLean, Ithaca, NY, United States - MB31MN | ecosystem: Environmental > Terrestrial > Soil > Wetlands > Peat | place: USA: New York...
TCGCTCTGACCATACCCTTCGCTCTGTTGTTTGCCGCCTCGTGTTTGAAGCTGAAGGGGATTCCCGCGAATCTGCTCTCCCTGGGCGCCCTGGATTTCGGAATGGTGGTGGATGGAGCGGTGGTGATGGTGGAGAACATCGTGCGCCATCTCAGCCGCAACGGGAGCGACAACCGAACCCCGAAAGAGAGAATCTTCGATGCGGCGCACGAGGTCCAGCGGCCGGTGTTTTACGCCATCGCCATCATTATCACCGCGTACCTGCCCATCTTCACGCTGCAGCGCGTGGAAGGCCGGTTGTTCAAGCCGATGGCCTGGACCGTGGCATTTGCCCTTCTGGGCGCCCTGCTGTTCTCCATGCTGGTGGCGCCGGTGCTCGCAAGCCTGTTCTTTCCCAAAGGCACGCGCGAGTGGCACAACCCCGTCATGACCTGGCTGACCGCCAGATACCGCGAGACTCTTCGATGGGCGATCCGGCTTCGCGTTCTCACCGTTGCCGGCGGTGTCGCCAGCCTTGCCCTGGCGATCTACCTGACGGTCAGCGGCGTCATCGGCTCGGAGTTTTTGCCTCACCTGGACGAGGGCTCGCTGTGGGTGCGCGGCACGCTTGCGCCAAGCATCGGGCCCACCGAGGGTATCCGCGTGGCGAATCGGGCACGAATCCTGATGTGCTCCTTTCCGGAGGTGACCGAGTGCACCAGCCAGGTGGGCCGTCCCGACGATGGAACCGATACGACCGGGTTTTTCAACACGGAGTATTACGTCGGCCTGAAGCCCAAGGAAGAGTGGCGGCCTGGGTTTCACCAGGACAAGGAACGGGTGATCGCGGCCATGAACCGCGAGCTCGCGAAGATCCCCGGCGTGATCTGGAACTTCTCCCAGCCCATCGCGGACAACATGGAAGAGGCGGTTAGCGGAGTGAAGGGACAGCTTGCCACCAAGATCTACGGAGACGACTTAAGCACTCTCGAGCAAAAGGCCGATCAGATTGTCAATATCATGCGCGGAGTACGCGGGATTGAGGACCTGGGCGTGTTTCGCGTGCTGGGCCAGCCGAATCTGAACGTGACCGTGGATCGCGACCAGGCTGCCCGCTTTCAGATCAACGTGGCGGATGTGCAGGACGCGGTCCAAACGGCGGTGGGCGGCAACGCCCTCACGCAGGTCCTGCAGGGCGAGGCGCGCTACGACCTGGTGATGCGCTACCTGCCGCAGTACCGCGACAAACGGGAGGCAATCGAGAGCATTCGCCTGCTATCGCCCGTCGGCGAACGAGTTTCGCTGGCGCAACTCTGCAAAATCGAAGAGCGTGACGGCGCTTCGGAAATCTACCGCGAAGGGAACCAGCGGTACATTGCCGTCAAATACAGCGTGCGCGGACGGGACTTGGGCAGCGCCGTGGAAGAGTCGATTCGGAAAGTCGATGCGCAGGTGCAGATGCCGCGCGGGTATCACATCGACTGGGAGGGCGAGTACGAGAGCGAAAAGCGGGCCGAAGAGCGTCTGCTGGTCATCGTGCCGCTCACCATTCTGCTGATCTTCATCATTCTGTACACGATGTTCCGCTCGTTCAAATGGGCGATCCTGATTCTGGTCAACGTGATGCTCGCGCGCATCGGCGGTCTGCTGGCTCTACTGGTGACCCACACCAATTTCAGCGTCTCCTCGGGTGTCGGTTTTCTGGCCTTGTTTGGCGTCTCGGTGCAAACCGGCGTGATCATGCTGGAGTACATCAATCAACGGCGCGCGCGCGGGTCGGGGATCGAAGAATCCGCGATCGAGGGCGCGGTGTTGCGGCTGAGGCCCATCATGATGACGATGCTAGTGGCTACTCTGGGCTTGCTGCCGGCGGCGTTATCCCACGAAATCGGATCGGACTCACAGAGGCCGTTCGCGATCGTGATCGTGGGAGGGTTGATCTCCGACCTGGCGATGAGTATCTTCCTGCTGCCCACGCTGTATGTGTGGATGGCGCGGCAGCATGATGTGCTGCCAGAGGTGGAAACGGAGGTGGAGTAAGCTACACCCCCCAGGAGTAATCTTCCAGGGCGCGTTCGACGGACGCGTCTTTTTCGGTGAGGCGCATCAGCTCCAGGCGGATGGCGTCGACCAGGGCTTTCCAGCTCGCTTCGATGACGTTGTCGGAAACGCCCACGGTGGACCAGCTTCGGTGGTGGTCGCTCCACTCGATTAGAACGCGCACCTTCGCGGCGGTGCCCTTGCGGGAATCGAGAACGCGGACTTTGTAGTCCGTGAGACGGACCTCGCCGATCTGCGGATAGAACTTCGAGAGGCAATTGCGCAGACACAGGTGCAGCGCGTTGAAGGGGCCGTGGTGGCTCACGGCGGCGGCGGAATGCAGGCCGTCCTCGACGCGCAGCGTGACCGTGGCCGTGGTGCGGGAGGGTCCGGCGCCGCCGGCGTGGGTGGAGACTTCGTAGCCGTCCACTTCGAAGAAATGCGTTCCGGGACGCAGCGCCTCGCGCACTAGAAGCTCGAAGGTGCCTTCGGCGGCTTCCAGCTCGTAGCCTTCGTACTCCATTTGCTTGACGCGCTCGAGCAGTTCGCGGCGCGCGTCCTCGCTCAGGCGATCGGCCAGGCCGTGCTGCTTCAACTTGTAGAGGATGTTGCCGCGGCCCGAGAGGTCGCTCACCAGGACGCGCTGGCGGTTGCCCACCAGTTCGGGCCGGATGTGTTCGTAGGTAGCGGCGTCCTTGAGCACGGCGGCGACGTGGACGCCGCCTTTGTGGGCGAAGGCGCTCTTGCCCACAAAGGCTTGGTCGTTGCGGAGCGGCAGGTTGGCCAGCTCGGCGATGAAGCGGCACACGCTGGAAAGCGTGGCCAGTTTTTCGGGACCCACGGTGGTGTGTCCGAGCTTGAGCTCCAGGTTGGCGATGACGGCGGCCAGGTTGGCGTTGCCGCATCGCTCGCCGTAGCCGTTCATGCAGCCTTGCACGTGGGTGACGCCGGCCTCGACGGCGGCGATGGTGTTGGCCACGGCGACCTCGGAATCGTTGTGCGTATGGATGCCGATCACGCCGTCGAAACGTTTGCGGACTTCCGAGACGATCTCCACCAGGCGCCCGGTGAGGGTGCCGCCGTTGGTGTCGCAGAGGCACAGCACGCCGGCGCCGGCGCGGCTGGCGGCTTCCAGGGTTTCGAGGGCGTAGGCGGGGTTGGCCTGGTACCCATCGAAGAAGTGCTCGGCGTCGTAGACCACTTCCTTGCCGTGGTCCTTGAGGTAGCGGACGGTGTCGGAGATCAGACGGAGGTTCTCTTCGCCGGTGATCCCCAGGGCGCGGGTGACGTGCAGGTCCCAGGTTTTGCCGAAGACGGAGACGACCGGCGTGCCGGCTTCGATGAGAGCTTTGACGTTGCGGTCCTCTTCCACCGGGTTGCGGGCGAAACGCGTGGAACCGAAAGCGGTGAGCTTGGAGTGCTGGAACCTGGCATCGCGCGCGCGGGCGAAAAACTCCTTGTCCTTGGGATTGGAACCGGGCCAGCCGCCTTCAATGTAATCGATGCCCAGCTCATCCAGTTTCTGCGCAATGATGAGCTTGTCATCCACGGAGAAGGAGACGGACTCGCCTTGCGTGCCGTCGCGGAGAGTGGTATCGAAGGTGAAGATTTTCATGGCATGGCCCGGTGGTGGAACTACTCCTGCGGTACGCCGGCCTCCTTTTTCTTCTTGAGGAAGGTCATCATTTCGCGCAGCTCCTTGCCCACCTCTTCGACGGGCTGATGGCGGGCGGCTTCGCGCATGGCCAGGAACTTGTGGCGGCCGGCCTTGTTTTCGGCGATCCATTCGCGGGCGAATTCGCCGGACTGGATTTCGCCCAGGATCTTCCTCATTTCGGCGCGCGTCTGTTCGGTGACGATGCGCGTGCCGCGGGTGTAATCGCCGTACTCGGCGGTGTCCGAGATGGAATACCGCATGTAAGCCAGGCCGCCTTCCTGAATCAGGTCGACGATCAGCTTCAACTCGTGCAGGCATTCGAAATAGGCGATCTCGGGAGCGTAGCCGGCGGCCACCAGGGTCTCGAACCCGGCGCGGATCAGTTCGCTCGCGCCGCCGCACAGCACGGCCTGCTCGCCGAATAGATCGCTCTCGGTTTCCTCGCGGAAGGTGGTCTCGATGACGCCGGCTTGCAGGCAGCCGAGCGCCAGGGCGTAGGCCAGGGCGCGCTCCAGCGCCTGTCCGGTGGCGTTCTGGTGAACGGCCACCAGGGCCGGCACGCCCACGCCCTCGGTGTACAGCTCGCGAACGCGGTGGCCGGGGGCCTTGGGCGCGATCATGGATACGTCGATGTCTTTCGGCGGCACGATCTGTCCGAAGTGGATGTTGAAACCGTGCGCGAACATGAGGGTCTTGCCGGCGGTCATGTGGGGCGCGATTTCCTGGTTATAGAGGTCGCCCTGAATGTGATCGGATACCAGGATCATCACCACGTTGGCGGCCTTGGCGGCTTCGGAGGTGGGCACGACCTTGAGCCCGGCGGCTTCGGCCTTGGCCCACGACGGGCTGCCGGGGGCCTCGCTCACCACCACGTCCACGCCCGAATCGCGCAGGTTGAGGGCGTGCGCGTGTCCCTGGCTTCCGTATCCGATAATGGCGACCGTGCGCCCTTTCAGGTATTCCAAATTTCCGTCTTTTACGTAAAAGCGTCTTGCCATTTTGTCTCCTAAGAAGGCCTTCGGCCATCGGCCGCCGGCCGTCAACTCTGGACCGCTTCCTTACGGCCGCGATTCCGTGATCAACTCTTTGGTGGGCACGGGGGGCTGGAGGCGCAGTTTCTTGGCCTCCAGCGCGATGGCCAGGGCGCCCGAGCGGGTCACGTCGATCTCGCCGTAGCTGCCCATGACGTCGATGAATTCTCCGAGCTTTTCGGGATCGCCGGTGGTTTCGATGACGAAGCCCTCGGTGGAGGAATCCACCACCCGGGCGCCGAAGATTTCGGCCTCTTTGAGAACCGCGGTGCGCGCTTCCTGAGGCGTGCGGATGCGCACCAGCACCAGCTCGCGCACCACGGACGGCGCTTCGGTGAGGTCGCTGGCCTGCAGCACGTTGATGAGCTTGTTCATCTGCTTGATGACCTGCTGGCGCTGGACGGCGTCGACGTCCACCGCGATGGTCATCCGCGAAAGCTCGGGATCGAGCGTGCGCGCCACGGTCAGGCTCTCGATATTGTAGCCCCGCTGGCTGAGCAGTCCGGTGACGCGCATCAGCGCACCGGGTTTATTTTCCAGCACCAGGGATATGACTTGCAGCATAAATCTCCTTTGCTTAGCCGGCTATTTGACGGGCACCGCCACGGGCTCGGGCGGTCCCAGGACCATTTCGTTGATGGCCGCGCCGGCCGGAACCATGGGATAGACGTTTTCCATCTGCGTGACCTTGACGTTGAGCAGGTAGGGTCCGGGCTCGCGGACGGCCTCTTCGAGCGCGGGGCGCAGCTCCCAAGGCTTGTCGATGGTCCGGCCTTTGAACCCGTAGGCGGCGGCCAGTTTTTCGGCGTCGGGGAAGCCTTCGATTTCCACGGAGCTGAGGCGGTTGTTGAAGAACAGGGTTTGCCATTGGCGCACCATGCCCAGGTAGCCGTTGTTCATGATGACGATTTTGATGGGAAGTCCCTGGTTGACGATGGTGGACAGTTCGGGGATGGACATCTGGAAACCGCCGTCGCCGACCACGGCAAAGACCAGCTTGTCGGGGCGCGCGAACTGGGCGCCGATGGCGGAGGGGATTCCGAATCCCATGGATCCGAGGCCGCCGGAGTTGATCCAAAGGCGCGGCTCGGAGAAGCGGATCAATTGCGCGGCCCACATCTGGTGCTGGCCCACGTCGGAAGTGACGATGGCCTGGCCGCCGGAGATACGGTCGATTTCGCCCATGAGGTGCTGCGGCTTGATTTCGGAGTCGGAGGTCACCACTTGCAGGGGATGTTCCAGCTTCCACTCGCGGACCTGGCGCCACCAGGCGCGGCGGGCGGCGGACCGCTTTTCGGTATCCGGAGTTTTGACTTCGGCGTTTTGGAGATCGGCGAGCAGGCGGTTGAGTTTGGGGAGAACGCGTTTGAGATCGCCCACGATGGGCACGTCGGGCGCGCGGTTCTTGCCGATCTCGGCCGGGTCGATATCCACGTGGACCACCTTGGCGTGCGGGGCGAAGGCGGCCAGCCGGCCGGTAACGCGGTCGTCGAAGCGCACGCCCAGGGCGATGAGCACGTCGCAGTTGGTGAGCGCCAGGTTGGCGGCGTAGGAGCCGTGCATGCCGGGCATGCTGATGAAGTTGGGGTGCTCGGCGGGAAGCGCTCCCAGCCCCATGAGGGTGACGACGGCGGGAGTGTCCGCCAGTTCCACGGTCTCGCGCAGCTCGCGCGAGGCGTTGGCGGCGACCACTCCGCCGCCGGCGTAGACCAGCGGCCGGTGGGCCTCTTGGATGAGTTGCGCGGCGCGGCGGATCTGGCCGGTGTGGCCTTCGGTGAACACCTTGTAGCCGGGAAGATGGACGGCGGTCACGGGCTGATAGTGGCCCTGGGCCTGCAAGACGTCCTTGGTGATGTCGACCAGGACGGGGCCGGGCCGGCCGCTCGCGGCCACGTAGAAGGCTTCGTGGATGGTCTGCGCCAGATCTTCGAGCCGCTTGACCAGGTAGTTGTGCTTGGTGCCTGGGCGGGTGATGCCGAAGGTGTCGGCTTCCTGGAACGCGTCGCTGCCGATGAGTTTGGAGGTCACCTGGCCGGTGATGGCGACGATGGGGATGGAGTCCATCAGGGCGTTGACCAAGCCGGTGGTGAGGTTGGTGGCGCCGGGGCCGGAGGTGGCGCAACAGACGCCCACTTTGCCGGTGGCGCGGGCGTAGCCCTCGGCGGCGAAGGCGGCGTTCTCCTCGTGGCGCACCAGCACGTGGCGAATCTGGTGCTCGTAGAGAACGTCGTAAAAGGGAAGGGTAACGCCGCCTGGATACCCAAAGATACAGTCGACGCCCTCGCGAGCCAGGCATTCCAGCAGCATTCGGGCACCACTAGTCAGTGTTGACATATCATCCGCCTCACAATTTAGTCGTTATATAACAAAAAAGGCCATCAGCCGGTTGCTTTCGCCCCGCCGATGGCCTTGGGAATTTCTTCCGGCTGGCCTACGCGGGGCCGGCTACGATGACCAGGACAATAATAATGCTTACGGGAACCGCAAGGATGTTGCCGGGATGAAGGGACCGGTTTGTGGCAGTGGACAACATCGGAGACTGAACTTCGAGTGTAGCTGACCAGTTTCCTAAATGCAAGCGGAGGGGAGAATTAATTAAATTAATAGGGGAATAAAGTCGTCAGTTGACAGGAAGCAGTTGTCAGTTGACAGTTCACAGTTGTCAGTTAAGAGCGCGGGAGCGGCGTGTGTGGGCAGGATCGAAGCTGTGAACTGTTAACTGACAACTCTTTATGGATTGCAGCTCCATTTTGCGGGGGCGGCGGGATGGGTCTCGCGGGCGAGGAGAAAGAAGCGGCCGCCCGGCATGGGGACGATGTCATGAGTGGACGCGGCGGACCCGGCTACGGCTTCGCGGTAGCGCTCGGGGAGGAAGAAATCGGTGGTGGGGTGATTGCGGATGTTGCGTGCCAGGCCGGCGGGAGTGGGGGCGACGATCATGGCGCCAATGGCATCGGTGGTTTCAATTCCCCATTCGCGGAGATGGCGGCGGAAGACGGGGAGCCAGCGGTCGAGGTCGTCGTATTGAGCGGCGTCGAGAAATATGCCCATGGAGGCGAAATCCATACCGTACGGGCCGGAGACGGGCATGCCTCCGACATGGTAGTAGCGGACCCGGGGCAGCGGGAGCACGGTGGCGTACAGTTCATCGTCGGGGTCCACCAGGACGAGTTCGTTCGAGCGGCCGCGGCCGCAGTACTGGGAGAGCATGGGGGCGGACGCGACCACCGTGCCGCGGCGGAAGGAGATTCCCCAGGGTGCGCCGGGCATGGCCACCTTGAGAACGAACGCCGCCAGCGCCAGGGCCAGCAGCCACTTCGCCGAACGGACTTCGGCCAGGGTCCCATAGGAAGCGGCCAGAATGGCGGCGGCGGGCGCCAACGGCAGGAGGTAGGTGATACTGCGATACTGCCAGCAGAACACGGCCGCCAGCGGGACGCCGATCCAACAGAGCAGGAGCACGGCCGGCGCGGAGCGGCGTTTCAGCGCCGCGGCGAATGCGGGGAGCGAGACCAGCGCCACGGCGGTGAGCACGGGGTCGATGCGCGCCAGGCGCATCAGGTAGAAGAGCGCCTGGTTCTCGTGGGATGTTTGCGGCGGCGCGCCTGCGCCGTACCCCAGGATTTCGACGGCGATGTGCTCGGTCCAGAACCATCGGTAATGCGCCAGCAGTTGGTACGCGAACCAGGGCGCGGCGAGCGCCAGGGCCACGGCTCCGGCGGCGCACATGCGCGGAAACCGCGGGCGATAGTTTGGGGGCGCCAGGAGCCAGTACAGCGCCAGGATTCCGAGGGGAAGCGCGCCGGCTACGCTCTTGGTGAGAATCGCCGCGGCGACCGAGGCGGCGTAGCCCCAGAAGGCCAGCCGGGACTCCAGCCACGGATCCGCGAAGAGGCAGTACATCGCGGCCGTCCAGAAGGCCACCAGCAGGCCGTCGGTGAGGCACATGCCTCCCAGCACGTGCCAAAGGCGATTGGATGCGAGCAGGAGGACGGCGGCGGCGCCCGCCTGCCAAGAGCGCACTTCCGCCGTCCACCAGAAGACCAGGCCGGCGGCGAGCGAGCAGAGTAGCGCGATGGGAAAGCGCAGCGCCATCCGCGAGACACCCGCCAGGCGCGCCGAAAGGCCCGACATCCACATCAGCAGCGGGGGCTTATACAGCGCCATCCGCCCCATGAATTCGGGTGTGAGCCAGCCGCCCTCAACGGCCATGTGGATGGCGCTGGATGCGTACAGCGCTTCGTCCTGGGCCTTGATGCCGCCGACGGGATCGAGATAATCGCCGGCCAGGTCTACTCGCGCGCTGCGCGCAAGCAGACAGGCAAAAGCAAACGCGGCAGCGGCGATCAACGCGCGGCGCATGAGTGAAGAATAGCAGTATTGACCGGGATTTCCGGCGGCGCGCCTCGCCAGGTTCCGAGCGGCGATTGAGGATATAATCTTTGGCTTCCAGGAGGCCAACCTCGAAAACCCGGTTGAGGACGGTATGAAGCTGCCACGAGCCGACTTCCTGGTGTTCCTTTTCGCCGGCGCGGCACTCGCCTGGAACCTCTGGAATATTGGGATAGCCAGCGGATACATCGATCCAGTGCGGCATCTCGGCGCGCAGGATGAAGCCACCTATACGCGCGAGGCGATTACCATGGCTCGCGAAGGCGGCTGGATGACCCCGACCTTTCTGGGCCGCTGGGTTTTTGAGAAACCGCCATTGCTGATGTGGCTTTCGGCCCTGTCGATGAAGCTGTTCGGCATCGGACGCCTGCCTGCCCGGCTGCCGGCGGTGCTGGCGGGCGCTCTGATCTGCGCCCTCTGTTTCGCCATCGTGCGGCGGGAGAGAACCGTGGCGGCTGGGGTTTGCGCGGCGGCGATGGCGCTGTCCAGTCAGCTCCTGTTCACCATGTCGCGCCACAATATGACCGATATTCTCCTGGCGGCCGCCGGCGTCTGCGCGATTGCCTGTCTGCAGCGTGGCTGGTGGGCTGGATTCGCCATGGCGGTGGCCTGCGGCATCCTGTCGAAGAGCGTCGCGGGGCTCTTGCCCGCGGCGGCGGCGGCCGTCTGGGTGGTGGTACGGCGGGGTGGTCCGGTTTGGCCGGATCGCCACTCAAGAATTCGCGCGGCAGTCGCCGGCGCATCGGCCCTGGCGATAGCGTTGCCGTGGTACGTCTGGAATTTCCTGGCCCATCGCGACTGGTTTCTCGCCGACATGGGATTTCAACTGATCACGACCGGATCGGCATCGCGGCAGACGTCTCCCGAGAATCACGTCTGGTTTTACATTTCGCGTATTCTGCACTCCGATCCGGCGACGGCCGCCATATTGGTGCTGGCCCTACCGGCCATCTGGACCGCATTGCGCAGGCGCGAGTCGACGGCGGTCCTGCTCGCCAGCGGAGCGCTGGTCTACTTCGCGGCGTTGATGGTTTTCCGGTTTCATTCCGAGCAATACCTGACGTGGTTGCTGCCATGGTTGATCCTGGCGGGCGCGGTTTATTCGCCGGTCCTCCGCGGCCGGTGGGCCTGGATCGCGGCCGCGGCTCTTATGGCGATTTTCGCGGTCCGGGCCGGGAGCCTGGGCTACTACCGCTCCGGAAGCACGATTGCCGCGGCGCCGGTGCTCGAACGATACTGCGGCCAGCGGCGCACGGCCGACTTGTACATCCTGGGAGTGGGCGACGAATTCTACAGCGCGGTGCTGCCGCTGGGGCGCGTCCGGTATGGCTGGGTGGACCCGACGGGCCTCACGGCGCGCGAGCATCCGCATCTTGCGCACCTGGGAATCCTGATTTCCGCCGGCGAATTAGCCAGCCTCGACGCCGGAATGCCGGTCTATGCGCAACGCTTGCGGGAGTGGGGAATGAACTCGACGCGAGCGGTGGGGACCGGCATTGCGGCGCACGATCCCGCGGAATTGCGGGAACTGGTCCGCCAGCGTCCGGAGAGCGATTTTCTAGTGGCGCGGGCAATCCTGCCGGAGCCCGAAAAAGATGCTGCGCACCGCGTGGTATTCGCCAACGCCGAATTCACATTGCTGGAATCTTTGGCGCCGGCGGGCGCCATGCGCGAACCAGCGGCGTGGCCGTGCGGGATGTAGCGGCCGCCAAAGCTTAAAGATGGGCGAGAAACCCGGCGCCAGCGAGCGAAATTGAGTCTTAGGGCTCGTCGGGAAATGACCAGTTCACTTGCCGGCCATCGCTCCGAGGACGGCAGGCGGGCGAAGGCGAATCGTCAGCCCCACAATCCGCGGAATACGTCACCGTATGCGCGAAATCGCGGACTAAGCCGCTTGATCCGCCGGCTCCCACAGGGCCACCACCGCGCCTGCAGGATCCTCGATAATGCAAAAGCTGCCCTGGCTGCCGAAACTGCGAACCGGACTCCGCACTTTGCCGCCGTACTCGGTACAGCGCCGCACGCTATCCTCAAGGTCCTCGACCGTGATGTAGATCAGCCAGACCGGCGGAATGCCGGCGTTCTCGCCACGCGCGTGGCAAATGCCGGCGACCATTTCGCCGCCTTCCGCATGCATGCAAAAATCCTGGTAGTTGCCCATGGAGACGGCCGATGGCGTCCACCCGGCCACCCACGTGTAGAAATCGCGAATGGCGACGGCGTCGGGGACAGTGAGGTCAATCCAGCCGATGGTGCCCGGGTTCTTGGTGTCCATGGGAAAAGTGTAGCGCGGGAAGGAGCCATTAGCCTTCAGCCAGCAGCCATCAGCTTTCCGTGCGGTTCGGAGGTTGCTGCGCGCGCTTCGCGGCGGAGCGCTTCTCTGGCCGCGCGACGCACCCAAGCGAGCTGACGGCTGATGGCTGAAGGCTGATGGCTACTTCGGCTTGAATCGGCGAGGTACGTGGACTATCCTTATGTGTCCTGAACCCCAACCGGGAGGCCGTGACCATGTTCGTCGTGCAGCAACTTCCGATCGCGATCGTCTTTTGCGTCATCACCATGCTGGGCTGGGGTTCGTGGGCAAACACTCAGAAGCTGGCGGGCAAGGAGAAGTGGCCGTTCGAGCTGTTCTACTGGGACTACGCCATCGGCGTGCTGTTGTTCAGCCTGCTGTTCGCGGCCACGCTGGGCAGTTTCGGCGCGGCCGGCGCCAGCGCCGTGCAAAATCTGGGGACGGCCGAATTCCGTTTCATGCTGCCCGCGCTCATCAGCGGGGCCATCTTCAACGTGTCGAACATTCTGCTGGTGGTGGGAATCGACGCGGCGGGACTGGCCGTGGCATTCCCCGTGGGGGTTGGCCTGGCGCTGGTGATCGGCACGGTAAAGACCTACATCGCGACCCCCAAGGGCAACCCGGCGCTGCTGTTCGGGGGCGTGGCGCTGATCGTGTTCGCGATGGCGATGTCGGCGGCGGCCCACTCGCGGCTGCCGCAGGGCGGGGGACGCAGTCCGCTGCGCGGCGTGGTGTACTCCGTGCTCGCCGGCTGCATCATGGGCTTCTTCTATCCACTGCTGATGGAGGCCGTCTCGCCCGATTTCAATGCGCAGCCGATCCGCGCCGGCATGCTCACACCGTACCTGGCGCTGGTGTGTTTCGGCGCCGGGGTCTTCGTCAGCAATTTCCTGTGGAATACCATTTTCATGCGGGCGGGGAAGGTGACGTACGCGCAGTACTTCGGCGGAAGCGCGAAGCTGCACGGCATCGGAATTCTGGGCGGATTCCTGTGGATGATCGCGCTGAGTTCCAACGTGCTGGCTTCGAGCGTGGCGGGGCCCGCGATTTCGTATGCGCTGGGACAGGGCGCAACCCTGGTGGCGGCGATTTGGGGGCTGTTCATCTGGCGCGAATTTCGCGCGGCCCCGGCGGGCACCACTAAATATCTGGTGCTGATGCTGGCGGGATACACGTCCGGCCTGGTGCTGATCGGGTCGGCGACACAATGAAGGATGGCGGAGAATGGGTAAGACGTTGTATAAGATTGGGGCAGTTCTGGCGGTTTTTCTTATGAGCGCTTCGGCAGCAGTCAAAATCGAAAAAGTCAATTTCAAGGGATGGCCTAACAGCTATCGCATTTCCAACGGGACCGTGGAGGCGGTGGTGACCGGCGACGTAGGGCCGCGCGTCATCCGCTACGGCTTTATCGGCGGGCAGAACCTGTTCAAGGAGTTCACCGAACAAATCGGCAAGTCCGGCGAGAAGGACTGGCAGGCGCGCGGCGGACATCGCCTGTGGATCGGGCCCGAGGACCGCATCAAGAGCTACGCGCCCGACAACGGCCCGATTCACATCGAGATTCGCGGCGGCGTGTTGGAGGCGACCGAGCCGGTCGAGCCGCTGACCGGCCTGGAGAAGAAGATCGTGGTGCGCATGGCGGACAGCGGCACCGCGGTGGAGGTGCTTCACCAGTTGCGCAATGCCGGCAAGGAGCCTTACCACCTGGCGCCGTGGTCCCTCACCATGTTTGCGCAGGGCGGCGCGGGCATCCACGGCTTGCCCGAGCGCGGCAAGTATCCCGAACATTTGCTGGCCACCGGGCCGCTGGTGTTGTGGGCCTACACCAATCTGGTCGACCCGCGTTTGAAGCTGCTCGAAAAATACGTGATCCTGCACCAGGATCCCAAGAACGCCGTGCCGGAGAAGATCGGCAGCTACAACCACGACACCTGGGGCGCGTATCTGCTGAACGGCGAGCTGTTCGTCAAGAAGGTCCAGGCGAAGGCCGAGCCGACCGCGTTTCCGGACTACGGCTGTTCGTTTGAGACCTTCACCAACAACGATTTCCTGGAACTGGAGACGCTCGGGCCGATGGTCGATCTCAAGCCGGGTGAAGCGGTCACGCACACCGAGCGCTGGACGCTGCATAAGGGCGTGCAACTGAGCCGGTGGGACGATGCCGAGCTCGATCGCGTTCTCGGGCCGTTGGTGAAGTAGAGAGGGGCGCGGGTCGCGCTGAAGGTCGAGGTCCTCTTGAGAGGCCGCATGGATTTGGCCGATACGGCAATGTGCCGTATAGTAAAGGTGTGAGGAAACAGGAAACCCCGCCCACTGCCCGGCTGGAGGCGCGCTTACCGCACGACGTGATGGCGCGTCTGAAGCGCGCCGCCGAGATCCGGGGACGAACGCTGACGGATTTTGTCGTGGCCGCTGCCGATGAAGCGGCTTGCCGGGCGATCCAGGAAACGGAAATCATCCGTCTTTCCATTGAGGGCCAACGCCAGATCGCCGCGGCCATTCTCAATCCGCCGGCGCCGGCGCCCGCTCTCAAGAGAGCCGCCAAGCGGTATCGCGAACTGTTCGGGGTGGAATGACCCCCGCCCCGTTTCGCTTCGAGGCGCTCGCGGACCGGCATAATCGAGCCGCGTTCTATTGTGGCGACGACGCGCTGGACCGGTACTTTCAGACGCAGGCGACTCAGGACATCCGCCGCCGGATCGCGAATTGCTTTGTCGTGGTTGAGGTTGCCACAGGTTCCGTCGCTGCGTATTACACCCTGTCGGCTGCCAGCATTCCGCTCCTGGATCTTTCACTGGACGAAAGGAAACGTCTGCCGCGCTACCCCACCTTGCCGGCGGTGCGCATTGGACGACTGGCCGTCGACCAGCGCTTCCAGCGGCGTGGCCTCGGCGAGTTGATGCTGGTGAATGCGGTTCATCGGACCATTCAGGACGCAGCGGCCGCGTTCGCCTTGCTGGTTGATGCCAAGAACGATCGGGCAGCCGCGTTCTACCGGCGCTACGGATTCCGCCCGATCGTGGACAAGCCCCGGACCCTGTTTCTGCCCCTCGCGACGGCACAAGAGACGCTGCTGCAGAAGACCGTGGAATAGATCTCGGCATCGCAGCCCGAGACCTCGCCCTTGCGTCCGATAACGATTTTATCGCCCCGCAAAAATGGCGGACGGTTCTCCGCCGGCGGACGCCCTTTCGTGCGACAACAGAGATCTCTTGAGGCAGGGCGGCGGGTTGGCAACCCGCCTCTCGCGGACATGTGCCACGGCGCCCAGGGCCGAGTGCCACTCGGCCGCAGGATACCATCCTGCCCCACAAAGGCCGCCACCGGCTAATCTAGTAGGTGTCTATGGCAACTACTACGGTTACCTTCGGTGAGATCATGTTGCGTCTCGCGCCGCCGGGCTGCGAGCGGTTTTTGCAGAGTCCCCAGTTCCAGGCGACGTTCGGCGGCGGCGAGGCGAACGTAGCCGTATCGCTGGCGAACTTCGGCCTCCCGGCGGCGTTCGTCACCGTGCTGCCAGCCAAGAATCCACTGGCCGACGCCTGCCTCGCCGACCTGCGGCGCTTCGGTGTGGACACCTCCGCGGTCGTGCGGGGCAAGGGGCGGATGGGGATCTATTTCCTGGAAACCGGCGCCAACCAGCGGCCCTCGCGGGTAGTCTACGACCGCGACGACAGCTCGATTGCGCTGGCCAAACCCGGCGATATCGATTGGAGCCAGGTGTTCGCGGGCGCCGGCTGGTTTCACATCACCGGGATCACGCCGGCCATCAGCGAGTCGGCCGCGGCGCTTTCGCTGGAGGCCGTGCAGACGGCGCGCCAGCGCTCGCTCACGGTTTCCTGCGATCTCAATTACCGAAAGAATCTTTGGAAGTGGGGCAAGCCGGCGGCCGAGGTGATGCGGGAATTGGTGAAGCACGTCGACATCGCCATCGCCAACGAAGAGGACGTCCAGATGTCGCTCGGAATCCAGGCGAAAGTGGACGTGCATTCCGGGGAGCTCGACCGCGCCCAATACCAGGCGCTGGCGGGGAACGTGTTGACGGCGTATCCCAACCTGAAAGCCATCGCCATCACGCTGCGCGAATCGCGGAGCGCCTCGCACAACGGCTGGTCGGCCTGTCTTCACGACCGCGGCGAATTCCTGCTGAGCCGCCATTATGAGATCACCCACATCGTGGACCGGGTGGGCAGCGGAGACAGCTTCGCGGGCGGCTTGATCTACGGTCTGCAAGTGCTTCCCAGCCATAAGGAAGCGCTGGAATTCGCGGTGGCCGCGAGCTGCCTCAAGCATTCCATCCCCGGCGATTTCAACCGCGTGTCGGTGGACGACGTGAAGGCGCTGGCAGCCGGAGGCGGATCGGGACGCGTGCAGCGGTAAGCGGTCTTGGGCGTACGCCGCAGCGCGGACATCGCCGGAAATCCGGCTGGGTGGAGACGGTTGTGAGGGTTCGAGGGACTGCTAGAGGGGTTACGTGCGAGGTGACTCAAAGGGCAGGACACAGTGTTGAAGATCAACCGTCTCTCCCGTTGCCAGCAAGTTCATAGTCACGTTCCGTTCTAAAGCAATCCGCGCACCAAACTCCAGCGCCTTTAGAATCAGCAAACGGCCTTCCCTGGCTGGGCGTTTTGTCCACGGAATTGACACACCAGTGTCAATTTGGTGTTCCAAAAAGGAACCAATACCAGGAGACGTTCCGATTTCGGTATAGTGGCCTGTAATGACCCCCGAAGCCGAGTCCATTCTGGAGTTGTTCCGCTCTACCGGCGCCTATCTGAAGGGGCATTTCCGCCTCACCAGCGGCCTGCACAGCTCCGAATACCTGCAGAGTGCGCTGGTGCTGCAGCACCCGGCTGCCGCGGAGAAGTTGGGCCGGCTGCTGGTGGAACAATTGCGTACGATTTCCGACGAACCGCTGGCGTTCGTGGCGTCGCCCGCGCTCGGGGGCCTGATCATCGGACACGAGGCGGCACGCGCCCTGGGAACCCGCTTCATCTTCACCGAACGCGACGCGGCCACCGGTAAGATGGTGCTCCGCCGCGGGTTCGCCATCGAACCCGGCGAGACCGGCGTGGTGGTGGAGGACGTCATCACGACCGGTGGCAGCACGCGCGAAGTTGTTGAACTTTTGGGCACCGCCGGCGGCAAAATATTGGCGGCGGGCTCCATTATCGACCGCAGCGGGGGCCATGCCGACGCCGGGGTGCCGCGCGTGGCGCTGGCGACCTTGCAGGTGGCCGCCCATTATCCCGAACAGTGTCCGTTGTGCGCGTCGGGAATCCCGGTGGTGAAGCCGGGATCGCGGCCGGCGGCCTGATGCGGCGCATCCGCATCCACGTGGCCTACGACGGCGCCGGATTTCACGGCTGGCAGGTGCAACCCGGTCTTCCCACCATACAAGGGGCGCTGGAAGAGATCGTCTCCGGCATGGAAGGCCGTCCCGTACACGTGGCCGGTTCCGGCCGCACCGATGCCGGAGTCCACGCGCTCCGCCAAGTGGCGGCCTTCAGCATCGAAAACCCCATCCCCCTGCCGAATTTGCAGCGCGCCATCAACCGCCTGCTGCCGCCGGCGATCCGGGTGCTGAACGCCGAAGAGGCGCCAGCCGGGTTTCACCCGCGTTTCGACGCCCGCGCAAAAACTTACGAATACCGCATCCTGCGCGGCGCGATCTGTCCGCCGTTCGAGTGGCCTTACGTCTATCACTACCCCTATCCTCTGGACGAGGAGCGCATGGTTTCGCTGGCGCGCGTGTTCGAAGGCGAGCACGATTTCACCGTCTTCGCCGCGTCGGACGATCGCGACCAGGAGGGAAAGTCCAAGGTGCGGACCATCTTCTCATCGGTTCTGGAGCGCGCCGAAGGACGCCTGACGTACCACGTGCGTGGCAATGGATTCCTGAAACACATGGTGCGGAACATCGTCGGCACGCTGATCGAGGCCGGCCGGGGCCATCTGGCCATGGTGGACGAAATCCCCGCGCGCTGCGGCCCGACGGCTCCCGCGAAGGGGCTGTTCCTGATCGGCGTGGAATATTAGTTTGCCGAAATTACCTAGAATAGAGGTATGCGGTTCTGTCTGTGTTTGGTGGCGCTGGCGGCGGCCGCTCTGGCCGCGGAGACTTTGCACGGCAAATTGGACCTGCACGAAGGGCAGCCCCCAATCCTGGAGACCGCCGGCCACCGGAAAATAGCCCTGGACGGCGACGAGACCACGCGTGCCGTGTTGGGAGACCTGCGCGTGAACGGGTTTGAAGTCGAAGTCAGAGGTCATTTCACGTCACCCGGAAACTTCCTGATCGACGCCAGCCATACCCATTCCCTGCTGGTTCGCAGGGACGGCCACCTCAAGTTGATCACCTATTGGTGCGATGTATGTTCCATTCGCGCGTACACGCCGGGACCGTGCAGGTGTTGCCAGAGAGAAACCACGCTCGACCTGCGCGACCCGGACGAAAAGTGATGCGGGCGGCCGTCGTGCTGCTCCTTCCATTTATGACTGAAGCCGCCAACTATACCGCCCGCCAGACCGTGGTGGATGGCATCGCAGTCGTCGAACTCCGCGATGCCGCGCACCAAACCCGGATCTCCATCGCGCCCTCCGTCGGCAACATGGCGTACCAGATCGAGGTCGCCGGGAAGAACATTCTGTGGTTTCCGTACCATAGTCCGGCGGAGGTTCGCGAGAACCCGCAACTGTGCGCCGTCCCGTTTCTGGGGCCGTGGGCCAACCGCCTGGATGAAGACGCCTTCTGGGCCAACGGCAAGCGATACCTGCTGAACCCGGCTCTGGGCAATCTGCGCCGCGACAACCATCAGAAACCCATCCACGGGATTCTCAGCTTCTCGCCGGCCTGGGTGCTGGTCGCGGCGTCCGCCGACGGCCATGCAGCCTGGGCCACCAGCCGGCTGGAGTTCTGGAAGTATCCCGACATGATGGCGCAGTTCCCCTTTGCCCACACCATCACCATGACTTACAGGCTGTCGCGCGGCGAAGTGGAGGTGGAGACCATCCTGGACAACCATTCCACCGAACCCATGCCCGTGGCCGTCGGTTTTCACCCGTATTTCCGCCTGGACGACGCGCGGCGCGACCACTGGAAGGTCCACCTGGCTGCGCGCGACCATCTGTTGCTGAACAATCTATCGATCCCCACCGGCGAGCGCAAGCCGGTGGAATTCGCCGATCCGTATCCGCTGGCGGGCGGGCAACTGGACGATGTGTTCGGCAATTTGACGCCCGGTTCGGACGGCCGCGTACGTTTCTGGGTGGAGGGCAAGCGCGAGCGGATCACGGTCGCCTACGGTCCCAAGTACCCCGTGGCCGTGGTGTATGCCCCGCCGGGCCGCGAGTTCATCTGCTTCGAGCCCATGGCCGCCATCACCAACGCCTTCAACCTGGCGCACGCCGGTGTGTACAAGGATTTGCAGAGTATCCCTCCCGGGGGCCAGTGGAAAGATAGTTTCTGGATCACCCCCACGGGGTTCCAGGGGAACTAATCGTTCCGTCCTGCCCGCGGGTCCCAGCAGTACCCGGGACCAAACCCCTCCAGTACAATTCGCGCGGTTTGGACCTATCCAGCCGTCCTGAGGCATGCGATAACAAAGGCGATAAACGTCATGGGCTATCGTCATCTTTCGCTTTGTTGCAAATGCGGCCAGGCTCCCACGCGCATCGACGAGGTGGGTTTGACCGACGACCACGAGCTGGTGATCCACTGGTGGTGCGAGGAGTGCAAGCGCGTCGTCTACGCTTCCAAGTCGCTGGCCGAATGCTGGCAGGACTGTCCGACGCCCGAGACCGCCGTCGAACCGGAACGCTCCGCGGCGCAGAGTGCCGCGCGCAGCGGCTACGACGACCGTTTTCTGAAGAGCCTGGGCATCAGTCTGCTGGACGAGGTGTAGCCGGCCCTTACTCGCCGCGCCGGCAGGTAGTTGGCTGCCAGACCCGCCAACGCCACGCCCCGGACCACCGCGGCGAATTGTGGCCGGGTCCCGCGCGCCCACTCCGAACAGCATCGATTTCAGCAGGTTGGCGGCGAGTTGGGAGGCCATCCGCCCGAGCGCCATTCCGGCCGACACCAGCAGCATGCCCTGGCCTGGAACGCCGTTGGCCGGCCGGCGGAATGCCAATCTGCCCCGCATAAGCGCACCCCTGCTAGGATGGAATTCAGCCCCCTTTCCAGCATCCCTATGCCCGAAAAGTCATACGACCATAACCAGATCGAGCTCAAGTGGCATGAACGTTGGCGGAATGCCGACTTCTACAAAGCCGAGGAGAATTCCTCGAAGCCCAAGTTCTACGTGTTGGAGATGCTGCCGTACCCCAGCGGCATGCTGCACATCGGGCATATCCGCAACTACTCCATAGGAGACGCGCTGGCGCGGTACAAGTGGATGCGCGGCTTCAACGTGCTGCATCCCATGGGCTGGGACGCCTTCGGCCTGCCGGCGGAAAACGCGGCCATCAAGAACCGGCTTCCGCCGCGCGACTGGACCCTGCACAATATCGCGGCCATGAAGACCACCCATCGCCGCTTCGCCTTCAGCTACGACTGGGACCGCGAGATCTCCACTTGCGAGCCCGAATATTACCGCTGGAACCAGTGGTTTTTCCTGCGCATGTTCGAGCGCGGCCTGGCGTACCGCAAGGAAGCCCTGGTGAACTGGTGCCCCAAATGCTGCACCGTGCTGGCCAACGAGCAGGTGGTGGAAGGCTGCTGCTGGCGCCACGAAGAGACTCCCGTGGAGCAGCGCGCGCTGGTGCAGTGGTTCCTGAAGATCACCGCCTACGCCGACCAGCTTCTTGAGGACATGGGCCAACTGGAAGAGGGCTGGCCGGAGCGCGTCCTCACCATGCAGCGCAACTGGATTGGCCGCTCGGAAGGCGCCGAGGTCGATTTCCACCTGGCCGAAACCGGGGAGCCGATTCGCGTCTTCACCACGCGCGTCGACACTATCTACGGCGCCACCTGCGTGATCCTGGCGCCGGAACATGCGCTCAACGAAAGGCTGCTCGACGCCGCAGGCAAGGCCCGCGCCAAGGCCATGGTGGACGCGCGCGCCAACCGCGACCCCGGCGACATCGAGAAGGAAGGCTTCTTCACCGGCCGCTACGCCATCAATCCGTATTCTGGAGAGAAGGCGCCCATCTGGATCGGCAATTTCGTGCTGATGGGCTACGGCACCGGCGCCATCATGGCCGTGCCGGCGCACGACCAGCGCGACTTCGAATTCTGCCGCAAGTACGGGATCGCGGTGCGCCCCGTGATCCGGCCCGTGGACGGCGCGCTGGCCGTGGAGCCCGGCATGCAAGCGGCGTTCACCGGCTACGGCGTGGTGGAAGATTCCGGCCCGTGGTCCGGCCTGCCCAGTGAAGAAGCGCGCCGCAAGATGGCCGCCCACGCCGAGCGGAAGGGCTTCGGAAAGGCCTCCATCACCTTCCGCATCAAGGACTGGGGCATCTCCCGCCAGCGCTATTGGGGCACGCCCATTCCGATGATCCACTGCCCGGCATGCGGCGTGGTTCCGGTACCCGAGGACCAGCTTCCGGTGGTGCTGCCCGAGCGCATCGAAATCACCGGGGCGGGCCGTTCGCCGCTGGAGAACGTGCCCGAGTTCGTCAACGTGAAGTGTCCCAAGTGCGGCACTGGGGCGCGGCGCGAGACCGATACCATGGACACGTTCATCGATTCGTCCTGGTATTTCTACCGCTACTGCGATCCGCGCAACAGCCAGGCGCCGTTCGATTCCTCGAAGATCGCCTACTGGTTCGAGATCGACCAGTACATCGGCGGCGTGGAGCACGCGATTCTCCACCTGATCTATTCGCGCTTCTTCACCAAGGTGATGCGCGACATCGGCCTGATCCGCAACAGCGAGCCGGCGCGGCGCCTGTTCACGCAAGGCATGGTGATCGCCGAAGGCGCGAAGATGTCCAAGAACAAGGGCAACGTGGTGGGCGCGGATGCGCTGGCGGGCGAGTTCGGCGCCGACACCGCGCGCATGTTCGTGCTGTTCGCCGCCCCGCCCGAAAGAGAAGTGGACTGGCGCAAAGAGGGCGCCGAGGGCATCTACCGTTTCCTGGGCCGGGTCTACCGCTTCGCGACGCGCAACCTGGATCGCCTGGGCGGCGGAGCGGTGGGTTCGTCGGACCGCAAAGTGCTGCGGAAGCTCCACCAGATGCTGCGCAAGATCACCGAGGACTTCGAAACGCGCTGGCACTTCAATACCTGTATCGCCAGCGTGATGGAACTGGTGAACGTGCTGTACGCCGAGGAGGAGAATCTTTCGGGCGCGGCCCTGGCGGAGGTGATCGAAACGCTGGCGCTGGTGCTGGCGCCGTTCGCTCCGTACCTGAGTCAGGAGATTTGGGAGGAGCTCGGACGGGAAGGCCCGGTCTTCCGCCAGCCGTGGCCGGAGTTCGACGCCGAATTAGCCAAGGACGACGAGGCCGAAATCGTGGTCCAGGTGAACGGCAAGCTGCGCTCCAAGTTCCACGCCCCATTCGGTACGCCTGCCGCCGAACTGGAAGCGCGGGCGCTGGCCGACGAGAAGGTGAAGCCGTTCGTGGCGGGGAAGCAGGTGGTGAAGATCGTAGCGGTACGGGATAAGCTGGTGAATATCGTGGTGCGATAAGCGAGGTGCATAGCCGTGAGCCCAAAAAAGATTCGAGCCGTCTACCAACTGAAGGTCGAACTGCGCGACATTTCGCAGCCGATCTGGCGCCGCATCCAGGTCTGGGAGGACACCAAGCTCCCGCAACTGCATCGGATTCTTCAGTTGTTATTCAACTGGGAGGACTGCCATCTCCATGACTTTGTCGCCGGCCGGCGCGTCTACAGCGTTCCCGATCCAGAGGACGCCTTCAACGAGCGCGAGGTCGTCGATGAAAGACTGGTGCCGCTGAACCGGGTGGTCGATCATGTGGGCGATACGTTCGACTACGCTTACGATTTCGGCGACGATTGGCGCCACGAGATCCTGCTCGAAGCGATCCAGTTGCCGGACGCGGAGGCGTTCTATCCACGCTGTGTCGCCGGCGCGCGGAACGGGCCGCCCGAGGACGCAGGCGGCCCGCCTGGCTACGCGAACTACCTGGAGGCGCTGGCGGACCCGAAACACAAAGAGCACAAGAACATGCTGGCCTGGCGCGGTCCGTTCGACCCGGAGGCGTTTTCGCCGAAAGCGATCAATGCTTCGCTCAAGCGGGCGTTCCAGCGCCGGGCGCGAGCGCAGACCCCGAAGACGATCATGTAATCAAGTCCAAGCGCGTCACGCCGCGCGCGGCGAATCGGCCGCTCCCGCTACCAGAAGTATTGCTTGACGACCTTCGGCGAACTGGGCGCCCCCGAGATCACCTTCACGTGCAGGACGAGTTGCAGGTTCTTCTTCTGCCAGTCGCGGGGAGCGCCACGCAAGGCTTCGGCCATCAGGTCGGGATTGGTGACCAGGTCGGCCGCCGCGTCGGTTCCGTATTGGGTGATGCCGGCCAGTTCCACCAGCATGGCATGCGTATCGGGATGGAAGACGCGCGAGACGATGGCGTAGTCTTCGGTGGTGCGGCGGTCGCGCGGCAGGCCGGGGAGCACCCACTCGGTGGCTTTGCCATTGTCGGTGATTCCGGCCGGGCGGCGGAAGCCGTCGACGAAGAAGCGCATCTGATTGCTGATCTGGTTCCACCTGGTGTACGAGAACCCGACCAGGATGGCGGGACCGGAACGGAGGTCGGCGAACGAGACGTCGTTGCCGAGCTTGACGCGATACGCACGGCGGAGCCGGGTGAGCATGGCGGCCAGGCGGGAGGTGGCGATGAGGTCGCCGCCGCCCACGAACTGGTCGGTCAGGAGCGTGAAATCGGAGACGCGCGACGGCGGGGTGATGGACGGATCGATATCCACGCCGTAGACCGGCACGTAGGCGGCGCACAACTGCAGGGGCGACGAACCGTTGAGCACGGGGGCCCAGAACTGCTCGAGCGGCGTAACCGCGGGGCGGGTCAGAACCCAGACGAGCGCCGCGGCGGCGGCCAGCGCCAGAGCGGCGAGCGAGGCGCGGCGAAGCGTGATAGCGGATGGGCGCCGTGGATGCGCGGCCGGAACCGGCGGGGCGTCCGGCGGGGCGTCGGGGGAAAGAACGGGTGCCATCGGCGGGGGACCGTTCACCAGGTGGAACTCGGGGATGTAGGTGCCCGAAGGCAGGTCGATGCGTACCGGGTCATGGGCTCCCCGGTCGGAGTAGTAGAGGCCCAACCGTTTGCGCACTTCGCCGGCTTTGACGCGGACGGTGGCATCGTCGCTGGGATCGTAGCTGGTCGGCCGGCCGAAAACCTCGATGCCGATGGTGCGCTCTTTGAGCATGTCGCCATGGCCGTGGAGCGTGTTTTCCACCACGTACCGGAGGAACTCCTGGCTGCGCTTGCTGGAATGGAATTCGTGGCTGGCCAGGACCCGGCTCAGCTCCTCGCGAACCCGTTCTTCGGTCACCGATCCGGCCCGGCCGCCGTCCGGCGCCGGTGCTGGAGATGCTCCCGAAGAACGTTCTTGCGACATGAACCCGCCCACTTTAGCGCGATTGCTGGTCCGATTCTACCAGATCCGGCGCAGCGCTCCGGCGCACTGAAAACAGGAACGTTCGGTAGCGGTAATGAACCGGCCGCAACAGCGTCGCAACCGTTCGGTACTGGACAGCCGACCCGTGGATGGCTCAGATTTGCACTTGAGCACCATGTCGAAGATGCTGGAAGAAACGCGCCAGCAGCCCGGTCATTCCGTTCGTCGTGCCGCCGTGCGGCGCGGCTGCAACCGTGGTAGGGCTGGCGATAGTGCCGCCCGTTCCGGGTTCTACGAAGCCGGACACGTTTTGGTGTCAGCCTGATCGTCATGTTCTTTCTGCCTCGCTAAGCTGGACCGTGGATCAGGACGGCAGCGGGTCAATGGGCGGCTCTGTTGTCATCAGCTATATCAATGCCCCAAGAAAGCTGGTGATTCTCGAAGGTTCGGCGCACGCCCAGTTCATCTTCCAGACCGTTCGGGGCGAGCGGCGAATGCAGGAGATCCTCAGATTCCTCTCGGCGCCATTGGCCGGCCCTCGCACCGGGCCGAGATCGAACCCTTGGGAAGACTGATAAACGCGAATGCCGCACCCGGATTGGGTCATCTGCCGGATTCGGCAAGAATCGCGTGTGCATAGCCCAGGTCGGTGAACTCCGTGACCGACGATCCATCCGCGCTGATTTTCCGCAGCGCGGGGTCGAAGTTGAAAGTCGCAACCAACTCACCGGTCTCGGGATTCCGCGCCAGACCTGTAAGGTTGCGCCCGCTGACGCTCGCGAATTTCTTGACCTCACCGGTGGATGTGACACGAAAGATCGCACCCTCCCGATAAGACCCGACGAGATAGGTCCCATCTCCGTTCGCGATGATAGGAGAGCCGGATATCATCCGGTCGCCGTGGAGAGGGATCGGCGTCACCAGTCCCACAGGACTGACGCGCCATAAGTGGGCCGTGAAGGAGTTGTCTTCCATTACCAGGTAATCTCCAGCGCCATCCGGAATTACAGCGACGTCCTCCAATTCATCATTGTTCCGGACCGGATACGCCGCCACTCTTTCCACGGTTTGCCCGTCCGGGGAAACGCGCCAGATGGAATGCCGCTGGTTATCCCCAACAATGTAATTCCCGCGCGGATCGACCGCCACGCTCATCCACTGCGAGCCGCTGGGGGTCGCGGCGATCTTGCCGACCACGCCCGACGAAGTCACCCGAAGCAGCGACGATACAGCCGCAACAATGTAGTCGCCGTGTTCGTCTACCGCCAAACCATACCCTCCGGCCCCCGTAGCGATCGTCGTACGGGATTGTCCGTCGGCGGAAATACGCACGAGGCTGTCTGGGCCGTCCTTGTGCAGGACCACATAGGACACGTTGCCTGCAACCGAAGGCCACGCCATCGCAAACAAGGCTACGCAGCCGCGCAACATCGGTAGCAAGGGCACCTCCCGATTGAATCGTTGCGCAGTCAAGGCCGTAAGTCAAGGCCACCCGCAACCGGCCGGCAATCCCGGGGTGCGCGACACCAGCGCTCAACCGGGAGTGACAAGAGTCTTGTCATTGTTCTTTTCAGTAAGTCCACCTTTTCAACTATTTACAAGGTTTCCGTGACAAGACTATTGTCACGGACCAACCCATCACCCCATTACGACTTCCACCCGATGGATGCTTCCAGCGGACTGCGGCGGAATCGGACCGGCCTGCGGGCGGCCATCCAGCGTGACGCTCTTCACGCCCTTTTCGACGCCGTTCGGATTGGTCACCGCAATATGAAACGTCGCGCCGCGCCACTGGCGGGTCACCTGAAACTGTTGCCATGCAGCGGGAATGCAGGGGTCGATCAGCAGCCCTTCAAAGCTCAGGCGGATGCCCAGGATCCAGCGCGTGACCGCGGTATAGTTCCAGCCTCCGCTGCCGGTCAGCCAGGGATGGCGGGCGCGGCCGTAGGCGGTATGGTCGCGGCCCATCACGAATTGGCAGTAAGAGTACGGCTCGGCTTCGCGGATTTCAATTTGGTCGTTCTGATTGTAGGGCAGCAGCGAATCGTAGAACTTCATGGCCCGGCCGCCGCGGCCCAGCTTGCATTCGGCGATCACGGCCCAGGGGTTGGGATGGCTGAAGATGGCGGCGTTCTCTTTGATGCCTTTGTAGACTCGGGCCACGAAGCCGATATCGTCGTTGGGCTTGGAGAAGGCGGGCCACAAGAGGTGAAGGCCGTAGGGCGAGTAGAGATGTTGGTCGACGGCGTCCATCGAGGAGCGGGCGCGCTCCGGCGACGCGGCGTCCGAAACCACGGCCCAAGTGTTGCTTTCGATGAAGATCTTGCCTTCGTCGCTCGCGCGCGTGCCGACCTTGACGCCTTGGGCGGTGATCCCGCGGATGTACCACTCGCCGTCCCATAGTTCTCTCTCGCAGGCGGCCTTCACCTTTTCCGCGAGGCGGCGGTAGTGGCGCGCGTCTTCGTGGCGGCCCAGGAATTCGGCGGCTTCGACGAACGCGCGGAGGGCCCAATGATGCAGGAAGCTCACCATGGCGCTTTCGCCGCCGCCGAGATTCAGGCAGTCGTTCCAATCGGCGCGCAGGCCTTTGCAGATGCCGCTGGGGCCGACCTGTTCGGCGGAAAAGTCCAGGGCGCGTTTGAGGTGCTCGTAAACCGTGGCTTCGCCCGCGTCGGCGAACAGGACAATCTGGTCGAAGAGCGCGGCCTCGCCGGTCTCCTTCACGTATTCGCAAACCGAAGGGACCAGCCAGAGGGCGTCATCGGAGCAGACGTCGGCGAGGCCGTGGATCAGGCTCTGGCGGCTGGGCGTGGGCGTGACGGTGGGGGATTTGAACTTGGGTGCCTTCTGTTTTTCGGGGTCGAACCAATCGGGGTCGAAGAGGTGCAGACCGTAGCCCTGGCTCACCTGGCCTTGCAGCAGTTCGAGGATGCGCTGGCGGCACTTCACTGGATTGGTGTGGACCACGCTCATGATGTCCTGGGACGTGTCGCGATAGCCCAGGCCGGTGCGGCCGCCCACTTCGATGAACGATGCGAAACGCGACCAGACCACGCAGGTTTCCGCCTGGTAGAGCGTCCAGGTGTCGATCATGGTGTCGAGGCCGGGGTGGGGCGTTTGGCACTGGAAGACGGCCAGTTTGTCTTGCCAGTAACGGCGGAGCGCGTCGAAAGCCTGGTCGACATTGGCGGGGATGGAATACTTGGCGCGGACCTGTTGGCCTTGGGCACGCGGGCCGACGCCCAGAATGAAAACCAGGCGAGCTTCCTCGCCGGGGGCCAGCGCGAGACGTTTGTGGAGCGCTCCGCAGTGATTGCCGCCCAGTTCCGTGCGGTTGCGGCACTCGCCCCGCTCCACGGCGATGGGGTTGGTCTCGGTGCGGTAGGGGCCGAGGAAACTGTCGCGCAGGGAGTCGAAGCTATCGGGCTGGAAGCTGGCGGCGAAGTAGTGGAACGTCCAGGGTTCGTAGAAGAAGTCGTATTCCACGATGCCGTCTTCGAAGCTGGAGCCGCTGGCGTACAGGCTCATCTGCAGGTTCTGGTTGTCGATTTCGATGTGGTGGAAGGAAAACTCCACGTACGAGAAGACGCTCAGGCGGCGCGCAGTGGAGCCGGTGTTGCGGATGCGGACGTCCCACAGTTCCACGTCGTCGCCCAGCGGAATGAAGATGGTCTGCTCGGCGTTGAGATCCCGATAGTCGCAGGAGAACTTGGAATAAGACAGGCCGTGGCGGCATTCGTACTTGGCGTGCGCCAGGTCTTTGCCGACGGGCTGCCAGGAGATGGTCCAGTACTCGCCGGTCTGGTCGTCGCGCAGGTAGACGTAATGGCCGGGGCGGTCGAGTGGGACGCCATTGGGCCGAAAACGCGTGACGCGCCCGTGTTCGGCGTGTTTGTAGAACGAATAGCCGCCGGCGTTGTGGGAGAGCACGGTGCACAGGTTTTCGACGCCGATGTAGTTGGTCCAGGATACCGGGACGTCGGGACGTTCGACGACGTATTCGCGGGTGGTGTTGTCGAAGTGGCCGTAGCGCATCGGGATTCTCAGGCCTTCACGAACTGGCGGAGCCAAGCGAGCAACTCTGTGGCCTTTTCTGGGGAATCGGCTTCCACGGCGAGGCGCAGGACGGGTTCGGTGCCGGAGAAGCGGAGGAGCGCCCAGTTGTCGTTTTCGAGGTACAGCTTGGTGCCGTCTATCTGCGAGATCTTCAGCACCGGGTACGCGGCGATGCGGTCGCTGGGAGCTTCGCGCAAGCGGCGCGGAATGGCCACGCGCATCTCGGGCGTGGCGGGAATGCTCTCTTCCGTCTGATACAGGCGGCCGGTGAGCGAGTAGACGCGCTCCAGGAGTTGGGAAATCTTCTGGCCCGTCTTGGCAAGCATTTCCACCACCAGGGCGCAGGCGAAGATGCCGTCTTTGCCCAGAATGTGACCGCGAATGGTGAGGCCCCCGGAAGATTCGCCGCCCAACACGGCGTCGTGCTCCAGCATGGCGGTCACGATGTGTTTGAAGCCCACGGGAACCTCGTAGCACTCCTCGCCCAGCCGGTGGGCCAGGCGGTCGAGCAGGTGCGTGGTGGACAGGTTGCGGACCACGCCGCCGCGACTGCCGCGCACTTCGTGCAGGTACCAATAGAGAAGCAGCAGCAGGTCGTCGACGGAAATATACTCGCCGCGTTCGTCCACGATGGCGATGCGGTCGGCATCCCCATCCATGGCCAGCCCGAGGTCGTAACCGCCCTCGCGCATGGTGGAGCTGAGCAGCCGCAGGGCTTCCGGGTTGGGGGCGGGCGAGCGGCCGCCGAAAAGGGGATTGTGGCGCTCGTGGATGAACGTCACGCGGCAGCGGGCTTCGGTGAGCACCGTGCCGAGCGTGAGCTGGCCGACGCCGTACATGGGGTCGACCATGACTTTGAGCCCGGCGTCGCGAATGGCTGCCAGGTCGATGAGCGCTTCGACGGCGTCCACGTACCGGTTGGTGAAGTCGCGACGCTGGACAATGCCGGCGTCGAGCGCCAGGTCCAGTTCCAGCTTGATCACCCGCTCGGGAGCGAGCGCGTTGGTCTCGGCTTCGATGCGGCGGGTCTCGTGGTCGAGCAGCAGCGAGCCATCGCCGTGAAAGACTTTCAGACCGTTCCACTCGGGCGGGTTGTGGCTGGCGGTGAAGGCCAGTCCATAGGCCGAGCCGCACTGCGCGGTGGCGTAGGTGATCAGCGGCGTGGGCGCATCCTCGGTCAACAGAATGGCGGCGATGTTGTTGCCTGCGAACACCTCGGCGGCGGCTTCGGCGGCTTGCCGGGAAAGAAAGCGGCGGTCGTAGCCCACCATCACGCCGCGCTTCTCGTGGCCCTCGCGAGTGATTTCGTTGGCCAGCGCCTGGCACAGCCGGCGGACGTTGTGCATGGTGAAGCCTTCGCCGATGATGGCGCGCCAGCCGCCGGTGCCGAACGCGACCAGATTCTGCTCTTCCTGGCGGCGCGGGCGGTAGAGGCGCTTCTGCAGGATGAATTCGGCACGGGCCAGGTCCTCGGCGTTGTTGATGCCCTGCACTTCGTCGGGATCGTAGATCTGGTAGCTTTCCACGCGCAGTCCGGAGCGGATGAGCTCGTGAACGCAATCAGTAAAGCGGAGTTCGCCATCGACGGGAGACGGAGAAAGCCGGGCCAAGGCGGCCGAGATCATGCCGGCTTCGACCACGTAAGCGCCCACATTCATCTCGCGAATCTCGCGGACCTGGGGGCTGGCCTCGGTGTCTTCGATGATGTCGATGATTTCGCCGGCTGCGTCGCGGATGATGCGGCCGTAGGGGAGCGCGCGGTCGACCACCGCGGTAAGCAGCGTGGCGGAGGCTTTCCGCAAGGAGTGGCGATTGAGCAGGCCGCGGATGGAGGCCGGGCGGAACAGCGGCGTGTCTCCGTACAGGATCAGCAGGTGGCCATGGAAATCCGGGAGCAGCGCAATGGCGCGACGGACGGCATCCCCGGTGCCCAGCGGGCTTTCCTGCACCACGTAGCGATACGCGGCGCCGAGATGGGCGCGCACTTCGTCGCGACGGCTGCCCACGACCACGTAGATGTCTTCGGGCGGAACGTTTTCCAGCGCAATCTGGATCACGCATTGGAGGACGCTGCGCTCGCCGAGGGGTTGGAGCAGGATGGAGTCTCCGGCGGCCAGTACGACGGCCTTCAGGGTGTCAGACATGCGCGGGCTGTGCCTCCCGCTCCTGGGCGATGCGCCGTCCGATGGGGATGAAACGCGACAGAATGAGCGCGGGGACCGAGGAAATCAGGACCCACACGAAGAACTTCCGGTAACCGAGTGTCATCTGGATTTTTCCGCTCGCCGCGCCCGGAATCATGAGTCCCAGGTTCATCAGCGAATTGGCGAACGCATAGTGCGCCGTCTGGTATTTGCCGGGCGCGATTTCCTGCATCATTAGCAGCATAACGCCCACGAATCCAAAACCGTAGCCGAACATCTCCAGGCTCATGGCCGAGGCGATCAGCACGCGATTGGTGGGCAGCGCCGCGCTCAAGTAGACGTAGGCCAGGTTGGGGAAGTTCATGGCGCAGATCAGAGGGAGCAGGGCGCGCCGCAGTCCCAGCCAGGAGGTGAAATATCCCCCCAGGAGCGTGCCGGCCAGGAACGCCAGGGTGCCGAAGGTGCCGTAAATGGTCCCGAACTGGTCCATGGTCAGGCCCAGGCCGCCGGCGGAGCGCCGGTCCACCAGGAAGAGAGGACCGATGGTGACCACCTGGCCCTCGCCGGCGCGATACAGAAGGATAAAGAGCAGCAATAAGTAAATGTTCGGCTTCTTGAGAAAACTGACCAGCACGTCCCAGAAAGTGGCGGCGATTTCGCGGAGGCTTCCGGAATGGCGGGCGGCGCCGCCGGTGGGCAGCACCCGCGCGTGATACAGGCTGAGCGCCACCAGGATCAGCCCCATGGTGGCGAGAATGGCCATCCACGCGTGCGGCACGTCCATGCGCGCCTCCAGGTACCCCGCCAGGATGATCAGGCCGCCTTGCGAGAACAGGCGCGCCACGCTGTAGAACCCGCTCTGCCAGCCGGCGTAGGCGGCCTGCTCCCTGGTGGACAGGCTGGCGATATAGAGGCCGTCGGCGGCGATGTCGTGAGTGGAGGAACAGAAGGCCACCACCGCGAAGAGGCCGATGGTGTACAGGAAATACCCCGGCAGGGGCAGACACAGGGCCATCACGCCGAGACTGACGCCGCCCGCGAGCTGCAGCAGGACCACGAAGTACTTCTTGGTCTTGAACATCTCCAGCAGCGGGCTCCACAGCGGTTTCAGCGACCACGGGAGCAACAGCAGTTTGGTGTAGAGCGCGATCACGTCGTTGCCCAAGCCGAGTCGCTTATAAAGGATGCCCGCGAGCAACGAGACGGCGAAGAAGGGAATGCCCTCCGCAAAGTAGAGGGTCGGGACCCAAGCGGCGGGAGGAATGCGGCGGGGATTGGCTGGGTCGGTCATCGTACTGGACTAGGGCAAGGCTAAGCCGTGGAGACAGCCATGTCCAGTTCACAACAGTTGCGGCCATGTTTGAAGCCGGCCGGAACGGCGCGGAAGGCCGTACGAGAGCGCACCTAAAGCCGCGCCGCCAGAGGCCCGAAGACCCGCGGCACGGGTACTAACGCCCTATTATCCGATTGAATTCAGGAACGTTCGCTGGTGTAACGAACCTGCCATAACCACGCCGCAACCGTTGTGAACTGGACATTCTTCCGCGAGGGGCACAGTATGACCGAGAAGTTGTTGCTTTTGGGCAAGCAGCGCTGGCCCGTGCGGCAAATCCGCCACCGGGCTTCGGCAATGGGGAGGGCCCAAATCGACCGTGGTTCATAAGGGGTCCAAGAGAGGCGCGTATATGAAAAGAAGCGAATTCCAGTTACCAACCCGGCTCTGGTTGGCATTCATCTTGGCGGCGGCGCTACTCACCGCGCCGGCGCAATATGGTCTTGCGCAGGAAGCCACCGGGGCCATCACGGGCCGGATCTCCGATCCGTCCGGCGCGGCCGTGGCGGGCGCCACGGTTACCGCCAAAGATGCGGACCGGGGCACGACGTGGCAGACCAAGACGAATACCGAGGGCAGCTACAACCTGCCGAGGCTGCCCATCGGGCGGTACGAAGTGCGGGTAGAGGCCACCGGCTTTCAGACCGCGGTCCACAAGCCGTTCGCCCTGGATTTGAACCAGACCGCGAAAATCGATATCGTGCTCACCATCGGCCAGGTTTCGTCGCAGGTCGAGGTGGTCCTGGCGGCTCCGGTTCTGCAAACGCAGACCACCGAGGTCAGCACCGTGATGGAGGCCAGCGCCATTGAGAACCTGCCGCTGGAAACGCGGAACTATCAACAGTTGGCCCTGCTGGTTCCCGGCGCCGTCACCATCAGCCCGGCGTCGTTCAACACCGGCCAGAAGACCTTCAACGCGGCGCGGCCGAACCTCAACGGCAACCGCGAGCAAGCCAACTACTATCTGTTGGACGGCGTGGAGAACACCGAATTCGTCGACAACAACGTGGCGTATTCGCCCAACGTCGACGCCATCCAGCAGTTCAACGTCATCACCAACAATCCCAGCGCGGAGTTCGGACAGTTCCTCGGCGGAGTGATCAACGTCAGCTTGAAGTCCGGCACCAACCAGTATCATGGCGTGCTCTTCGAGTATCTCCGCAACGATTTCTTCAACGCCAACGAATGGTCCAACAACCTAAACGGCCTTCCCACGGCGCGCGAGCGGTGGAACGAGTACGGCGCCACGTTGGGCGGTCCGATCCTCAAAAATAGGCTGTTCTTCTTCACCGACTATCAGGGCTCGCGTTTCGACCTGCCGGCCACATCCTCTCCCAAGACCACCTTTACCGCACAAGACGTCACTGGCAACCTTTCGGACCTGGGCGTCAGTCTCCACTATCCGGGCACCACGGCCGCCATGCCGTCCAATCTCACCCAGGCCACGGTCTGCGGAGCCACCCAGAAGATGGGCGCGAACCCGTGCATCTCCGGACTTAGCGCCACCGCGCTGAAGATCGCCGGCGTGCTGCCCAAGCCCAACCTTCCCGGTCTCGCCAATGGAACCTCCAACAACCTGAACGACGTGGTGCAGAACTACACTCACGGAAGCCAGGGAGACATCAAAGCGGATTGGTCGCCCAGCGATAAGGACCGCTTCTTCGCGCGGTACTCGCAGCAGCACATCGATAACCCCATCGTGAACAGCGAGGTGTTTCAGTACAGCGGTAACGGCAGCAACGTCTTCCCGCTGCAATCGTCCGTGCTGGGCTACACGCGCGTGTTCGGCCCGTCACTGGTGAACGACTTTCGCCTGGGGATGAATTACTTCCCCGCCGAAGCCAATACCCAGGCCCTCACCACCACCGCGGCCGCCGGGCTGATACCCGGGCAGCCCACGCAATACTTGCCCGGTCTCTCGTTCGCGAGCTCCAAACTGGGCGGCTCGTTGAACGGACCCTTCGCCTTCGGAACCACCGACGGGCCCGAGATCTTTCACCAGACCTCCATTCAGGTGTCGGACTCCGCTATCTGGACGAAAGGCGCTCACACCGTGCGCGCGGGCTTCCAGGGCATCCGCTATCGCAACAACTACATTCCAGCTACCAGCAACGATGGCGCCGCGGGACAGATTTCCTTCAACGGAACCTACACGGGCTACTCCGAAGCCGACTTTTTCCTCGGGCTGCCCGCTTATATGGCGTATGGTCAGGGGTTTGCCGGAACCGTCGGGCAGCGCAACTTCGCGTGGGGCGCATTCGCCCAGGACGACTGGCGCATCAGCAGCAAGCTGACGGTCAATTTCGGCATCCGCTGGCAGCTCTTCACGCCGATCTACGAAGTACACAACCGCGAGACCAATTTCGGCATGTATTCGGGCCAGATCGAGCTGGCCGGACAGAACGGCAACAGCCGCGCCCTGTACAACCAGTACAACGGCATTGCCAACTTCCTGCCCCGGCTGGGACTGGCATATAGCCTGGACGACAAGACAGTGCTGCGCGCGGCTTTTTCCCGATCGAGCTTTCAGGAAGGGACCGGCGAATTCAACCGGCTGGCAACCAACGCTCCTTGGAATGTCGACCTGGTGGGCCAGTGGGGCGGCGTCGGCGCCAACGGTTCGATTCCCGCCAACCAAGTGACTCTCGACCAGGGTTTCGGAGCGCTCGGCTCGACCAGCGGCTGCACCGCCGCCAACGTGACTTCGGCTCCAGCGGCCTGTTTTGCCGGCGTGCGGCTGCATGCCACCGATCCCAACTACCGCCCGGCGGTTTCCAACGGATGGAACCTGACTCTTCAGCGCCAGCTCACTAACACACTCACGTTGCAGGCGGGCTATGTCGGCCAGCACACCGACCATATGGCCGCCATCTATAACATGGGCCAGAACGTGCTTGAGCCGAATGGAACCGCCATCCCAGGTCCGTACCTCGGTGGCAATCCGACGCTGAAGAACGATGGGACCGGCCAGCAGCGGCTCAACACCAGCACGGCGATCCAGAATTACAACGCTCTGCAAGCCGTGGCGCAGGAACGCCTCGCTAAGGGGCTCACCTTTCAGGTCAACTACACCTGGTCGAAGTGCCTGACTAACAACCAGGGCTATTACGGACGGTATGGCAACGCGGCAGCGGCCCAGACCACGGCGGACGTTTCGTTTCAGTCCTATGTCTACAATGTCGGTCTGGACTATGGCCTTTGCGATGCCGACGTGACGCATGTACTGAGTGGCTACTTGAACTACGACATTCCATTCGGCCATGGCCGCACGTTTGGCGCCAGCGCTTCCAAGCCGGTGGAGGCCGTACTGGGCGGCTGGCATTTCGATTCCGTTCTGACCGTTCATGGCGGTCTTCCGATCTCCATGATTCAGTTCGGCAACGATCCCACCGGGGCGTACTTCCAGCCGCGCCCGGATTGCGATTCGCCATCGGTGGCAACTCCGTTCAAGAATTTCGTGGGAGGCGGTTATATCTGGTTTGACCCAACCACTATGTCGATTCCGCCGGCGGGCAAGCTCGGAAACTGCCCCATATCGAGCGAGCGCGGCCCGGGATACCGGCAGATCGACACCAGTCTTTCGAAGACCTTCGCCTTGACCGAAAGCAAGTCCCTGGAGTTCAAGTTCGATGCGATCAACGCGCCGATCTTCGCCGTGGGCGGCTACGCCACCGACGTGTTTCCGGGCGGCGGAATCGACAAGACCCAGTATGGGACTAACGCGGCCTACACGGCGAGCATTCCGACCGGCGTGGTGAATACGTCAATCGGCGCGCGCAATCTGCAATTCGCGCTGAAATTACACTTCTGATCGGGGTCCCGTGTTGCGATGCGAGGCCGGCGCTCCTCCGAATGGAAGGAAGCCGGCCGAATCTCGCGGTCGAAGACCTAGCGGGAACTGGGAACGCCAGGTCCTCCGCCGTGGGCTGGCACCCGGTTCGAAAGCCGGCATCGGGCTCCCCCGGGCATTGGCCAATTCACGACTGCCCAGAGGACGCTCAGCAGATTACCAACCTGCCCCACATAGCCCCGCCAGCAGCTTCTCGTAGGCGTCGGTGACCGCGTCCCAGGAATAGCGCTCGCGCACGCGGTCCATGGCGCGCTGGCCGAACCGGGCGCGCTCGGCGTCAGACAGCTTCGACACCTCGGCCAGCTTCGCGGCCAGTTCCGCGGGTTCGAAGGGAATGCCCGCATCGCCCGCGACCTCGGCGTTCTCCGGGGTGTTGCGGTACAGCACCAGCGCGCCGCGGCCCATGGCTTCGATCAGCGCGGGGTGGGTGCCACCGACTTCGGTGGCGTGGATGTAGGCGTAGCAGTGCGAGCCCAGCTCGTGGTATCCCGCGCCGTAGATGGCGCCGGGCATCACGATGCGCGGGTCGCGGGTGTCGCGGATGCGGCGAATGTACTCGTGGGCGTAGGGGGCGTCGCCGATCAGCGCCAGCTTCAGGGGCGTGTCCACCTGTTCGAACGCCTGTTCGAATGCCTGGCGCACTTCGAGAGGATGGTTCTCGGGTTCCATGCGGCTCACGTAGAGAAAGTAGCGGTCCGCTTCGAGACCGAGCTCGGGAAGGACGGCGGCGGTCGGCACTTTGCCCACCTCGGCCCCGTAGGGGATGAAGACGCTGGGCTTGCGGTAGCGCTCGCGGTAGTAGTCGCGGATGGTCTCGGCGTCGGTCACCACCACGGTCGGAAAAAACGTGGCGAGGCGTTCGGAGACCAGGTACCACGCCTTGGCCAGCCGGTTCCACTTCTTGCGCAGGCGCTCGATGCCGTCCACGTTGAGCGCCACGGGAATGCCCAGAAGGCGCGGGGCCAGCGTGAAAATGGCGTTGGCGCCGTTGCAGAAGAGCGCGGCGTCCACCCGATTGGCGCGGTTGAAGAGCAGATGGCAGGTGGAGAGGAAGGTGTGGGCCAGGGTGTCGAGGTATTTGTGGCGGATGGTGGGAACGTACTGGAGGCGCACGCCGCGGTAGACCGGGACGGCCTCGCGTTGCCGGCAGTAGACCGTCACCTGGTGGCCGCGCGCGGCCAGCCGGGTGGAAAGTTCTTCGGCGAAGGTTTCGAATCCGCCGTAATTGGCCGGGATACCGCGCGTGCCGAGGAGGGCGATGCGCACGGCGGGCTAGGTCCGCGCGGCTTCCGAGCGCGACAGCATGCGGACCATTTTCCTGGGCGCCTGTTTGCTCACCGGCGCGTATTGGAACCAGCTCGCCATGTACTCGTCGTCCACGCGCCGGCTGGCCTGCACCTTGCGGCGCTTGGCGATCGCGCGGGGCATATTCTTGGCCAGGAACCAGAAGGCCTTGAGCGAGGTGTGCTCCCACAGCAGGCAGCACATCACCACCAGAAGGTCGCGCGCGGTGATGGAGAGCCAGTTGCGCCAGTACAGGTTCGGCGAAATGTTCTTGATGCGCATCAAGAAGCGGTTTTTCACCGAGTGCATGTTGATTTCGGGCGGCAGGGCGCGGCGGTTGCCAGGCAGCACCTTGCGCACGTGATAGCCGCGCGCGTAGGGCGCGTACAGGCATTTCCAGCCCATCAACTGTGCCCGCCAGGCGACGTCGGCGTCCTCGCGGTAGACGAAGAAATCGGAATCGAAGAATTCGCCGTCTAGGGAGATGTCGTCGATCATGGTGCGCCGGTAGAGGGCCGCGGCGGCGGTGGCGCCGAAGACGTATTCGTATTGCAGGTAGTGCCCGTTGTCCACTTCCTGGCTGCCGCGGTCGAGGTGCCGCAGCATGGGGTTGAAGTAGATGCCGGTGGAATCCACCACGGGCTTTTCGGGAATCTCGAAATGCGCCGTCATGGTCAGCAACTTCCCGCAGACGGCGCCGATGCGCGGATCGAACTGGCCGGCGTCCACCAGGGCCTGGATGAAGTTGGGGAGCAGCAGAACGTCGGGATTCAGAGTCATCACCCAGTCGCCGTTGGAGAGCCGGATGGCCTGGTTCTGAGCGGCGGCGAAGCCCATGTTGTCGTCGTTGTAATAGACCCGGCAGCGGTCTTCGAACTGTTCCAGGATGTCGATGGTGCCGTCCGTGGAGGCGTTGTCCACCACGATGATTTCTTTATTGCGATAGCGTTGAGCCAGTACCGACTCCAGGCAGCGCTTGATAAAACGGCCGCTGTTATAGGTGACTATCGTGACGGAGATGAAGTCGTTTTGCGCCATGAACTAGAACCCCAGTGACCGTTCCTCTTGTGCATTCGCTTCCACACCAACGCGGGGGACAAGGCACTCCCTCTCTACCCCCTCCAGCCCCAAAAAACACAACGGCTGGCGAGCCGCACGACGTTCCCATAGGCTGCCATGGGCTTCCGGCTCCGGTACAAAACCGACTCTGCAATACCCCTTAGAATGGCACCCGTTACTACCGCCAGGCTCACCCCCCGGAACGCTACCGGATGGAAGTGGCCGGCCGCATACTTCAGTAGACTACGATACCAATAAAACCGGCGTATCTCCAGTCCCAACCGGGAGATGGAATGGGCGCCTGTATGCTTTGCAACCGCCTGAGGCGAATAGTATAAACGATATCCACGGTCGATTGCGCGGCGGCAGAAATCCACATCCTCGAACCACAGAGGGAAAAAACCCTCGTCGAAGCCGCCCAACTCCTCCCAGACGACCCGCCGGACCATCAGAAACGCCCCGGCTGGCTGCTCGACTTCAAGCGGCATCGTATAATCCAAATCCAGTGCTCGATACCGCCGATTGATGGGGTTGCTGGGCCAGATCCGGTTAAGCAATAGTGCTTCCAAACCCAAAGCCGCCGGGGTGGGCAGCCGGCGGACCATGAAACCGGTCTGCTGTTTCCCCTGGGAGTCCACCAGCAGTCCTCCCGCGCCCGCCGCGCCTGGGAGATTGCAGGCGTCGCGCAACGGCCCCAGGCCGGTTTGCAGCACGGCGTCGGGATTCAAAAGCAGGACATACGGCGTGTCGAGCGCGGCAAACCCTTGATTTATAGCGGCTGCGAAGCCCCGGTTGGCGGGGTTGGCAATCAGGCGCGCGCCGCGGCCGATCGCCCCGCTGCGGGCGATTTCCGCCAAAGTGCCGTCTTGCGAGGCATTGTCGACAATTACAACATCCGCGCCCGATGCCATGGCGGCATCCAGGCACGCGCCGATTTCAGCCTGCGAGTTGTAGGTGACAATGATTATTCCGCAACTCGACATGTGTCACTTTGCCCCACTGCCCGAGAGCAAAAAATACATCCGCCAGTACCAATCCCGCGCTCCGGCAGCCTGCGCTTCGCGGATCAAATCTTCGTTCTGGCTCAATATTTGGTCCAACACGTCGAATTCAAACAGCTCGGAGCCTTGGATGGCACGCTTCCGCGCGGCGGAGAACCCTCGCCAGCCCTGCCATTTGCCGCGAGCCCATGCCAGGCCGCCGCCGTGGCGCAGTGCGACCGCGCCCCAAAGCGCCTGGGCCACCAGGATAGCCCAGGCGCGGCGGCGCAGGAACCGCGCCGGGAAGTGGCGCGCCAGCAGAAAGACCTGGTTGCGCGCGATGCGGCGCACCGTTTCGGGATGCCAGCGGCCCAGCGAGGCGCTTCCCCGGTGCCACGCCAGGGCTTCCGGCACATAGACTCCCGCCAGATCGTGGCGGGCGCAGCGCAGCCCGAAATCGACGTCCTCGAGATACGATTCGAAGCTCTCTTCCAACCTTCCGGCCCGGGAGAACAGCCCGGCGCGGAACAGCGCGGCGGTCCAGGGCGCGGACCAGATGGATCGCGCGGCGGAAAACGCGGGGCCGTCGGTCTGCCCGTGGCCCACGCGGTAGGCCGTGCCGCCGCGGCAAACGGCGTCGAACGTGCCGTCGATGCGGGTGCCGGAACCAGCGGCCAGAATCTTTCCGGTGGCGAACCAGGCATCGGTCTCCGCCATCCGGGCGGCGAGTTGGGCGAAATACGCGGGGCTGAGTTCCACGTCGGAATTCAGCACGGCGACGAATTCGCCGCTCGCCTCCCGGATGCCGCGATTGACGGCGGCGGCGAAACCGGCATTGCGTCCCATGGAGACCACGCGGGCGCCCGCGCGCCGCGCCACCTCGGGCGCGTCGTCCTCGGACCCGTTGTCGACCACCAGCCACTCTTCGGCCGGCAGCGTCTGCGCGCCGAGCGAAGCCAGCAGGCGGCGCAGAAGATCCGCGCCGTTCCACACCGGGACGATGGCGCTGATGGTCATATGTCCGATCCGGTCATCGGAAAAACCGCTTCTTCGCCAGAAACCAAAGGTTCCGGAAGCCGTCTTTCCAGGGGTTGAGCTTCGACTCGCCCATCCGCGACGAGTACATGATGGCGATTTCACCGAAGCGGATGGTGGAGCTGCGCAGCGCCTCGATCTTGATTTCTTCGGAGAAAGACATGCTGTCGGATTCCAGTTTCATGTCTTTCAGAATGGACCGGCGCAGCACCCACATGCCGGACTGCGAATCGCGCACCCAACGCAGGAAGAGGATCGACATGGCGAACGAGAGAATCAGGTTGCCGATCTTGTTGCGGAAGCTCATCCCCCTGGAATCGCGGACCGGAAAACGCGATGCGTTCAGGAAATCGACGTCCAGGTGCAGGAACGCCTCGATCAGGTAGGAGAGCGCGTCCACGGGATAGCTGTGGTCGCCGTCGGTGGTGACAATCAGGTCGCCGGTGGCGGCGGCGAATCCGCGTTTGTAGGCGCGGCCGTATCCGCGTACGCCTTCGCGGATCACCTTGGCGCCCAGCGAGGCGGCCACTTCGGAGGTGCGGTCGGTGGAGGCGTTGTCCACCACGATGACCTCGTCCACGAATTCCGGCATGGCGCGGAGCACCCCTTCGACACCCTGTTCCTCGTTCAGGCAGGGGATGATCACGGTTATGGACTGTCCTTTATACACACGCCTCCGACTTTTCCGCAAGCGGCCGCGTCTGTATGGAGAGAACGCCGCCGCGGGCGGCTGATATCATGAGACCAATGAAGCGGTTAATGTTACTCCTATGCGGGTCGGGCGCGTTGTTGTGCGCCGCGGACCTGGGCACGGCAAAGACGGTGTACGTACTTTCGATGTCGCGCGGGTTGGACCAGTACCTGGCAAACCGGCTGACCAACGAGCACGTGTTCCAGGTGGTGACCGACCCAAAACTGGCCGACGTCATTTTGACCGAGACCATTGGCGAAGGATTCCAGGCGAAGCTGGAGAGCATTTCGCCCACCCCGGAACCCGAGCAACCGGACACCGCGGCCCAGGACGAGAAGGCCCCCGCCAAGGACGACAAAACCGCGGCCAAGGACGAGAAGGCCGCCGCCAAGGACGACAAAACCGCGGCCAAGGATGAGAAGGCTCCCGCCAAGGACGACAAGACCCCCGAGGCGCCTCCTGCCGCTCCGCCGAACCCCTTCCTCACGGAACCGGTGAACAAGGTTGCGCCTACGGGCACGATGTCGTCTTTCGCGCGCAACAAAGGCGTCATCTTCCTGGTGGACGCCAAGTCGCGCCAGGTGCTGTGGTCGACATATGATCCAGCCAAGAGTTCGGCGAGCAAGGATTTGGATCGCACGGCCTCCGACATTGTAAGCCGGTTGAAGAAGGATCTGAAAAAGAAGTAGACAAAGCCTTTGTTGGTGTGGGGCAGGATGGAATCCTGCGGCCGATTGGCAATCGGCCTGGGCGGCCTAACGCGAATGCCGATCCGTCGATGGTCAACCGGTCGCGGGAGATCATCCTCCTCAGCGCCGCCGCCAGACCGGTCAACGGGCCGAGTTCCACTCGGCCGCAGGTTGCCAACCTGCCCCACAGAACCGCCGTGCGTTAGCCGGACCAAGCCCCTCACGCCCGTTTCTCCCGTAGCATTTCACCGTAGCTCTCGACGAGCTTGCCGGTGATGGCCTGCATGTCCCAATGGGCCTCCACTTCGGCGCGGGCGCGCCGGGCCATGGCGGCGGCATCTTGAGGGTTTTCCCATAACGCCAGGACCCGTTCGGCGAATCCGCCGGGTGAATCGGCGAGGCGGCAAAACTCCCCGTCCTGGACGGCCAGCCCCTCGGCCCCAACCGCCGTGGAAACCACCGGGATGCCCGCCGCGAAGGCTTCCAGCAGCTTGACCCGCACGCCGGAACCGGTGAGGATCGGGCACACGAAAACCGCGTAGCGGGCCAGCGGACCGCGGACATCGTCCACATAGCCCAGCATATCCACGTTGGCCGCGAGATCGGCATAGGCGTGCGCGGGCGGCGGATCGGATCCGGCCACCACCAGTTTGGCTTGCGGCTGGCGCGCCAGAATTAAAGGGAGCACCTGGCGGGCAAACCAGTCCATGGCCACGCGATTCGGGTCGTGGCGGAAGCTGCCCACGAACAGCATGGTCAAAGGCTCGCGGCCCTCCGGCCGGAATTCGTATCGCGAGGTGACGATCCCGGCGCGCAGACCGGCGCGCATGCGGGCCGCCAGCCGCGGCCGGAACGACAGCAGATAGTCGCGATTGGCGGGGGTGCAGACCTGCACCTGGTCGAAGGCCGGCAGCGCCCGCAGCTCGAAGCGCAGCGCGCGCAAGTACTCGAAGCGCGCCTTCACCTCGTCCAAGGCGCCGATCATGTGCCCCAGGCCGCGGGCGATCGACTGGAAGTAGATGTCGTGCTCGAAGAGCGCCGTGGCGATGCGCCGGTAATCGCCCCGATACTGCGCCAGGGGGGTGTATTCGAGCTGTAGGACGTCGATCGCCCGGCAATACAGTTGCCGGTGGATGAGCCAATCGAGGTCGTCGTTGGCGAATTCGCGGACGGCGCGCGGGCGCAGCGAACCGAAGTCTTTGGGCAGGCCGCTGGGCCGAACCAGCCATTCGGCCGAGGCGCAGATGCGCCGCAGTTCCTGGTTGTCCTTCTCCTGCCACGGCCAATCCAGCAGTTCCACCACGTGGACGTCGGCCAGCTTGGCCATTTCCAGCAGCGTCTGGTACATGAAGACGCCGCCGCCGTGCACCGGCGGGAGAATGGGATAGGGGGAAGCGAAGAGCACGCTTAAGCGGCCGGGGGCGGCTTCCATGGGCGCGAAGCGGTCGCGAAAGTAACCGCCCAGGGGCCGCCGGAAAGCTTCCGTGTCGGAGATTCGCGAGAGCGTGCGGGCGCGCCAGCGGGCGCCGACGGCCCGCGGGAGCCGCAGGAACGCCCGCCACAGCGAGACGGGGTTGGGCCGTCCCTGCACGTCCCCAAAAAGCACGCTCAGAATGGCGCCGGCCCAGGCGAACGGGAAATGCTGCGTCAGCTTGCGCCACTCGTGAATGTTCTTCCAGCAGAACAGCAGGAAGTTGGTCTTGAGCGCGGCCTGGATCTGATCCTCGCCAAACCGCTTGCCGATGGTGCCGCGATGTTCGTGATAGACCACGCTGCGCGGCTGGTAGAAAACCTTCCAGCCGCGTTTCCAGGCCATGTATCCCAGGTCGGTATCTTCCAGGTAGAAGGGTTCCAGGAGGCGGTCGAAGCCGCCCAGCTCCAGGAATTTGGCGCGGTCGAAGGCGCACGAGCCGCCACCGCCGTAGAAGCACGGGAACAGATCGCCGATGGCCTCGTCGATGCGGTGGCGCACCCTCAGGCCGCCATCCTGCCACCAGCCCTGGGTCAGTCCGGTTTCTTCGCGCAGCTTGGCGGGGTCGGTGAAGAAAATCTGGCAGGAGACGGCGAAGACCAGGGGATCGCGGAAGCCTTCCAGCAGGGGTTCGAGAAAGCCGGGCGCGACGCGCATATCGCTGTTCAACAGGACCACGATCGCGTTCTTTGCCGCGCGAAAGCCGGCGTTGGAGCCGCCGCCGAAACCGAGGTTGGCGTCGAGAGCCACCAATTTCACTTGGGGAAACGCGGCGCGCAGGAAATCGGCGCTGCCGTCGGAGGAGCCGTTGTCGACCACCACGATTTCGTTCTCCGGATTGCCGGCCATGGCGGCGACCACCGAAGGCAGGTACTTCTCCAGCAGGTCCTTGCCATTCCAGTTGGGAATGACGACGGAAGCGGCCGTGGGCCGCGGTTGTGGGGGAAGAAACTGGGCGGCCGGACGCCGGCCCCAGTGCAGCGCCTGCCAAAGAATGTCGGCGATCGCCAGCACCAACGCGCTCAGCGCCACCAGCAGCGGGGACAGCAGCAGCAGGGGGAACGCCCGTAGAACGCGTTTCAGGAAAGGCATGTCAAATGGCGGAGAGGTCCGGGCCCAGGCCGACCTTGCGGCCCAGCTTCACCCAACGGGAGGCGCGGTACAGAGCCACTTGGTCCTCCAGCCGGCGCGCTTCCTCCTGCCATTTGCGCGCTTCCTCCTGCAACTGGAGCGCCCAGGCGGTTCGCTCCTCGAGATCCTTTTCCGTGCGATGCAATTGCTCGACGGCCGCGGCCAGCGCGCCGGTCTGCTGCTGCACTTCGGCGCTCAGGCTGGCGGCCCATTGGGTCTTGTCGCGAATGTCGGCTTCCAGGTCCGCGACCTTGGCGGCGTAGCCCTCGGCGGTCCGGCGGGCGCTTTCCTGCTCGCGGGCCATTTCCTCCTGCAATTCGGCGACCCGGGCGCGGCGCGCTTCCAGTTCCTGGTTGAGCGAAGAGGCCCACTGGTTGCTGCGCTCCAGCTCTTCCTGTTGGCCGCGAAACATTTCGAGCAGCTTCTGGTGCTCGCGATCGAATTCCGCCAGGTCCTGCTGGGCCTTGTCGAGCCACTGGTCCTTGGTGGCCAGTTCCCGTTCGAGCAGCACGATATGACGTTCGCGTTCGCGCAGGACGTTGGCGGCGCGCGGCACGTAAACGAACGTGGGGTTGCCGAGTTGCGGGCGGTTGGCGCAGACGGCCACGAAGAAATGGGAATCGTCGGGCGCGGGCTCGCCGGCGTCCACGCGCACCTCCACGGTGTTGCCCGGCTGGTGCGGCTGGAACGTGACGCCTTCCACGTGGTTTTCCAGGAACAGCGAGACGTGCGGGAAGACGGCCTGCAATTCGGCGGAGAATTCGGCGAAATCGAACTCGTGAACGTGGAAGGGATTGGCGCCCTGGGGGCCGCGCGACTCGGTGTAGTACAGCCGGTTGGGCGTGGAAACCACCAGTTGGCCGGTGGGCGCCAGCACGCGGCGCACTTCCGCCAGAAACGCGCGCCAGTCCGCCAGGTGCTCGATCACTTCGAAGGCCACCACCAGATCGAAGCTGCCGTCGGAATAGGGCAGGGCGGTGCAAGAGGCCTGTTCATAGCGCAGATTGGGAAGCTGATAGTGTTCCGTGGCGAATGCTATGGCTTCGGGCGCCACGTCGACCCCCACCACGGAGATGGCCGCTTCGGCCAGCTCGGCAGAGCCGTAGCCCGCGCCGCACCCGGCGTCCAGCACGCATTTCCCGCGGGCCAGGCGGGCCGCGAACGCATACCGCGCCAGGTGCTCGTTGAGCAGATCGACGTCCACCTCTCCGGGCACCAGGCGCTCACCAGTGAACTCAGCCAAGGCTCTTCTCCATTGCGCGCGCGCCGGCAGAACCGGGATGGGACGCCGCCGGGTTGTCCGCCTTCCGCGCGCGCGGGTTCACTTCCAGCCGGCAGGGAAGGTGGATATAGCCATACGTACCCTGGGCGGAACGGGACATCTCCAGGGCCAGCGCGTTGTCGATCCAATCGCACATGCGGTAGTCCTGCAGGGTGCCGTCGGCAATCGCCGGCGAGAAGGAAAACGACGCGGGATACAGCTCAGGGAGGTCCACCCAAAAATCCACGGTGACGATTTCACCGGCCCGCAGGGGAGCCAGGCGGCAGCCCTCGCGCGCTGTGTTGGTGCCGGCGAAGTCCATGCCCAACTGGTTGCGCAACATGAAACCGACCATGGGCATCGGCAACTCTTCCCTAGCGCGCGCGCTCACGCGCACGCAGATGCTGGAACAAGGCTCCAGCATGTCGAGACGGCGGCCGTCTTCGTCCAGCACGGCAATGCCGATGATTTCCGCGCGGCCGTCCCCATGGCGGTGGTCGATATTGGGAATCGAATCGGCGATCTCAAAGGTCCCGGGGGCCGCCAATGCGCCGCGGAGGGGTTGCGCGGCATCCGCATCGGCGCGGAGCAGGCGGTAGGCCGAGTCCTTTTCCGTCATGGCGGCGGTGAATTTGGCGACCACGTGGCCGGGCTCGCCCAACTCCACCACGCGGCCATGATCGAGCCACATGGCGCGGTCGCCGATGGCCTTGACGTCGCTGGTGGCGTGGGTCACGTACAGGATGGTGACGCCGCGCGCTCGCAATTCGTGCACCTTGCGCATGCAGCGCTGGCGGAAGTAAATATCGCCGACGGCCAGGGCTTCGTCCACCAGCAGGATTTCGGGGTCCACGTTGATGGCCACGGCGAAGGCCAGCCGCACCACCATGCCGCTCGAGTAGGTCTTGACGGGCTGATCGATGAATTCGCCGATTTCGGCAAAGGTCTCGATGGCGTGGAAGCGTTGCTCGATCTGGCGGGTGGCCAGGCCGAGGATGGAGCCATTCAGATAGACGTTGTCGCGTCCGCTGAACTCGGGATTGAAGCCGGCGCCGAGTTCCAGAAGAGCGGAAACGCGTCCGTTGACCGACACGGTTCCGCTGGAAGGATGCAGAATTCCCGCCACGATTTGCAACAGGGTACTTTTGCCGGAGCCATTTTCGCCGACGATGCAGAAGGTTTCGCCGCGGCGCGCCGCGAAGCCGACGTCGCACAGCGCGGGGAAATCGCGGTGGCGCTTGAGACGGTTGAAAGACAGTAATTCCGTCAGGCGGTCGCCCGGCGCGTCGTAGATCGCGTAACTCTTGGAAACGCCTTGAAACTCAACGGCATTCACGGTGAAAGAGAAGGAAAGACCAGTGTAGCGGAAGTTAGCGGGGGACGGGGGCGCCGAACCGGGTTGGGGAAACACAGTGTGAACCGCGTTCGCGGGGTAGAATTAGTGTTTGCCCGATTTCCTGGTAACAGTCGTGATCCCCACGCTGGCAGCGGATGCCAGGCTTCGGGAGTGCCTGGAATCGCTGGGCCGGCAGACGCACCGCGATTTTGAAACGATCGTCGTGGATAACAGCGGAGTGGGGCGGGTCCGCGGCGCCAACTTGGGCGCGGGCGTCAGGATCGTGGAGAATTCCGCGAATGCCGGGTTCGGGGCGGCCGTGAACCAGGGTTTCCAGGTCTCGTGTGCGCCCTACCTGGCGGTGCTCAACGACGACGCGGTGGCCCATCCGCATTGGCTGGAGCGGCTGGTCGCGGCCATCGAATCCCGGCCGGATGCCGGCATGTGCGCCTCGCAGGTACGCCTTTTCGGGGAGCAGCGCCTGGATTCGGCGGCCATGCTGGTGGCGCGCGACGGATCGAGCAAGCAGCGCGGCCATGGCAGGCGGCCCGAGGATTTTCCGGAACTTGAAGAGGCGCTGTTTCCCAGCGGCTCGGCGGCGCTCTACCGGCGCGCCATGCTCGACGACATTGGACTCTTCGACGGCTCCTTCTTCCTGTACTGCGAGGACACCGATCTGGGGCTGCGGGCGCGCTGGGCCGGATGGAAGTGCCTGTACGTCCCGGATGCCGTGGTGGAGCACCACTACTCGCATTCGGCCGGCCGCGCGTCGAAGCTTAAAGCCTACTA
>Ga0326728_10003666_pt1 | contig 47045 bp, 36 predicted proteins | sample MB3enrmetagenome_FD_207602 | JGI IMG/M metagenome (GOLD analysis project Ga0326728, IMG submission 207602) | Lab enriched peat soil microbial communities from McLean, Ithaca, NY, United States - MB31MN | ecosystem: Environmental > Terrestrial > Soil > Wetlands > Peat | place: USA: New York...
CGTCCGCCCTCATGATGTTTGACCCACGCCACCAGAGCTGCCAACAATTTCTGAATGTGCGCCTTCGTATCCTCATCCGTGAGGTTGCCCTCTTCGTCAAAGTGCCGTGTGGCGTTGGTGATCATGACCTCCGGCCGGTTGAGCGGATACATATTCAGGAATACAAACACTTGCCGCAAATGGTATTGCGCGCGCGATGTCCCCATCGCGCCCACGGAAGCGCCCATAAGCGCTACCGGTTTCCCCTCCCAGGCGCTATCACCGTAAGGCCGGGAAGCCCAGTCGATGGCGTTCTTAAGGACCCCGGGAATCGAGTAATTATATTCCGGGGTAACCATCAGGATGGCGTCCGCGCTGCGGATGCGTTGCTTGAACTGCACCACGCGCTCCGGCGGGTTTTTTTCATCATCTTGATTGAAGGGTGGAATGCCATCAAGGTCGAAGATCTCGAGGCTCACCCCCTCCGGCACCAGTTGTTGCGCCGCCCGCAGCGCGGCGCGATTGAGTGACGCCATGCGCAGACTGCCGGCGATTCCCAGAATGGTCATTGGCGTGTTCATTTCCACTCCTTGGTAATAGTTTCGGTCATGGTTTGTCGGAGCTGCGATACCCCAGGAGATTAATCTTACCGCGGAAAGCCACGAATATCAGATGAATTTATCTACGAATTAGGCTCTGCCGCGTGTCATACGGTCACCGCACCTTTCCCCGCGCGGCAATTTTCCAGCAACCCACCGCCTCGCCCTGGCGCAGCGTCAGGATCTCATCATGCATGTTCACCGTGGCGCAAACGTGGTTGGGGATGATCGTCACGACTTCGCCGACGCGAAAATTGTGCTTTGACTGCGTGATGTCCAGATGCCCGTGTTCTTCATTCAGCTTGATGAGCGATGCGTCGGGCGCTTCCACCACGTATCCGTAACCGGATTTCGGCCCCGAGCCCAGCAAGTCGGAAGAAAACGTCTTGGATCCGGCATCGATAATGGCGCGGCCGGTTACGGCGGTGGAAACCACGGTGGTTACCACACGCACCGCGCAATCCTCCAGACCGCACGCGCCCTGATAATAAGTATTCAGGTCGTTGTAAACATAGGTGCCGGGACGAATCTCCGTGAGCCCGGGGATCAGGTGGGCAAACTCCGCGGAGGGAGTGGAGCCGCCGGAAACGATTTCCACCGGCATGCGCTCCGCGCGAAATGCTTCGAGCCCTCGGGCCACGCGCCCGGCCACGTGTTCGGCTTCCGCGCGGCGCTGCTCCGGCGTACCCCAAACGTTGCCGAAAAAACTCATCAGCCCGCGAAACTTCAGTCCCGGCAATTTCTCGATGGCTTTCGCCAACGCCACCAGCGCCGGTCCAGGTTCAAGCCCGCAGCGGTGCGCGCCGGCGTCAAATTCCACCAGCACGCCGAGGGTGGCATTTTGCGCGGCCGCGGCTCGCGAAAGCTCCTGCGCCGCGGTTTCCGAATCGAGCGAGATCAGCAGACGGCGCGCGCGGGCCAAGCGGGCCAGCCGCCGAAGTTTTTCCTCCCCCATAATGGGATACGCCACCAGGATGTCGTCGAGCCCGGCGCGCGCCAGCACTTCCGCTTCCCCCACTTTGGCCACCGTCAGGCCGACGGCGCCGTGCGCAAGCTGGAGTCGCGCAATCTCCACTGTCTTGTGCGTTTTCGTGTGCGGGCGCAGGCCCACGCCTTGCCGGCGCCACAATTCCGCTCCCCGTTGCAAATTCTTTTCGAGGACGTCAAGATCCACCGTTAAGGCCGGAGTGGAAAGCTCTCGGGCAAGCATTGGCACCTCACTCTACTTCCTGCGCCGCTTGCTGACGCGCGCGACGCAATCGATTTCAATTTTGATCCTGGGGAGCTGCGCGCCCACCGTGGTGCGGGCCGGCTGGTCTTCCGTAAAAAACTGCTTGTAAACTTCATTCATCGCCGCAAAGTCCTTCATGTCGGCAAGAAATACGCCCACGCGCACCACGTCCTTCAGCGAACTCCCCGCCGCTTCCAGGATGGCGCGAATGTTCTGGAGCGTCCGGCGGGTCTCGGATTGAATGTCGCCGAATTCGAATTCGTTGGTTTGGGGATTCACGCACGCCTGCCCGGCAACAAAGACAAATCCGTCAGCAACGATGGCCTGGGAATAGACGCCTTTGGGTTGGGGAGCGTCGGAGGTACGGACCACTTTGCGCATGTTATCTCCTCGAAAGGGATTGGTTTTCTCGAAAGCCCCTCAGTATAATGAGCCACTTTGATTTGGTAAAGGCCGCTCCGCGCGGCACAAGAAATGGAGAAGCCCGCGTGCCCACGCCGCCACAGAGGTGGATGACCGACCTCGTGATCGTTCGCCATGGTGAATCGCAACGCAACGTGCGCCGCGCGCAGGCGCAGCAGGAAGGCGACTTGGAATACCACGGCGATGTCCGCGACATGGACGTGGCGCTGACCCCTCGCGGGGTGCGCCAATCGCTTGAAACCGGGAAATACCTGGGGCGGGAATTTCGCTTCGATCGCGTCTTTGTTTCACCGTACGAACGAACCCTCCAAACCGCCACCATTCTTCTGAAACAATTTCCCTACACCGTTGACTTGACCCTGGAAGAACGCATCCGCGAAAAAGAATTCGGCATCTTGGACGGAATGACCGGCCAGGGCATCCGCAGTAAATATCCGGACGAGTGGCGCCGCCGCGAGCGCGAGGGAAAATACTACTATCGTCCGCCCGGAGGCGAGAGCTACCCCGATGTGGCGCTGCGCGTGCACAGCTTTCTCGGCACGCTGGCACGCGACTGCCGCGAGCAATCGGTGCTGGTGGTGTGCCACTCCGTCGTGGTGCTCACCTTTCGCCGCCTGCTCGAGCGCTTGACGGAAAAGACCCTGCTGGCCATTGACCGCGACCCGGGCCAGGACGTCGCCAACTGCTCCATCACCTGGTACGCGTATGACTCCGGCGCCGGCCACCGCGGCCGCCTGGTGCTGCGCGAATTCAACGGTGTGCACTACCCCGCGAAATAAGCTTCCATGAATGGCTATTAATAGGATTTAATAGCTTGTCAAGCAAAAATCCGGGGCAGGGCTGTGCGTTGGAATTTCACGTTGTAGATTTTTCTATGGCCACACTTTCGAGGTCGTCATCGCCAAACGTTTTTGCTTCGGGTGGAGAATCTCATGCGCCCACCGAACTCCCGCGCGCCATCGGAACTCTGGGCGCAATCGCCATCGTTGTGGGCACGATCATCGGATCGGGAATCTTCATGGTGCCGCACGATGTGGCGCTCCAGGTAGGGTCCATCTCCACCGTCATCCTGGTTTGGGTGATAGGAGGAGTGTTGGCGTTGGCCGGATCGCTTTCCCTCGCCGAGCTCGGCGCGGCAACTCCGGAAGCGGGCGGTGTCTACATTTATCTGCGCGATGCCTACGGCAAGCTGGCCGCTTTTCTCTATGGCTGGGCGGCGCTGCTGGTGATTGAATCGGGCGGCATCGCGACCCTCGCGGTGGCGTTCAGCATCTACAGTTCCACCTTTTTCCCTCTTACCCCCCTGGAACGAAAACTGGTGGCGAGCGCGGTGATTGCGCTGCTGACGCTGGTCAACATTGCGGGGGTCAGGCGCGCCTCGGCGGTGCAGACCTTCTTTACGCTGGCCAAATTAACGGGCCTGGCCATCATCGTGGGCTTCGCCCTGTTCGCCCACCACATGGCGCCGGTTGCGCCCGCGCCAGGATATGCGCCCACACACACCACTCTGAGCTCCTTCGGCGTGGCGCTGATCGGAGTGTTGTGGGCTTATCACGGATGGCACCACTTGTCGCACGTGGCGGGTGAAGTGAAGGATCCCTCGAAGGTACTGCCACGCAGCTTCTTCGTCGGCGCGCTCATCGTTATTTTCGTTTATCTCAGCGCCAACCTCGCCTATCTGCGGGTCCTTTCACTATCCGTAATGGCGCAGGACGCCTACCAGCGCGTGGCGGCAAAAACCATGGAGATTCTCTGGGGCCCGCAGGGCGCAGCGTTTGTGTCCGGGTTGATCCTTTGCTCGATGTTCGGGGCGATCAACGGCAACATCCTGGGTGGGGCACGCGCCATCTTCGCCATGGCGCGCGACCGCGTCATGTTTCCCGCAGTGGGATGGATTCACCCGCGTTTTGAAACGCCGTACGTTGCCCTGCTGATTCAGGGAATTTGGTCCATCGTGCTGGCGGCCTTTGGCACCTTTGAGCAACTCTATACTGAGGTTATTTTCGTCGGCTGGATTTTCTACGCCGCAGCGGCGCTGGCGGTGGTCATTCTACGCCGGAAGCGCCCGCAATTGGCGCGGCCTTACCACGTTTGGGCTTATCCCGTATTGCCGCTGGCCTTTGCTGCCGCGGCGCTAATCATCATTATTAATGCGCTGGCGCGCAGCCCGCGCGAGTCGGGCATCGGTTTGGGACTCGTGCTCTTGGGGATTCCTATTTACCTAATTTGGACGCGCTTCCCTCGAACCCGCCAGAGCGCGTAAGAACGGCGTGATAATTTCTGGCTTCTTCGCAAAAGGATTTACTTGAGGTTTTCGGTAATGAGGTACTCGACCACCACCACGTCGTGCCAACGGCCCTCCAGAAGCGTGTGTTTTTCGTGCACGCCCACTTCTCTCCAGCCGGTCATGCGGCACAGCGTGCGGCCGGCGTCATTGTGAGCAACAAATCTTCCAATCAATTTGTAGTGCCCTTCCTTACGCGCCGCGGCTTGAATGGCGCGCATTAACTCCCTGCCCACCCCGTGCCGCCGGTAATCGCGGTCGATGTAGATGAGCAGTTCGGCGATGCCCTCGATGCGCGGCCGCACTTGATAAGGGCTGATCGACGTCCATCCCAAAACCCGTCCGTTCAAATCCGCCACCAGCAGTGGGTATTTCCCGGAGTGTTCCAGGACCCAGCGCGTGCGCTCGTCGGAAGTCCCCAGAAAGTTTTCGAAGGTCGCCAGGTGATCTTGAATCGCCTGAAGATAGATCCGGGCGATGTCGTGGGCGTCGCGCTCTTCAGCCGCCCGCACTTGCAATTGTGGGCGCGGCTTTCCCTGCATGGCGGTGGTGGAAGGCGATGACATAATCTTGACCTGTGCCATCATAACAAGACCCAGGGGGATTCACCAAGTCGGGATTCGAGACCGTCGAACTCCAGGAAGATTTCGATGCGGAGTCGAAACATCTACAAGGCCACGGCCCGCCCGCCTTGACTTCCGGCGACTTCGGAGCTTAAGATTCGTTCGATTGAATCTCCATCCCCGCTTTCCATAGGACGGTCTGCCATGATGCGTGGCGATTTGACCTTTGCTAGGAATGGCCAGTCCCGCCGGCTGGTGCTGGGCGTGTTGTTCATGTGCGTTGCGGCATCACTCTCCGCGCTGGCCGCACCGCAATCGGATTCCGATATCCCGCCGGATGCTACGCCGCAGATCCAGCAAATCAGTCCCGGTCAAGCCGCGCCGGGCGCCCACGTGAAGGTGGTCATCCAGGGGGGCAGTTTTTCTCCCGGGGCCTATGTGTCGTCGATTTCGCCCGCCATCCACGTGGAGTCCTCCAAGCGGGTCAGCGGAACGCAACTGGAAGTGCAACTGAGCGTCAGCGCGTCGGCACAACCGAGCACGGTGAGCCTGCTGGTCAGCAACCCGGCCAGCCGCGCCGCGGAAACGGCATTTAAGATCGTGCCCGGCCAGGCTCCGGCTGTCCCGGCGGGAGATGACTCGGAGCCAACCAAGCCAGCCGCTCCTGCGACACCCGCGCCGGAAGTCAAACCTTCTGCGCCGGCCACACCGGCAGTACACGTTGCGCCCCCTGTTCCTGCCGCGCCTGCCGCACCTCCTGCCCCCGCTGCGCCCGCGCCGGAGGTCAAACCCTCGCCCCCAGCCACGCCGGCAGTCCACGTCGCGCCCCCTGCACCCGCTGCGCCCGTGGCGCCCCCGGCCCCCGCTGCGCCTGCCACACCTCCTGCACCTGCCGCGCCTCCCGGACCGGAAGTGACGACGGTGGCGCCGCCCCGAGTCGGCCCGGGTTTCGATGTGGATTTGAAAATCACCGGCAAGAACTTTGCACAAGGCGCCAAGGTGAGCTTCGCCAACCCGGCAATCCGGGTAATAGGTGTCACATCCCCTTCGAACACAGAACTTACCGTGCACATCAAGGTTGCGGGTGACGCCACGCCGGGCGTCACAAGTTTGTTCGTGATTAACCCGGACGATAGCGAGGTGGAGGCCCCCTTTGAGGTGGCGGCGAAGGGCACCGTCACGCCTCCCGCCCCGCCGGTGCCGGGATCGCCTGCCACTCCAAGCACTTCCGATACCCAACGTTATGATGCTTTCCATTTGGGAAGTCCCGCGGAGGCCATTAAGGTTCACGGCAAGGTGAAGGGATCGCTGGTGGTATCGTCCGGGACAATCCAATATCAAGAGGATGGACAAACCCTCATCAATATATCGATAAGTGAAATCAAGGAAATTAAAACTTCCTCCGTGGTCCCAGACACGTTTCACATCACCCTGACATCTGGAAAGACCTATCATTTTGCCCCGGGGTCCTTGCGTGCTTCCGACGCCCGGGATCTTGTTGATTCGCTTCGCAAGGTGTTGCCACATTAACGGCGTGACATGAAGTTTTCGCAAGCCCTTGTGGGCCGCATCCGGAATGGGGTTTGGGAGGCAGGGCTGCTCTTGGTCCTGCCTCTGGCGTTTTATCGGGGTTTTGCCGAGCAGTTTTCCACGCCAAAGCTCTTCCTTACGAAAGGCCTCATCATCGTAGGCCTTGCAATTTGGATGTTGGGTTTGCTTTGGGGAGTGGGGCTCAAGCGAGCCCGATTCCCCCTGGGATTGCCTTTGCTCGCGTTCGGTACCGCGGCACTGATCTCCTGCCTCTTGAGCCCGGTTCCCCGTTTCAGTCTGTTAGAAGTTGAATTCGCGCTTTGCGGACCGGCCTGGGTATTGTTGCTGGCTTCCTGGGACCGGGGGACGTCGCCCGTTCGCAGAATTGCGGTATGGGTGGGACTGGCCGGGGGGTTGGCGGCGGCAATCACGCTGCTCCAGCGATTCGGGTTCGATCCCGTGCTCCTGGGGGGGTATCAGGTTGACTGGGGATCGATGGTGGCGCGCATGCGTCTGTACTCGACCTTCGGCAACCCTAACTTCGTGGGCGGCTACCTGATTGGAGCGATCTTCGCGGCGCTGGCACTGGCGGCGGCATCGAAAGTGCTCTGGGCCAAAGCGCTCTGGTGGGGCTTCGCCTTGATGATGCTGTGTGCCATCGTTGAAACAGGCTCGCGCGGGGCGTGGCTGGGATTGGCCGTGGGGCTGGCGGCCGCCGCAATAATTATCCTGCCTAAGAACGATCCCCGCCCCCAAGCAGTTCGGGCTTCTTCGGGTAGCATCAGGATGTCCGTCTCTCCTGTCGCGTCTTGGCCGATGGCGGTGCTGACACTCTCTCTGGCGGAGCGCGTGGCTGCGCAGCTCCGTGGCCGGGTTTATTTGTGGCGCTTCAGTTGGCCGATCTTTTGGCAGCACCCAATACTGGGTTCGGGTTGGGGCGCTTATCAACTCTTGTATCTAGAACTCCAGGGGAAATTCCTCGCTGCGCATCCCGAGTATATTGGCTACTGGACCAACAATCGCCTTGTGCATAACGATCCGCTGCAATTGCTTCTGGAAGCTGGATTGCTCGGGTTCGTGGCATTTGTGTGGGTTCTGTGGGTATTCGGCCGGGAGGCTCTTGCCGTGAGGCGCGAAGCTGCGGGCACTTGGCCTCGCTATGCGATTGCCGCGAGCGTGGGGGGCGTAACGGCCATCCTCGCAGACTCGCTTTTCAACTACCAGTTTGCGGTGCCGCCAACCTATATCTTACTTTTTACGCTCCTCACAATTCCAGCTTTGCTGCGCGGGGCGGAGGTTGATAAGGGAAGTGATGGCCCGCCTTTGCCAGCGCCGCCTGCATCCCCGACCCCCTGGCGGGCCACCCTGAAATTGGCGGGCAGTCTGGCGATCCTCGCGGCTGCTGGCGGGCTGTTGTTGCAGCAGACGCGCGTGCTGGCGTCGGAGCGCCTGTACCAAACCGCGTTGGACCTCGAAGATCACAATGACCTGACGGGCGCGGAAGAGGCCTTTCGGCACAGCGTCGAGCTGAATGATATGAACGGGCGAGCCCACTTTGGCTTGAGCCGCGTGCTTTACTCCCACAACCGCTCCTCAGAAGCCTTGGAGGAAATCTTGCGGGCGGAGCGGACCTACGCCGATTCGCATCAGGAGGTCCTGTGCGCCCGCATCCTGGACCAAATGGGAAGGTACAGCGAGGCGCTGGCGGCCTATCGCCACGCCCTTTGGCTGGACCCAACTTTGACCAGTGTGCAAGAGGATATCCAGCGCCTCAGCCAGCCGCGCTGACAAGCCTTTTCGCAAGGGTCCGTGGTCTCCGCATGCCGGCGGCCCTTACTTCTGCGAGCTCAGAATCTTCCACATCGTGCCGGCGAAGATCATGTCCTGCGAGGCCTTGGGCACGCCGCTGGCATCAAGCATTTTGTGGTAGCGATCAAGCTCCCGATCAAATTCGTCGAGTTCACCATTGAAGACATCCGAGCCGAAAACCAGGCGTTCAAAAGCATTGGGCGCGTTGGCGGGAGTGTGCGGGCTAACGACCCCCGACCACCAGAAGATGGACTTCCAAAACGTGGGGTCATCCTGCTTCTTGATGAGTGAGGATCCTGAGAGGTCGAAGTAGAGGTTGGGATTCCAACGCGTGACTTCCGCCGCCCAGGCATAGTCAGGGTTCCCCAGGTGGGCTCCGATGATGGTGAGCTTGGGGAAGCGCCGGGCGATGGCATCGAGAGTTGTGGGCCGCATGCGGTCCACGCTGACGTCCGAGGGAATCTCCGGGGTGGCTCGCATGAGGATGCCGGTATGGAAAAGGAGAATCATCCCATACTTTTCCGCGCGTTCGTAAATGGGCCAATAGCTCCGATCGTCGTAATTCTTGAGTGGGCCGAGTATTTCGCCCAGACCACGGAAGCCCGCAGCGTGGAACCGATCCAGAAGCTCCAGGGCAAGGGGATCATCAAGCTGGATCTGCCCCATCCCCATGATACGGTTGGGGTGCTGGGCGATGAACCCTTTCACGCTGGCGAGGTCCTTGGGGTCGGTGAGGAGGAGGGCGAGGCCATCCACAGAATCGAGCTTAGCGACCAACTTCTCCAGGAATGCCGGATCGCCATTATAGTGGACGTGCACATCGACCAGCCGGGGCGGGGTGGTCTGCGCCAGGAGCGTTCCCAGGCTGGCCAAAAGCCCAAGCGACACTGACAAGAGGCGTGATCGAAAACTCATAAGGCACCTGTTTGGGTGAGATTGTTTGCCGGGGTATGCTTTTCGCACCCTCAGGCCCTATGTTACAATAATGTTTCATTTATAGTGCGGGTTCATTAAGCGGAGTACCTTCATGAAACGGTACGGCGAGCATCGGTTTCCGGGCAAGCTTTTCGTGGTGGAGGGAATCGACGGCTCAGGAAAATCCACCCAACTCATGCTTCTGCACCAGTGGCTGCAAGCGGAAGGCTACGGAGTGGTCTTCAGCGAGTGGAACTCCTCGCCGCTCGTCCGCGAAACCACCAAGCGGGGCAAAAAGAAGCAGATGCTCACCCCCTCCACCTTCTCCCTGATCCACGCCACGGACTTTGCCGACCGCATGGAGCACAACATCATACCCTTGCTCAAGGCCGGGGCCGTGGTGTTGTGCGATCGTTATATTTACACGGCGTTCGCGCGTGATGTGGTGCGCGGCATGGACCCGCAATGGGTGCGCGAGCTTTATAGTTTCGCCGTGAAGCCCACCGCTGCGTTCTATTACCGCGTCCCTCTGGACGTTGCCATGAAGCGTATTCTGGACGGGCGCAGTGGGGTGAAATTCTACGAGGCGGGGATGGACCTGAGCTTGAGCGAGGACCCCGAGGAAAGTTTCGGCATATTTCAGGGCCGAATCCTGGATGAGTACGAGAAAATGGTTCCGGAGTTCGACCTGACCACGGTGGATGCTACCCTTCCCATCGAAGAGCAGCAGACTTATATGCGGCAGATTGTGAAGGCCAAACTGGCCCAAGCGAAGAGATTGAGGGTAGCGCCGTGAGAGAGATTTATGCGGCCCCTCTGCCGGGCATGAACCTGGCGGAGATGCCTGGCAAACTGATTGTGATTGAAGGAACGGACGGCGTGGGCCGGTCAACTCAAATCCGGCTGCTGCGTCCGTGGCTCGAGCAGCAAGGCCGGGCGGTTCTCGACACCGCCATAAAGCGCTCCGAGCTTGCCGGCAAGGGCATCCAGCAAGCCAAAGAGGGGCACACCCTGGGGCGCATTACCCTGAGCTTGTTCTATGCCACTGATTTCGCTGACCGCCTGGAACACGAAATTGTTCCGGCATTGCGGGCGGGTTTTGTGGTGCTCACCGACCGCTATATCTATTCCTTAATGGCGCGAGCCATCGTGCGAGGTGCTGACGCCCGGTGGATTCGAAATGTCTACGGATTTGCGCTGAAGCCGGACGCCACCTTTTATTTGCGCATTGGCGTGGACGATCTGATCCCCCGCGTGGTCTTCTCGCGGGGGTTCGATTACTGGGAATCCGGGATGGATATTCATCCCAGCGAGGATATGTACGACAGCTTCCGGAAGTATCAGGCCGAGTTGCTGACGGAATTCGAGCTCCTGGCAAAGGAATACAATTTTGAGGTCATCGATGCCACGGCCGACGCGCGCATGGTGTTTGAACACCTGCGGGCGGGAGTGGCGAGGGTGTTGAGCGGCGAGCCACGCGAACCACTCTTTTCCGTTGCCACCCCGGCCGGGGAAGTTCCGGAAGCAACTTCCAAGAAGGTGTTGGAAATGCCCACGCCGGTCAAGCCCGCTGCTTCTACTTCGGAGGAACCCGCGCCCGCGGTTCAGGCTTTGGCAAAAGCGGCGGAGGGCGACACCAAGAGGTAGGAGACCCACTCCTTCAATCGACGCATTTCCGCGGATTCCCGGGACATCCGGGAATACTTCTCCTCAAACCCCACTTTATTTTCCCGGTTGCGCAGGATCAGCTTTTCCACTTCCATTGCCAGGGACAGGTGTTCCCGCAGGAATTCCGGCCGCGCCAGCATTTCAATCATCATCTGCTCCAACACTTCCAGGTCATGCCAATCTCCCAAATGCTTCTGGAGCTGGCGGAGCCACGCCAGAGCGTCGGCGCTGCCGGCCACGCCGAACTCATGGAAAACCTCCAGGAGATAGCGCAGCCGCTTGGTGGCAATGCGCGCCCCGTGGATAATTTCGGGACGGGAATGTCGATGCGATTGCGCGATGTGGTCTTCAAAATTGCTCCAGGCGGATTCCAGAGCGTCGGTCAGGTCCTTCGCGAAGGCGGGATGCGGCGCACTTGATCCGTGGGCGTGATGCTGCGCAGTGTGATCGTGCGCCTTGTCATGAAGGAGAAATTCCTTGAGGTTTACATAAAAGACGGCGAGGTTGATCTTGCCGAATTTGCGCATGGCACGCAGGAAACTTTCCGACCTGTGCATCAACAGGAAATGTTGCACAGCCGTCCATGCCTCGCGCCGCGCCGAGCGCTTCCTTCCCAGCGAACGCCCCACAATCTCCAGCAGAACGTCACAATTGCGCACGTCCCCCAGGGCTTGGCGGCAGCGGCGAATCTGGCGGCGCAACCGGCGCAACTCCTGCGGGCGGGGTTTGGAGTAAAGCAGGTCGAGCACTTGCTGCATTCTTCGGCTGGCCACGCGCATGTCGTGAATGGCCTCGGCATCGTCACCTTTCAGGACCTTGGCTTCGTGGGACATGAAGCGGTTGAGTTGCCGCAAGGCCAATTCGCGGACCTTCTTGCAACCTTCCTCATAGGGCAGCAGCAATGCGCCCTCGGGCGCCGCAGGTTCGGTCAGGAACTCCGGGTCGACCGCAGTGGGTGTGGGAGTTTGGGTCAATTCATCTTGCATGGCACGTGCCTCGAAAAAGGGGAATACTTCGCCCCCCGTGGGGTTGCGGGAAGTAATTCATCAGCGCGGACCCCAAGGATTCCCAAAAGGGTATCTCGATTTAAGGAGACTATAGTCTACCGCGCAAAGGGCGAAGATACAATGGCGTCAATCATTAGAAGGAAGGGGCCAGGCGGAGGCCTGGCCCCTGGGAGGGTACGGCGATAATTGGCCGTTTGGTTAGAATTTCAACTGCAAAGACAGCATGATAACCCGGGGATCGTTTCCCTGGGAGCCCCCCGGAGGCCCTACCATACCAAAGTTGGCATCGGTGGAAGTTGTGTCCATCTGACCGTACCATTCCGAGCTGTTAAAGGCATCGATAGCGTCGGCGCGGAAGATGAGTGTATAGCGCTCTTTGATATACGTTTCCTTCTTAATGCTCGCATCCAGGCGGTGGAATCCCACATAGCGAACCCCGCTCATGAAAGGACTCCACTCGTAAAGCTGGTCAGGCTCCGTTTGCTGCCAAGCGGGAGTGGTGTCGACCTGCCAGGAGTTTGTCCCTCCTGCGCAGTCCACTTTGGCTCCACTGAGGTTGAGGTAGCAGGTGTTGAACCAGTGAGTCAACGTGCGGTACGGAGTTCTCTGATTGGCACCCAGGATGGGCATGACTCCCGAGGGCGTGGGCGCCGGGGGACCATCCTGGAGCATGGGCGTGGCACTGATGTCCCAACCCGAAACCAGGCGGCTCACCACCGGGTTGGTTTGATTGAGGAAGCGCTTCCCCGGGCCAAAGGGCGCGTAGTAAGCCATATTGACCTTCACTTCGCGGGGAATGTCATACTGGCAATAGGTCTGTTGCGGAACGGAGTCTTGCGCGTTCAGGAACCCCAGCGCTTGTAAGCACTTCGACCACGTGAAGCTGGCCCGGAATTCCAGGCCCATCGACATCCGCTTGGTCACTTCGAACTGCATACTATTGTAATGGGACCTCCCGATGGGAACCCAATCCTCTGTAACCCCCGAGAATTGAGGGTAAGGAAGCAGCAATTGCGACTGCGCAACCGTCGAAGTGAGCAGGTAGTTGCCCGCCGGCACCCCTGGAGCGTACTGCGCGGGCAGATTCCCATAGAAGGGGTTGGTAACGGACTTAGTCAGGTAAGTGTACGTTGCAGGACCACCACCGCCCGGCGCAGTGGTGTTGTACTGGAAGCTCGGTGTGTAAGGCAAATCCGCCAAGGGAAGGTAATTGAGGTTCTGGTTGACGTTCAACCGAGTCGCGTGGCTGCCCACATACGCCAAGCTCACCATCCAGTTTTGCCCGAACCGGTGCTGGAACTCCAGCGAGTACTGCTGGGTTCGCGGGATATCCACGTTAGGATCAGGGAAGGTGATGCCTTGCCCGATGTTGGTAGCCAACCCGTATTTGGACCCCACGAGGGGTACCAGACCGCCAGGGAACGGATTGGCAAAGCTGACGCTGGGGTTCAAGATGCCCGGAGTCACAGGCGCGGCCATGGGGGTGGTCTGGGTGAACCCCGGAGCGGCGCCCGTATTGAGGAACTGCTGGGCGTAGATTATGCCCCAGCCGCCACGGAGCAACGTGTCGTGCCCCAGATCGTACGCGAACCCAATGCGCGGCCCGAAGTTGTCATACTTCCGGTTGTTGACGCCGCTGGGAGCGCCTCCCACGCCGGCGAACGTCGGACCTCCCAACAACGCACCCAGCGTCGACAGGGTGCCACCGGCATTCGTGTACGACGGGAAGGATCCCAGGGGGCTCGGGCAGGAGAAGCAGAAGCCATTGAGCAGCCGGTTGTATTTTTCATTCACGGGACCGGCATAATCCCACCGGAGACCCATGTTGACCGTTAACTTTCGGCTGAGGTGGTAATCATCCTGGACAAACAGCGAGTCTTCGTGCATCCAGTACTCGGGGAAGCTAGGCTCGTTAATGTAGGTGGCGCTCCCGGCTGAATTCTGATACGGATATCCGAGCTCAAAATCCGCCAAGCCATAACCGGTCGGACCGGTGGAACCGCTCGGGTTCTGGTCGGTGAAGTAACCGTTGAAACTGAAAGTCCCATTGATCGCGCCCGGACTCTCAACGTAATTGGCGAGGTCAAATCTCTGGAAACCGAAGCGGAGGTTATGCTTGCCGCGCGTGTGGGCAATAACCACCTCGGTGGTCCAAATATCGTTGGCAGTATAACTGGTGGGGGTAGACGACGCCCCACCCATCTGCGAAATCGACATCACGGGGAAGTAGTGACCCACCTCGCTCTCGAATACCGGGCCGAATCCCAACGACGCCGCGTCCGTGGCCGCAGCGTTGGCATTGCCGCCGCCGTTGGGGTAACGGTCCATGCCGGTACGGAATTCCAGCACCGTCGTGGGGGTGAACGTATGGGTTAGCTGGAGGACATAGAACTGATTGCCCCGGAACAGGGGGTTATTGCCGGCGGTCTCGGCAGGATTCATGTAGGTCGTCGTCGAGTAAATATAGCCGGTGGTTTCCGCCAAATCGTTTTCGGAATACTGGAAGTAGGCGTGGGTCTTGTCCGTGAAATTCCAATCGAGGCGGCCAGTACTCTCCGGGAAGATGTCTACTAACTTCCGGGAATTCGAGATATTCGAAACATTTCCCTGAAAGGTACCGCAAAGACCGGCGTTAATTCCGGTCTGCGCGGAAGTGACACCGGCGGGGCAGGCACTCGTAACACCCGTGGTGTAGGGGAGCGGAATGAAGGATATCACCTTGGCCGCGATGGGGTTGATGAGGGTGGGGTTGATAACGTTGGCCGCCGAGAAGAAGGTGCCGCCGGTTTGGGTCCGGCACGGGGTGCTAGGTGAAGAAGCACACGTGGTGGTCGTCGTGGAAGGATCGTAAAGCTGAACCTGGGCGCTTCCACTTAGCAATCCGTTGAAATTGCCTTGCCTTTCCGCTGCGGTCGGTACGGCAGCCGTATAGTTATAGGGTTGAACTTCCCGGATGTCCTGATAGGCGTAGTAGACAAAAATCTTATCCTTTTTGACCGGTCCGCCGACTTCCCCGCCAAAATAATTCAAGTGCCAGGGTTGACGACCCGTTCCATTGAGGATGTTGGTCCAGAGTTCCGCATTCAGGATGGTGTTTTGCACGTAATCGTAAGCATGCCCGTGCCATTGGTTGTTGCCGCCCTTGGTGAGGGTATCGACATGGCCTCCCGTGCTCCATCCGAACTGAGCGTCGAACATGGTGCCCTGGACGGTAAGTTGGTCAACGGTGGACGCGATTGGGCTGAATCCTGTCGAGCCCCCACCCGCATTGACGGAAACGCCGTCCACCATCACCTGATTGCCGCTTTGTTGACTGGTCTGGAGGTTGCCGCCTTGGGTTGACTGCCCGCCGTTGATATTTTCGTCTGTGACTCCGGCGTTGTCCCACGGGCGGACCTTGCGGTTTCCCCCCGTGTCGGTTACCCCCGCAATCGTCCAGGTGGCCGTAATGGTGTTCAGACCCCGGAACATTTCCGGGTCGAGCGAGATGTTGGAAATCGTCGCGGTCCGATCCCCCGACTCCATCTGTAGAATCGGGGCGTTGGCCGTCACGGTGATCGACTGGGTCACCGCGCCGAGTTGCATACTGACATCAACGACCGCCTTTTGATCAGCGAGCAGCGCGATTCCCTGCTGTTCGTATTTCTTGAATCCTGGCTTTTCAACCGTCAGGGTGTAGTTCCCGATCGGTACAAAGGGAAGTTGATAAACACCGGCGGTGGAAGAACCCGCCGTGTAGACCGCCCCCGTCGTGGTGGAGGTTAATTTGACGATCGCCCCACTCACCGAGGCGCCGGAGGGGTCAATTATGTGTCCGGTGATACTTGCTCCGGTCTGCTGCGCACCCAGGGGCAGCGGGAGAAAGGCCAGAAGCATAAGAAGAAATGCGATCCTTTTAAACACTGTCATCCTCCTTCTGATTAAAGTCCTCTGCTCGACCTAAGACCCAACGCAATTGGACAAAGCTCAGCCCCGAGGGAAATAAGTTAGCTCTCCCGGGGTAAAAATAGCGGATTGGCATTCTTAATGCGCGCGTGGGAGACATATTCCGTCCTGTCACGGCGCGATCTATTCGGAGTCCGGCCCAACAAAAGCGACGCGAGTCTTCAACAAATCTGGACTCGGCAAGTGTTCGCGGGTTGGAAATGAAGGCTCATCGCTAAGAAAAATGACGCAAGAATCACAATAACAAAACACAACACCTTATTGCGAAACATCGGTAACAGTACATCCTGTTTGCGCAATGTCAAGTGTTTTCTAGCTGAGAGTTGACACCCTGGCGGTTGCCCAGGATGGGCGGAAACTTAGGCCGACGAAGGGTAGCGCGCACCGGTTCAGGAGGGCCGCAACTTTCCGATGCCATAGGTACTGCGCCGTAGGATCAAAAAAGCAAGGCCGAGGTACCCTTGTGAAGGGATCGGACTTGGATAAAGCTTCACTATTTTATGTAAGTTATTGAAAATACATAAGAAATATTTCTTGACATGAACACACTCATATTTTATTATGTCTAAGTACTAAGGAAAGTTAACGTCCAACAAATGGAGGCACACTAACATGGCGATTGTTCGATGGGAACCCTTACGAGACTTGATGACGACCCAGCGTGAATTTGACCGCTTGTTCCGCGAAGCATTCTCTCCCGAGGGAGAGGTTTCGACCCGGACTTGGGCGCCGCCCGTGGACATCTACGAAAACGGCGATAGCTTGGTGCTGAAGGCAGAGGTGCCCGGCATCAACCCCGACGACGTGGAGATCCGCGTTGAGGACAACACCCTCTACATGAAGGGTGAGCGCAAGTTCGAAAAAGAAGTGAAGGAGCAGAATTACCATCGCGTCGAGCGTTCTTATGGAACCTTTACGCGCACCTTCTCGCTTCCTAACAGCGTCGATGCGGACAAGGTTTCGGCCAATTACAAAGATGGCGTTCTGACGCTGACGATGCCGAAGAAGGAAGAAGCGAAACCGAAGACAATCAAGATCAACGTCAGCAAGAACTAAGACGGCTCCTCCGTGCGGGCGGGGCTCGGCGACCGACCCCCTGCCCCTCCCGCATGGCGGGTTTTTTCGCCGCGTCGCGAGCGCTGGGACAGTCTGAACGTCCTGGCAGTCTCGGACGCGGTTTTTCTTTCACCGGACTTGCGGCGCGGATGGGTTCTATATACGCCGCGCCAAATTGGGTACAATTGAAAAAGAGCTGTTAGCGATCAGCCGTCAGCAATCAGGTAATACAAATGAACCGCAAGGGTCTTCGTTGAAAGCTGAATGCTAATAGCTGAACGCTCAAGGGGATTTCACTATGGCGACACGATTTGACAAATTTACAGTAAAGGCGCAGGAAGCGCTCCAGTCGACGCAGGAGATTGCCGGCCGTCACGGCAACCAGCAAATGGAGCCGATACACCTATTGCTCGCATTGGTGCAGCAGCCCGAGGGCATTGTCCCGGGAATTTTGCAACGCTTGGGCACAACCCCCGCCGCGGTGAGCCAGGAAGCCACCAAGGTTGTCGAGGCACTTCCCAAGGTGGGCGGCTCGACGGACCAGTTTATCTCGCCGGCCTTGAAGGAAGTGTTTGACCAGTCGTTCAAGGAAACCGAGCAGTTCAAGGACGAATACGTTTCCACCGAGCACCTGCTGTTGGCTCTGGCCAGGAAATCGAGCGACCCGGCGGGGCGCATCCTGAAGCGCTTGGGCGTCACGCACGACGCCATTTTGCAGGCGCTGGTGGCCGTGCGCGGCACGCAGCGCGTTACCGATCAGAATCCCGAGGCCAAGTACGAGGCGCTGGAGAAGTACGCGCGCGACCTGACGGAACTGGCCCGCCGCGGCAAGCTTGACCCGGTGATTGGCCGCGATGAGGAAGTCCGCCGCGTGATCCAGGTGCTTTCCCGCCGCACCAAGAATAATCCCGTGCTGATCGGCGAGCCCGGCGTGGGCAAGACGGCCATTGTGGAAGGCATCGCGCAGCGCATCGTGGCGGGCGACGTCCCGGAATCGCTCAAGTCAAAGCGCATCGTGGCGCTGGATCTGGGCGCGATGGTGGCGGGTTCGAAGTACCGCGGCGAGTTTGAAGACCGCTTGAAGGCCGTGCTCAAGGAGATTGAAGAAGCCAGCGGCCAGATCATTCTCTTCATCGACGAACTGCACACCCTGGTGGGGGCGGGAGCTGCGGAAGGTTCGATTGACGCTTCCAACATGCTCAAGCCGGCCCTGGCGCGTGGCGATTTGCGTTGCATTGGCGCCACCACGCTCAACGAATACAAGAAATATGTGGAAAAGGACGCGGCGCTCGAGCGGCGTTTCCAACCCGTCCAGGTGGGCGAACCGTCGGTGGAAGACACCATCGCTATTCTGCGCGGCCTGAAGGAGCGCTACGAAACTCACCATAAGGTCACCATCAAGGATTCAGCCATCGTCGCCGCGGCGGTGCTTTCCAATCGTTATATCTCTGACCGCTTCCTGCCCGACAAAGCCATCGACCTGATTGACGAAGCCGCTTCCGGTCTGCGCATCGAAATCGACTCTATGCCGGCCGAGATCGACCAGATTGAGCGCCGGGTGACGCAGCTTGAAATCGAGCGGCAGGCGCTGCGCAAAGAAGATGATGCGCCTTCGCGAGAGCGTTTGCAGGCGCTGGAAAAGGAGCTCGCCGGGCTCAAGGAGAAATCCCACCAATTGAAGTTGCGCTGGAAGTCGGAGAAGGAAGTCATCGCGAATATTGGCAAGCTGAAGGAAGCCATTGAGCAGGCGAAGATCGAGGAAGCGCGCGTCACTCGCGAGGGCGACCTGAACAAAGCGGCGGAAATCCGCTACGGCAAGCTGGTGAGTCTGGAGAAAGAACTCGCCGCCGCCAACGCCAAGCTGGAGAGCATCGACAAGACGGGCCGCATGCTCAAGCAAGTCGTGGACGAAGAAGATGTGGCGCGGGTGGTCTCCCGCTGGACCCACATCCCCGTCACCAAGATGTTGGAAGGCGAAGTGGCTAAGCTCGTCAAGATGGAGGAACGTCTGCGCCTCCGCGTAGTGGGTCAGGAAGATGGCCTGCGCCTGGTGGCGAACGCCGTGCGCCGCAGCCGTGCCGGCCTTGCCGACCCGCACCGCCCCATCGGCTCGTTCCTGTTTCTCGGTCCCACGGGAGTGGGCAAGACGGAGTTGGCGCGCGCCCTCGCCGAGTTTCTCTTTGACGACGAGCGCGCCATGCTGCGCCTCGACATGTCCGAATACATGGAGAAACACGCCGTAGCGCGGCTGATCGGTGCACCGCCCGGCTATGTGGGGTACGAGGAAGGCGGCCAGTTGACCGAACTGGTTCGCCGGCGGCCTTATGCTGTCCTTCTGTTCGACGAGATTGAGAAGGCGCATCCCGAGGTCTTCAACATCTTCCTGCAAATCCTCGAAGACGGCCGACTGACCGACGGCAAGGGCCGCACAGTGGATTTCAAGAATACCGTCATCATCATGACCTCGAACATCGGCAGCCATCTGATTCACGAGGCCATGAATGGCATCGATCACGCTATCGGTATGACGGCGAAGAAGGGGAGTGCGGTGGGAGAGGCGGGAGTGCTGAGCGAAGGATTGAAGAAGCAGATCCAGGACTTGCTCCTCCAACACTTCCGGCCGGAGTTCCTGAACCGCATCGATGAAGTGGTGATTTTCAACGCCCTCGGCAAGCCGGAAATCGAGAAGATCATCGACCTCCAGCTTGAGAACCTCCGCCGTATGCTCGCAGAGCGCAAGATCGAGATCAAACTGACGGAGAAAGCACACGAACTGCTCTTCCGCGAGGGCTACGACCCGCAGTTCGGAGCGCGGCCGCTGAAGCGCGCCATCCAGCGGCTCATCCAGGACCCGCTCGCCATGAAGTTGCTCGATGGCGAAGTGGCGCCCGGAGATTCGCTCACGATTGATGCGGATATGAAGAAGGGCGTCATGACCTTCGCGCCCGCCAAGTCCAAGGCGGCGCGGCAAGCATGATAGAGAACGTAGCGCGGACCCCCGTTTTTGGGGTCCGCGGCTCTTCTGGTGCAAAGACCGCAAATCTCAAAGACGAGTCGCTTTGGTTGCGGCTCCGCCGCGCCGCGCCACACTTGCCCTCGCCGCGGCGACCAAGGGAAGAAGAATTCTTAGTTTAGGTGTTATATGAAAATGCCCGTTCTTTTCGTTGGCCACGGATCGCCGATGAACGCCATCGAGCGGAACCGGTTTACCGAGACGCTGGCTGAACTCTCCAAGCGCTTGCCGCGTCCGAACGCGGTGTGCGTGGTGTCCGCGCACTGGGTGACGCGCGGTTCCGAGGTTCTGGCCGTCGCCCAGCCGCGCACCATCCATGACTTTTACGGGTTCCCGGCGCCGCTCTACGAGGTGGAGTACCCCGCGCCGGGCGCGCCCGCCGAGGCCGAACGCGTGGCCCGCGAACTGGAAATCCAGCCGGACGAAACGTGGGGATTCGATCACGGGGCGTGGAGCGTCCTGCGGCATCTCTATCCCGAGGCCGACGTGCCGGTGTTTCAGATCAGCCTCGACGAGCGCCGCAGCCTCCCGCGCCACGTCGAACTCGGTAGCGAGCTTGCCAAGCTGCGTGACCGTGGCGTGCTGATTCTGGGAAGCGGCAACATCGTTCACAACCTGCGCCGCATGGAAGGTGAGAAGGACGCACAGCCCTTTCCCTGGACTATCGAGTTCGACTCGCATGTGAAGAAGGCGATCGAAACTCGCGACCTCGCGTCGTTGGCCGCGCCCGAGCACTGGGGCAAGCCGCTGGCCGCGCTCGCTCATCCCACGCTCGAACATTACGTACCGCTCCTTTATTGCCTGGGAAGCACCAGCGAGCACGACGCGGTGAGTTATCCCTACGAGGGCTTCGAATATGGCAGCCTCTCGATGCGCATGGTTTTGTTCGGCGAGGGAAGTGAATGAGCCACGCACTGTGCCAGGGGTGACGCCGAAGCCTCTCTGAGCATCTAATGTGAGTAGGGATTAGGAAAGAGGAACCATGTGGAACAATCTGAAAACGACGATCTTACTCGCGGCCATGACCGGGCTGGTGCTGGGCATCGGCGAGTGGTGGGGCGGCCAGAATGGGCTGGTTTTCGCCCTGGTGATCGCCGCCGTGATGAACCTGGGCAGCTATTTTTTCTCTGACAAGATTGCCTTGGCCTCCTCCGGCGCGCAGCCCATTTCGCGTGAGGACGGCCCACGGATTTACCAGATTGTGGACCGCCTGGCCGCCAAGGCCAACATTCCGGTTCCCAAGATATATTTTATTCCCACCGATTCACCCAACGCATTTGCCACGGGCCGCAATCCCAGTCACGCCTCGGTGGCGGTAACGCGCGGCATTTTGGATATCTGCGGCGACGAGGAGATCGAGGGGGTGCTGGCGCATGAGCTCGGGCACGTGAAGAATCGCGATATTCTCACCAGCGCTGTGGTGGCCACCCTGGCCGGCGCCATCATTATGATTGGGCGATTAGCCTGGTATGCCGAACTGTTCGGAGGGTTTGGTGGCGGTGGCCGGGGCAGCGACCGCCGTGGCGGCGCGCTTTCCGCCCTGGCCATGATCTTCCTGGCGCCGCTGGCAGCCACGCTCATTCAGCTGTGGATTTCGCGAACGCGTGAATATGAAGCTGATCACACGGGCGCGGAGATTACCGGCAATCCCCAGGGTCTTGCCCGTGCCCTCGACAAGATCGACAAGTGGGCAAAACGCATCCCCATGCAGGTCGCGCCCTCGATGGCGCACCTGTATATCTACCAGCCTCTCACCTCGGGTGAGATCTTTTCCAGCCTGTTCTCCACTCACCCGCCCATTCGCAAGCGCATTGAGCGCCTGATCGGCCGAGACTTCGTTTAAGTGGCCCACGCTTGCCTGAGTGCAGGGAAACACGTTACGATGGAAGGGTTCTCCCGCTGGATTTTATTTTCAGGGCGAGTGGCAGGACAGTAGAACTCTTCGCGCGGCGGGCTGCCAGGGCTGCCTGCTTGCCGCCGGGTGTGGCGGAACCATGCTGCAAGACAAATTCGGGCGCGAAATTCGCGACTTACGCATTTCGGTGACGGACCGCTGCAACTTCAGTTGTGTCTACTGCAAGTCTGCCGACCCCAAGAACTACTTTCCGCACCGCGACTTGCTGACCTGGGAGGAGTTCCTGCGCCTCAGTCGCGTGCTGGTGGGCTTGGGGATTCGCAAGATTCGCGTGACCGGGGGTGAACCGCTTTTGCGCGAGGGGGTGGTGGATTTCATCGCGCACCTCCGCCGCATCGACGGGATTGAGGATGTGGCGGTGACCACCAACGGATACCTGCTGCCGGAGATGGCGCGCCAGCTCGCCGCCGCCGGGGCGCCCCGCGTCACCGTCAGCCTGGATTCCACGAACCCGGAGAAGTTCGCCCGGATCACGCGCACGCCGCGTTCCTACGAAAAAGTAATGGCGGGCATTGACGCCGCTCTGGAAGCGGGTTTGCGCCCGGTGAAGGTTAACATCGTTCTGGTGCGCGGCTTCAACGACGATGAGATTGTGGAATTCGCCCGCCTGGCGCGCCGCCGCGATATTGTGGTGCGTTTCATCGAGTTCATGCCGCTCGACGCCGACCATGCATGGAAACGCGAGCTGGTGGTCACGGCAAAGGAAATCGTCGATGCCATCCAGCCTGTGTTTCCGCTCGAGGAAATTCCCCGTCACTCACCCAGCGAGACGGCCCTGCGCTATCGTTTCGCGGACGGCCAAGGCGAGCTCGGCATCATCGCGCCGGTTTCCATCCCTTTTTGCGGGCAGTGCAGCCGCATCCGGGTGACGGCGGACGGTAAATTGCGCACTTGCCTCTTTTCACTGCGCGAGCACGACGTGCGCCACCTGGTTCGCAATGGCGCCACCGACCATGACATCGCCAAGTACATGGAAAAAATCGTGAACCAAAAGGAGCCCGGCCACCGGATCAACGAGTCGGATTTTGTTCAGCCTTCGCGCACCATGGTTTATATTGGAGGGTAGGGGCTTTTATGGCCACGGCAACTATAGAAATGCTCCTCGCGAACTATGTGGATCTTTCGGCGCAGGAGCTTGACGAGCGCATTACTTGCGCCAAGGCCGAACTCGGCTCGCGGCTGGTGATTCTGGGGCATCATTATCAACGCGATGAGGTGGTGAAGTTTGCCGACTACCGCGGCGATTCGTTGCGTCTTTCGCAGCTCGCCGCCCGCCGCCCGGAGGCCGACTACATTGTTTTCTGCGGCGTGCACTTTATGGCGGAGAGCGCCGACATTCTCAGCGGCGATCACCAGACCGTGATTCTTCCTGACCTGCACGCCGGGTGCTCCATGGCCGACATGGCGAACCTTGAGCAGGTGGAAGTTTGCTGGGAGGCGCTCACGGCGGTAAATGGCGCCAAGGTCGTGCCCGTCACCTACATCAACTCCACCGCGGCCATCAAGGCTTTTGTGGGGAGGAACGGTGGCGCCGTCTGCACCTCTTCCAATGCCCGCAAAGTCATGGAGTGGGCGCTGGCGCGCGGGGAAAAGGCGCTATTCCTGCCCGATGAGCACTTGGGCCGCAACACCGGTTATGGGCTGGGGATCCCCCTCGATAAGATGGCCGTATGGAATCCGGGGGAAGAAAACGGCGGACTTTCCGACCAACAGATTCGTAACGCGCGCGTCTATCTTTGGAAGGGCCACTGCTCCGTCCACCAGCGTTTCCGGCCGGAACACGTGGACCGCGTGCGCAAGAGCCATCCGGGCATTCGCGTGATCGCGCACCCCGAATGCTCCTGGGAAGTGTGCCAGGCAGCCGATGAGGTGGGCTCGACGGAATACATTTTAAAGCGTATTGTGGAAGCACCACCGGGGAGCGCGTGGGCCGTGGGCACGGAAATTCACATGATTCGCCGCCTGGCCAACCAGCACCCGGATCAGCTCGTCGTTTCGCTCGATGATTGTGTATGTATGTGCAGCACCATGTTTCGGATCTCGCCCCAACATCTTTGCTGGACGCTTGAAAGCCTGCGGGCCGGCCAGGTGGTCAACCGCGTCAGCGTTGATCCTGAGACCAAGCGCTGGGCGCTGGATGCCCTGAATCACATGTTGGAGATCAGGTAAAAGTTGAAAGTCGAAAGTTGAATGTCAAAAGCCGAAGATACCGTTCCACCTTCCCGCCGCTGACTTTCGACCGTTGACTCTCGACCGTCGCCTTCGCTTATGGCCGACAAATATTTTGATCGCCGAGAGGCGGAAGAACTTCTCACCACCATCGCGCCCTGGCTGGAGGATGCGCGAACCGAGAAGCAGAAGATCGAGGCCTTCAAGAACGAATTGGCGCAGGTTGCGTCACGCATTATGGTATTGGGCGGCACATTCCCTCCCCTGGCTGATCTGTTGCGGAAAAAGTCCGAGCACGACGAGGCGGCCGAACGCCTGGTGGAGATCGTCAACCGCATTCAGGATTCGGGCGTGTTGGTTAAAGACCTCGACATCGGCTTGGTGGATTTTCCCAGCCTGCAAGACGGAGAGGAAATATACCTGTGCTGGAAACTGGGTGAAGATCACATCGCCTTCTGGCATGGCATTGACGAGGGATTCGCCGGCCGCAAGCCTCTTGACGATCCCGGCACAGGGCGCACACCACCGCAAGGCCCCCGGTTGCAGTGAGAACCAATGAGTTCAGAGAACCCCGGTAACGAACTGGCGAATGCCGCGAGTGCCTACCTGCGCTCCGCCGCGCATCAGCCCGTGCTTTGGCGCGAGTGGACCAGCGCCGCCTTCGCCCAGGCGCAGGCGGAGGATAAACCCATCCTGCTCGACATCGGCGCCGTGTGGTGCCACTGGTGCCACGTGATGGACCGCGAGAGTTACGAAAACTCGGAGGTGGCGCGCGTCATCAACGAGTCGTTCATTCCTGTAAAGGTGGATCGCGATGAGCGCCCCGACATTGACGCCCGCTACCAGGTGGCGGTGAGCGCCTTGACGGGCCAGGGTGGCTGGCCGCTCACGGCCTTCCTCACCCCGGACGGCAAGCCGTTTTTTGGAGGCACTTACTTTCCGCCGGACGACCACGCCGGCCGCCCGGGCATGAAGCGCTTGCTGGAAGCCATCGCGCAGAACTACCGTACGCACCGCGATCAGATCCATGAAAGCGCCGCAAAGATTGCCGAGGCTCTCCGCGAGGTGGAACACTTTAAGGAAGGGGAGACAGCGGCCGACGAACAGGTTCTGAAAGCAATCGTGGAAAGCATCGGAGGCATGTTCGATGCGCAGAACGGCGGCTTCGGCAACGCTCCCAAGTTTCCCCATCCCACCGCCATCGATCTACTCCTGGAGGTTTATCTCGAGACTCACCAGGAGTGGCTGCTGACCATCGTTACCACGACCCTCGAACACATGGGGAAGGGCGGCGTCTATGATCAGATCGGCGGCGGCTTTCACCGCTACTCGGTCGACGAGCACTGGATCGTGCCCCATTTCGAGAAAATGTCTTATGACAACGCCGGTCTCCTGGGAAATTACCTGCGCGCCTACCAGATGACCGGGAACAAATTCTTTCGCGAAATTGCTCTGGGAATTCTCAGTTTCCTTGAAAACGCGCTGTCGCATCCGCAGGCCGGCTTTTACGCCAGCCAGGACGCGGACATCAGCCTTGACGACGATGGCGATTACTTCACCTGGACTCTGGACGAATTGAACGCGGCGCTCGACGAGCCGGAAGCGCGCGTTGCCGCCCTTTACTACCAGATTGATGCGCAGGGCGAAATGCATCACAACCCCGCGAAAAACGTGCTGTTCATTGACCAGCCCCTCCACGCCATCGCCGCGCGCATGCAGCTTGACGAAACCAAAGTGGCGGAACTCCTGGCGAGCGCCCGGCAAAAGATGGCCGATGCCCGCGCCAGGCGGCAGACGCCGTTCATCGATAAGTCGATCTATACGAGTTGGAATGGCATGCTGATTTCCGCCCTGTTGGAGGCCTATCGAGTTCTCGGGACAGAGGGCGAGCGCGACCGTGCATTGGCCACGCTCGACCTGCTGGTGAGCAAAGCTTTCGATCACGAGAAAGGCATGTACCACACCCTGGTGGAGGGAACGCCGCGCATTGAGGGCTTGCTCGAAGACCAGGTGTTCATCATTGCCGCGCTTCTGGACGCGTACGAGATTACCGGAACCCGCATCTATTTCGACCGGGCGCTCGAACTGATGGAAGTCACCGTGCGCCGCTTCTGGGATGAGAAGGAGGGAGGATTCTTCGATACCGCCCAGGACCTGGCCGACCGCCACGGCAGCCTTACTACTCAACGCAAGCCCTTCCAGGATTCACCCACGCCGGCCGCGAATGCGGTGGCCGCGCAAGTGCTCGATCGCCTCGATGTGCTCGCCGATCGCGAAGATTTCGGCGAAAAGGCGGAGGCCACGCTGGCGCTCTTTGCTGCCAAGGGGGGACAGTACGGGCTGTTTGCGGCGTCTTACGGCCTGGCGCTCCTCCATCACCTGCGCGCGCCGGTGGACGTGGTGGTGGTGGGCCGCGCCGACGTTGACCGGACCAGGAATCTCCTCCGCGCTGCTTATGAAGCCCCGCGCGCCGGCAAACGCGTCTTCGCATTCGAGCCGGAAGTCGTAAAAGCCCGCGACCTGCCCGCCGGCCTTGCCGCCACGCTGCCGGAACTGCCCTTCGACGGCGCTCCGGTGGCACTGGTTTGCGAAGGCTCCGCGTGCCATCCGCCCGTGCAGACCGCCGAGGCCCTCCGCGACCTGCTTGCCCCCAAACCCGCCTGACGTGGCAAGATGACTCGACGGCCCGATCATCACAGGCTCCACTTGAACTCGACTTCCCTGCCCTGGTAGCGGGGTTGCCACGGCTCCTCAGTTATCCATCCGATCTCCATGCGCTGGCGTTTGCGTTGGTCGAAGAGTTCAAGAATCTTCTTCTGTTGTTCGGGCTTCATATCTCCAAAGCCGATGTCATCGCCGAACGCTCCGTTGGAGATGGGCACCGGAACGCGAAACGTTTCCACGGCGTAGCGGCTATACTCGAAGCGCGTCACCGGCGACCAATTACAGGACCAAAGGACATTGCGGTAATTCGGAAACAGGCCGTAAGACCAGCCCACCGGCGTGCACGCGCTGTCCTGATAGGTGCCATGGGCCACCAGGCAATAGGGCGCGGCCAGGTCATACACAGGCCAGGCGCCGATCAGATCGGAAGCAAGAAACGCCAACTGAGGACTGAAGTCGGCCACTTTCGCCGTTACCTCCTTGACCAGCGTCATCATGGCGCGGCACGGATACCCCGGAATTGGCGAAGGGACATTGTCATTGCGGACGGAGCAGGATTCGTCCCAGATGAAACCGTCCACCTCCTTCCCGAATTCTTCCAGCAAGGCCTGGATATACCGCAGATAAAACTCCCGCACTTCCGGGTGCACGGGGTTCTGGGCGTAAGCCTTGCCCTCCGTGTCAGGGCCTTCCCACCCTCCCCAACGCAGCACCTTGCTGGGATCATAAATGTCCTTCACGCCCTCGCAGGCATTGGTGCCGTCGGCATAATAGATCCCGACCCTGAACCCCTTGTCCTTGGCGTAACGAATGCGCCGATGCATCTCGGCAATCGACATGGGCACGGGCCGCATCGCCTTGATGGAATCCACGGGCCAGCCGATACCGCCTTCGGGCGGGGGAATGCTTGCATAAGCCTGCACCCGCGGCGTGAGGGCGCTGGGGAACGCCGTCCACTCCTTGTCGAACGCGCCCTTGCGCCAATCGAAAGCGTACCGCCCCACGTAGTCGTACCAACCGTGCAGGGCGAGAAAGACTTTGCCGCGATCCTGGGGCGCAACGCGCGCCGCCAGCGCATCGATATCGCGGAACCACCCCTGCCCGTTCTTGCTGAGGTAGTCGTAATCCACCATGGCCACGTCGTGCAGCCAATCCGGTCCCGGCTTTACGTCCGCCACCGACGTGGCGTAAAACACCTGCATCGCCGTCCTTTCGTCGCCCCGGTGCAGGCTGGTGTAAACCACACGCTCTTCCTTTTCCACTCCCACTTGCGCCGGATAGGTGCAATTGAAGCGCCCGGTTTTCTCCCCGTGCGCGAGGAAAAAATAAGTGGCGAAATATGGGTCGGCACTGTGGGTCAAGCGCAAGCCGGTGGCGTCCGCGCATTCATCCACCATTGGAATCGCGAGCAATTGTGGCTTCCCCATGGGGCGAGTTCCCCCGGCCATGGGATAAACGTATTCGTTCTCGCTCTCAAACCCCTGAATAGTTTTTCGCCGGCCGATTCCATTCTTCAGAGGGAGAAATACTTTGCGGTTTTCAACAGGCAGTTGGATGTTGCGTGGCAGCGTCAGCTCCACCGTCGCATCGATCTTGGGTGCGGCGTGAATCCCCACCTTTTGCTTCAGCGTCACGATTCCCGGCGCCAGATCCTGAAGCTCCAATTCATAGTGCATCGAAAAGTTTTCCTGGCCCGTGAAATCGTATTGGAAGATCAGCACCGCGCCCTCCCGCCGCGCCGTGCTCGGCTGGTCGCAGTGATACTGGCGATTCCCTCCCACTAGCAGGCGTGGGCGGTTATTGCCCAGCCGGCGATTGACGAGTTCCAGCTTCCCGTCCGTGAAAGAGGTTATTTCCCCACCCGGCGTCACCTGCATGCGCCAGCCGTTCCGTTCGAGGACTGCCGGCGCGCTCAGGTTGCCGCCCACATCGCTGAGCAGCGGCGTTGAGGATGAGGCCACCGAGGCCCCTACGAATGTTATGAATTCCCTTCGATCGATTTTCATGATGACCTCCCATTGAAACGCTGAACCAAATAACACTTCCAGGGCGGCAGGTCAACAAACAACTCCGCGAGAGGATGTTTTGGCAGGCGGCACGCACGACTTGGGTGGCACCTCAGGGGTTATCCCAACCATAAAGGGAATTAATTTGACTTTCGCCGGCCGCGTTTCTTATCCTAAAGAGCTTCGGCTCAACCGCTCAGGACTCTCGGCAAACCTGGCAAGTTCCACCTAAGGTTCCTCCGAAGCCACCTAAAATCCCAAAAGGAAAATCGTCATGCCCGGCATCATTAAAGAAAGACTCTTCACTCCCGGTCCCACTCCGCTGCTGATGGAAGCGCAGGTGCGCGCGCTGGCGGCGGGCAACATTCACCATCGCACGGAAGCGTTTCGCAAGATCATGACGGAAACGCTGGCCTTGCTGAAGTACTACTACGACACCCAGAACGATGTGCTGATTTTCGCGAGCTCCGGCACCGGCGCCATGGAAGGCTCCGTGTCCAATCTGCTCTCACCCGGCGAGCGCATGCTGGTGGGCACGGCGGGGAAATTCGGCGAGCGCTGGTTCGGCCTGGCGCAGGCGTACGGAGTGGAGGCCGCGAAGGTGGAGTCTCCCTACGGCCAGCCCGTGAACATCGACGCCATGAAGCAAAAGCTGGCAAGCGACGGGCCGTTCCGCGCCGTGTACATCCAGGCTACGGAAACCTCCACCGCGGTGATGAACGACGTGCAAGCGCTCGGCGAGGCGGTGAAGAATTATCCGGAGACCGCTCTGGTGGTGGATGCCATCACCGGCCTTGGCACCTCCGACCTGCGCATCGCGGACTGGGGGCTCGACATCGTGATTGGTGGCTCGCAAAAGGCCGTGATGATTCCGCCCGGCCTGGCCTTCGTGAGCGTCAGCGAAAAGGCCTGGGGCCTGATTGCCAAGTCCAAGCTGCCGCGCTTCTATTTTGATTTCGCCAAGGAGCGCAAGAACCAGGCGAAGGGGGAAACCGCTTACACTCCCGCCACCACGCTCATTATCGGTTTGCATGCGGCCCTTGAATACATCAAGAAACTCGGGCGCGAAAACCTGATCGCAAACGCCGCTCTGCTGGCGGAAGCCTCGCGCGCCGCCGCCCAGGCGCTGGGGCTGAAGCTCTTTGCCGAATCATCGCCCGCCAATGCCGCCACGGCCGTCTGCGCGCCGGCGGGCATGGATTCCGGCGCCATCGTCAAGGAATTGCGTACGCGCTTCGGCGCGATCATCGCCAATGGCCAGGGCAGCATGAAGGGGCAAATATTCCGCCTGGCGCATCTTGGTTATTACGATATTGCCGATCTGTTCGCAGTTTTTGCCGCGGTGGAGATTGCGCTGCTGAAGCTGGGCCAGAAGGTGGAGCTTGGGTCGGGCGTGCGCGCGGTGCAGGAAGTCTACCTGCGCCACGCAGGTTGATTGGTGATTTGTGATTGGCGATTGGCGGTGAAACCTCGTAGAACAAGGAGCAGGTCAAGAGGTGGTTGCAACTGACCACTGACAACTGACCACTGACAACTCACTATGAAAATTCTGGTAGCGGACAGCGTTTCGGAACATGCCGTGGAAATTTTGCGCGAGCAAAAATCCTGGGATGTGGTTTTCCTGCCGAAGAAGGCGGGCGCCAACGTTGCGGAGGAGATTCGCGACGCGGACGCATTGGTGGTGCGCAGCGCCACGAAGGTGACCTCCCAACTGCTGGCGAGCGCCGCGCGCCTGCGCGTGATCGGGCGCGCCGGCACGGGCGTCGACAATGTAGACCTTGACGCCGCCACCCAGAAAGGCGTGGTGGTGATGAACACGCCCGGGGGGAATGCCGCGAGCGTGGCCGAACATACCATGGCGCTGCTTTTGGCGCTGGCCCGGCGCGTGCCCCAGGCCGATGCCTCCATGAAGCAGGGCCGGTGGGAGAAGAAAAAGCTTGAGGGAATGGAATTGCGCGGGAAGACTTTGGGCTTGATCGGCCTCGGCCAAATCGGTTCCGGGGTGGCGCGCCTGGCGAAAGCGTTTGAGATGGAGATTGTCGCCTACGACCCCTACGTTTCCACGCTGCTGGCCGGCGAGTCAGCAGTGAAGTTGGCATCGCTCGAGGAGGTACTGAAGTCTACGGACTTCATCAGCCTGCACTGCTCCGCCACGCCCGAGACCCGCCACCTGATCAATGCCCGGACGCTGGCGCTCGTGCAGCCGGGCGTGCGCATTGTGAACTGCGCGCGCGGCGAACTGATTAATGAAGCGGATCTCCTGGCGGCGCTGGAAAGCGGGCAGGTGGCGGGCGCGGGACTCGACGTCTTCGAAACGGAGCCGCCCAAGGATTCAAAACTCGTGAGCCACCCCAACGTCATCGCCACGCCGCATATTGCCGGCTCCACGGAAGAGGCGCAGGAAATCGTGGGCATTCGCATTGCGGAACAGGTGCGCGATTTCCTGATCACGGGCGTGGCGCGCAGCGCCGTCAACATGCCGGCGGTTTCTGCGGAGGAATTCAAGAAGCTCGAACCCTACATCCAGCTTGGTGAAAAACTGGGGGCGTTCCTGGCGCAAATTGCCGGGGAAAGAATCCGGGAGGTGCGCATCAGCTACGACGGCGGTCTGGCGGAACTGAACACTCACCTGGTGAAGAACGCGGTGCTCAAGGGAATCCTGAAGCCCGCGCTTTCCGAGCAGGTGAACCTGATCAACGCCGGAGCGCTGGCGCAGCAGCGCGGCGTGGAAGTGGCGGAATTGCGCAGCGCACGGCGCGCGACGTTCTCAAATTCACTGGGCATCGGGCTATACACGGAGGGTGAACCCGCGACGGGTGTGGGCATGGTGGGTTTGCAGGGCTCGCTGCGCATTTTGGGACTGAACGACATCGATATCGAAGCGCCCCTGCGCGGCGTCATCCTGTTTATCCGCAATCAGGATGTGCCGGGTGTCATCGGCAAGGTGGGCACCATTCTCGGCGATCGCAAAATCAACATCGCCACCTTTACGCTGGGACGCAACCCGCAGACTCAACAAGCCATCGGCCTGGTGAATGTGGACAATCATGTGCCCGACGAGGTGCTCCAGGAAATTCGCGCCATTGCGGCCGTGCGCACCGCGCGGGTGGTGGAGGTCTGAGCGCTACGCATGCGGGCCTGGGTTTTCAAGATCAACACCAAGCGTGGGTGGAAGTTCGATGAGTACTTTTGCTCGCGCACGCGTGGGGTCCACCCGATGGGTGACTCAGGGTGGATTCGCAGCGCCTCGAGCCTGCGTTACCTTCGCGAAGAAGTGAAGCGGGGTGACCCCTTCCTTTGTTACGAGGTTGACCGCAAACAGGTGGTGGGAGTGGCCCGCGCCGCATCCGATGGGCGTGACGTCGGCTTGGGTTCGCTCGTGGATTTCTGCCCGCCGCGGGAAGCCGTGCGCCTGGAATATCCCCTCACGCGCAAGCCGGACCTCGACCACATTCTGGCCTTCAGCCCGCAGCGCGGACGAGGCACGGTGCAAAAAATCGACGCCGATGAGTTCCGCCGCCTGCGCCGAATTATGTTCGCGAAGAATCCCGGGCAAGCGGAAGCATTGAAACGGATATTGCGGCAGGCTTAGAGCGTGTCCAGCCAACCTCGATGATCATGCGCGAAGCACCTTGGACTGCGGCGGCTCGACGCCGCCTTGGAATAACCTCAAGGACGATGGCAATGGTAGAATCCAATCGGCCTTGCGCCTGCGAGAAGAGGAAGGCAAAGGCGGCGTCGAACCGCCGCAGTCCAAGGTGCTTCGCACCGTTGTTGCAGTGACCACGGACAACGGACCACTGACATCTTCATATGCACCGCATCGCAAATTTCTTCAAGCTGCAAGAGCACGGCACCACCGTTCAACGCGAAATCCTGGGAGGCGTCACTACTTTCCTGGCGATGTCTTACATCATCTTCGTGCAGCCGGGGGTGCTGGCGGTTTCGGGAATGAATTTCCAGGCCGTGCTCGCGGCCACCTGTCTCGCGGCGGCGGCTTCGACGCTGCTGATGGGGCTCGTCGCCAACTACCCCGTGGCGCTGGCGCCCGGCATGGGCGAAAACTTTTTCTTTGCGTACACGCTGTGCGGCGCAGTCCCTCTGGGATTTGGCCTGACGTGGCAGCAGGCGCTGGCGGCGGTGCTTCTGGCGGGGATTTTCTTTGTCGCCATTACCCTCACCGGTCTGCGCGCGCAGATTGTGAATTCGATTCCCAACGCCTTGAAGTGCAGCATCGCGGCGGGGATCGGCCTGTTCATTACATTTATCGGGCTCGAATACGGCGGGCTGGTGGTGGCCGCGCCCGGCACGCTGGTGCGCATGGGCGATCTGCGCCAACCGGTGGTGCTGGCCACCGTCGCAGGCCTGCTTCTTATCGTGGTGCTTCTGAGCTTCCGCGTCCGCGGCGCAATACTCATAGGAATTTTGGCGACAACCGCGATTTGCGCGCTCCTGGGTCTGGTCCATTATCAGGGACTGTTCTCCATGCAACTCCACCTGGCGCCAACCATCTGGAAATTCGATTTGGCCGGGCTGCTCCGAGTTCCTCCGGGACGTTTGGGGACCGCCATCTTTGTGCTCTTCTACCTGGCGCTTTTCGATACGGTGGGGACCCTGGTGGGCGTGGGACACCAGGCTGGTCTGGTGCGCGACGGCAAGTTACCGCGCGTGGATCGCGCCCTGTTTTCCGATGCCGTGGGCACAACGGTGGGCGCAGCACTGGGAACTTCCACAATCACCTGCTACATCGAATCTGCGGCGGGAGTATCCGACGGCGCGCGCACCGGCCTGGCCAGTGTGGTGACCGGACTATTGTTGGCCGCGTCGCTGTTTTTCAGTCCGCTGGCGGCGATGATTGGCGGCGGGGTCAAGGTGGGAGAAGCGGTGCTTTATCCCACGCTGGCTCCGGCGCTGATCGTGGTGGGGGCGATGATGCTCAAACCCCTGCGCGATCTTCCATGGGATGATCCCACGGAATACCTGCCGGCGTTCCTGGTGCTGGTGGGAATTCCCCTCACCTTCAGCATTGCCGATGGCATCGCCTTCGGCCTCATTTCCTACGCGGTCCTCAAGTTCGCCACCGGCCGCTGGCGTGAGTGCCCTCCGCTCGCTTACATCTTCGCCGCGCTATTCGTGGTGCAGTTCGTGATTCATTAGGAAGTTGCAGCTTCCGCCGCGGCAGGGTTCTGTTCGCCGCGCATCTCCCTCCAAATGTTGAGGTAGGGTTTGAGCTCCTGCATCATGGTGCGGAATTGGGAGAAGTTAAGGGACTGCGCGCCGTCGCTCTTGGCCTTTTCCGGGCAGGGATGCACTTCCACAATCAAGCCGTCCGCGCCGATGGCAACGGCCGCGCGGGATAGCGCAGGCACCAGGCTTTGGCGACCGGCGGCGTGGCTGGGGTCGACGATGACGGGCAGGTGCGTCAGCTCATTCAGCACCGGCACGGCGGAGATATCGCAGGTGTTGCGGGTGGCGGTCTCAAAAGTACGGATGCCGCGCTCGCACAGGATGACGTTGGGATTTCCGTGCGCCGTGATGTATTCGGCGGACATCAGCAACTCGCGAATGGTCGAGCTCATGCCGCGCTTCAGGAGCACCGGCCGCGCGCAGCGGCCCAGCACCTTGAGCAGGGCAAAGTTCTGCATGTTGCGCGCGCCCACTTGCATGATGTCGGCATATTCGGCCACCACCGGCACATCCTGCTCGCTCATGACCTCCGTGACGATGGCGAGGCCCGTGGCGGCGCGCGCCTTGGCCAGCAGCTTCAGTCCTTCCACCTCCATGCCCTGGAAATCGTAGGGAGAAGTGCGGGGCTTGTAGGCGCCGCCGCGCAGAATCTTTCCGCCCACGGAAGCCACGAACTCCGCCGCTTCCATAATCTGCTGCTCACTCTCCACCGAGCACGGTCCGGCCATGACCACGAATTGTTCGCCCCCAATGGATACGCCGTTAATGGGGATGCGGGTGCGCTCGCGCTTGAATTCCTTGCTCACGAATTTGAAGGGCGAGGAGATGCGCACCGCGCTGGCGACGCCGGGCGCCACTTCCATGGCTTCCAGGCAGGCGGTAACGTCGCCCACCCCGATCACGCCGATCACCACGCGTTCTTCCCCCTGAATGGAGTGCACCTTGTATCCAAACTCCCGGATGCGCTCGCAAACGTGATCGATTTGTTCCTGGGTCGCATCGGGTTTCATGGAAATGATCATCGCTTTCTCCCCCTGAAATGAAAAAGCCCACTCACGGGGAGTGGGCTGGCCTTTCAACGATGCCTTTTTGGTTCAGACCAACGCCACTCTACCGGCTTGGAGCGAAGCTCCAATACCGGTAAGTAAAGTACATAAACGAGTTGGCATAGGTTCCGAACATTGAAGGGCCAGTATACCGCAAGGTTGGAAAAGGTGCAAGATGGGTTTATTTCATTTTACCGCAGGCACAAACAACGCCACGACGAACAAATCGTAAGAGGGGGATATGAATATCCATAGGAGAATACCAAAAATGCTATTTAGGCTTGCCATGTTCCTTGACCCAGCTTATCTGAAATGCCGGTTAAGGTCTTTTAATTCAAATAGTTAATACAAAACTTGAGTGTCATGGCCCAGGCTGAGTTTGGAATTCGACGTGCCGAGTCTTAGGTGGTTGGGGCAATAAATTTGTACTATGGGGGCAAATATGGGGGCGTTGAAGTCTGCATCATTCCGAGCAGTTCTCTTCGTTGCGGTTATCGCAGGTATGGTTTGTGTCCCGCCTTCCTGGGCTCAGACTTCCACAGGACAACTGAATATTACCGTGCTGGACGCGTCCGGAGCAGTGATCCCCAGCGCCACGGTGACGATCTCAGGGACGGATACCGGGAACGTGGTTAGAACGCTGAAGACCAACGACGTCGGGGTGGCTAATGCCCCCCTCCTTCGGCCTTCGGTTTACACCATTACAGTGAACGTCCAAGGCTTCAAAGAGTTGGTGCGGAAAGGTGTGATTCTCCGGGTGGGCGATGTGCTGGAATTACCTCTGACCCTGGAAACCGGCAGCACCACTCAGCAGATTACGGTGGTGGGACAAACCCCCTTGCTTGAGCAGAACTCCGGCACGCTGGCGCAGGTTGTGCCTGAAACCATGCTCAACCAACTTCCTTTAAATGGCAGGGACTACCTTTCGCTCGGCAACCTGCTGCCGGGCTCCGTGCCATCGCAAGGGAGCCGCGATGCGACATTCGACATGTATGGGAATTCCGGCATTCAGAATGCCTTCATCCTGGATGGCGCGCGGAACGAGAGCTATGTGCGGGGGTTGGACTTGGGCGTTGCCCCCGTCCCCTTCCTCGGGGTGCGCGACGCCTACCGTCCTCCGGTGGACGCCATCTCGGAGTTCGCGGTGAATGCCAGCAACTATTCCTCCGAGTATGGCGCTGCCGCGGGCGCCGTAATCTCGGTGGTCACGAAGAGCGGAACCAACCAGGTCCACGGCTCGGTCTACGAGTTTTATCAGAGCAACTACCTGAACGCGCGCAATTTCTTTACGCCCGCCACCAACGCTCCCGTGTTCGTATTCAACCAGTTTGGAGGCTCATTGGGCGGCCCCATCAAAAAGAACAAAGCCTGGATTTTCGGGGCGTATGAAGGCGTCGGACAAGGCGGCGGATCGACAAGCATCAGCACGGTTCCCACCGCCGCCATGCATACGGGCAATTTCACCGGACTCAACCAGCTTTATGACCCGTTCACCACCGTTGCCAACCCCAGCGGCTCCGGGTACGTTCGGACTGCGTACACCAACAATATCATTACGCCGAGCGAAATCAGCGCGACCGGGCAGCAACTCGTCAACTGGTATCCGATGCCCAACATACCTGGGACGACGACAGCCAACAACTACGCGTACAACGTGGCGACCGACTATTACCATTCCAATGCTATTTTCCGGGGTGATTACCAAGTCTCAGACAAAGTCAGCATGTTTGCGCGGTTTTCCCTTACCCAGGATACGGAAAACCAGGACGCCAGTCTTCCCCCTCCTGCGGCTTCTCCCGGCTTCCGTCACGCCCCCGCCCGGGGAGTGGGATATGGATACACCCACGCCATCAGCACCAACCTCGTAAATGAATTCCGCTTTTCGTGGACGCGCATTACGGTGCACGCGGATCAGACCAACCCCTTGAATCCGGTCGTCCCGGGGTCGCTCGATCCCAAGATCGACGCCGGCACAGCGGTCTTCAACGTAACAGGAGTTTCCGGGCTCGGTGGCACAACCGGTTGCTGCGGAAATGATCCGCTCGTTAAGAGTTCGGCAGTGTGGGAACTGGCGGACAATGTTTCCAAGTCGAAGGGCAAACATCTGCTGAAGTTCGGGGCCGACATTCTTTATATTCGGCCCTCCACGTTTGCGCCCAACGTCGCCCGCGGCAGCTTCACTTTCAGCGGCACTTTTACCAATAACCCGCAGCATACCTCGGGGACGGGCAGCGCCGTCGCGGATCTCCTCCTCGGGACGGCAAACCAGGCCACCGCCGGGAATTTCAATCAGGTTGTCGAGCGGGGTCACTACTACGGTGGGTACGTGCAGGACGACTGGAAGATTTCCAGAAACCTGACGCTCAACCTGGGGGTGCGATATGAGGTGTTTCCCCCCTATATCGAGGCCCATAACGCCCTGGCCAACTTTATCGTCGGGTCGTCCAATCCTTATTTCGGGCAGTACGTTTTCGCCGGCGATTCGCGCTTTCCGCGGGGATTGATGACCACCGACTATAACAACGTTGCCCCGCGGGTCGGATTCGCTTATCACGTTCCGCAATCCAAAGACCTGGTAATTCGCGGCGCATTTGGCATGTTCTATGGCCAGGACGAAGGGCAAGGGATTAACAACAAGATGACCAACAACCCGCCCTTTTATAACTACGGCGGGGTGAATATCATCAGCGACGGGATCCATCCGGCGACGGGATTCGAGCTGGTTCCGGGCGCCACGATCACCCGAGGGACGCCCGTCAGCCCATCGCAATTCACTCTCAATCCGGCTTCCACAACCCAACTGAACGATTTCCCCAGCGAGTACACCACACCTTACGTGTCGGAATGGAACCTGACCATCGAAAAGCAGTTGCCCTGGAACATGCTCTGGCAGGCGAATTATGTTGGAAACAACTCGATTGATATCTGGGGGATTTCGTTCTGGAATGAGCCGCTGACCTACAATACGACCTCGCCGAACGCACGCCGCCCCCTGGCACAGTATTCCGCCGCCCCCGTTCGCACCTCAGGACCTTGGGACCGCAGCCACTACGAGGGCCTCTCGACAGAATTACGCAAGAGGTTCAGCAACGGCGTCTTTTTCTTCTGGAACCTCACTTGGAGCAACACGCTCAACCTGGCTAACCCCGCCGAAGACCTTTGCAACGGCACCGGGTGCTACATTGGAATTCAAAACGTTTACAACCTGAACTCGTTGATGGGACATTCCGACGATGACATTCCTCTCCGCATGGTGTTCAGCGGCACCTGGGGTTTGCCGTTCGGAAAGGGCCACGCGCTGGCCAAAGAGGGGGTCGGCGCCGCCTTGGCCGGAGGGTGGCAGGTGGAGGGAGTTTATACCCTCTCCAACGGGCATCCCTTCACGCCCGTTTGGAACACCGATACCGCCAACGTGGACGGGACGACCTGGCCGGACAGGGTCTGCAACGGAGAGTTGGGCGCATGGACCCTCCAGAATTACTTTGACACCGCTTGCTTCCCCAATCCGTCGACAATTACGCCACCTACTGTGGGTGGCCCACCCCCCTTCGGGAATACAGGAAGGAACATTCTCTATGGACCGGTGATCAACAACATCGATTTCGCCCTGCATCGGTCATTCGCGCTGCCCATCCATGAGAACACCAACCTCGAGCTGCGCGCCGAAGCCTTCAATGTCTTCAACCATCCCGAGTTTTCCACGCCGGCAACCACGCTGAATACCACCACCACGGGAACCATCAGCGGCACATCGATTAACAATCGCATTGTGCAGGTTGCGGCCAAGATAACCTGGTAGGCAAACGTCCCGGCGCTGGACGAAGAAACCCGGACCGCCCTCGCGGAAGAGATCCTGCGAGGGCGGTTTCGTCTGTGGCCCATGGGGAGGGAATAACGACGTGACCCAGCGCGTCGGTCGGCATCCCACCGCGCCCTGCCTCGACAGGGTAAAGAAGTCCGATATTTATCTTTCCGCCGGAATCACCGGCAGCAAAATGTGCGACGGGTGCGCGGCGGCGTGATAAATCGCGTTGTCCGCCAATGCCCAGCGGCGGTTGTTGTTGAGCGGCTCGCCTCAGGCTATTACGCGACAGTTTTGCAACGTGCCGCCAGCAGGCCAGTCGCCGTGGTGATGTCGATGTCGGCGATCAGCAATCCTTCCTCACCGTAGGGTTGGTAGCTGAGGAGTGTCCCGTCTGGACGGACAATTGCCGACGTGGTCGGGGAGCCGGGGCTCGCGAAATTGACGGCGGCGAAATAGCAGATATTCTCGGCAGCGCGGCACAGGGCCGCTTTCTCATGAAATGTATTGGCGGGATCAGCGAAAACCGTTGGCCGGTAGGAATCGGGCTCCGCTTCGTGGAATTGCGGGTGAAAAACCACGTGTGCTCCGCGCCGTGCGGCCCAGCGGACGGTCTCCGGATACCGCCAGCCTTCGTGGCAGATCACCACACCGAAAGTCAGGAGGCCGGCATGGAAGACGCGGCGGCCAGAGCCTGGCGTGTAGATGCCCTCTTCCGAAGGGTCAATCTGGACCTTGTCCTGAAAGCCCGCCCTCGAGCCGTCCTGATCGATAACCAGCGCAGTCGCCACGAGCGCGCCCTCAACAACGCGTTCTGTTCCGAGAACCACGGTGATGTTTGCCTTCGCTGCTGCTTCCGCGATGACGGACCAAGCGCGTTCGAGGAACTCGGGATCGGGCGGCGGCACGGGCTTGCCCATTTTTCGATAGCCGGGGACGAAGCATTCCGGGAAGCAGATGATCCGGGCTCCCTGGAGGGAAGCTTGATCGATGGCCTGCTCCGCGAGCGTGATCGACTCGGCGGGAGTAGCCGGGAACCTGATATTGGCGAGTGCAATTCGAAACGGGTTCACGCGTTGTCCCTCTGAAACACAGTTCCCACCCTATTAACCAGCGCATCTCGAAGCGCTACTCCACTTCGCGCATCGTGGCGAGCTCGAGGTCATTGTATGGCAAGTGAGGCAGCCGAGTTCATAATTCAGCATTCATCATTCATACCGCAGCGCTTCGACGGGATGGAGGTGGGAGGCGCGGAGGGCGGGGGCCAGTCCGCTCAGGAGGCCGACGATCAGCAGGATGACGGTGGAGATCCCGATGGTGCTGAGGGAAATGTAGAGGTGGATATCGCCTTTGCCGGAGGTGTCTTCATAGAGCGGACCATAGAACGGCAAGGTGCCGATGGCGGCGGACAGGCCGTAGGCGAGCAGGATGCCCAGCACGCCGCCCGCGAGGGTCAGCACCAGCGCCTCCGCCATGAATTGCGCTTGGATGTGCCGCCGCCGGGCCCCCAGCGCGCGCCGCAGGCCAATCTCGCGGATGCGCTCATCGACGGCCACCAGCATGATGTTCATCAGGCCGACGCCGCCGATGCCCAACGTGAGCGCTCCCACAAAAGTGAAGAGAGCCTCGAAGCCGATGGTGATGCCGTCGATGATGGGGCGGAACTGCTCGCGGCCGAACATCTGGATGGCGCGCTCGTCAGTGGGAGAGAAGTTCTGGCGCTTGGCCACCGCGGCGCGCACCTGCGCCATGGACTGCTTCTCAAAACGCGGCGCGATGGGCTCATAGACCAGCACCGAGGCGTAACGCGTATCCCAGAGATCACCGGCGGTGGAGTAGGGAATCCACGCGCACTCGTCGTCGGAGTTGAAGTAGTTGCTGTCTTGAATCTTGAGCTCCATCGTCCCCACCACCGTGAAGCGCACGCCGCTGATGCGCACAATCTCGCCGATTGACGGACGACCGGCAAAAAGCTTTTCGCGCAGGCGATAGCCGATAAAGACCACGCGGCGGCGCTCGAGTTCATCTTCCGGGCTCAACCAGCGGCCCTGGCTGGGGACTTCATTGCGCATCTCGCCGTACTCAGGACAGACGCCGCGGATGGCCGTTTGGGACATGCGGTCGCCGTAAGAAATGGGCAGCCAGCGGACGGATTCCATGCACACCGTCTTTACCAGCGTGGCTTCCTGCTGGATTTCCTCCACGTCGGCCTTCTCAAAGTGTACCCGCTTGCCGGCGCGCTCGCCCCCTGCCTGCTGGCTGGTTTGTTGGGGCCAACAAATCACGGCGCCCTTGCCGAAAGCGTCGAATGAGGTAACCACAATGGAGCGCAAACTGCTGCCGTAAGCAATCAGCAACGCCACCGCCGCAATGCCCCACACGATGCCCAGCATGGTGAGGAAACTTCGCGTCGGCTGGCGGCGCAGTGACGTCCAGGCTTGCTTTAAGACTTCGGTTAGCATTTAGCTCTCTCGGACTCGAAGAAAGACAAGTCAAAAGTCAAAACGCAAAAGTCAAAAGGCAAAAGTAAGAGGCCAGCGGCTTTGACTTTTGACTTTTGCGTTTTGACTTTTGACTTGCTCTTCATGTCCAAGCTCCGAATTGCCTATTTTCTTAGCGGGGATTTCAGGCCACGTGTTTTTCACTTTTGACTTTTGACTTTTGACTTTTGCGTTTTGACTTTTGACTTGTTCTTCACGCCGTTCACCCTCCCGCCTCAAACCGTAAAGCTTCGATCGGATCCACGTTCGCCGCGCGGGTGGCGGGATAGAGTGCGGAAAGCACCGCCACCGTGCCCAGCACGGCAAACGACATGGTTCCGGATTGCCAAGTGGGCATCATGCCCGCAAAAAAAGGTGGCATGGGCAACAAGTTGACGAGCGCGCAGAGCCCGTACGCCACGCCCATTCCTCCTCCGCCGCTGAGAAAAACAATGATCAGCGTCTCGATAAAAAACTGCTGAAGGATGGCGCGGGAGCTGGCGCCCACCGCCTTGCGCACCCCGATCTCGCGAGTGCGCTCGCGCACCGCCACCAGCATGACGTTCATCACCCCCAGGCCGCCCAGCAGCAGCGTGGTGATGCCGATGGCCCCCAGAAAATATTTCATCGCGTCCATAAGCTTATTAAACGCCTTGGACTCCTCCACCGTGTCCCAGACGGGCGCCGCTTCTTTGTCCAGCGGATCAAACCGGTGCAGACGGCCCAGCGCGCGCTTCACCTGGTACTTGCAAGGCTCGTGGTCAGGGAGGGACTTGGGGACGACGAGCAGATGGTCAACGTCGGTGGCCAGGAGAGGAGGCTTGTTGGGGAAGTCGTGGAGAATGGCGCTGAAGGGGACAAAAATTTTGTCCACGTCCCAGCCGTCGTAGCTGGAGTTTTGGTCCTTGGCCGTCATGACGCCGATGACGGTGTAGGGAATGCCGTTGAGGATGATGGTCTCGCCGAGGGCCGAGCGGCTGGCGAAGAGTTGCTTCTTGATGTTGCTGCCGAGGAAAGCTACGCGCCGGCCCGCTTCCTCGTCGCCCCAGTCGTAGAATCGGCCCGCCTCCACGCTGATGGAACGAATTTCCGCGAAGGGAGGATACGACCCGGTCACCTCCGGCGTGGCATTGTTGTAGAGACTGCGCACATTCGTGCCACTGCGCTCGAGTTCCGGCAGCACATAGCGGCAGGCGGTGGCTTCCTGCTGGATGGCGGGGACGTCACTCGCCGTCCAGCGCATCTGCCGGCCGGCCCGCAGACCGCCGGCCTGCATGCTCGTCCGCCCCTCGAAAAAGATCATGAGATCCTTGGCAAAGGTCTCCTGCTGTTTCTCCTGGCCCTGGCGCAAGCCTTCGCCCGCCGCCACCATCAGGGTGATGGAAATGATGCCCCAAGCGATCCCAAACATGGTCAGGAAAGTGCGCAGCTTGTGAGACCACAAGGTGCGCAAGGTATCGACGAGTAGGTCGCTGAAAACCACGGCCGGATCCCCTGTTGTCCGTGGTCCGTTGTCCGTTGTCAGTTGTCAGTTGCAAACTCGCTGTTGGGCGACAACGGACTACGGACCAAGGACAACGGACATCCTTTTACTGCAATACCACCTGCTGCCCCTCTTTCAATCCGCTGATCAGCTCGGTCTTGACGCCGTTGGAGATTCCGAGCTTTACCGGAAGCTTCTGTTTTCCGGTCTTCGAGCCGGGGGCAGGCGTTTCCACAAAGGTGTGGCGATCTTTGTCATAGACCACCGCCGCTTCGGGAAGTTGCAGCACGTTGAGTTTCTCTTCCAGGATGATCTCGGCGTTGGCGGTCATGTTGGCCTTCAGCTCGCCGGTGGGGTTTTGGATGGAGACCTTGACCTCAAAGGTGGTGACGTTATCCTTCTCCACGCCCATGGGCGAAATCTTGGTGACTTTGCCCTCAAACTTCTTGTCTTTGAGCGACTCCACCACGATGCGCGCGCGTTGCCCCATGTAGACCTTGCTGATGTCGGCCTCGTCGACCTTGCCCCTCACGTAAACCTCGCTCACGTCACCCAGGGTCATCACCAGCGTCGCCTGAGAACCAAGGATAAGGATGGAGCTGACCGCGTCGCCCACCTCCACGTCGCGCGAGAGCACCAGGCCGTCCATGGGGCTGACGATGGTGGAATTGCGCAGGTCCTCTTCGGCACTATCCAGCGCCGCCTGCATCTGGGCCACCTGAGCCTTGCTGCGGGCAATTTCCGCCCGGCTGACGGCCAGGTAGCGTTGCGCGGACATCTGCTTGTTCAGGGCGAGTTGGTAAGCCTTGTCGGCGTCGTCCAGGGTCGAGGCGGACACCACTCCTTCCGCCGCCAGCTTGCGATTACGCTCCACGGTGGATTTCAGAAAGGGAATGTCCGGCCCCTCCGCATCCACCTTGTTGCGCTCGTAAGTGGCTTGCGCGGATTCCACCGCGGCTTGGGCCGCCTGAAGGTTGGCTCGGGCTTCGGCCACGCGGGCCTGCAACTGCTCCTTGTCAAGCTCCACCAGAATTTGGCCCGTCTTCACGTGGTCGCCATAATCCGCGAGAATCTTTTCGATAATGCCGCTGGCTTTGGATTTGACCTCCACCTTGACGAGCGGCTCGATTTTTCCCGTCGCCACCACGGAGCGCGCCAGGTCGCCGCGCGTGACGTTGGCCAGTTTCGAAGGGTCAATCGCAGTGTTGGGACGCAATGCCGCGGCAATTCCCATGCCGCCGCCCACCACAATGAGGCCCACAATCACCACCAGATACCATTTCTTCCGCTTGCCATGATTATTATTTGCCATGCGTGATCTCCGGGCTGCCATACCGAGCGCGCGGCAGTTCGCTTGGCTCGGTATACAACCGCTCCTACCCTCTAGCCATCCATACGCGCGCCAACCCCTAAATGTTCCCGATTTTCCGAAATGGGCGGAAAGAACGGTTTTGCATCCGGGGGAATCACGCGTGGTGCCTCTCCGTAGTTAGACGGATGAATCCGCAAATTGTCACTTGGGGGGAAACGACCGTACTCGTAGCGCCGGGCTTCAGCCCGGCACTTCCGAATGCACGCACCCTTCCCAATCGCGATAGCCGAAGACGGGAAGTGCCGCCCTCCCGACGGGGTCGGGACAGGTTCCGGGCGGCGCTACGTCCACCAATGTACGGTCCTGCCCCATTTGCCGGGGAATCCACCGGGAACCCCTGGGTAGGGGCGCACATTCCTTTTCCCGCGGCTTTTGGACATGGTAGAATCAAGTGTATTCGGTTGTGTTAGGAGTGCATCATGGCGACCACCCCGGTAGTGACCATACGCTTGGCGCCCGAGCTGCGGGAACGGCTGGATCGTTTGGCGAAGGCGCAGCGCCGCAGCCGCTCGTTTGTGGCGACGGACGCGATCCGCGAATATGTGAAGGTCAACGAGTGGCAGATCGAGGAAACCCGCAAGGCGCTGGTGGAAGCTGAGCGGGGAGAGTTTGCCTCTCCATCCGAGGTTCGCCGCGTGATGAAGAAGTGGACCGGGCGGAGTGCACGTGCCCGATAGGCGGCTCGAGATCCGCTGGCTGAAACGGGCGCTGGCCAACCTCGATGCCGAAGCCGCCTTCATCGCCCGCGATAATCCAGCCGCCGCTGCCCGCGTGGTGAAAGCCATTGCCACTACGGTGGAATTGCTCGCTCAGCATCCCGCCCTGGGCCGCCCCGGGCGCATCGAGGGTACCCGCGAGTTGGTGGTCCCCGATACTCCGTACCTGGTCCCCTACCGCGTGCGCGGCCGCGCCGTCGATATCCTCCGCGTCTTCCATGGCGCCCGCAAGTGGCCGAAGAAGCTCTGAGCGCCTTCGGCAGCCGGAGGGCATCTTCCTTCTTTGAGAGGTTGTGAAGAGGCTTGCCCCTTTTCCCCCGGCGGGCGACACGCGACGTGCCGCCCTGTTACAATTGACAGCAATCACCACATCACCACATCACGTCGACGCGATCCGGCCGGCTCGGCGCCCGGGCGCAGGAAGTTAGTAATGAGTTTCTGGGTCTGCTCAATTGCGAAGATCAAGTAGACATAATTTCACTTGGTCTAGTACCTATGTACCAGTACAACGGAGATATTGATCGAACGCGAAGTGATGGCATACTTCTCGTCCAAAGTTAACATGATGAGTTTAGCCCCTCAGCCGCACGACGAATCAGTCCTTGGCAAACACTTTGTGTTTGCCAGTGCGTCCATGCGGGAGTTGGTGCGTACGGTGCAGCAGGTTGCGGCCAGCAATGCTGCTGTTCTGATCACCGGTGAAAGTGGCAGCGGCAAAGAGTTGATCGCCCGCGCCCTTCATCAGTTTTCGCCACGCGCGCACAATCCCTGGATCGATATCAACGCTGGCGCCCTTCCGGAACACTTGGTGGAAAGCGAGTTGTTTGGATACGAGAAGGGGGCTTTTAGCGGGGCCGAGACAACGAAGCCGGGGCTGTTCGAACTTGCCCACACGGGCACGCTGTTTCTGGACGAGATCGGGGAGTTGGAACCCCGAACGCAGGTGAAGCTGCTCCGGGTATTGGACGGGACGCCATACTATCGGCTGGGCGGAGTGCACAAAGTGTCGGTGGACGTCCGGGTTATCGCTGCCACATGCCGGGATTTGGGAGAAGTGATGCAAGGGGGCGCCTTTCGACGCGAACTCTACTATCGCCTGAGCCAGATCCATCTCCAGGTTCCTCCCTTACGCGAGCGGCCGGAGGATATTCAACCTCTCGCCGAGCTTTTCCTGCAAGAATCCGCTCCTGCCTCCACATTGTCAGCGGAGGCCCTGAATGCGTTGCAGCGGTACTCCTGGCCTGGAAATGTCCGCGAGCTGAAAAACGCCGTGGTGACCGCAGGCGTCCTTGCCGGGGTTCGGGAAATATCCCTGGGCGATCTGCCCAAAGAAATCCTTGCTCGGGTGTGTGCTTCCCATTGGGCGACGCCAACCCGCTTGAAGGAAATGGAGCAGCAGATGATCGTCCAGGCTTTTATGAAGACCGGTGGAAGTTCTCAGCTTGCCGCCGCGATGCTCGGCATCTCCAAGAGAACGATCAGCAGGAAACTAAAGCGCTACGGAATTGAGGACGCCCATGACAAGGCTGCCTGAATGAAAAGGGTCTTAGACGGGCGGCGGATACGGTAAGAGCCGGAAGATAGCGCCGTCATGATGAGAGGCGCGTAGGAATCATGAAAATACCCAACCCACCGATGCGCAAGGTCTTTACCATCGAAGATGTACCATCTGTGCGCAAAGCTCTTTTGACATTGCTCGCCGACTTAAGTCGCGAAGCTGACGTGGCTGACAGTGGCAGGCAGGCTATCGACATAATCCGATGGCAGAAGTTCGACGCCGTGTTGCTTGACATTCGCTGTGCTCATGCTCTGGCCGAGGAAGTTGTGCCCAGCATCAGGTCGCTCCAGCCCAGCCTTCTGGCAAACGTGTTGGTTATCACCGCCGAGGTGGCTGACGCCAGGACGCTGGATTTACTCGAATGGTACTTTGAACTCCAAGTTCATACCAAGGGACCCATCCAGTCTGTCGTAAAAGCGATTTTGCGGGGGCTGTTGCACTTACCGCCAGTCCCCAACACCGCGTAACGATAATTTAGTGCACCCTCGGCATTCGATTGTTGTGCATTCCGAATGCGATGGTGCTGGAGCATCCGGACGAGTTCGTGCGCGAAGTGCTGGAGTCCATCCGGGCGTCGGTCGAGAAGGCGAGGAAGTGACCCCTCACCCGTCTCGCCCCGGCTGGT
>Ga0326728_10003667_pt1 | contig 47044 bp, 38 predicted proteins | sample MB3enrmetagenome_FD_207602 | JGI IMG/M metagenome (GOLD analysis project Ga0326728, IMG submission 207602) | Lab enriched peat soil microbial communities from McLean, Ithaca, NY, United States - MB31MN | ecosystem: Environmental > Terrestrial > Soil > Wetlands > Peat | place: USA: New York...
TCCGCGATGAACTCCTACATTACCTCCACGCCCTCGGCGCTGGAGAGGCCATGACCACTTGAACTCTATGTGAGCGGAGTTTCTGCAACGCTGAGGTTACTTCACCTACGGGGATCGTCCATCGGATGGACTGTTGTCGCGCTGGCTTGAATACTTGGCAGCCTTGCATGGAGACACGAAGACATTGCTTCTCTTGTGTCCGCATTTCGTGCCATCAGTCATGTGAAGTTAAAGGTCGAAGCTGAGGAAAGCCAGAGAGCTTCCCGGAGCCCGTCGTCCTCCGTCCGCCATCTGCCCTTCCCTGTTCATTTCACCTGCCCCAACACGGCTCTAAACCCCATCGCTGCCACGACAACGGCTCTCGGCCGACCGCCGGACCCCATTGCTGTCACAACAATGGCTCTCGGCCGGCCGCCGGACCCCATAGCTGCCACAACAGCGGCTCTCGGCCGGCCGCCGGACCCCATAGCTGCCACAACAACGGCTCTCGGCCGGCCGCCGGACCCCATAGCTGCCACAACAACGGCTCTCGGCCGGCTTCCGGACCCCATTGCTGTCACGACAACGGCTCCCGGCCGGCCGCCGGACCCCGTTGTAGCCACAACAATGGCTCGGTGCTGTCCTAACTGCGGCGTAGCCATTATATCAGCGATCAGCGGTCAGCAGGGGAATCCGATTCGTCTGGAGACAGGCTGAGGAACGCGCGCTGAACCCGCGCATTCTGTCGCACGCGGAAGTGCATCCGCGTGGGAAGTCCACCGAACGATTGCGGGGATGACGGATTGGAACGAGAGGTTCAAGGGCGGGAGGCGCCGTCTCGAAGGATGCGATCCTGGCAAGACGCCGCTCAAGTCATTGGCATTGGCGCTAGCGACCGGGCTCGACGACGATCTTGGCATGGCGTTCCGGGTTCGCCAGTTCCGCGAACGCCGCCGGCACCGCATCGAGGCCGATCTCTGCCGTGACCAGGGGTGCCGCATTGATGCGCCCTTCGGCGAGATGCTGCAAGGTCAGGGCGAACTCGTCCGGCGCATAGCCGTACGCAAACTGCATGCTCAGCTCTTTGACGGCAGCGAAGATCGGCTCGAGGTGGTCGGTTTGCATGCACACACCGAGCACCACAACGCGGGCATTTCGCAGGGCCGTTTCAGCAATCTGCTGCAAGCAATCCGGGCACGCCAACGCACTCGAAAATGACCGCCGGCCGAAACGGAGAGACCAGGAGCGCAAGCGGTCCGAGATCAGCCCCGCCATCCGCGCGCCGCGCCGCGTCTTCCCAGCGCCGGTATGGTGACTCGGCCGCCGGATCGATGACGATGTCTGCCCCAAGGGCCTGCGCAAGCTGGCGCCTCTTGGACGAAAAGTCCGCGGCCAGGATCGGCGCCGCACCGCGGGTCTTCAGGGCCGCAATCACCGCCAGGCCGACCGGTCCGCAGCCGATCACGAGCGGCACATCGTCGGGGGTAAAGCTCGCCTTCTCTAGCGCATGCCAGCCCACCGCCATGGGCTCGGTCAGTGCGGCGTAAGCGGTCGGCAGATTCTCCGGGACCTTGAGGAGCAGCATCTCGTTGAGCACCATGTACTCGCCGTAACCACCGGGGACGTCATTGGAGTACCCGATGGGGATCGGCTCGGCGCCGCGCAGCAGCATCGGCATCGAGCAGATGCGCGTGCCGGCCGGCAGATACTTCTCACAGCCGGGGCCGTGGTCGACGACTTCGGCACAGAACTCGTGTCCCATGATCACATCACGTGACAGGTCCATCATGCCTGACACGCCGGCACGGCCCACGACCCCGGCGACGTGCGCGCCATGCTTGAGCATATGCAGGTCCGAGCCGCAGATGCCGCACGCAAGCGTGCGCACGAGCACCTCACCGGGTCCAGGCTCAGGGTCCGGCACCGTCGTCACGATCAGTTGCTGGTTGCGCATTACCACGGCACGCATTCGTCGGCCCTCCCATTCGAGGCAATACTACGCCGCGCGCAGCTTGTCACCGCCAAGCATAATCCTATTGAGATGTACCCTCACCCTGCCCTCTGCCGCGCTGAAAGAATACGCGGGCGAGGGTCAGATAGGCTAGAGCGCCAGAGTCTTCGCACCGTGCAGAGATTCTCGGAGCTCGTACCTCAGCGCGGGCTTTGCCCGCAACCGAAGCGCCGAGAGCTTCAGCCATTGCGCCCGAACGCGCGCTGGCTTACATGTTGCCGAGCGAGTTCGCTTCACCACCACGAGACAGCATGGCCACAACGATCACAGCGGCCGCGATTCAGATGGAAGCCCGCTTGGGTGATGTCGCGGGTAATCTGCTGCGGGCGGAACGGCTGGCGCGCGAGGCCTTCCAGCGCGGGGCGCAATGGGTGTTGCTGCCCGAGTTTTTCACCAGCCCCGTAGCCTATCACTTCGCCCTGCGTCACGTTGCGTTGCCACCCGACGGGGCGGCCACACGGCTGCTGCGTGGTCTCGCGCATGAGCACCACGGCACCATCGGCGGCTCGTTCATCACGGCCGAGAACGGCCACGCGTTCAACCGCTTCATTCTGGCCGGGCCAGATGGCCTGCTCGGGCAGCACGACAAGGACCAGCCCACGATGTGGGAAAACGCGTACTACATCGGCGGCCACGATGACGGCATCATCGACACGCCGCTCGGACCTGTCGGCGCCGCCGTGTGCTGGGAGCTCGTACGTACCCGCACGGTGCGGCGCTTGCGCGACCGCGTGCGCCTGGTCGTCGGCGGCTCGTGCTGGTGGACGCTGCCGGAGTGGCCTCTGCTGCGCGCGCTGCTGGTGCCCCGTGACGAACAGAACCGTGAGATCATGCGGCAGACACCGGCGCGTTTTGCGCGGTTGGTAGGCGCACCCGTGATCCACGCGGCGCATTGCGGTCAGTTCGCGGGCGACACACCGCGCCTGCCGCTTCTTTCGTATCGCTCGCACTACCTCGGAGAGGCACAGATTGTCGGGGCGGATGGTACGTTGCTCGCCCGCCGCACCTACGAGGAGGGCGAAGGGATCGTGATGGCAAACATCACTGTTGCCGAGCCGCAGGCGATCGACCCTGTCCCCGAGCGCTTCTGGATTCCTGACCTGCCGCGGTGGGCCATCGGAGTGTGGAACTATCAGAATGCGCACGGTGCCCGCGAGTATCAGCGCGTCAAGGCGCAGGGCGCCTTCAGCTGGCAGCAGCCCGGCTGGGAGCACCTCGATCCGCTGCCGGCGCGCATGAGTGTGTAGCGCCAAACTCCGGCCCAGACTCAGGCCCGGGGTTCACTGCTCACTTCACTGGCTTGAAGTTCAGGCAGACGGAGTTGATGCAATAACGCAGACCGGTAGGCGCCGGGCCGTCGTTGAACACATGGCCCAGATGCGATCCGCATGTGGCGCAGAGGACCTCCGTGCGTTTCATCGACAGGCTGGTGTCCCCCTCAACGGCAATACCGTCCTCGTTCATCGGTTGCCAGAAACTCGGCCACCCGGTGCCGGAGTCGAACTTGGCGTCCGAGCTGAACAGCTCGGCACCACATGCCGCACAGCGGTAGACACCCGCTTCGTGATTGTTCCAGTATGCCCCCGTGAAGGCCCGCTCGGTACCCTTCTTGCGGCACGCCGCAAACTGCTCAGGCGTGAGCACCTGGCGCCACTCCTCTTCGGACTTGACGACTCGTGGTTTCATAGCACGCAATTGATGAACGAAACGTTAATCGCCGTGCACGCGCCGTGCAAGGGGGGGTGGACTCAGACGCGCTCGTCGGGATCGAAGAGCTTGCGGTGCTCATCGAGTGCGAAGCGGTCGGTCATCCCGGCGATGTAGTCGGCAACCACGCGTGCGCGATCCTCGCCTGCCTGCCAGCGCGCCGCGATGTGCGGCGGCAGCTGAGACGGCTCGTCCATGTAAGCGCGGAAGAGATCGGCCATGATCTTCCCTGCTTTCACTGCCATGCGCATGACGCGGTAGTGACGGTACAGGTTCTCCATGAGGAAGGCCTTCAGCTCTGCCCACTTAGCCTCCCGCTCGGGGCTGAAACTCACCAGCGGCTGGCCATACGCCCGGATGGCTTCGGCGCTGTCGAGCTGCAGCTCGCGCACGCGCTTGCTCACGTTCTCGATCAGATCGGTGACGAAATCATCGATCAAGGTGCGCTGCACCTGGTAGCGCCAGATCCGGAACCCCGCGTGCGGGTACTCCGCCGAGACCCGCCTGAAGGTCTCGCGCCAAAGCGTCACATGGTCGATTTGCTCGCGCGTCAGCAGACCAGACTTCAGCCCATCGTCGATGTCATGGGCATTGTACGCGATCTCGTCGGCGTAATCGACGATCTGGGCCTCTAGGCATGGCGCCTGGCGCGGCTCGAACGCTCGCGCGGCCGGCCGATCGTACGGCGGCGAGTGCTTGGCAATGCCCTCCCGCAGCTCCCAGGTGAGATTCAATCCGGCGAAGTTCGGGTAGCGCCTCTCCAGCAGATCGACAATGCGCAGGCTCTGCTGGTTGTGTTCGAAGCCGCCGTGGTCCGCCATCAGCTGATTCAAGACGCGCTCGCCGGCGTGGCCGAACGGCGTGTGGCCGAGGTCGTGGGACAGCGCCACCGCCTCAGCCAGGTCTTCGTTCAGGCGCAGGGCCCGTGCGATGGTGCGGGTGATCTGCGCCGTCTCCATCGTGTGCGTCAGCCGTGTCCGGTAGTAATCGCCCTCGTGATTGACGAACACCTGTGTCTTGTACTCGAGGCGGCGGAACGCGGTGGAGTGGATGACGCGGTCGCGGTCCCGCTGGAATGGCAGACGGAAAGCGTGCTCCGGCTCCGCATGCACCCGCCCGCGGCTGTCGCGGCTGTGCATCGCATAGGGAGCCAGCGTGGCGTCCTCCAGCTCCTCGAAATCCCGGCGCTTCATGGCGCGACTATATTCGCGGCGCAGTGCCGAGCGCAACATGGCGCCATGTGCAGGCGGAGAGCTCGCCGAATTGTTTTGCGCGCGCGTCCCCGTCGCAGGCTTCAGCCGCCCCGGCGGCCTACCGCGCCGAGTCGATGCTAGGGCACCGCGGCCACGGCCAGAAGCCTCCGCAGACGCCACCGGGCACGAACGTTCCGCCACCACGTGCGCAGGCGAGCGACGAGACAGGCACGGAGCGCGTTCTTGTCGATCCGACGTGAGTAGGATAGGGACATCCTGAGGGAACGGAGGACAGATTGCCAAGACATGCACGCCCGCAGTCGCTCGGGGAAGAGATCGCCAATAGTGTGAGCCATGGGGTCGGCGCTGTGGCGGCGCTAGCCGGTGCGCCCGTTCTCATCGTCGCCGCAGTACATCGCGGTGACAGAGGGGATGTCGTCGCTGCAAGTGTGTTCGCCGCCACGATGCTCCTCTTGTATCTTACGTCGACGCTGTACCACGCCCTGCCGCGAAACAAGGCCAAGCGCGTGTTCCGCGTGCTCGATCACGGAGCGATTTTCCTGTTGATCGCCGGGACGTACACGCCGTTCACGCTCGGCGTGCTGCGCGGGGCATGGGGCTGGACGCTGTTCGGGCTGGTGTGGAGCTTGGCCCTCTTCGGGATCGTGCTCAAGGCGGTCGGCGGCATTCGTTACCCGCGGCTGTCGACGGCCCTGTACATCGGCATGGGGTGGCTTGCCATCATCGCTGTCCGGCCGCTGTTGCTGCACGTACCGCCGTCGGGACTCCTGTGGCTGGTCGGCGGCGGGGTCGCGTACACGGCGGGTGTGGCGTTCTACGCCGCCGAGCGGCTGCGCTATGGCCATTTCGTTTGGCACCTGTTTGTCCTGACTGGGACCAGTTGCCACTTCTGGGCGGTGCTCTGGTACGCAACGTGACCGAGGCGAGGCTGGAAATCGTGCCGTATGACCGGCGCTGGGCTGCCGCCTTTCGCCTCGAGACGGAGCGGATGCGCCGGGCACTCGCCGCCTCGCGCTCCGCAGCGACCACCATGGATCAACGTCGAGGGGCCTACTGCAACTCGGGGTCGGCCGGAGCGTCGACCTGTGTCGGTGGGTCGGGGTCGGGCGCCGCTGCCGTGTTGTCGGGTGGCTGTGCTGCGGGCGGCGGTGGCTGTAACGCCTGCACGGGCGCGGTCGCGGTTGGCGCGGGCGGCGGTGGCGCCGGAGCGCGAGCAGGAATGGTCGCTTGGGCAGCCTGCGCCTGGACGTCGCGGACGCGCTGCTCTTCTTCGAGGAGCTTGAATCGCATCTCCAGGTTACTGAAGCTTGTGGTCATCTGGTCGGCGAGCTTCTGGAACTGTTCGAGCTGGCGGTCCGCTCGGTCCCGCTCTTCCTTTGCGGTTTCCAATTTGTGAGTGAGGTCCTGAACCAACGACGAGGCACCGACGTTCTGCTCACTGCCATGCGGTGCCAGGGCGAGGACGCCGACACCAATACCCACAGGTAACCCGACCAGGAGGCCGAGAATCAATCCAGGAAGGAAGCGTAAGCGCAGCATCTGAGGTCTGCCGAACGCCCAGAAGGCTGACATAGGAAGAGCGCAAAGTCCAACGTCCCTGCCCTCACCCCGGCCCCTTCGGCAGGCTCAGGGCAGGCTCTCTCCCAGAGGGAGAGGGAGCAGATTCTTGTTCCGCTAGCAACCGCCTCATCGTGGTCGCGTTGCGTACGCCGTGATCGCCGTAGCAGTTGTTGAAGATGACGTAAGCCGTGCGAGCGCCCCGAAGCTGCCGCAGCTTGTGCGCACCTTGGCGCAACTCGTCGTCGGAGTATAGATACTTGAAGCGCTCTGCTGCGGTCGTGGCGCGTTGAAACCACGCCTGGCGGTTGTGGCCATGAAAGCGCACGTAAGCCACATCGGCGGTGGGCGTGCACGGCGGCTTGGGGATGCTGGGGGCCTCCGGGGCATCGAAACACACCAACGACAGCTGCCGTTCTGCAAGAAAATCGAGCGTCCGCTGCAGGCGCTCGCCGAACCAGCTGGCGTGGCGGAACTCGATGGCCAGCCGGTCGCCACCCATGTGCTCGCGGCAGTAGTCGATGTACTCCTCATTGCTGGGCCGTGCCGTAAACCACGGTGGAAACTGGAACAGGATGCAGCCGAGCTTGTCGGCCCGGCGCAACGGGTGCAGCGCGCTACGGAACATCTTGAAACAGAGCTGCAGGACCTCCAGCGACGGGTGGCCGAAGCGCGGCTCCTGCAAGGCCAGTTTCGGGATCAGGTCCCTGACGGGCTGCGGCAGCGCTCGGGTCTCGGCCTGATGCTGCGTCAACAAGGCGAACGCTTTGATGTTGAAACGGAAGTCGTCCGGCGTGCGCTCGGCCCAGAGTGCGGCATTGCGTTCGTTCGGCAGAGCGTAGTAAGTCGAGTCGACCTCGACGGTATCGAAATGATCGGCATAGAAACGCAACCGGGCCTCGGCACTCTTGGCACTTGGCGGGTAGAAGCTCGCTTGCAGCAGGGTCGGATCGGTCCACGAAGCCGTCCCGACACGGTACTGAGGATGCGACTGTGCAGCCACAAGCGGTGACCATACCAGAGCCTCCGGCCCTTGGCGATGTGGCCGTAGCACGACAGCGAGCGGAGACGCGAGCTTGAAGTACATCTGGTTCGGCATCCTGCTGGCATCATGCGCCGCAGTGGCCGCGTCGGAATGCCGTCCAGAAGGGCGAGCCACCTTCACCGCCGGCTTGGAAGCGCTGGGGCGCGGGGACCTCCCGGTGGCGGCCGCGCGATTCGCGACCGTGGTGCAAGCGCAACCCGGTTGCGCCGAAGCGCGCAACAACCTGGCAGTGGTGAAGGTGGAGCAGGGGCGGCTGACTGAAGCCGCCGAGGAGCTGCGCCTGGCCGTAGAGTTGCGGCCGGATTACGAGCGGGCGCGCTCCAATTTGCGGAGCGTCGAGGTGCTGCTCGCGCGGCAGGCGGCGCTCGCGCCGGAGCCGGCGCGCCCCACGCTTGCAGGATCACCAATGGTGACTCCAGGGCCGGCCGCGGCTGCAACCGTGACCTTGGCGCCGCAGCCAGCCATGACGCGCGGTGTCGTCGCTACGGTGGCGGAATCACCCACGCCTGCGGCAGCAAGCCAGGCAACAGTGCCCGGAATTGTCGCTCTCGAGCCGGAAGGCGCGAGCGCGTGCGCCATCGATCCGACACGGCAGCGGATCTGCGTCTACGACCGGACCGCACAGGCTGTCATTCTGCACGCCTGTTACCCGTTGGCCGGGGTCCGCGTTACTACCTGGCCGCGTTGGTTGATTGCGGGTGATACCGGCGGCCGGCGCATCCGCCTGTTCGACGAAACCGGACAGCGGCGCCTCACGATCATCCCGGAGCACGCTGACGTCGGTGGAAACCTTGTGCGGCTGCGGCAGAAGGATTTCGACTTCCTGTTCGCCGGTGTGAGGCCGTGGCGTACGGCGTGCGTACCGGCGGATTCGGCGGCGCAGTTGGAGCCAGCGATGCTGGTGGCGGTGCGCGATGCGCTGGAGGCGTGGCGCTCGGCCTGGGAGCAAAGGCGGTTCGAGGATTACGTTGCCCACTACAGCGAGAGGTTCGTGCCGCAGTCCGATCCTGATTTCGCACACTGGTGGGCGCGCAAGCGGCACGTCTTTGAGGAGGCCGGTAACATCACGGTGCAGGTCGCGTCGCCGAGCATCTTCGTGACCGAGGGCGGAACCACGGTCATCATGCTCTTGGATCAATGGTACCGCTCGGCTGCGACCGCGGCGCATGACCTCAAGGCCTTGCGTTGGCAGCGCCAAGCGGGCGTGTGGAAGATCACGGCGGAGACGGTGCTGCGGCCGAATCTTCCCAAGTGACGTCCGAGCCGCGCATGCGGACGAAGAGCGCGGCACCCCAGAAATTGCTGTCGCGATCGCGCAGAGCGATGGCGCTGATTTCGACGGGAATTGTGGACGGTCTGCGGAGCACCGCAGGATAGCGCTGGACCACGGCCTCACGTGCGACGCGGTCGAGCAGCAGCGCGATGTCTTCGCCGATTCCCGAGAGCACGTCGCTCAACCTGACCTCTTCTTCGCGCCAGTGTAACAGTCGGCGAGCCGCTTCGTTGGCCGCGGCGCAACGACCCTCGGAGTCTACGTACAGCAGGGCGGCGGCGGGCGGGCATCGAGCCGCTTGGTGGAAATCATCGACGCTCTCTCGCGCAGCGGGGTCGTCCTTTCTCGGTTGCCGGGGCCGGGGCTCTGCGCCCGGACGCGAGTGGCGCACGAAGAAGCGCCGTCGCTGCGGGTCGAGCAGGAGCATGCGCCGCCGGCGATCGAGCAGGAATAGTTCGAAGGTCGCGATCACCGCGGCGCTGACGCTGGCGCAGATCCATATCTCGTCCATGGCGCCGTGGACCTGTTCACGCCGGGCGGAGCACAATCACTCCCTCAGCGTGGTCGAGGCTGTGGAACAGCTGCCACCTCCAAGGCCGTGCCGCGAGCGCCGCGAGGAGGAGGGGCCAGGAATTACTCACGGCCTGCTGCGCCGGGCGCGCGCGGTAACGGAGCAGCGCCCCTTCCGCCGTGATCCTGACTGTGATGACCGGCGAGTCTGCGCGCCGCCGCAGGTAAGCGCGCAAGAACGCGGCGATAAGTGGCGCAAGGGTCAAGGGGCCGGCGGGCATTTTCATGCCGAAGTCGATGCTGCACTCGCACAGCAAGAAGCGTTCGGCGGGTGCGCCGGGCCGTTCGAGGGCGCGGCAGAGAGCGACGAGGAACTCTGGAGATGCTTCCACCCGACGCGAACGGGCGTGGAACCGTTCCAGGTGATCGATGGCCTCGCCGAGTACATAGCTTTGCTCGCGCGCGATGGCGGTGAACACTCTATCGGTGCCACCGCTGAGGGCGTCGACCACCGCAAACGAACGCAGGACCGCAAATGGATAGGTGAGGTCTGCCCGCAGCGAGTCGGCGAGTATCCGCACGGCGGCACAAAGCGGGGCGGATCCTGCGCCCATCAGCCGCTGCAGCACCGCCGTGCGGATCGCGTGCGGGTCAAGCGGAACGCTGGCGACGCCGGGATACGCGAGTGTGATCGGAAGCGCCGTTTCGGGGGCCGTGTGCACCGCAACGATCGGCAACGTCGGCCAGTGTCGCCTTAAATCGTGGAGGAGCCCGGCCGGCCGATGCACCGCGACAAGTGCGAGGTCGGCGGGCATCGAGTGCTGCGGCGGGACGTTGTCGGCACCGAGGAAGCGCAGCTCGCAATCGTGCTCCAAAAGAATGCTTAGCGTCTCCTGCACCGGGAGCGAATCGGAAAAAGCCACGACAAGATGCGTAGCATCCATAGAACGATACGCGCCGTTCTACGATGACACGGGTGTGGTGAGCAAGGGGGCGGGCTCTCTTCTGACAACTGAAAAATCGTCTCTCGCGTTCACCCACAGCGGTCTCGTGGGCGCAGCCCGCGGGATACCTGTTGTCGGTGTGGCTGTACGGAACGGCGTAGTAGCGGCCGGACAGGACGGCGCTTGCGAGCTTTGTCATCCTAGGAGCTGACATATGTCCTATTGGCCTTCCAACCGTTCGGTAGGTTGTGGCCCACTCAAGCCTCGGCTTTTAGGCGTAGAGAGGAGGCGCAGCGTGGCAAGGATCCAAGGGAAGTGGGCCGACGCCTATCGGCAAAAGTGGACGTGGGACAAAGTCAGTTGGGGAAGCCATTCGGTGGACTGCTACCCCGGCGGCTGCCCGTGGCGGGTCTACGCCAAGGACGGAAAGATCCTGCGTGAGGAGCAAGCGGCGACGCTGCCGCCGATCGAGGAGGGCATCCCTGACATGAATCCGATGGGATGTCAGAAGGGCGCGAGCTGGAGCCACTGTCACTACTCTCCTGATCGCGTGACGCAGCCGCTCAAGCGCGTGGGCGAACGCGGCAAAGGCGAGTTCAAACCGGTGTCATGGGATGAAGCGCTCACCGACATTGCTGATGCGATCGTCGAGGCGATTCAAGAACAGGGGGCGGAATCGGTGTTGACGCTGTTGACACCTGAGCCGGGGGCTCAACCGGCGCGTCTGTTCACGCAGCTCCTCGGCACGCCGATGACCGATGGCAACGCTGAATTCCATGACTTCAGCCCCGGCTACCACATCACCTGGGGCTTGTTTAATCCGGTGTCCACGATGGACGACTGGTTCCTGGCCGATCTGACGCTGATCTGGCACGCCAACCCCGTGTACACCAACATCCACTGGTACCACTACGTCGCCGAGTCCCGGTACAACGGTGGCGAGGTCGTCACCATCGCTCCAGACTACAGCCCGTCCGCGATCCATGCCGACTTCCACCTGCCGGTGCGCATCGGCACCGATGCGGCGCTCGCCCTGTCGATGTGCAAGGTCATCATCGATGCCGGGCTCTACAAGAAACAGTTCGTCCAGGAACAGACCGACATGCCGCTCCTGGTTCGCAAGGACACCGGGCGTTTCCTACGTGGGAATGAAGTCAACGACATTGACCGGGAAGACCAGTTCTTTTGGTGGGACACACTAACCGGCGCGTTGACGCCGGCGCCGCGGCACACCCTAGCCACCACCGGTGTCGATCCCGCACTCGAAGGTAGCTACAAGGCCACTCTCGCCGACGGCACCGAGGTCGAGGTCGAGCCGGTGTTCGAGCGCCTCAAGCGGCACTTGGAGAACTACACGCCCGAGAAGGCCGCCACGATCTGCGAGGTGCATCCGGACAACATCCGCAAGCTGGCGCGCAAGGTGGCCACGCGCAAGACCAAGATCTTCATCGGTTGGAACTCTGGAAAGTACACCCACGGCGACCTGATGGAGCGCGCCATGGCGCTGCTGCTAGGCCTGACCGGCAACTGGGGCAAGAAAGGCACCGGCACGCGCTCCTGGGCGATCGCGGGCTATGACGCTTTGGCTTTCATGCATCGCAAGGAAGGACCGGGGCAGGAGGCGACGCAGAAGCTATGCGCAAACTTGATCGCCATGCGCCGCATGCTGGCGCAGGCGGATCCGACGCTCACGCCGGAAATGATTCAGAACCGAGCCGCCGAGATGGCCTCGGAGCTTGGCGGCATGGGCAACATTATTCCGCCAGCATTCGTCTGGTACTACCAGTACGGCTACAAGGACCGCTGGAACAACCCCGACAACAACGATGCCTCGATGAAGCGCCGCTTCGACGAGTACGTCACCGAAGCGATCGACAAAGGCTGGTGGGACCCGAGCTACTCTAAGGCCTATCGTGAGGGTGCAGAACCGCGCGTGATCATCGAGGCCGACGGCAACTTGCTCCGCCGCCAGCGTGGCGGCCAGAAAGTGCTGCTCGAACATCTGTGGCCCAAGCTCAAGATGTTCGTGTCCATCGACTACCGCATGACGACCACCGGCCTGTACTCGGACTACATCCTGCCGGCGGCGCAGCACTACGAGAAGCTCGGCAACTCCATGCTCTCGGTGCACCACCTGAACTACGTGCTCTGCGATCGCGCCGCCAAGCCGGTCGGCGAAGCGCTGCCCGATGTCGAGATCGGGCTCCGGCTCATGGAAAAGCTCGAAGAGCGAGGCAAGGCGCGCGGGTTCACCGAATTCACCGACCGCAAGGGCAACCCGCGCACCTTCGTCGGCTTGATCGAGCGCGCGACCCTCGGCGGAGTGCTCCGGGACGAGGAGGCCCGCATGGACGAGACCGTGCGCGACCTGACCGTCTACGGCGTGCTGCCGAAAGGCACGACCCTCGATACCCTGCGCCAGAAAGGCGCGGTGCGCTTCGTCGGCTGGGGCATGGTGGGGCACGGCATCTCACAGGCCTCCACCATCCGCCCCAACGAGGTGCACAATCCGCTGCGCTGGCACACGGAAGACAAGGTGCCGTACGACACCCTCGTGCGCCGCGCCCAGTTCTACATCGACCACGAATGGTTCCTCGAAGCCGGGGAGGAGCTGCCGACCCACAAGGAGCCGCCGCCGCAGGGCGGCCGCAACCGCCAATTCCTGATGACCAGCGGCCACAACCGCTGGAGCATCCATTCGATGAACATGACGAACAACATCATCCTCAACACCCACCGCGGCGAGCCCTTCGTGTTCATCAACGACAAGGACGCAGCCAGCCTCGGCATCACCAATGGTGAGAGGGTGAAGATGGTCAACGACGTCGGCGAGATGATCATCCAAGCCAAAATCACGCCGTCGTGTCGGCCGGGTCAGTTGATCGTCTACAACGGCTTTGAGCCCTACATGCACGAAGGCTGGTACAGTCAGGCCGACATCGAACCGCGTCCGGTGAAGCACCTCGCGTTCGTCGGCAACTACGGGCATCTGAAGTACCGCATGTTCTCCTGGCAGCCGGTCCCGGCGGACCGGCCGATACGGGTGGACGTGCAGAAGGTGGTGTGATGGCGCGTCGGAGGGGCGACCGAGATTGGGTTGTTGCGCGCAGTTAGACGAAAGGACACGATGATGGGACAGATTACGACTTCGAAACGGCAGCTGGCGTGGGTCTTCGATCTGAACAAGTGCATCGGCTGTCAGACCTGTTCGGTGGCCTGCAAGGTGCTCTGGCCACAGCAGGACCCCGGCACCGAGCAGATGTGGTGGATGACGGTGAACACGCAGCCCGGGCGCGGCACACCGCGCGATTGGGAAACGATGGGCGGTGGCTACGATACGAGCGGCAAGCTCAATCTCGGCCGCATCCCGACTGACGAGGAGGTCGGCGGTGGCTGGGACTTCAACTACGACGAGGTGCTACGCAGCGGCAAGGGGCGCAGCGTCTACTTGCACCCGATCAGCGGCAGCAAGAGCTGGGGCATGAACTGGGACGAGGACGAGGGCGGCGGCGAGTTCCCTAACGCCTACTTCTTCTACCTGCCGCGGCTGTGCAACCACTGTTCCGCGCCGGCGTGTGTGGAATCCTGTCCGAACGACGCGCTGTTCAAGCGCGAAGAGGACGGGTTGGTGCTGCGCGACGAGGACAAGTGTACGGGCGCGCAGGTGTGCCGGGCTGCCTGCCCGTACAAGAAGATCTATTTCAACCCGGTGCGCAAAATCGGCCAGCACTGCATCGGCTGCTTCCCGCGCCTGGAGCAAGGCGTGGCGCCGGCGTGCGTGCGGCAGTGTCCGGGTCGGGCGGCGTTCATCGGCTTTCTCGACGATCGCGGCGCGACGGTGCACAAGCTGGTGCAGAAATGGAAGGTGGCGCTGCCGTTGCACCCGGAGTACGGCACGCAGCCGAACGTCTACTATGTCCCGCCGTTGTCGCCGGCGCCGCTGCGGCCGGACGGCAGCTTCGACGAAAGCGGTCAGCGCATCCCGCCCTCATACCTGGAGTCGCTCTTCGGACCCCAGGTGCACGGCGCCCTCGACGTGCTGCGCACGGAGCTCGACAAGAAGCGCCGCGGGCAGGGTTCTGAACTCATAGACGCCCTGATCCTCTACCGCTGGAAGGACGCGCTCGGCCATCTCGACCGCGATCCGGCGACCATCGACTGGGGGTCATAGGGCGGGCATGCAGGGCGACCGGCCGGTCGCCTCTACGGGTCTTCGTCACATGTGCCGGCACGACGCCCGCGCCCCAGGTCTTGTTGTGAATTCCCTTCCTTGCGAGGCAGGGGAGGAAAAGGTTTTCGTTGCCTGACGGAGGTGAAACATGGCGAGCACTCATGGGAAATGGGCTGATGCGTACCGGAAGAAGTGGACGTGGGACAGAGTGACTTGGGGCAGCCATTCGGTCGACTGCTACCCGGGCGGCTGCTCGTGGCGCGTTTACAGCAAAGGCGGCAAAGTCCTGCGTGAGGAGCAGTCGGGCGTGTTCACGCCGATCGAGCCCGGCATCCCCGACATGAATCCGATGGGCTGCCAGAAAGGCGCGTGCTGGAGCGATCTCCTGCATGCCCCGGATCGCATCACGCAGCCGCTGAAGCGCGTGGGTGAACGCGGCGAGGGCAAGTTCAAACCGGTATCCTGGGACGAGGCGCTGGACGACATCGCCGACACCATGCTCGACGCCATCCAGGAGCAGGGCGCCGAGTCGATCATTACGTTGATGACGCCCGAGTTCGCTGCCACCGCCGCCCGTCTTTTCAGCGACGCGCTCGGCTCCCCGATGACCGATGGCAACGCGGAGTTCCATGACTTCAGCCCCGGCTACCATCTCACCTTTGGACTGTTCGACCCGGCCTCTACGATGGACGATTGGTTCCTCGCGGAGCTGACGCTCATCTGGCACGCGAACCCGGTGTACACCAATATCCACTGGTACCACTACGTCGCCGAATCGCGGTACAACGGCGGCGAGGTCGTCACCATCGCGCCCGACTACAGCCCGTCCGCGATCCACGCCGATTACCACCTCTCGGTACGCATCGGCACCGACGCCGCGCTGGCGCTGGCGATGTGCAAAGTGATCATCGACGCCGGCCTCTACAACAAGCGCTTCGTCCAGGAGCAGACGGATCTGCCGCTGCTGGTGCGCAAAGACACCGGCCGTTTCCTGCGCGGCACGGATCTCGCCGACGATGATCGCGAGGATCAGTTCTTTTGGGCCGATGAGCTGTCACGCGTTGTGACACCGGCGCCGCGCCACACGCTGGCAGCCGCGAGCGTAAGCCCGGCGCTGGAAGGGACCTACACTGTCTCGCTCAAGGACGGGACGATGGTGGAGCTCGAGCCGGTGTTCGAGCGGCTGAAGCGCCGCCTCGAGAACTACACGCCGGAGAAGGCTGGCGCGATCTGCGAGATTCACCCCGATAACATCCGCCAGCTCGCCCGCAAGGTGGCCACGCGCAAGACCAAGATCTTCATCGGGTGGAATTCTGGCAAGTACTACCACGGCGATCTCATGGAGCGCTCGATGGCGTTGCTCCTCGGCCTCACCGGTAACTGGGGCAAGAAGGGCACGGGCACGCGTTCGTGGGCCGCCGGGGGTTGGGACGGGATGGCGTTCATGGCGGACAAGGGCGTGCCGGGGCAGGAGGCCGCGCGCATGGCGCACCAGATGCGCACCCTCATGCGGCGCATGCTCACCCTGGACGATCCGACGCGCACGTTGGAGATGGTCGCCAACCAGGTCTCGGCGATGAACCCCGAGCTGGGCGGCTTCGGCTCCATGATCCCGCCCGCGTTCCTCTGGTACTACCAGTACGGCTACAAGGACCGCTGGAACAACCCCGACAACAACGACCCGTCAATGAAGCGCAGCTTCGACGAGTACATCAACGAGGCGATCGACAAGGGCTGGTTCGGCCCGCAGTACTCGCAGGCATATCGAGAGGTCGAGCCGCGGGTGCTGTTCGAGGCGGGCGGCAACATGCTGCGGCGCCAGCGCGGCGGACAGAAGCTGCTGCTTGAGAAGCTTTGGCCCAAGCTCAAACTGATCGTGTCGGTGGACTTCCGCCTCAACACCACCGGCATGTACTCCGACTACATCCTGCCGGCCGCCCAACACTACGAGAAGGTTTTCATGAGCATGCCGTCGGTGCATCACCTGAACTGGGTGCTGACCGACCGCGCGGTGCCGCCGCCGGGGCAGGCGCTTCCCGAGCATGACATCGGCGTCATGATCCTGGAGGCGATCGAGCGTCGTGCCGCCGCCCGCGGGATGACCGGGTACACCGATCGCAGGGGCACATACCGCTCGCTCGTCGGCATGACCGCGAAATATACGCTCAACGGCGCAACGCGCGACGAGGAGCGCTTCTTCGATGAGTCCGTGCGCGACAATGCCGTCTACGGCATTTTCCCGGAAGGCACATCGCTGCAAACGCTGCGCGAGAAGGGCTACGTGCGCTTCGTCGGCTGGGGCCTGGCGGGGCACGGAGAATCGCAGGCGTCGACCATCAGGCCGGACGAGGTGCACAACCCGTTACGCTGGCACACCGAGGACAAGATCCCTTACGCCACCCTGGTGCGGCGGGCGCAGTTCTACATCGATCACGAATGGTTCCTGGAAGCGGGTGAGGAGTTGCCGACCCACAAGGAAACGCCCGGGCACGGCGGCCCGAAACGGCGCTTCCTGATGACGAGCGGCCACAACCGCTGGTCGATCCACTCGATGAACATGCTGAACCGCCACCTGCTCAACACTCATCGCGGTGAGCCGTTCGCGTTCATCAACGACAAGGACGCGGCCAGTCTCGGTATCACCAATGGTGAGCAGGTGAAGGTCGTCAGCGACGTGGGCGAATGCATCATCCAGGCGAAACTCACGCCCTCCTGCCGGCCGGGCCAGGTGATTGTCTACAACGGCTTCGAGCCCTTCATGCACAAGGGCTGGTACGGCCAGGCGGACGTGGAACCCGGCCACGTGAAGTGGCTCGGGTTTGCCGCGGGCTACGGTCACCTCACCTATCGCCCCACCTCGTGGCAACCGGTCCCGGCGGATCGGGCGGTGCGAGTCGACGTGGAGAAGGTCGGGTAGCGCGACACCGGTTGCATGTTCCGACGATATTGTAGGGGCGACCGGCCGGTCGCCCCTACCCTGGGACGTCATCGGGCCTGAGGCTCCCACGGTTCCAGCAGATCGTGTACCGTCGCTTTAGGATTTTCACGGTCGATGGCCCACCGCAGCGGGTTCTGCCGAATGTATTCGCGGATGCGTTCACGCTCCGAGTCATCACGGATCACGTGCTCGTAATAGTTCCGCTGCCATATGGTGACACCTCGCGTCCCGCGCAACGCGCTGACGTGCGTGGCGACCGCGGATTTGAACCCGCCGACAAAGGACCCAAGCGACCGCGGTGGCGGTCCGGACCGCACCAGCGGCGAACGCGGCGCACCGTGTAGGGGCGACCGGCCGGTCGCCCCTACGGATTCACGGATCATGACGATCCCGTGAACGTGATTTGGCATCACCACGAATTCGTCGAGCACGATCTCCCGGCGAATGGCGGCGGATCGCATCCATTCGTCGCGCACGATCTTCCCTGTGTCATTCAACCGCATCTTGTCCTCGATCACGTCACCAAACAGGCAGACCCGTTCGTAGGTGCAGACCGTGACGAAATACCCACCCGGTGCCGTGTAATCGTGGGTAGGCAAACGGATCGATCGACGGTGTCGCCGTTTACGGTCGAACGCCATCGCACGCACCACAGTCGAGCCGGTCAGCAAAGTCAAGGTCTGCTGATCGCGCGCTGCAGGGGCGACCGCCGGCTGCATGTTCCGGCGATATCGTAGGGGCGACCGGCCGGTCGCCCCTACGCCCCCTGGCCTGCGGCGCTTGGGCTGCGGCCCAAGACGGCATCACCGAGGCAGTGGCGTCCCTCCGACCAAGCCCGTCGGAGGTTCCCAGGATTCCGCTGCCGTCATGCAAAATCTGCTTGCCCCGGCGTGAATCCTCGCGTCTTTTTTGGACTTCGGGTGGCGGTTTGGCGCCGATCTGGGGGGAGAAGGCACGCGCGGCGGTGGTATGCCTGCGGCTCATCTGGTAGTTACGTTAGACCCCCCGATAGGAGAGGTGCATGAAACTGGTGTGGAGCATTTCCGAAGTTGACGCACAGAAGGTATGCAACTTCGTCGAAAGCTGGCGAAACAATCGGTTCGTGCAGGAAAGGGTAGCTCGCAATACGCCACGACGCCGTGTGACTATCACGAAGGAGCAGGTTTGGAAGGCGATGCTATGCGCCCTCGCTACGACTCGGCAGCGTTCAGGCCCTGGGACAAAGGTCCATATGTTCATCACTGCCGACCCGTTTCCGCTCGGGTACGGGGACTGTCGCGGACTAGATGACCTCTGTGCTCACATCCAAGCGGTCCTGCAGGACTACCGACTCCGCCGCTCGACAAAGATCGCGATCGAAGGTGCCAAGAACTTCGCGATCCTTGAGTCGGACCGATGGAGCCGCCTTGACGCCACATTGGCGCGTCTTCCAACTGATGATGAACCCGACGCCGAGCGGACGGCAGCCGATTTCCTCGCTGAGACGTTTCATGGCATCGGGCCGAAGCAGTCGCGGAATCTCCTGCAGGACCTCGGCTTGACGCGCTTCGAGATTCCGATCGACAGCCGGATCGCAAGGTGGTTGAACGCGTTTGGATTCCCCGTCCGGATCAATGCCGCGACGCTAGCAGACCCCAACTACTATGCATTTGTATCGCGCGGTGTCCAGGAACTGTGCCGCGCAGCTGGCGTTCTCCCGTGCGTTTTGGATGCGGCTGTATTCGCGAGTTACGATGGCGAGAAATGGAATGACCCAGCCGTGAAGATCTGACTCTGTCCGGCGTCGGCCGGCCTCTTCGCGCCTGTGGTGACCGTTGTCAACAAAAACTCTCCTTTAGGCCTTGTTCCGGATGCTTGTCGCCTTCTGCCATAACACTCGGCGGAGTTACGCTGCCTTGCTGCTGCTGATGCGGCGAATCAGCACCCCGGCCGAGATGACCAGCGTGTCGTGCCTGAGCCCACAATCGCCGCCGAGGTCGCGCGCATGATCGCAGATGCGCTCGCGCCAATTCGGTCAGCGCTTGCCGAAGCCGCCGAGCCGCGTGGCGTAGGGCCGCGTTGCCTTGAGAGTACCCGTGCGCGGGTCCACGGCTAGACCCAGCGCCTCGAGAGCTTCCACCCCGAGCAGGGGCTCGTCACACGGGCCAATCCAAAAGACCGTCACGGTCTCTCGGCCATCAATACAGATCTGTCCCAGCGCCGTGGGCACGCGCACGGTCTTTCCGTTCGCCAGATGGATCTTCTCTCGCAGACTACTCGGCTCCATCCCCAGTCGCTTGGCAAGAGCCGGTGAGATGAGACTACAGGTCGCGCCGGTGTCGACCAGGAAGCGCGCCTTCAGTTTTCGCTTCGCCTTGATCGTCGCCTCGACATAGACGTGGCCCATGTCACGCGTCTCCCGCTTCCCGCTTACGCGCACGCGGCCGCGCGGTCAACCTGCATGTCTGTCCTCGCCCGAGCAGTATACGTGTGTTGCGCGTGCAGCACCGCTTCCGGAGCAGCACCACCGCAGCAACACTCGTCTACAACGGCTTCCAGCCGTTCACACGGTCCTGCAAGAGATTACGTATCGACGAATCGAACGGAAGAGGCCGGGCGGGCCAAAGACTGCTTGGCACGCAGCCCGACCCGGACTACACTATGGCGCAATTGCGGCGACCGTATGGGTAACACACCACTCAGACGGTTCAGGGCCGGCGGCTTCCTGCTGGCCGTGGGCATGACGATATTGGGTTCACTGGCGCTTGCGAACGCGGCCCATGCGGCGCTAAGGCCGAGATTTGTACAGGAGAGATATTTCCGGGTGACAGCCGGCAGTAGCGTCAGCGCGACGTTTAGAAAACCGAACAGGGCCGGCGATCTGATCGTTGCCTACGTCGTGTGGGATAACACGGGGCTGGTTTCCCTAACTGACAGCACAGGCAACGGCTACGTCAGCGCCATTGGCCCGACACAATCCAGCAGCGACACCACCAACGCCCAGATCTTCTACGCTAAGAACGTTGCCGCCGGTCCCAATACGGTCACGGCGAATTTTGCCACCGCGATAACCGCTCGTGGGGCTCTGTACATTCACGAATACTCGGGGATGGATCAGATCTCGCCACTGGACGTGGTTGTTGCAGCTTCGGGATCGTCCTCCTCGATGGACAGCGGTTTCTTGACTACGGGGAGCGCCAACGCCCTGTTGTTCGTGGGCGGCGAATCCAACAGCAGAGTCATTACGCGACTGGCACGCGGTTATAGGATTCGCTCTCTTAGGTACGGCAACCTGACCGGGGACAAAACCGCTGCAACGGCGGGCTCCTACAATTCCACGGCCACACAGAAGGGTACTGCGTGGATCATGCAGTTGGTCGCTTTCAAGGGGGCGGGCACCACGCCACCGGACACCGCCTACCCGCTGAAGGTGAGCGCGAACGGCCGCTACCTCGTTGATCAACACAACGTGCCCTTCCTGATTAGCGGCGATTCTCCCCAGGCGTTGATCGTCAATCTTTCAGAAGCCGAGGCGGACGCATTCTTTGCCGACCGCCAAGCCGGCGGCTTCAACGTCGCCTGGATCAACCTGCTGTGCGCCACCTACACCGGCGGCCGCGCCGATGCCAGCACCTACGACGGCATCATTCCGTTTACTACCCCCGGCGATCTCGCGACGCCGAACGAGAGGTACTTTTCTCGGGCCGACCACATGCTCCAACTGGCGGCGCAGCATGGGCTCACCGTGCTTCTCGATCCCGCCGAGACAGGCAGCTTCTTGAGTGTGCTGAATGACAACGGCGTCACCAAGTCGCGCAACTACGGCCGTTACCTCGGTACGCGGTACCGGAGCTTCGACAACATCATCTGGATGCACGGCAACGATTTTCAAAGCTGGCCGAACCCCGGCGACGACGCTGTGGTGCAGGCGGTGGCGCGCGGTATCCAGGACACCGACGATCGTCACCTTCACACCGTGGAGTTGAATTATCCCGTCAGTGGCTCGCTCGATGACAGCAGCTGGGCGCCGATCATCCAGCTGAACGCGTCGTACACCTACTACCCGACCTACGCGCAGGTGCTCGAAGACTACAACCGCCCCAACGCGCTCCCCACCTTTTTGGTCGAGGCGAACTATGAGTTCGAGCACAATGCCGACGATCTGGGGACGCCTGGGATCCTGCGGCGGCAGGAGTACTGGACCCTGCTGAGCGGGGCGGCCGGCCAACTCTACGGCAATGGTTACACGTGGCCGTTCATCAGCGGATGGCAGAGCCATCTCGATACGCCGGGCTCGATCCAGATGGCTTACGTGAAGTTCCTGTTCGAATCACGCCAATGGTACAATTTGATTCCGGACCAAGCCCACGCCGTCGTGACCGCCGGCTACGGCACGTTTGCCGACAGCGGCGCGCTCGGCGACAACGACTACCTGACCGCCGCGCGGACGCCCGATGGAGCGCTGGTGATGGCCTATATGCCGACGATCCGGACCATCACGGTGGACATGGCCAACCTCGCGGGCCCAGCCTACGCGTCATGGTACGATCCAACGAACGCTACCTTCGCCGCGATTCCCGGCTCACCGCTGGCGAACAGCGGCGCGCGGGACTTCACACCGCCCGGCACCAACAGCGACGGAGACGGGGACTGGGTGCTGGTACTGGAGGCCACGGGGATTCCTCCGGACACCCAGCCGCCGTCGGTGCCCAGCGGCCTGTCCGCGACGAACGTCCTGTCTTCGCAGCTCACCATCTCGTGGACGGCATCCACGGACAATGTGGCGGTGGCCGGCTACCAGGTTTACCGCGACGGGACACCGGTGCGCACGACGCCGGCAACCGCGTACACCGACAGCGGCCTCACAGCGAACACGTCCTACTCCTACACGGTCACCGCAATCGATTACGCCAATAACGTGTCGGCGCAGTCCGCGCCCTTCGACGTGACGACCGCAAGTCCCGGGCCGGAGTTCGTCCAGCAGAGCTACGCCGTGCCGCAAGCGCCGCAGAGCGTGGTTAGCGCCTCCTACACGAGCGCGCAGACGGCCGGCGACACGAATATCCTGGCAATCGGCTGGAACGATACGACCGGTTCGATCGTGTCAGTGACCGACAGCGCGGGGAACACCTACCAGCAGGCGATAACGACGTACCCCGGCAACGGCCTGAGCCAGGCGATCTACTACGCGGCGAACATCCAAGCTTCGTCAGGCAATCAAGTCAGCGTGCAGTTCAACCAAGCGGCCGTGTACGTCGATCTACGCATCACCGAATTCTCCGGGCTTCGCCAAACCAACCCGTTCCAGGCCGGAGTGTCGGCGGCGGGCGTCGGTAGCACCGCCAGCACGGCTTCGTTGACGACCACCAGTCCGTCCGAGCTGCTGTTTGCGGCCGGCATGACCGGCGCCGTGTTCACCGCCCCGGGGGTCGGCTTCACCAGCCAGGCCATCACCTCACCCGACGGAGACATTGTAGAAGATACAGTCGCGGCATCTGCCGGCAGCTACACCGCTACGGCATCCCTGAGTTCCGGAACATGGCTGCTGCAACTCGCGGCCTTTGCAGCGGCAGACCAGAACCCATAGGGCTGTCAGAAAATCTATGGCGACAGCCCAGGAGGTGGTGGAGGCGGACTTCCTGCCGGCGGAGGCGGAACGTCAACCGGCGGTGGACCGCCCGGACGCCGCCACGTGGATGTCGGTGCCCCTCGAGAACCTGCGGGCATTGGGATCTGGTTTCCCTTAGCGTACATGCACTGCATGTACGCGTTGTCGTAGCGGCGCTGCACCGTCCACTGTGCGCCCGCGGCGTAGTCGGCGCCCACAGCCGTCCCGCCGAGTAGCCCGACTCCCGAGCCTACGGCGGCTCCGGTGGCCGGATTTCCAGCCGCCGCGCCCACTGCGGCGCCGCTGGCTGCTCCAAGCACCGTCCCGATAGCGGCTCCGCTGACCGCGGCGTTGGTCGCCGCCTCCTTCGTCGTTGTTCCGATTTGTTGCGAAGCCCAGTCACGGCACACCGCATCGTCGAGTTGGAATTGAGCGAAGTCTTTCCCGTTACCGGGGAGCACCATCACGTTCGGACCGGTGGGCAGCGTCGCGCAACCCGCCAGAAGCAGTCCGGCCGTGATCGGAAGGAACCACTGTTTGCGCATGTTCGTTCTCCGATCTTCTCTACTGAGGCGGCGGGGGGACCTTGATCCAAGCCTCGGGGCACTTCTGAACAGTCGGGTAGTAGGCCTTGGCACTCGCACAGTAGTACCAATATGCCTGCGCCGGCTTTTCAGGCGACGCCAGCGGCTGCTGAACGTACAGCGACGGCCCCTCAATCATGGCGGGAGAGTAAGCCTCATACGACGGGGGGTAATACGAGTACGGATAGTACGCATAAGGGTAGAGATACGGCACACCCCACCATGGCCCCCACCACCATGGCCCCCCAATATAATAGGCGCCGCCGTGCCAGCCGTACCAACCGCCGTGCCCGCCGTACCAACCACCGTGAAAGCTACCATGTGCGCCAGAATGCCCGCCCCAGGCGTGACTCGGCGTCGCAGGGGCGACAAGCAGCGTGACAACCATGAGAACGATCACTGCTAACCTTTTCATGAGCCCTTCCTCACTGCCCATTAAACGGAAATCTGCGAAAGAAGTTGCGCTGGCACCTCTACGCCGCAGCGCTACCGACTGCTCGAATTCCTCCCGAACCAGGCATCGCAGGGTTCACAGCTGGCGTGCTGAGAAGTCCTCCCGTTTCCTCGTTCCGTATACCACAGACGTAAGCCCCGCTCCACCCGCCGGTAATGTCTCCAAAGTGAGACACTACCCAGCGCCCCGTTGAGTGAGGCGCGATTCGTCATAACGTCACCTACCCGACGCGATCTGGGCGCAACCCCGTATGGCTCCCCGTGTGCGACCTCACTTTCGCGACGGCGCGGTCCATCACCCAGTAGACGACGCCGGGAATAAGGCGCTTCGCCAGGACACCCATGCGACTGTCGAGACCGGGGATGATGAGAAAGGTCTCGCGCGCCATCCCACGCAGGAGCTCGTCGGCCACGGCCGCTGCTGAGAGGACCTTCGCCGTCGCGGAAATCGCACGCGTCTCCTCAGGCTTGGTCAGGTTCTCGGTCTTGAATCCCGGCGTGTCGGTGTCGGGCGGGCAGAGGACCGAGACCGTGATACCATGAGGCTTGAGCTCGCCGCGCAGCGCCTCAGAAAAGCCCACGAGCGCGAACTTGGAGGCGCAGTAGTCGGTGTAGCCGAACACACCGATGAGCCCGGCGACGGACGACGTGTTGACGATATAGCCGCGGCCCCTGGCCTCCATGTGAGGCAGCAGCGCCTGGACGGTGTTCCAACAGCCATGCAGGTTCACCAGCATAGTCTCGGCGAACTGTGCATACGTGACGTCTTCGAATCGTCGCGGATAGGCGCGGCCGGCGCAGTTGATGAGCACGTCCGGCGCGCCGCGCTCGGCAACGAGCGGCTGCATCGTCGCCGCAACTTGGTCGTGGTCGGCGACGTCGAGCTGCCGCCACGCGACGGACTGGCTCGCACGCCTGCAAGCAGCGCGCACCGCTGCGGCCGCCTGCTCGAGCGGCTCGCGGCGCCGCGCGAAAATCGTCACGTCGGCACCCAACGCCGCCACGCGCTGCGCGACGGCCAAGCCGATGCCGAGCGAGCCGCCAACTATGTAGACCTGCGCACCGTCGAACTCCGTTGGTCTCATGCCACATCCCTTCTCGGACAGCATCATCTAAACTCTGCGCGCCGCGCGCAAGGGCGCAACAGCAAGGGGGCGAGGCGCCGGCGTCGCACCGCCTTGCTAATGGAAAGACACCCTTGCGATTATCTTACAAACTATATAAAGTAAGCCGATGGAGCACACGGAGGACATCGTGGAGGATTCAGCGTACGTGACCAGCAAGGGGCAGCTGGTGGTGCCGGCGCGCTTGCGCCGCAAATACGGTATCAAGGCGGGAACCAGGGTGCGTTTCGTGGAACGTGATCGAGAGATCCTCCTGCAGCCTGTGACCCGCCAGTACATCCGCAGCGTCTGTGGCTTGCTCGCGGCGGCGGGCCCGGCAACGCCGGACCTCTTGAAGGAACGCGCGCGAGACAAGCAGCAGGAGGAGGCGCGACGTGGGAAGTCCCGTCCTCGATAGCTTCGCGGTGCTGGTGTTTCTGTTCAAAGAGCGCGGCTACGAGAAGCTCGTCGACCTGTTCGAGCAGGCAGCCGAGACGCACGCCGCCGCGCTCATCGCGGCGCCCAATTGGGCCGAGGTCCGGTACATTGTTGAGCGCAAGGTCGGATTCGAGCGCTGGGATGAAGTGCGCGGCGCTGTTCTCGCGCTTCCGCTGCAGATTGTCGCGGCCGACCAGGGCTTGGCCGAATCGGCTGGCGCCATTAAAGCGGCGAAGAAGCTGTCGCTCGCCGACTGCTTCGCCGCGGCGTTGGCGAAGCAGCAGCAAGCGGAAGTCTACACGGGCGATCCAGAGTTCAGGGCGGTGGAAGGCGAAGTCACGGTGGTCTGGTTGTGACGCTGGAGCTTTAGTTCCGTTCCCCCCGCCCTGGCTTCGTTGCCATTAGCCAAGCGGGGAAATCCAGGCTAGGCTCAACGCCAGTCGGTTGAGGGGATATGTTTTGACAGCATCAAGGGGATACACCATGCAACTGCGGCCAGGAGACCGTTGCCCCTTTAGGTGCTACGTGGGACGGCGCGGCGTCAGAAAGACCGCGCGCCGTTTGTCAACTGGGACAGCCGCAACTGGAGCGACGCTGGAACTGCCGGCGGCCATCTCCGTTTAGCCTCAATCACTTCTACCTGACGGGAGAGCGCCTTCACCGTGCCACGGCAGACAGGGCTTCGAGAGCTGCACGAATTGGCCCGGCTCTACAGCATCCAGACCGCCTACGATGACGCCGCCGGTCACCGTCAGCAGGCTTCGCCGGAAAGTCTGTTGGCGGCGCTCCGTGCGCTCGGAGCCCCCGTCGACACCTTTGACAACGCGCAGAGGGCGCTCAGAGAACGCCGGCAGACGTTGTCCGGGCGGCTTGTGCAGCCGGTGACGGTGGCCTGGGCGGGAAGGCGTAGCGCCGTTGAACTGCGCATGCCGGCACACGCTTCTCCTGGCTCGCTGTCCTGTCAGCTCACGCTTGAGACAGGTGAAGTGCAGAACTGGATTCAGGACGCGCGGCGCCTGCCGGCCCTCAAGCACGTGCAGGTCGAAGGTGCCAGCTACATCGTCAAGCGACTGCAGCTGCCGGCTGAGCTGCCGGCCGGATACCATCGGCTGACCCTAGAAGCATACGGACGTCTCCACGAGATCACCATCATCTCGGCTCCGCTGCAAGCGTATTCCGCCGTGGAGGGAGCGTCGAAAACGTTGTGGGGAGTGTTCGCTCCTGTGCACGCGCTGCACTCCGAACGCAGCTGGGGTGGCAGCACCTTCTCCGACTTGGACGCGTTGATGGAGTGGGTCGCCAGGCTCGGGGGCCACGTTGTAGCGACCCTCCCCTTTCTCTCGGCCTTCCTCGATGAGCCGTTTGATCCCAGTCCATATGCACCGGTCAGCCGGTTGTTCTGGAACGAGCTCTTTATTGACGTCACGCGCGTGCCTGAGCTGGAGCGCGCCCGCGGCGCGCGCGTTCTGCTCGAGTCGAGCGCTGTGCGACGTCGGATCGAAGCCGCGAGCGCCGCCAACTTGGTTGACTACCGGGGCCTGATGGCGGTGAAGCGCCAACTGCTCGAAGAGCTCATGCGGTGCTTGTACCGCGAGAGATCGCAACGATACGACGTCTTCCAATCCTTCGTGGCGTTGCGTCCTGTGCTGGACGACTACGCCAGCTTCCGCGCAACGGTGGAGCGACAGCGCGCCCCCTGGCCCGAGTGGCCATCACCGCTGCGTAAGGGCATCCTGCAGGTTGGTAACTACCATGAGGAGGCCAAGCGCTACCACTTGTACGTCCAGTGGCTGGCCGATACGCAGCTTCGCGCCCTGTCGCAACGGGACGACACAGCGGCACAACTGTGTCTTGACCTGCCGCTCGGGGTGCATCGCCACGGCTACGATGTCTGGCGCTACCGCAAGCTCTTCGCCTTGGACGCCTCGGGAGGCGCGCCGCCGGACGTCTTCTTCACCAAGGGGCAGAAGTGGGGATTTCCACCGTTCAATCCGGACGCCATCAGGGAGGATGGCTACCGCTACCACATCGCCTGCCTCCGCCATCAGCTTCAGTTCGCCGGCTTCCTCCGGATCGACCATGTCATGGGTCTTCACCGTCTTTTCTGGATCCCGAACGGATTGGAGCCTCGCGAGGGCGTCTACGTCCGCTATGCCGACGAGGAACTGTACGCCATTTTGAATGTCGAATCGCACCGACACCGGGCTGGGATCGTCGGCGAGAACCTGGGCACCGTGCCGCCGTATGTTGATGCCAGCATGACGCGTCACAACATTCACGGGATGTATGTGCTCCAGTATGAGCTACAGCCGCGCCGTAGTCTGCGCCCCGTTCCGGCCACGGCGGTGGCCAGCCTGAACACGCACGACATGCGCCCGTTTGCGGGGTTCTGGAAGGGTCTCGACATCAAGGACCGGATCGATCTTGGACTGTTGGACAAGGCGGGCGCCCAAGCTGAGTGGCGGGTGCGCCGCTTGGTCAAACGCGGCCTCGTCGATTTTCTGAAGCGTCAGGGTCGACTCTCCGGAAGCGTCGCGGGCCTGCGACGCATCCTGCGGGCCGGGTCCCTGTTTCTGAGCGCCAGCCGGGCACGGCTCGTCCTGCTTGCCCTCGAGGATCTCTGGCTGGAAACGGAGTCACAGAATCTCCCAGGGACCGGCCAAGAGCGTCCCAATTGGCGGCGGAAGCTGCGCTACGGCCTGGAAGAGTTTTCGCGCAGGCCTGCGATCATTGCTACGCTGCGAGCGGTGAACCAAACGCGCCGGACGACGGAGACGGTGGAGAAGGATCGAAGTCTGCGGCAGAGAGCCCGGTGGTAAATGCGAAACGACGCGAAGACAACAAGGATCGCCGGTACCCTAGAGAACGCCCCGCTGTGGTATAAAGATGCGGTCATCTACGAGGTCCATCCGCGCGCGTTCTTCGACAGCGACGGAGACGGCATTGGCGACTTTCGCGGCCTGGCCGAGAAGCTGGAGTATCTGCAGGACCTGGGTGTCACTGCGATCTGGCTGCTGCCGTTTTATCCGTCGCCGCTGAAGGATGACGGTTACGACATCGCCGACTACCTGGACGTCAATCCCGCTTACGGGACGTTGCGGGACGTCGAGGCGTTTTTGCGTGAAGCTCATCGGCGCGGCTTGCGTGTCATCACCGAGCTGGTGCTCAACCACACGTCCGATCAGCACCTGTGGTTTCGGCGGGCGTGGCGCGCGAAGCCCAAGAGTGTCCGGCGCGACTTTTACGTGTGGAGTGACACACCCAAGAAGTACAGCGACGCCCGCATCATCTTCAAGGACTTCGAGACGTCGAATTGGACCTGGCATCCGACCGCCAAGGCCTACTACTGGCACCGCTTCTACTCGCATCAGCCCGACCTCAACTTCGACAACCCCGCGGTGCGTCAAGCGATGCTGCAGGCGGTGGACTTCTGGCTGCGCCTTGGGGTCGATGGCCTGCGGTTGGACGCCGTGCCGTACCTCTACGAGCGGGACGGCACCAACTGCGAGAACCTTCCCGAGACGCATGCCTTCCTCAAGCAGCTGCGCCAACACGTCGACGAACGCTTCAGCGGCCGCATGCTGTTGGCGGAAGCGAACCAGTGGCCGGAAGATGCCGTGTCCTACTTCGGCAACGGTGACGAGTGCCACATGGCCTTCCATTTCCCGGTCATGCCACGCCTGTTTATGGCGATCCGCATGGAGGATCGGTATCCGATTATCGACATCCTCGAGCAGACGCCGGCCATCCCGGAGTCCTGCCAGTGGGCCATGTTCCTGCGCAACCATGACGAGCTCACGCTCGAGATGGTGACCGACGAGGAACGCGACTACATGTACCAGGTCTACGCCCATGACCGGCAGGCACGGATCAACCTCGGCATCCGCCGCCGACTGGCGCCGCTGCTCGGCAACCACCGCCGCAAGATCGAGCTGATGAACGGCCTGCTGTTGTCGCTGCCGGGCACGCCCATCATCTACTACGGCGACGAGATCGGCATGGGCGACAACATTTATCTCGGCGACCGCAACGCCGTGCGCACGCCGATGCAGTGGAGCGCGGACCGCAACGCCGGCTTCTCGCACGCCAATCCGCAGCGGCTGTACCTGCCGGTTGTGCTCGACCCCGAGTACCACCCCGAAGCCCTCAACGTCGAAACACAGCAAGAGAATCTGCATTCCTTGTTGTGGTGGATGAAGCGCGTGATCGCGTTGCGCAAGCGCTACCGCGCCTTCGGCCGTGGCGCCCTCGAATTTCTCTATCCGGACAATCACAAGGTGCTGGCATTCATCCGCCGCTATCAGGATGAGAGCATTCTGGTGGTTGCCAACCTGTCGCGTTTCGTGCAGTACGCCGAGATCGATCTTCGCAGCTACAAGGGACTGGTTCCCGTGGAGCTGTTCGGGAGCATGGAGTTCCCGGCGATCGGCGCGGCGCCGTACTTCATCACGCTCGGGCCGCACTCCTTCTACTGGTTCGCTCTGCAGCGGCCGCGGTCCATCGAAGTCCGTGCGCGTACTCCCGACAGCGCCATCCCCGTGATCACGTTGCCCGGGCAGTGGGAGGAGGTGTTCTCCGGCCGCGGCAAGGCGGAATTGGAGAGCATTCTGCTCTCGTATTTGCCGGACAAGCCCTGGTTCGGCGGCAAGGCGCGCCGCTTGAAGACGGCAGCGATCGCCGAGCTGATCCGCATCGCGCGGGAGTCCTCAGCGGTGTGCCTGGCGACGATTCGGGTCGGCTACGTAGAGGGCGAGCCGGAAACCTACCTGCTGCCGCTGACGTTTGCAGCCGGCGACGAGATGGCGCGGATCCGGCAGTCGGCGCCCGACGCGGTAGTGTGCCAGCTGCGCTGCGCCCCCGCCGGTCTGGAAGGCATTCTGTACGACGCCTTGTGGAACAAGGACTTCTGCCGGGAGCTGATCGACATGATGGGTCGCCGCCGCCGCTTCAAGGGCGGCAGCGGAGAGCTGGCGGCCTCGACCACGCGGTCGTTCCGCAGCCTGCGGGGCCCGACCGGCACCGTCCTAAAACCGTCCATCCTCGGCGTCGGGCAGAGCAATACCTCGGTGGTCTACGGCGACCGCATGATCTTGAAGTTCTTCCGCTGCGTTGGCGAAGGCGTGAACCCCGACCTCGAGCTCGGCCTGTTTTTGACCGAGCGCCGCTCCTTCGTGCACGTTCCGCCGGTGGCGGGCTCACTCGCCTACCAGCGCAACCACGCCGAGGAGATCACCGTCGGCATCCTCTGGGGCTTCGTGCCCAATCAAGGGGACGCCTGGCGTTACACACTGCAGCACCTCGATCAGTTCTTTGAGCGCACGCTCGTGCGCTCGTTACAGAACCTCGTCGTCCAGCACAGGTCGCTGGTAGAACTGGCGTCCGATGACGTCCCACCGCTGGCGCACGATACGATCGGCACCTATCTCGAATCGGCCCGGCTGCTCGGCCAGCGTACCGCGGAGCTGCATACCGCGTTGGCTTCCGAGCCCGAAGATCCGGACTTCGCGCCGGAGCCGTTCTCCGCGCTGTACCAGCGCTCGCTCTACCAGTCGATGCGGCGGCTGGCCGCGGAAGCCTTCGACCTGCTCAACAAGCAGCTGCGTCATCTACCGGAGGTGGCGCTCAAGAAGGCAAAACGCCTGCGCCAGCTGGAACCCGCGGTCGACCGGCGCTTTCGTGCGCTCTTCGGCCGCAAGTTTGCAGCCAAGCGGATCCGCTGTCATGACGACTACCACCTGGGGCACATACTGTACACCGGCAAGGACTTCGTCATCATCGACTTCGAAGGCGAGCCGGCGCGTTCGCTGACCGAACGCCGCCTGAAGCGTTCGCCATTACGTGATGTTGCCGGCATGCTGCGCTCCTTCCATTATGCCGCATATAAAGCGTTGTTTTTCGATCCAGCCATCGGCGGCAGGTTACGGCCGGAGGAACAGCAGGCGCTCGAACCGGCGGCGCGCTTCTGGTACATGTGGGTGGCGGCGGTGTTTCTGAAGGCCTACCTGCAGGGCGCGAGCGGCGCCGCCTTGCTGCCCCAGGCGGGTGACGAACTCGAGGTGCTGTTGGACATCTACCTGCTGGAGAAGGCCTTCTACGAGCTCAAGTACGAGCTGAACAACCGGCCCGAGTGGGTCCGCATCCCGCTGCGTGGAATACTCGAACTGCTGGATACGGCCGAACCCGGAGGCAGCCCCACATGACGTCGCCCTTCCTCACCGACTTCGATCTGCACCTGCTGGCCGAAGGCACGCATTACCGCACCTACCTGAAGCTCGGCGCGCACCTGGCGGAACTCGACGGCAAGCCGGGAACGCACTTCGCCGTCTGGGCGCCCAGCGCGCGTGCGGTGTCAGTGATCGGCGACTTCAACGGGTGGCGCCGCGGCGCCAACCCGATGACGTTGCGCCCCACGGCGGGCGTGTGGGAGTGCTTCATCCCCGGCGTCGCGCGGGGTGCCTTATACAAGTACGCCATCACATCGCGTTACCATGATTACCAGGTCGACAAGGCGGATCCCTACGGCTTCGCTTCGGAGATCCGGCCGGCGACGGCTTCCAAGGTCTGGGATCTGTCCGGGTACAGCTGGGCGGATCAGGAGTGGATGTCCCAGCGGGCACGGCGGCAGAGCCTGGACGCGCCGATCGCGACCTACGAGGTGCACCTGGGCTCGTGGATACGGGTGCCTGAGGAAGGCCACCGCTGGCTGAGCTACCGCGAGGTCGCACCCAAGTTGGCGGAGTACGCGCGCCATATGGGCTACACGCACGTGGAGTTTCTGCCGCTGTGCGAGCACCCGTTGGACGGCTCCTGGGGCTACCAGACGGTCGGCTATTTCGCCCCGACGAGCCGCTTCGGCACGCCGCAGGACTTGATGTACCTCATTGATGTGCTACACCAGCACGGCATCGGCGTGATCATGGACTGGGTGCCGGCGCATTTCCCCCGCGATGCGCACGGCCTGGGCTACTTCGATGGGACCCATCTCTACGAGCACGCCGACCCGCGTCAGGGCGAGCACAAGGAATGGGGCACGTTCGTGTTCAACTACGGCCGCCCCGAAGTCAGCAACTTTCTCATCAGCAATGCACTGTTCTGGTTCGATAAATACCACCTCGACGGCCTGCGCGTGGATGCGGTGGCCTCGATGCTCTACCTCGATTACGCGCGCAAGGAAGGCGAGTGGATCCCGAACCGCTACGGTGGGCGCGAGAGCCTCGAGGCGGTCGACTTCGTCCGGCGCTTCAACGAGCAGGTCTACGCCGAGTACCCCGACATCTTCACCATCGCCGAGGAGTCGACGGCGTGGGCGATGGTGTCACGGCCAACGTACCTGGGGGGCCTCGGCTTCGGTCTCAAGTGGGACATGGGCTGGATGCACGACACGCTGTCGTATTTCAGCCACGATCCGGTGCATCGCAGGTACCACCACGGCGAGCTCACCTTCCGCATGATCTATGCCTTCAACGAGAACTTCGTGATGCCCTTGTCGCACGACGAAGTGGTGCACGGCAAAGGTTCGCTGCTTGGCAAGATGCCCGGCGACGATTGGCAGAAGTTCGCCAACGCGCGCCTGCTGTTGGGCTACATGACGATGCTGCCGGGAAAGAAACTGCTGTTCATGGGGGACGACATCGGCCAGTGGCACGAATGGAATCACGACGAGAGCGTGCATTGGCACCTCCTGCAACATGCCCCGCACCAGGGCCTGCAGCGCTGGGTGCGTGACCTCAACATGGCCTACCGCGAAGAAGCCGCGCTGCACCAGCTCGATTGTGAGTCGGGCGGCTTCGAGTGGATCGACTGCAACGACGCCGACACCAGCGTTCTCACTTTCCTCCGCCGCGCCAAGTCGAGCGACGATATCCTCCTCATCGCCTGCAACCTCACCCCTGTGCCACGCACAGATTATCTCATCGGCGTGCCCTGGGGTGGCTACTGGAAGGAGATCCTCAACAGCGACGCGGCAATCTACGGCGGCAGTGATGTGGGAAACGCCGGCGGCTTGGAGGCAAGTTCGGTTCCCACACATGGGCGCACTTATTCACTCAAAGTGACCTTGCCGCCGCTGGCGGTCGTCGTGTTCCGCGCACCGCCGAAAGAGGGGGAGCGCTCGGTGCGCGCGCCCGGTGGCGGCCGGCCTGGGCGCCACCGGCCGATGGCGACGGGACGAGACGCGATATGGCAGCCGGCGCTTGGGGCGTGGCCGGAGCCCCATGGCACGCGCTTCCGGGTGTGGGCGCCGGCGGCCAAACGCGTCGATGTTGTCCTGGAAGACGGCACGGACGCCTCGGCAGTACACGCGTTGAGCAAAGACGCCGAAGGTTGCTTCGGTGGCGTCGTAGAGGAGGCCGTCGTCGGGCAGCGGTATCGCTACCTGCTCGACGGGCAGGGCCCGTATCCGGACCCGGCGTCGCGTTTCCAGCCGGATGGCGTGCACGGCCCATCGGAGATCATCGACCCAGGTCAGTTCCCCTGGTCCGACAGCCACTGGAGAGGAGTTCCGCCCGAAGCCCTGACCCTCTACGAGCTGCACGTCGGCAGCTTCAGTGCTGACGGCACGTTTGCCGGCGTCATGCAGCGGCTGCCGGAGCTGCGCGACCTCGGCGTCACTGCGCTCGAGCTGATGCCGGTGGCGGATTTTGCCGGCGGCCGCAACTGGGGTTACGACGGCGTAGCGCTGTTCGCGCCGGCGCGCTGTTACGGCCGGCCCGACGACCTGCGGCGGCTCGTCGACCGTGCCCACGGGCTCGGCCTCGCCGTGTATCTCGACGTCGTCTACAACCATCTCGGCCCGGACGGCGCCTATCTGTCCAGGTTCAGCCCCTACTACTTCTCGACGCGGCACCACACCCCGTGGGGTGCGGCCGTCAATCTCGACGGCGAGCACAGCGACATGGTGCGCCGGTTCTTCATCGAGAACTCGCTGCACTGGGTACACGAGTACCACATCGACGGCCTGCGTGTGGACGCCACGCACGCGTTGATCGACGACAGCCCCCGTCACTTCCTCGCTGAGCTGTCGGCGCAAGTGCGTGCGGCGCCGGCGCGCGAGGTGCTCGTGATCGCGGAGGATCACCGCAACCTTAATTACATGATCAAACCGGAGGCCGAGGGCGGATGGGGGCTGGATGGCGTGTGGGCAGATGATTTTCACCACCAGACGCGCCGCTGCCTGGCCGGCGATTGCGAAGGCTACTTCCGTGATTTCACCGCATCGATCAGCGACCTCGCGACCATAGTGCGCCGTGGCTGGCTGTACTGCGGACAGTACTCGGAGCACTTCCTAAGCCAGCGCGGAACGGACCCGACTGGTATCCCGTCGCGCAAGTTCGTCATCTGTCTTCAGAACCACGACCAGATCGGTAACCGCGCTACCGGCGACCGGCTGCACCACCAGATCGGACCGGCAATGTATCGCGCCGCGACCACGCTGTTGTTGTGCGCTCCGGAAACGCCGCTGCTGTTCATGGGGCAGGAATGGGCCGCGAGTACGCCCTTCCTCTACTTCAGCGACCACACCCCGGAGTTGGGGAGACGGATCACCCGAGGCCGCCGCAACGAGCTCAGACACTTCTCAGCTTTTTCCGACCCGCAGGCGCGCCAGCGTATCCCCGACCCGCAGGCGCTGTCGACCTTCACCGCCTCGAAGCTGGAGTGGAGTGAGCGCGACCGCGAGCCACACCGCTCAGTGCTGCAACTGTACCGGGCGCTGTTGCATTTGCGGCGGACCGAGGCGGCCTTGCAGCAGGCCGATGGCGCGACGTTCGAGGTTGCCGCCTGCGATGACGCGCTCGTCCTCCTCCGGCTGCCGGTCGCCGGGGCAAAGGCTCGGGCGCTGCTCGCCGTCATCCAGTTGCGCGGCGCTGGGGTCGTCGACCTGCAGAGCACCGACATCGCGCCGCAGCTGCGTCAGCTCGGTGTGCGCGCTTGGGAGCTCGTCTTGAGCACGGAGGAAGCGCGCTTCTGCCCCGATCCGGTCCCCGTTCTGACGGACCTCTCGAAGCCGGCACCAAGCGTCGCGTTCAGGCGCCCGGGCGCACTGATCCTGCGCGCTGTGCCCGGAGACTCGGTCTCGACGGCTGATAGCGCTTCTGGCAGAAACTGACGAATGTATTCGTCTACTTCCCCAGAGCCAGCGCCTGCTGCTGCCAGACACCGGAGTTGACCCAGCGCACGTAGCGCATCAGGGCATCCAATTCCGCATCGCTAACAAAGTCCCTGTACGCCGGCATGTACAGACGTTGCCGGTGAATGAAATATGCCGCGAGGGGATTGTCGCGCAGGCACAGGATTTCGCCGCTCACCAGCACGACGCCCATGACGCCGGCCTTACGGATGAGCTTGCCGTGTTCGTCACGGTCCAGCACCGCCGCCATCAGGACCCGCTTGGAGGCGGTCCAGCTGGGTGCAAGGATTGCGCAGGCCGGTGACCTCGACCACCGCCTTATCACCCAAGTGGAGCCGTGTGCCCGTCGGCAAGCCGAGCAGATCGATGCCACGCGTGGTGATATTCTCGCCCATCTGCCCGACCGACAGGTTGAAGCCGGCGGCCTGCAATTCGTCATGCAGCTCGGCATGGATCAGGTGTACCTGACGCAGGTTCGGCTGGCTCGGGTCCACCGCTACGCGTGAGCGGTGCTTGACCGTGTCACCCATGTGCGCGTCGCCCTCCACGCCGAGACCGGCCAGGAGCCGGATGCTGCTCTGATTCGACTTGCTGAACGTGTGCGCCGCGCTGCAGCTCAGCGCCGCCACTACCCCGTCCATCGACATCGAAGCGCGTCGTTCACGCCGGCTGAGGCGCGCCGTCACGCGTCGCCTTCAGCCGCCTTGTTGGGCATTCCTTCCTTTCTCCCACGCATGAGATCGGCTACAGTTGTAGCGATCGCCTGGAGCTGCGTCACATCGACCTCTGGGGCTTCGTACTTCTTGCCCGTTGCCTGGAAGCGGTATGTAACGTCGCACGGGGAGCAGTATATCTGTTCCCTCTTGCGAGAGCTTACGTCCTCATACCAAGTATACGTTCGAAGCCACCCTCGGCTGTGGAGTGCACGCCACACCTGATCTACGATGTGATGCCCGTCCTCCTCGGATACATCGGAAGGAAGGTATTGTGCGACACAATCGGCCAAGTTTTTGAGGCACCATCTCGCGACATCGTCTCTATATCTCTGCGGATTGCTTGTGCCTGTGTTCCATTCCTCGAACGTGATGTTCTCCAAACCGAGGAATCTCACATCCTTCTCCCATCGGCACCGCCAGACTTGGAAGGCGATCTCCGCACCAGCCTTCCTGTCCGGCTTAGCATGCCAATTTCGGAACCGTTTCCCGATCATGAGATTCTCCTCGTTGATCGAGCTGCCCAACGGCTTGCGCATCAGCCGCGCGCAGCACGGCGGCCATTATGAGCACGACGCTTCTTGCGCGTCGGCTGGATGCGCGTGGGCAGCCTCACGAAGTTCTCAGGGTGAAGCAGGCTGGCCACCGATATATCCTCGTCCACTGCTTCCCAGTGCAGGCCGATGCCCCCTCCGATCAGTTCCCAATCAGCCCGCTGCCTAGGCGTGGCTCCTAGAAGCCGCGGAAACCACGCGAGGGGAGCTGACACCGCGCGACCGTCGGATAGAGTGACGGTGAGCGTGTCGCTGGTACACGAGGCGTCAACAGCGAGGACCTCAACGCTTTCTGCCAAAGTATGCATGCCACTTCTCCAAGAAGAACTGTCTGTGCTCAACGACGATCTGGTGAATTTCGGTCAGCTCATGCCCACGAAACCCTCTTACGTCCGCAAGCGTCACCGGCTGTAACCAATACTTCGCGTACCGTCCGGCGTGTGCCACATGGATGTGTGGCGGCTCACGCCCTTCCATGCTGAAGAAGAAGAACCGGTATCCACGAACCCTCAGCAGCGCGGGCACCCCGACAGTCTATCTCAGCGTCCCGAGAAGGGGAAGGAAGCCGGTGATGAATCGAGCCTGCCTAACGGCGTGGCGCTGAGCGGCCGGCGTACCGATGCTCGCGAGAAAGAGGTGGCTTCGCGCCGGTCCGATCCAGCGCCGTGTTAGCTTGCGTGCGCATCGGCCTAGAGCAGCGGCTCGATGTCCTCACGCGTCAGCTCGCAGTCGCGAAGAATCTTGGTCATCAAGCCCGGTCCGATGGTTTCACCTGCGTGCACCGGCACGAGCGTCGCGCGCCCATCCGCATGGCAGAGGTAGTGGTGACTGCCGCGAATACGAATGACTTCAAATCCGATCTTGCCGAGGGCGGCAACAAGATCCTTCCCGCTGGGACGCGGCAGCTTGGTCATCAGCCGATGGCTACGCGCTGTACGCCGACGAAGTCCAATTGCTGAGCGTTATCCCCTTCGACTTCCAAGCAGAGCTCAATCGCTTCGCGAACCCGGTCCATCAGCTGGTCGAGCGAGCGCGCTTGCGTATGGCAGCCGCGCAGTGCCGGCACCGTTGCGACATAGTAGCCCGCCTCGTCGCGCTCAATCAGCACATCGAATTCGCGCTTCATCATGCCTCTCCTTCCGGATGACCCCGCAATTGTACCTTCGGCACCGGAAGGAAGCTAACTACTTGCTTACCTACTTAGGCCTCTCCACCTCGTTGCGTGATAGGTTGCAAGATCCTGTCAGTTCAACACGCATCGCTCCGGCCAGGCCCATTGTGGATCTTTCCCTGTAGGTCCCGCTACTTACTGCGCTCCGCACGCATATCACTGACTGCGCAACCCTTGCAAGGATTTCGCAGCCCATCACCGCCTGCCGAATCGGGACGCTTGCAGCCCATCACGCAGAGCCCGGCCGCCATTCAGCCCTTCCTTACAGCCGATCGGCTGGGCTCAGCACCCCGTGCCCGCCCCGGTTCAGGACGTGCGTGTAAATCTGCGTGGTGCGCACATCGGCGTGGCCCAGAAGTTCCTGCACCGTCCGGATATCGGAACCGCCCTCCATTCAGAAAGCGAATATATGGCGAATCTCTGATCAAGTCAAATCCATGACATCGCCCACCGGTCAAACGCAGCCCTAGTCGGGTTCCGGACTTGGCGGAAGGCTTGTGATGACTCCCAGCAAGCTTCCCGGCGCCGCTACAGCTCCGTAATGGCTCCAAGCAGCGTTCCCGCGGTCGCCCCAGGCCTCTGCTCTCCACTCCGCGCAACAGCGGAGGCGCTGGCTACGATCCTTCAACCTCCCCGACCTGCGTGGGACGGCGCCTCACTTGCGCCCGGAAACTTGCTCGACGTCACGCACGGCGCCGCGCGCAGCGCTGGTGGTCAGGAGCGCATAGGCTTGCAGCGCGGGTGAGACCTTGCGGTCACGGCCGACCGGCTTCCAGGCGTCGGCGCCGCGCGCCAACATCTCCAGGCGGCGCGCCTTGAGCGTCTGCACGTCGGCGAGCACGTCGACGCGCCGGTTGGGAATGTCGATGCGGATGCGGTCGCCTTCCTCGACCAGGCCAATGGTGCCGCCTTCGGCCGCTTCGGGCGAGACGTGACCGAGGCTCAGCCCCGAGGTGCCGCCGCTGAAGCGGCCATCGGTGATCAGGGCGCACACCTTCCCCAGGTGCTTCGCTTTGATGTACGAGGTCGGGTACAGCATCTCCTGCATGCCGGGGCCGCCCTTCGGCCCTTCGTAGCGGATCACGACCACGTCGCCCGGCTTGATGCGGTCCTTGAGGATCCCGTCGCATGCCGCCTCCTGCGAGTGGAAAATGCGCGCCGGACCTTCGAAGTGCCAGATCGATTCGTCCACGCCCGCGGTCTTCACGATGCAACCGTCCTCAGCGAGGTTGCCGTAGAGCACGGCCAGGCCGCCGTCGGCGCTGTAGGCGTGCTCGACTTCGCGGATGCAGCCGTTGACCACATCGGTGTCGGCGGCGGCGTAGTACTTGTCTTGCGAGAACGCCACCGTCGTACGCACCCCGCCCGGCCCCGCCAGCGCCCGCTGCTGCGCCGCTCTCGTGGCGGTAGATCGGCGGATATCGTTGCCGTCGATGCCTTCGCCGAGCGTGGCCGCGTGCACGGTGTGCACCTCGCGATGCATGAGCCCAGCGCGGTCGAGCGCGCCGAGGATGGTGAAGATGCCACCGGCATGGCTCACGTCCTCGACGTGGTAGGTCGACGACGGCGCCACCTTGCAGATGTTGGGGACGCGCCGTGACAGCCGATCGATGTCTTGCATCGTGAACGACACGCCGGCCTCGTGCGCGATGGCGAGCAGGTGCAAAACGGTATTGGTCGAGCCCCCCATGGCGATGTCCAGCGTCATCGCGTTCTCGAAGGCTTCGGCGGTAGCGATGCTACGCGGCAGGACGCTGTTGTCGCCATCGACGTAGTAGCGGCGGGCCAGCGCGACGATCTGGCGTGCGGCCTCCTCGAATAGCGACCAGCGCATCCTGTGCGTCGCCAGCAGTGTGCCGTTGCCCGGCAACGCCAAGCCAAGCGCTTCGTTGAGGCAATTCATGCTGTTCGCGGTGAATAGACCGGAACACGAGCCGCAGGTGGGACAGGCAGAACGTTCCATTTCGAGCAGCCGTTCGTCGGCGACGGCGCTATCACCGGCGGCCACCATGGCATCGATCAGATCGATCTTCAGCGGTTGTCCCTGCGCATCATGCGTCCCCACCGAGGCGCCCGCTTCCATCGGGCCGCCGGAGACGAAGATGGTCGGGATGTTGAGCCGCATGGCGGCCATCAACATCCCCGGCGTGATCTTGTCACAGTTGGAGATGCAGAGCAGCGCGTCGGCCACATGGGCCTCGACCATGTACTCGACGCTGTCGGCGATCAGATCACGGCTGGGCAGCGAGTAGAGCATGCCGCCGTGTCCCATGGCGATACCGTCGTCGACGGCGATGGTGTTGAACTCGACGCCGTAGCCGCCGGCGGCATCGATCACCTGCTTCACGCGTTGGCCGACGTCGTGCAGGTGCACGTGTCCGGGAACGAACTGGGTGAAGCTGTTGGCGATGGCGATGATGGGTTTGTTGAAATCGGCATCCTTCATGCCGGTGGCGCGCCACAAGGACCGCGCGCCGGCCATGGTGCGGCCTTGGGTGGTAATGCGACTACGATATGGATTCATGGCGTCTACTGTAGCCGTAATGCCCGGCTTGTCACAACTAGCCGGATAGCTGACGGCGCCATTACGAGAGTCTAGTGGACCGAAGTTGGGGAGCCCACCACTTCGTCGGCCAGAAGATGAACGCTACGGGCCTTGCGATGACAGACCCGATTCTTCTGAAGCGCACCACTGCCGACCCCGAGATCTTCGGCGGCAAGCTGATCATCCGCGGGATGCGGATCGGTGGGGCTGATTGTAACCGTCCGAGGCGGTCGCATCGGCGTCTCGCGGATCTCGTAGGGCAGGCAAGTGACGTAGAGAGATTGGGTCGCAGGGAAAGGCGGTATGAGGGAACCGAAGTCATTGCGTGCGCCGCATCCCGGACGTATCGCCTGACGTGCTTGGATGGCGTGTACGTCATCCGGTTGCATGTCCCCCGGGAAAATCGTTAACTGGCCAGGCGCGACGAGGAGGGCACATGAACGAGTTCATGCTGGACGAACAGGCGCGGCAGATGCAGGACAAGGTGCGGGAGTTCGTCAAGAACGAAATCGACCCGGAGTACCTGCGGCGCATGGACCGCGACGAGATCCACTACCCGCGAGAGCTGTACGAGTCGTACGCCAGGCACCGGCTGCTGGGCTTGCGCTTTCCGAAGAAGTACGGCGGCCAGGACCTCAACTGGGTGGCCGAATGCGCCGCCATGGGCGAGATCGGCGCCCTCGGCATGGCCGCCGGCTGTTCCTACGTCATGCCGTCGATTGTCGGCGAGGCGCTGAACACCTTCGGCACCGAAGAACAGAAGGAGAAGTATCTCAAGCCCATGCTGGAAGGGAGGCTGGTCTCGGCCGAGGCCCTCACCGAACCGCGGGGCGGCTCGGACTTCTTCGGCGCCAGCAGCCGTGCAGAAGATCACGGCGATTACTTCGTCGTGCGCGGCATGAAGCGCTTCATCGTCGGCGCCGAAGGCGCGGATTTCTTTCTCGCCTATGTCAGGACCAACCTGGCGGATGATGCGCCGCCGCACCTGCGGATCAGCGCGATGATCATCGACCGCAGCCCGGGCGTCGAGGTGAAGTATCTCTACGGGCTCATGGGCACGCGCGGCGGTGGGACCGGACGCGTGGTCTTCCGGGACGTCAAGGTGCCGAAGGCGAACCTCGTCGGCCCGCTCCACGGCGGCGCGCTCGTTTTCAACACCATGATGATTCCCGAGCGTCTGTGCAGCGCCGCGCCCTGCCCCGGTGGCATGCAGGCATGTCTCGACGTGGCCATGAATTACGCCGATCGCCGCAAGGCCTTCGGGCGGCCGATCAGAAAATTCCAGGCGGTCAGCTTCATGATCGCCAAGGCGCAGACGTTACTCGATGTCAGCCGCGCGATGGTGTATCAAGCGGCGCGCGCCGCCGATGTCCAAGCCGACAACGTGCGCCGCATCGTCTCGGAGACCAAGAAGTTCGTCACCGAATCAGCCTGGGACGTGGCCAACCTCGCCATGCAGATCACCGGCGGGATCGGCTACACCGATGTCTACCCGATCGAGCGCGCCGTTCGTGACACCCGCCTGGCGCAGATCTGGACGGGCACGAACGAAGTCATGAGCACCATGATCCAGCACGACCTCTACGAGGAGTTCCGCGCCCACCGCGGCCGCTACCGCGACTTCGAGAAAGACGCCATGCACGCCGACGAATCCGAGAAGATCTTCGACGACGACGATATGTGGAAGGTATACGATCAGCAGAAATGACGGCTGTGCTTCTTCCTCTGAACCCCCTGTGAACCCCCTGCGCACGGTATGCACGCGTCTGTATGCGGCGACCGCCGGGGAATTCATTCCCCGGTGACCACGGTGGGAGACCCACTTCGCGTTTAACGACACTCGCCGGGCGGAGAGGGGGCCTTTTGGATATGTCGCCGTAATCCGGACGCGTCACCGTAATTATGAAGAAGAGCGCCTGAGCAAGCGGCTGACATCATGCCGAAAGACCGCGTTGAAGCCTGGAAAAGCGCCGCGCTAGCGCGCACCTTCCTCGAAGGCGTGCGCGGCGGCATCCCGTTCGCCGCGGAACAGATCGACGTGATGCTTCGGGTGATTCAGGCACGCAAGGCGCCGGTCGGCCAGGTCCTCGATCTCGGCTGTGGCAGCGGCGTGTTGGCGCGAGCCATCCTAGCGCGCCATCCGCAAGCCCAGTGCACGTTGGTAGATTTCTCCGAGCCCATGCTCGACGCCGCCCGCGCGCAACTCGGCGATCGGGAGCCGCAACCGCAGTTCGTGTTGGCCGATCTGGGCACGCCCGACTGGCGCCGCGCGTTGACCGGTGCCTTTGACGTCATCGTCTCCGGCTACGCCATCCACCACCTCCCCGATCAACGCAAACGCGACCTGTACGCCGAGATTTTCGCCCTGCTCGCGGCGGGCGGCATCTTCGTCGACATCGAGCACGTGGCATCGCCGACGCCGTAGCTCGAAAGCATCTGTGACGAGTTGATGACCGATTCGCTGCACGCGTTCCACGGCCGGCAGGGTTCGGCAAAGACACGCGAGCAGGTGGCCGACGAGTTCGTGCACCGGCCCGATAAGGCTGTCAACATCCTCGCACCGGTTGAGACGCAGTGCGACTGGCTGCGCGCGTGTGGCTTCGCAGACGTCGACTGCTACTTCAAGGTGTTCGAGTTGGCAGTGTTCGGCGGTCGCCGCCCAACGTGAGTGCCCGTACAGCGGAGGCGCCAACCCGGACGAAGCGGTTTGCGCTCAGAGCAAGCAAATGAAACGAAATTCTTGGCCTGTCCTTCGCACCTACGACCACCACCATCTCGCCCGCATCGCCCTGCCGCTGGGCGGCATCGGCACCGGCACCGTCTCCCTGGGCGGACGTGGCGACCTGCGGGACTGGGAAATCATGAGCCGGCCCGCCAAAGGCTTCCTGCCGGGCTATGCGGCCTACGTGTCGAACGTGGCTCCGCCCGTCTTCATTCTCTACGCCCAGCCCGACGGTGCGTCCGCCGTCACCCGCGCGCTGGAAGGCCCCCTTGAGCTCGCCGAGTACGAAGGCCCACGCGGCTCCCGCACCGGCAACCATGGGCTGCCCCGTTTCCGGCGCGCGTCCTTCGCCACCGCGTACCCGTTCGGTCAGGTGCTGCTGTCTGATCCGGCCGTGCCGGTCGATGTCCGCCTGGAAGCCTTCAATCCGCTCATCCCCGGCAACGCCGACGACAGCGGCATCCCCATCGCCGTGCTGCGCTACGTCCTCACTAACAAGACCCGCCGCCGCGTCACCGCTAGTGTGTGCGGCAACGTTCCCAACTTCATCGGCTCCGACGGCTCGACCACGACACGCGTGTGGGGCGACGTCGACCTCCCGACTGGAACGAAGGACAACCGCAACACCTATCGTCAGACCGCCAAGCTGCGCGCCATCTTCATGGATTCCCGCGGTGTGGATCCCCAATCGGAACGCTGGGGCACCATCGCGCTGGTCACCACGGCCACGACCGGCATCACGTACCGCACGGCGTGGGCCACACTTTCGTGGGGCGATTCGGTTTTGGATTTCTGGGACGATTTTGCCGCCGACGGTGAGTTGGAGAATCGTCCCCAGGATCCCAGCGACGACGCCCCTACCGCATCACTGGCAGTGAAACTCCGGCTACTTCCACGTCAGACGAAAGCCGTCACGTTCCTGTTGACGTGGCATTTCCCCAACCGGCAAGGCTGGTCTCCCATCAGTGCCGTTGACCAGGACCCCGCCAACATCGTCGGTAACTACTACAGCACCCGCTACACCGACGCGTGGGACGTCGCCGAAAAAACGGCACCGCAACTCGACCGGTTGGAGAGAGACACGATCACGTTCGTCTCCGCCTTCTGCCAGAGCGATCTGCCGCTCGCCGTGAAGGAGGCCACCCTCTTCAACCTCAGCACTCTACGCACGCAGACCTGCTTCCGCACTGCTGATGGACGATTTTTCGCGTGGGAGGGTTTACACGATCACTCCGGCTCCTGCCCCGGTTCGTGCACCCACGTTTGGAACTACGAGCAAGCCACCGCGTTTCTCTTTGGGGACCTCGCCCGTTCAATGCGCGAGGTGGAGTTCGCCCATGCCACGCATGAAAACGGGCTGATGAGTTTCCGCGTCAACCTGCCGCTGTCACAGGCGCAGGGGTTTCCGTTCGCCGCTGCCGACGGACAGATGGGTTGCCTGATGAAGCTGTACCGCGACTGGCAGCTTTGCGGCGACGACGCGATGCTGCGCCAACTCTGGCCCCACGCGCGCAGGGCGTTGGAGTTTTGCTGGATTCCCGGTGGTTGGGACGCCGACCGCGACGGCGTCATGGAGGGGTGCCAACACAACACCATGGACGTCGAATACTTCGGCCCTAACCCGCAGATGCAAGGCTGGTATCTCGGCGCGCTGCGCGCGGCGGAAGAAATGGCACGCGCCGTGGGCGAGCCGGACTTCGCCGCGACCTGCCGCGACCTCTTCGAGCGGGGCCGAGCATGGATGGACGCCCATCTCTTCAACGGCGAGTACTACGAACATGAGATGCGTGTGCCGCGAGACGCGAACGCGATCGCCTCCGGGTTGCGCGTCGGCATGGGCGCCGGCCTCGATGAGCTGCAGCTCGGCGCCGGCTGTCTCGTGGATCAGCTCGTGGGCCAGTATATGGCGCACATCTGCGGGCTCGGCTATCTCCACGACCCGCGCCATGTGCAGCGGACCTTGCGCGCCATCATGCGGCACAACTTCCGGCGCGGCTTCCACGGCCACTTCAACCATCTCCGCAGTTTCGTGCTCGGCGACGAATCGGGGTTGCTGATGGCGACGTACCCGCGCGGCCGGCGCCCGCAACGTCCGTTCCCCTACTACAATGAAGTGATGACCGGCTTCGAGTACACCGCGGCCGCCGGCATGCTGTATGAGGGACTGACGCGCGACGGACTCCGCTGCATCGCAGCCATCCGCAACCGCTACGACGGCCGCAAACGCAACCCGTTCAACGAAGCCGAGTGCGGCCACCATTACGGCCGCGCCATGGCGAGTTGGGCGGCGCTGCTGGCGCTGACGGGTTTCCACTACTCCGCCGTCACCGGCACGATCGCGTTCGCCCCGGCGCGCAAGCCCGTGACGCGGTTCTGGTCGAACGGGTCCGCGTGGGGCACATGCCGTCAGGCGCCGGCGCGCGGCAAGATCCGCGTCGAGCTGCGGGTGCTTCACGGTCGACTGCGGGCGCGGCGGTTGGTGCTGACCGGCTTCGGGGAAGCAGAAATCAAAGGCGGCGCGTTTAGCCGTGGGCGCACGGTCCTATCAGTGTCGCGTCATCCATCACCCCGCACCGAGCGGAAATGAATCTCTGGGCGTCGAGTGCTTCGCGACGGCGCGCGTTCTCGCGGTGCTGAAGAAAGAACGGGAGACGGGCCAGTGAGCGGAAGTGCGCCGGCTACACGCGTGTCCTCAACCGCGGCCTCGGGGTCTGCAGTCCGGCCGACCGACTCGCTGGCGGGGCACCAATAGCGTGCTATTTGGCGGCGCTGCACTAAGACCTCGGTGTCGGTTGCGGTGTCTGGTCCTCTCCCGCGCGTCTTTTCCGCGTGGTCGCGGTAGGGACACCGGTTGCCCGGTGCCCCCCGCACAGATCCGGACGTGCGGCACTAGCGCATCCGGCTCCTGCCTCAGGTCGTGACGACATGGCGCAACGTTGGATAAGGGTGACAGATGCGAGCGGGCGGAAGATGGCGCGTGATGATGCGACGCATCCGCCCCCGCGATACATGGCGTCCTTGGCTGCGGCGGCCCAGACTCTGCCACCACAGCCGGCCGACACCTTGGCGAAAGGCGTACAACGCGGAACCGTTGCGGGGTACCCCATAGTAATGCAGATGTCCCGAGACCACGGCCCGCAGATACGCCCCCTGCTCAGGTATGGTCGTGTGCATGCGTTGCCGCAGTTCGGCCTTCACCTCGTGCAGCTTGGCCTGCATCCGCTTGCGCATCGTCTGCCGCAGCACCGCAAAGCGTCCCTTCCTGGTCTTCGTGCAGCTGTGCGTGAAGCCCAGGAAGTTAAAGGTCTCAGGCTTCCCTTGGCCGCGCTGTTGCCGATCGCGTGCGGCCCAGCGGCCGAACTCGACCAAACGCGTCTTGTCGGGATGAAGCTCCAAGCCAAACTCTGCCAAGCGCTCTCGCAGGGCCACCAGGAATTGCTCGGCCTGGTGCCGATGCTCGAACCCCACGATGAAGTCGTCCGCAAAGCGCACGACGATCACTTCGCCGTGCGCTTGCTTCTTGCGCCACCGCTGGGTCCACAGATCGAACACATAGTGCAGGTAGATATTGGCCAGCAGCGGACTGATGACGCCCCCAACGCAAACGATAACCCGGTGTCGGATCTCGTGCCGTGACGGGAATGGAATGGCGGATCACGATCCGCTCGGGGCCGACTAGCACTTCCTTCAGCAGTAGGC
>Ga0326728_10003669_pt1 | contig 47024 bp, 41 predicted proteins | sample MB3enrmetagenome_FD_207602 | JGI IMG/M metagenome (GOLD analysis project Ga0326728, IMG submission 207602) | Lab enriched peat soil microbial communities from McLean, Ithaca, NY, United States - MB31MN | ecosystem: Environmental > Terrestrial > Soil > Wetlands > Peat | place: USA: New York...
CACCTCCAGGGGGCCGAAATCATATTCGCACACGTGATTGGCGGTCAGCGGGTACTCCCGGCCGCATTCGCGGCATTTGAGCGCCTTCATCAAACCGGCATGTCTCTGCATAACTTTGGCGGGGCAAAAAAATGCCCCTTCACATTGCGAGAAGAGGCGCCACGGCAACCGGCTCTTCTCATTTTTGCCCGGTCCACCGCCAAGAAACAGCTTGCCGGCGCCCGGGCTGGAATTGGCACCTGGCGCGGCTTCTTTTGCTGCCGCCGGTTGCCGTGGTTTCACAGGGCCAGTCCCTCCACCACTCTGAATGAGAACCGTTATATCAACGAATACGGATAGATTGATTCAACATTTCTGAATTGTCAACCCCCAATTTTTGGAAAATGACGCCACCCCTCCCCCAGGTGCGCGAACTGGAAATCCCCGGGTCGAGGCCGACCCCCTTGCAGATTGCAAGGCTCCCGGACAGCGGCGCGCCGCATTTAGCGCAAACCACCCCGGCCGATTCCGCGCCGTTTCCACTGATGAGCAGCCGCATCCCTGTGTTGACCCGATGGCACGGCTTATGCCAGATTATCCCAAAGAAAGGTCGTGTGATGAAAACTAAGAAGTTGCAATCGTTTCTGTTGGCGGTCGTGTTGGGGTCCTTTGTAGCCGGTTGCGCCTCATACCGGGCGGAGCTTGCCGGCAAGCCGGTTCCCACCGCCCCGCCGCCCGCGCCCAAGGAAGTGGACGTGACCACGCCCATGCCGGGCCCCAATTACGTCTGGATCAACGGGGCTTGGGTCTGGGGCCAGGACAACCAGTGGGACTGGCTCAAAGGACGTTGGGACCAGCCTCCATTCATCAGCGCCCATTGGGTGCCGCCCCATTGCGAAAATCGCGACGGCAAATACCTCTTTTTCCCCGGACAATGGCATTGACGGCCGCCTCGGCGCGGAGCGGATCATTTGCCGTCGTGCGGACTGAGGGGTGGCAATTCCTGTTTGGCCTCTTTGGCGGTGGCGGGGTTTGAGGCAGCGGGCTTCGCCTCCAGCGCCTCCTTGGCGCCCTTCACGACCTCCTCCGCCGGGACGAGGATCACCGTCATGTAATCCCGCATCGGGCTGCGGCTGCTGCTGTCGCCGGCGTTGACGCCCCGCACGACAAATATCCCCACCACCTTGCCGTTGAGCGCGAAGGCCGGGCTGCCCAGCGAAATGGCGCCGGCGTTGCCATCGGGAACATAGTAGGTGCGCGGCCGGCGCACCACCGCCGCCATGCGTCCCACCGAGGCCGCGCAGCTTCGCCCCGCGGCCCGGTTCAGCCGGTTCAGCACGATCACCGGGTCCAGCAAATCGACGGTGGAGGACTTGCTAAAATCAACCCACGCCATGGGGGCAGGCGGCTTGGTTTTGGGCTTGAGGTAGGCCAGGTCCAGGTCCTTGTCCCGCAGAACGATCTCGGCGGGTATTTCCGTGCCGTCGTCCAGCAACAGTTTCAGGTCGCTTACCTCTGTCTCCCCTTTGTACCTTTCCGAGAGCTGGCGATACAGCTCGGACGGCTCCACCGAGGAGAGCGCCAGAACGGTCAGGCCCGATGGGTCCAGCACCGTGCCGATCGTGTCCTCCTTCATCTCGGTCGGCTCGCGGGCGCCGCCGGGGTAGCTGGATTTGACCACGGCCTCGATGGTGACGACGGCGTGCTGGTTGGTCGCGAAGATTGGGCGGCCCTTGTCAGCCGTGTCGTCGGCCCGGGCGGTCGCAGCCGGCAGGGCCGCAAGCAGGAATGCCAGGCAAATTCTGTTTTTCATGCGATTCGTTCGGGTTAACGGGTTTTGCTCCAGTCGGGTTCCATCTCAAGATAGGCGCTGTGAACGCCGCGCAGCACTTTCATCTGCAGCGTCGGTTTGCGCTCCGCGGCGATCTGTTCCATGATCGACCGCAAGCCATCCACGTTGCCCACCGGCCGGCCGTCCACTTCCACCACAAGATCCCCACCCTCCAGGCCGCCCAGCTCCGCCCAACTGCCCGGTTTGACCTGGTCCACAAATGCCCCCTGCTGGTTCTTGTCCCACTGCTCATCGATGGCGTCGAAGAAAGAGACGTTGCGCGTCGTGAACTCGAAATCGTCATTGCGGTACTTCTTCATCTCGCGCCGCAGCCGCGGCGACCGCTCCAGCTCCACCGGGACCTTCAGCGGCTTGAGATCGCGCAGGACCGACATTTCAACGGTTTTGCCAACGTCGTATTCCCGGATCATGGTGGATAGGTCGTCTTCGTTTTCCGGGCGCGACGCCGTCAGTTTTTCGCCGTCCACGGCCACGACGAAATCCCCCGGTTTAAGCCCGGCCTTTTCCGCTGTGCCCCCCGGATACACGCGGCTGATATAGAACCCTTTCAGTTCAGGGCGGCCGAGTTGGGCGGCAATCTCGCGGCTGATGACCCGCGTCTCGACCGGCAGCCAGGCCTTGGTCACTTCCAAGCCGGGGTCCTTTTCTTCCTCGATGCCCACCCGCACCACCGCCAGATACTTCGCCGCCCGCCGTTCAAATGAGGCTATCACCGGCACCCGCTCGCTCGGGCGCTCCGAAATCTTGCGCGTCAACTCCACCACGTCCTGCACGCAATTCATCGGCGCGCCATTGACCGCAACCAGCACATCGTCCCGTTCCAGGGGCGGCTTGGCATCGTTGGCGGGCCCGCCCGGCCTCACCGACGTGACGAGCACGCCCTTGAGATTGGGCCGCTTCATTTCGCGCGCCAGCAGAAAGGAAAAATTCCGCGCCGTCATGCCCCACGCCTTGAGTTCCTGCTCGGGCGGAAACATCTCCCCGCGTTCGATGGCAATCAGGGCAACGTGAATCTCATTGCTGCCGCGGCGGAGGACCGCGTCGGCCGGCTTCCCAATCGGCAGACTGCTCGCCAGCCCCATGAAATCCGGCATCTCTTCGTCGAAATGCACGTTCAACGGTTTGCCGGCCAGCCTCAGCAGGAGGTCGCCCGGCCGCAGGCCCGCCTGGGCTGCCGGCGAGTGCTCCTGCACCCCGGCGATCAGCACCCCCCGCGCGGTCTTCCATTCCTTGAACAGCGGCTGCACATCGATCCCCAGCCAACTCCGCTTGATTTTGCCGTGCGCCATCAGCTCAAACGCCACCGCCTTGGCCAGGTTGCCGGGAATCGCCCCGCCCAGCCCGAAGCTGATCTCGTTGATGCCCACGATCTCCCCGCGCAAATTGCACAGCGGCCCGCCCGAATTGCCTCCATGAATCGGCGCGTCGTGCCCGATCCACCGCACCAAGGCGCCAATGTCCTCCCCATCCAGCCGGAATCGCCCGCGCCCGCCCCAAAAACGCGGCATGATCATTTGCAGGTTGCTGATGATGCCCAGGGTCACCGATTGCGACAGCGCCATCGGGCTGCCCATCGCCAACACCTGCTCCCCCACCTGCAACAGGCTGGAGTCGCCGAACACAGCCGGTGTGAACACCCGCTTGTCACCGGGCTTGAGCTTGATGACCGCGATGTCCGTCAACGGGTCGCTGGCGATCAATTCCGCTTCGATCTCCTCCCGGTCCCACAACGTGCAGAAAATGCGGGCCGCATGGCCGGCCACATGATGATTGGTGATGACGTAGCCGTCCTTGGTGATAATGGCGCCGCTGCCCACCTCCTGCGTCTTGACCTCGCGCCCGCCCCGAAAATCGGTGGTCACGACCCGGATGCGCACCAGCGCCCGTTGCATCCGGGCATCGGCGGCCTCGATCAACTTATGCAAATCGGCTGGAGACGACTGGCTCTGTCTTGAACCGCCGCTGGGGCTTGCCGCCAGCAGCAGCGCGACGCCGGCCAGCCCAAGCGCGCGGCGGCAACGGATTCTCCGGGACAACATCACGCCGTCCTTATAACCCACCCCCCGCTATCTTCAATCATTTGTTTACCCACCCTTGCCCCGTCACCGCGCCTCAGTTTTTGATAGAGCCCACAGTAGTCTGTTCATTTCGCTCGACTCAGGCCGGACGACAGGACAAAAATCGCCCCGTTTAGCGAGATTACGCAGAATGCGAGTGGATTTGTCATGAGCGCTGCATCTTGGAATGAGGACAAGTCGTCCGCCGAAGGAAACCAGCGAGCGCCCGCGACGGCATCCGACACGCCAGTGAGAGTGGCCGGCGGAGGCGAATCCGGCCCTGGCCGTTCTGCCCAATACCGGGCCGTGTTGGCTGTCGGGATATTGGCTCTGTGGTTGGTGCTGACCGGCGCCTTGGGAGCATTGCCTGTGCTGGCGAGCGGCTTGATCTTTCTGCACAAGGGATGGTTTTTCTTCCCGACCACCCTGCTGCAAAAGGGCAATTTCCAGCAATCCAGCACACTTTGGGAGTATATCGTCCGTTTGGCGGGCTCGGTGTTCGCCGCCCTCCACGATGCAACCGATTCAGTCAGGCAAGGTACAGGGGCGCATTGGGGAGTATTGCTCGGGCTGATCTTGTTAGCTTGTCTTTATCGAAGTGTGCCAATGTTCACCTCCCGCCTCGGAGTGATGTGTGCGCTCTTTTTCGGCTCGGCGCTTTTGCATCTGGAGTTCGCTCGTTTAGGCTCGTTTTACCGTTATGAAGCTTATCTGGTCTGCCTTGGCCTGGTTCTGTTCGTGCTGCTCGCCGCCGGTCTTGAGTGGAAGCCGCCCAGCCTGGGCAAGGCCATGCCAGGCTGGATAAGCGCCGCATCGTTGGCCATCGCCTTGGCCCTTTTGATGGAGCCGCTGTGGGACCGGGCGGTCAACGCCTACGATGATACGCCTCTGGCGTCACGATATATCATTGACAAGCGCAGTCGAAATTCTGCTGTCAAAACAAACACCTTGGAGCACCATCGGGGCGTCATCTGCCGGGATGCCACGCGCGCCTGATGTATAAAAAACCTCAATTTGCTTGCACCCGGCTTGACCGCCATGCTAATAACAATCAATCAGTCAAAAATAAGTTGGGCCGCCTCAACCCATGACACGTTATGTTCACCAAATCTGATGCAAGGTTCGAGCAGATGGCAGCGGATCCAGGGCGTCGCCGTGCCGCCATCGCTGATCTTTCCAAGCGCCGCACCATTCTATTTTGGTGTGCGACGCTGATTACCGTTTGTGCGGTGCTTTCAGCCTGCGCTTCCGGCATGGCCGGAAAGCCGGCTGTTAGCTCCGCCTTGTTGTTGTGCGCTGCCCTTGAGTGGATTGTTGTTTTCAAGTTCGACTCGGATTTGCGTCTGCTCCAAGTCATTGAGAAATTGCAGCGCAGCCGGGAGGAAAAGCCGGCGGCCTGAGACTGCGCTGTATGCATTGGGCCTTGGTGATGTCTGACCAGTCATGGATCATATTGATTTGCAATGATTTGCGCCTTATCTAAGCGCCCTTCACGACTGACCCCTGTTCTGTTTGTTTGACGGCCTGCTCCCGGACGCCCGGATGTTGATCACGCAGGCCAGCCAGAACCATATCGACGGTTAAGGCGTTCAAACCGTCCAACGTGCAAAGCGCCTGCATCCGCGTCTTCGCGCGAGGACACTTCCGAACCAAGTGTTCCAGCGGCCTGACGGCGCTCTTGTCTTGAGCTTGGACGAGCAGCCGTTGCGCGGTGTCGCGTTGCCAGCCATTCGGCGAGTCCAGAGCCGCGACCAACTCCTTGGTGGTCATTTTGTCCAGTCTCGGAATGGGCCGGAGTTTCGCATTCTTGGGATAAACCCGATACAAACGGCCCATGTCGTGGCCGGCGCGAAGGTCATACTGTGCCTGCATGCTTCTGGGGATATAATCGGGATGTTCAATGACCAGCCGGTGCATGTCCAGAACGTAAACTGCGCCGTCCGGGCCGGTCTTGGCCATGACGGGACGGAACCATGCATCCGGGGAACTGAGAAACTCGTTGGTGCGCTCATTCGCGGCCCGATGGCTGCGGAAGGTCACTCCGTCCGGCTCCAGGACCTCCCGATGCACCAGGTTATGCGCCGGATCACAAATGAATACGGAGTGCTCAAATTCAGGCCCAAACAACTCATCCCTATACGGAAACGGGCTGCAGGCGGAGGTGACCTGGTTAGTATCCCCAGGCTCATTGAATCGCGGGTACATCGGGCTAATCAGGAAGACGCGCCGGTAATCCGGGTAGTCGGCCGTCTCATGCGTCAAGCCGGGCGTGAACAGTTGCCGGTTTCGGGCCAGATACTGCATAGGGGCGAAATAGTGCCAGAGCCAGACGACGTTGTGATCGCCAAACCAGTTTCCCCAGTCGTCCCGGTGCCGCCCATACTGCGTGCACCCGGCTTGCAGCTCGAACTCCCCCGTATCCGGCCGAAAACGGAGGTCACATCAACCCAGCACAGTGGGTTTCTTGCCGCCTGGGGAATGAATATATCCCCCGCCGTCTCCGTTGGCGGCGTAAAGCCAGTTGTCCAGTCCATAGTCAAAACCATTGACCCGATGCTGGGGATTGCCGGGATTAAAGCCGGTGAGAATGGTTCTGCGCACGCTGGCTTTGCCATCGCTATTTGTGGCCTCGGCATAAAAAATCTCCCCGCCTGCGCTGACGATCACGCCTTTCCGCCAGGGGCAAATGCCGTTGGGATAATTCAGCCCGTCCAGAAACACCGTCCCTTTATCATAAACGTCGTCCCCATTAGTATCTTCAAGAGAAACAATCCTTCCGTTATGCCCACGTCGGGAAATTCCCCCACCAGCCGCCAACCCCAACGAGGTAGGTCGAGCGCTGGCTGCCGTATTCCCTTCCCTCTCCGCTCCCATCAGATGGGAGGGGAGAGGGCCAGGGTGAGGTGAGGGTCTTTCCCCCACTCCTTCTTTACTGGATTCCTTTCCTTGCGCGTTTGGATCATAGCGCCTTTGTCTTGAGTCTGGATCCCCATTCGGATAATCCCGCATTTCAACAACCCAAAGTTTCCCATCCGCGCCCCATTCGAAGGCAACCGGACTTTCAATCAATGGCTCACTCGCAACGATCTCGACTTTGAATCCGGCTGGAACACGGATGCAGTCTAGGGATTCCAAGGGCAACTTTGGAGAGGGTTGATTGTCCGGTGCCTCTCCCCGACAAGACGAAATTCCTAAGAGTAAGAAAACAATCAAGCACACGCGGCCCGTACATCTTTCAACGAAAAATCCTCCATAAATGCGATTATCCTAGGACTTCTCTGACCGTTTCACTCTTGCTCCGCACCTTCACGACCCACAATGGGACGTGTTGGCTTGGCGGCTTTAATACAGCCTAAACAGATCGCTATTATCATCATGATTGCAGTAAAAGCGCGGTCATAAACAAACTGTATTAAATATTTGTCAAAATTCCACTTATTAACCTCCCACTTATGCAGCCTATAAAGTTCGTGCGCCAATGATATGACAAAGTAAGCAATTCCAATTAGCAGTGCGAATTCCACGTCTGTTGCATTGATGCGGGCTCTCAGATTGCTTATTACTTTCAAAAGCATGGCGGCAGTGGCAATGGTTCAGGTTCAGGACCAGGCGATGGTTTGGGGCACTTATCAGGCGGGTCAGGTGGGCAAGCGGAAATATCGCCTGAAAAAGTGCCGTAACACTGTGCCTCCATCTTGGTCAGCACAAGAATGAAGTCCAATCCCAATCCTATAGGATTAAGCTTGCGTGTGCATAATGTGGCGACTCCTCCACCATAATAAAAATCTATTATGTTGTTAATGTTGTTAAGGCAGCTCCTGAGCTTGTCTAACGCCGCGTTCACACAAGCGGCATGATCTAAGCCGAGCTTATCGACGAAACCCACTGGCCTGTTAAATAGGAAGCAATACAGATAGATGCCTCCCAGCTCTTCAATCGGGTCCCTATTTAGCCAGAGGGCGATGCCGATAAGGTTCATCGTTGAGGCACCCTTAACAAAACGTCGGGGTTGTCGCCATCGGACAAGGTCACAGCGAATTTCGATAGGATTTCCGCATCACTGATTGTCGGAATCTGCTTTTCCGCAATCATACCTATAAGCTTGACTATACGACTGACGCCGTCGGCAAGCCCTGCTTGTGAGAAGCACGAAAAAACGGACAGCGTTGTTCCCGTGGCATCCTCCACGTTCGTGATATTCGGATCAACGCGAAGGCCGTTGTTTTCGGCGAATTGAAGTAACTTATTCGCCTTCTTTGGAGATTTTCTGGAAAGGTAAACACTCGCTTGCAAAAAACCTCCTTTCTGCCTTGATATGGCAATAAAAGAACCACAACGAAGACTGACCAACTGAATACAACTTGGCCGCCGAGATATTCGACGAACTAGCTGTTGACACAGTAAACTTGCGGTTCTCTTAGTCATCGCTATCGTCCAGGAAATCTTGGGGGCGGCAATCTAGGTGGAGGCGGTGGAGTGGGTGGACAAGGTGGCTTAGGCGGGGCAAAGCATATGCAAACATAATCTCTATGTCTGTTCCCAGCGGGGTCAAACCAAACATTACAGCTCGAGTACGGAATCCCGCCGCTTGCCTTGCATGCGGCGTTGCAAGAATTAACCCAACTCGGGGGACACGGAAATGGAAGGAGCCCATCTGGATCGAATCGTGTAATCGGATTATTGTCGTTAAAGAGATAAAGGTTCATCGTGTCACCGAAGTCGCCAGCCAACGCTCCGCCGGACTGAAAACGGACGTTTTCAAACCCTTGCTCTTCCCGTGGGTCCCTATTTGGCCACCTTTGCAAATTGGGATCGTAGTACCGATATAGGTAATAAATCAATCCCGAATTCGGATGCCTTTCTTTGCTGGAAAATTGGTAAAGGTTGGCGTTGGCCAGCAAACCCGATGCCGAAAGAACATTTCCAAAGGCGTCATACAGGTATTTGGCGACGATTGCTTGGGAGGAGTTGATGAGCATTGTGATGTTGCCGTTCGCGTCCGCATGATAAAAAGCATGCCCTGCCATCGGAGCATCCAAATATGATTGTGCCGTTCTGGCCAGCAAACCGCCGATGCCCCCCGCGCCTTCCAGGCTGCCGCTTAGATCCTTCCCCCGCGTGTAGGTGGTTGTGGGCAGATTGTTGATGTCCCGTTCCTGGATGACCAGATTGCCGTCATAGACGTAATAAACCGCGTTGGTTTGCAACCAGGCGCTGCCCGTCCATGTAAACTCCTGACGAATTCGCCGCCGCATCCTGCCATCATAAGAAAACTGCGACATCCATTGGTTCGTCACCCAAACCTGAATCAACTGGTTCTCGTCGTCGTAAGCGAAACTGCGCAAGCCGTCACTGGTCAGGTTCCCGTTGGCGTCGTATTGGAAGGTGACGTTCGTGGCCAAATTGACGGTAACGGTGTTGCTGGCCACCCGGCCATTGGTGTCCTGCGCCACGGCGGTGTAGGTGGTGGTGGTGAGGAGCATGTGCGGCTTGGCAAAGGTGGCGTCGCCGTAAAGCACAGCATTGACGTCATTAACGGTCACACTCGTGGCTGCTGATGTTGTCGTGCCCACAACCGTCAACCTGCCACCATTGGTGTTCACCGTCAACTCATTCAAATTGACAATTACGTTTCGGCGGGAGGCGAAAGGAGCCACGCCTTGGCTGAACTGCCTCCTTCCTGCACATCCTTTTCACCACGCCGGAATGCCTCCTGTCAAGAATTCAAAGTTGACAAGAACGTCCTCGACACACGTTTTCATCAATGTTTACGCGGGTTTTGCAAAGAAAATTTTATGCACACCGTGGACTGTAGAAATTTCACCCCTTGTGCCATAATGCGTCCATGAAGACCTGTCTTCACTGGAACGCGCTAGGCTTCCGCTTGTCCGCTAACGCGCCGCGCGTCGGCGCGAAGGCGGATCCGCGTTCGCGTCTTTCGATTATTTCGCGGTTCAATCCTTCTTCTTGTTTTCCCAGCCCTCAATCTCCCCTCCGCGCCCTCCCCGTGCTCTGCGCGAGACTTCATGCTCCGACCCGATTTTGCCAAACGAACCCAATTCCAAATCCGCAACCCCCTGCGCTCGCTGCCCTGGACCGTCAAAGCCGCGTCCAGCCATATCGCGCCACGTCGCACCAAGTCGCAGCGAGTCAAAGTGATTTTATTTCAGCCAAATCGCCCGTTGGAATCGATGCAAGTTAATGAAAATCAATGGCTTGCATGATAACGGCCCCGGTGCGACCACTTTGACTGCAATCTTGGTTGATATGGACAGAACAAGCAAAATCGCCCCCGCCCCGACGCCAGCCGGGAATGGCCACTGCACGCCCAATAGGGTTGCCACTGCGCCTAGTTGGGGCATACTACCCAATCGGTGTGCGCGTGTTCCGTGTGGCCGGAATTTGCGCCGCGCCCATGACTCTCGCTGAAAAATGGCAACACAAGAGAACATTTTGCAGGCCCTCAAGCTGGTCAAATATCCCGGCTACTCGCGGGACATTGTTTCCTTCGGCCTGGTCAAAGGCGTCGCCGTCAACGGCGGAGCGGTGAGCGTCTCCGTGCAATTGACCGGCGGGACGCCTGAAACCGCCGCGCAGTTAAAGGCCGCCGCGGACAGGGCGGTGCGGGCCGTGCCGGGCGTGGAGCGGGTCCACATCGAAGTCACGATCGCGGCCGGAGCGCCACCGGCCGCTGCCGCACCGGGCCAGAATAAAATGCAGGGAGTCCGACGCGTCGTGGCGGTGGCCAGCGGCAAGGGCGGCGTGGGCAAATCCACCGTCTCGGTCAACCTGGCTTGCGCCCTCCAGCGTTTGGGGGCGGCGGCGGGGTTGCTGGATTGCGACATCTACGGCCCCAGCATCCCATTGATGATGGGCGTCCGCGAGCGCCCCACCATCAGCCAGGCCGAGAAACTTGTCCCGCCCGCCAAATACGGCGTCAAACTGATGAGCATGGGCTTTCTGATTGACGGCGACTCGCCGGTCATCTGGCGGGGGCCGATGATTATGAAAACCATCCAGCAATTCATTTCCGAAGTGGAATGGGGCGCGCTGGACTATCTGGTGGTGGATTTGCCGCCCGGAACCGGCGACGCCCAGCTTTCCCTCTGCCAGACGGTGCCTCTGGACGGCGGGGTCATTGTGACCACGCCGCAGGAAGCCTCCCTGGGCGTGGTGCGCAAGGGCATTGCCATGTTTGAAAAAGTCAATGTGCCCATCCTGGGCATCGTCGAAAACATGAGCTATTTCATCGCCCCGAATGGCGACCGGGTCGAGATTTTCGGCCACGGCGGCGGCCAGGCCGAGGCGGCGCGAAGAAATGTCCCGTTCCTGGGGGAGATTCCCATCTACCTGAAGATTCGGGAAGGCGGCGACGCAGGCGTTCCGGTAGTGGTGGCTGACCCTCAAGACATTGCGGCCCAGCCGTTTATGACTCTGGCCGAGACCTTGCGCAAAGCCCTCCAGTAGCGTAACTTGAATATGGATTATGGGCTCATTTGAGACACAACAGCAGAATGGTGGGGCCGAGGGCGGAGACAGCCAGCGCAAGGTGGAGGAGTTGGTTTGGGACCAGTTGCGCAAGTGCTATGACCCTGAGATTCCCCTCAACATCGTTGATTTGGGCCTGGTTTATGACGTTATCGTGCAGGGCGGACAGGCCAACGTCAGGATGACGTTGACCTCGCCGGGATGCCATCTCGGCGGCCAGATTGCCGGCAACGTGCAGGAACGGCTTTTGTCACTGGAGGGGATTGAAGAGGCGAACGTGGAGGTGGTTTGGGACCCGCCCTGGCATCAGAGCATGATTAGCGCGGAGGGCCGGAAAGTGCTGGGGCTGGAGGCCTCTTAATTTTGATTGCAACCCGCCACCGGCCCACTTAGTATGGCCGACGCGGTTGGACTAAAAGAGTTGAGAGCGGTTTATGTTGAATACATCAGTGACGTCCAGTGACAACGACTTGGTCAAGAAATCGTCTTTGTACCGCGAATTCCAGGCGGAGCGCGAGGAGATCATGCGGCACAAGTGGATCGAGTCGGAGAAGGCCGGCCACGACATCGGCTTCGAACGGGCGCTGACCGATTGGATCATCAAGCACCGGACGAAATGGCGCAAGAGCCGCCACGTCCAGCAATAAGGGCTGGCCACCGCCGTCTCTGGGTTTGTCCTTTAAAGCGGCCCCGCGAGGCCGCGAAGGGAAAATGAATGGCAAAAATTTGACAGTCGAATTGGCCCCCTTCAGGGGCTGATTCGGCTTTTTTTATGCCGGAGCCAACACTCATCCTGGACGCCGCCGCCATGGGCCGCGCCCTGACGCGCATCGCCCACGAAATCGCCGAGCGCAACGAAAACAGCCGCGACGTGGCCCTGGTCGGCGTGCAACGCGGCGGCGTGTTTCTGGCCGGGCGCCTGGCGGAAATCCTGCAACGCATCTGGAGCCACCCCGTCCTGGTCGGCAGCCTCGACGTGGGCATGCATCGCGATGACCTCGGCCGCAATGCCGCCCCGCAGATGCATCCCACCGTCATCCCGTTCGATGTCGCCGGCAAAACGGTCATCCTGGTGGACGACGTCCTGTTCAGCGGACGAACGACGCGGGCAGCCATGGATGCGCTCAATGACTTCGGGCGGCCCCGCCGTATTCAACTGGCCGTTTTGATTGACCGCGGCCACCGCGAATTGCCCATCAAGGCCGATTTCGTCGGCAAAAACGTGCCGACCGCCGCCAGGGAGCGCATCGAAGTGCGCTTCCGCGAAGAGGGCGGCGAGGATGAAGTGAGGCTGCAAAAGACTTGAGCATGGCCTGGAACCGCAAACATTTGCTTGACATCGAGTCCCTCAGCGCGGAGGAGATCGTGACCGTGCTGGACACGGCCGGGGCCTTCAAGGCCGTGGGCAAACGCGCCATCAAAAAAGCCCCGGCCTTGCGCGGCAAAACGGTGGTCAACCTCTTTGTCGAGCCGTCCACCCGCACCCGCATCAGTTTCGAGCTGGCCGAGCAGCGCCTGACAGCGGACGTCATCAACTTCAGCGCCGAGGCGTCCTCGTTGAAAAAGGGCGAAACGCTCAAGGACACGGCGCGGAACCTGGAGGCCCTCAACGTCGATATCATCGTCATGCGCCACAGCGCCAGCGGCGCGCCGCATTTTTTGTCGCGCTTCCTGCGCGCCAGCGTCATCAATGCCGGCGACGGCGCCCACGAACACCCCACCCAGGCCCTCCTGGACGCGTTCACCATCCGGGAAAAGAAGGGCAACATCGAGGGGCTCAACGTCACCATCCTGGGCGATATACTTTACAGCCGGGTGGCGCGCTCCAACATCTGGGCGCTGACCAAACTGGGCGCGCGGGTCACGTTGTGCGGCCCGGCCACGCTCGTGCCGCGGGTTTTCGAGCAAATGGGTTGCGCCGTGACCTACAATGTCGATGAAGCCATCGCCCGGGCGGACATCATCAATTTGTTGCGCATCCAACACGAGCGCCAGCGCAAGACGATGTTTCCCAGCCTGGGCGAGTACACCAGCTTCTTTGGATTAACCAAGGCCCGCCTGGCTCTGGCCAAACCCGACGCCCTCATCATGCATCCCGGACCGATCAACCGCGGCGTGGAGATTGACAGCGAAATCGCCGACTCCATCCGCTCGCTCATCACCGAGCAAGTGACCAACGGCCTGGCCGTGCGCATGGCGGTGCTGTTCCTGATCAGCGGCGGACAAGGCCCGCAGGGCGTGGCGGCCTAGGAGCGCGCGCCGGTACCTGCACCAGGTTCACCGGCAGCCAGACGCCGCGATAAGCGTCCAGGTAATCCAGCGACGCCATCAAGGCCGGCACGTTGGATTGCAGGAGGCCCGCCCGCCAGACGGCGTGACGCAGCCGTTCCTGCTGTTCCATGACTTTCCCCGACAGGTCATCGTCGTAAAGCAGATTGGGCAGATGGGGCGTGGCCCCGATGGCCGACGCGATTTCCTCCAGCAGCGCCGCCCGAAGGCTGCCGCATCCCTTCCAAAGGCGAATGACCTCCGCCAGGTCCATGCCATATTCATATCGTTCCGACCCGCTGGCCAGCACGGCCAGGCCTTGGGCGTAGGTGATCAGGATGGCGGCGCGCAGCGCGCCGTGCAGCTCATCGAGGATGCTGGCCATGTCATCGCCGAACTTCCCCAAGGGCTGCCGAAACGGCGTGGTCGCAAAATGGGTCTGTTTCTCCATCTCGGACATCGTGCGCAATCCGGCGGCGGCGGCAATGGTGGGCGCGGGCGCCGCCAATTCATACGCCGCCTGGGCGGTCCAGCGCGCGGCCTCATCACCAAGCCCGGTTTTGAGCCTGCTCATTTGCCACGCGCTGGCCACGGCCCGCAACTCATCATCATCCAGCACCAGCGCCCGTTTCAGCAGGCCAAATGTTTCCAAAACCAGTTGCATCAGCCCGTAGTCGATGCCGTCGTGAATCATTTTGGCAAAATGTCCCGCCGGGGCGGGGCCAAGCCAACTAACGCACGGTTCGCCGTCTGCTTGCAAGGCCATGCATTCCAAAAGCGGCAGGACGCTTTGGTAAGTTTCACCGCGGCCCCCGACCATCAAAACCAGCGCGCCGGCCCCATCCTCACCTCCGCCAATGACGCCCATGCCGAGGTGCCGGATGTTGCGCTCCGCCAGAATCCGCCCCCGGCGGTCGCATTCCTTGAAATGACAGTTCCCTGCGTCAATCAACAAGTCCCCAGCCTCCAATTGTTCCAGCAGATTCCTGAACAAGTCGCCGGCCGCCTCCGAACCGCCGGCCACCACGGTGCGGGGTTGGCGGAGCAAGCTTGCAAATTGTCCAATGCTGGCGGCGATGTGGATGGAAATCCCTGATGATTCACTCTGCGAAGCTTTGATGCTGGCGGCATTGTGGTCGTAGGCCACGACGCTCAATCCCCCGCCAGCCAGGGCGCGCGCCAGTTGCCGGCCGCATGGGTCAAGCCCAACAACCCCGATCTCAAATTGATTTGGTAAGGCAGCGTTTGCCATTGATCAAATCCCCGGCCACAGAACCGGCCATGAAACACAACGATTCGGTTTCCCTTGGAACGTCCCACCGCTCCACGAATCCCGTCAAGAAGTATCGGGGGGAAGTTATTCACAACGGCGGGCCCAAGCCGGCGGAAAGAGGGACAAATGACGAAAAGTGCATGTGCGTCTGAAACCCGCAACATCCGCTACATCGTTGGCGCTCAAGGACTTAACCCTCAACAAAATCCGCAACAGGGTTGTAACATCCGCTACAGTGTTGATAGCCAAGCACCTAGGTATGACTTTTTTTGGCAGCAGAGAGACAAGAATTAGTTCACCATTGATAGCCAAGGACTTGGGTAAAAAGCGATGGCCAAGGGTAAAGGCGGCGTTATATCTGAGATATAGAGCACAAAGATCACACAGACGGGATGAGTGCGTGAAGCGGGATTCTTTCCACCGTCAACCGAAACACGTGAAAAGAAGGGCCGGAGAAGACAGGATTGACCGGATTTACAGGATGAACGGTCAAGTCCTTGAATTTCCGTTCTTGTATGAGATCATCAAGCGTCTATCCTCGATTTAACAAATAAACACCTATGCTCTGGACACCCGACAAAAAATACCTGAACGACCCATTTGAAAACGAACCGCAATTGGAAGCCGCCATCTTGGAGGTTTCTGACGTGCTGTTTGGGACGAACCGGATTTATCTCGATGTCAAAAAACTCATTGGCGGCAAGGGCAAAACAAAAAACATCCCCGATGGCTACCTAATCGACTTGACCAGCAAGAAAGAGCCGCGTCTCTTCGTCGTGGAGAACGAACTGGCGAGCCACGACCCTCTGAATCATGTCGCGGTGCAGATTCTGGAGTTCTCCCTTTCCTTTGAAACATCGCCGTTCAAACTCAAGGCCATTCTAAAGCAAGCATTGAAGGCAAATAGCTCGGGCCTTCAGACCTGCGAAGCTTACGCTGCGGCAAACGGTTTCGAGAACGTGGATTATCTGTTGGAGCGTCTGATTCAGAAAGACAACGCATTCAACGCGCTGGTTATCATCGACGAACTTGATGACGAACTTGAAACGCTCCTTCTCAGTCGTTTCAAATTCCCGGTTGAAATTCTCACTCTCCGCCGTTTCAAGACGATACAAGGCCAAACCGCCTACCAGTTTGACCCGTTCCTTGCCGAGCTTGCCGGACCTTCGAAGGAAACGGCGGCCCATGCCGCCGCTGGCGCAGACGAGGTTGACCCGTCAGAACTCGACACCATAGTTGTCCCTGCACAAGAGGAGGGTTTTCAGGAAGAATTCATCGCTGAAAATCGCTGGTATCAAATCCGTATCCATTCCAGCATGATTTCCCGCATTAAATACATCGCCGTGTATCGGACTGCCCCCGTTATGGCGATCACGCACGTTGCACCCGTGAAGAATATCGAGCTTTGGCAAGGAGGCCCGAAATACGTTTTAAATTTCACCGAGCCGGCCAAGGAGATCGGCCCTCTTAAACTTGTCCCCAAACCCAACGGGACAGTCAAAGCCCCTCAAGCTCCCCGCTACACGTCGTACGCGCGCTTGATGCAGGCCAAGAACCTCGACGAGGCATTTTGAAGAAATGCATAAACGACCTTTCAATCAGGATACGGGCCAAGAAATCGCTGACCGTCGAAGTGAATCAAATGGTCCGGCGAATCAGCGACCCAAACTTCCGTTTCCCATGAAATCAGCGGGAGAAAGGTTTGCATCGCGCGACGGTCCTCAAATGCGGTCACGAATACCAACCCGGCTTTGCAATCCTTGAAAAGTTCCTTCAATTCGTTCCGGCGTTTCCAATCCACTGCGCCTGCGCTCGTGACGGCTTCAAGCAACAGCAGCCAGTCGTGCTTCGTGTCATGCACGATGACATCCGGCATCTTCGCCGACGGCGCAATCACGACGCCCAAACCTTCGAGGTACGTGGCTTCGAGATGCAGGAATTTGTTCTCCGCGTCGCCGATATAAACGACCGTCGCGCCCGGCGAGAAGCGCGGACAAAACTCTTCGATGATTTGTTTGATGAGCGGATTCTGTCCGCCCGGTGAGAGCGTCACGGTTTCGCCTGACGGCAGCTTAACCGGGATGCGCACCAGATTGCGCTGTCGCTCCTCCGCCTGACGAATCTTCGCTCGGCTTGCCAGATACGGTTTCAACTGCGCCGGCCACTGCGTCATTCCGCACGTCCGCACCAGCGCAAGCGCGGCCGGCTCGACTTGGTAAACCGTTTGACCGCTGTTTGTCGGGCGGTTCGGGTTGTCCGGGTTTCGCAGCACCAAGCCAGTTTCGACAAAGTATTTCACGGCCTCGTCGCGGATGGTCTCACGCGTGTTCGGCGCGTATCTCACGCCGTAGGCTTTCGCGATGAACTCAATGATAGGCGTAATACCACGGAGCGGATTGGAGGCGGCACTCCAAGGCGCATTTGCCACAAGATCAAGTAGCGCAAGAAATGTGTAGGCGGCGACTTCGTTGCTCTGCCTTGGCCCGAAGCCGAGTGACTTGAGGATTTCCACCGCTTCGCCCAGCTTTCGCTTCCTGGCCGCGGCGTTGGCGCGGGCGTTGGTCACGGTCATCAGAGAAGCTCCTTTTCAACAAGCGCGTCCAACTCAGCCTGGTTCGGAAAAGCATCGCGGATGCTCCGGCCGAGAGATTCGAGTTCCGGGCGAGTCGGGTAGCCCATGTTCCGCAAGTCGGTCGCGTTGACCTGCGTGTGCCCGTTGAACTGGCGGAAGTAAATATCAACGAGCGTGGAATTCAGGAAGGCCGCGAGTCCTTTCGCCAAGTCCATCGGTATCCCGCGACTGCGAGCGTGGAAATAATTCAGATGGTTCTCAAAGCCGACCCGTTCCGAGCGGATGCGATGCGAGTCGTAGATACAGGCAACCACTCGCCGACGCTCTTCTTTTGACGAGAAGCGTCTCACGAGGACGTAAATCGCGCCCGGCACAAGCAGTTCTTGGGTGCGCTCTGTGTCGCGGATGGCGTTTGGTTTCCGTCCGGCAGGCTTGGGCCAATGCACGAATCCACCGTTGAAGTGGCATGGGTAAATCAGCGGCACAGTGTCGTCTTGCGCTTCACGAACCAGAAACTGCTTGGCGCGGAAATCAACAACGCGCCCAGTCGAAACTTCCAACCCAAGCTTTGCCAGCGGAGTTACGAAGTGCGTCATCTTTCGACGGGCGGCCTCATCCGATTCGCCGGTGACAAGATGAATGAACCGCTCCGGGTCGCGGGGAGAGACAACCTCGGTGTATGGGCAAGCTCGCTCCGCGATTTCTCCGCCCCGCTCACCGCTGCTCGTGGAGATGGTGACGGACTGCGGCTTTTGCGGCGACTTTACGGCGTGAACGATGATATTCTCCTGCAACACGTCGTCGTGCTGGAACGCGGCTGACCGCGACTCGAAAACATGAAGCCGGCGCAACGACATCGCGTCAAGGAACTGCTGGCGAAACGGCTTGAAGTACGGCCCGTTGCAGAAACTCCGCGGACAGATGGCCACCATCTCGCCATTCTCGTTGAGAAGTTTGGCGGCCAACGCAAGGAATCCCGTGTAGAGATTGCTCGTCTCGATGCCGGCTTCACGCAGCAGCCGTCGCGTGCGCGAGGCGCTGTTAATCTTGCGGTAAGGCGGGTTGAGAATGGCGGCATTGAACGGGGTCTTGGATGCGTCGAACAAATCGCGGCGCAAGAGAGCGACCGCAGCCTCAATAAAATCCGCCCTGTGAAGCTCGGCTGAAAATTCAATCCCACTCTTGCGACATTCGCTTCCACACAAGTGCAACGTCCGCTCAAGTGCGGGAACGATAGCCTCATCAACCTCGTACGCCGTGACGCAAATCCGCTTTGGTCGGCGGCTGCGACCACACATTGCCTCTGCGAATGCAGTGATGAGTGCGCCGCCGCCTGCACCTGCGTCCAGCAACCGAACCTCTGCCGGATGTGCCTCAAACAACCAAGCCATGAAGGACCCGATGGCAGATGACGTGAGGAATTGCCCCAACTCCTGTTTCCGTTCGGCATCAAAATCCACAGACTCTCTAGGACGGGGAGGCTCAAGCACGATCCTTCGAGTTGAATCCAACGCTTGCATCACTATAGAGATTAAACGACGGGGCCTATTGAAGCAAGGCCGGCTTTCCAGCGATGGCTGGCATTAAATGGGGATGCCCTCCTCGAGGATGCGGGCCAACCCCGGCATTTTGGCCGGCGTCAAAGAGTCAAAGTCAGGGGTCCGACCGTACTTTTGCACAATTTGAAGGTCTAAAACCACTGGTCTATTTCAAGGACTTGACCAACGGAGAAACGGGCTCTTCCCCGGCCCTGCAGGCCGGGCTTTAACATTACGGGCCTTCGGCCCTTCGGCTCCGCGCGCCCCGCGCCCTCTGCGCGAGACGTGGGGTTGAAGGCCGCCTGGATGCAGAACTCCAAACGGCGATGCGACGGGGGGGGCGGGGTCGGAACTTCAGGGTTCGACGGAGTCTCACCCCACCGTTGATACGAAGTCGCTTCGGCGGGGGAGTTGTCCATGGTCCATGGGGTCAAACCGTACTTTTGCACAATTCGCCTCGTGTGGATTGGAGCATGGCAGCCTCCCGTCGTCTGCCCGCCATAGCCGCCTCGACGACGCCGGTTGTCCTCGATCTTCCTTTAGCATTCAGCATTTAGCCTTCAGCCTTGATGTGTGGGTTCATCGTCCACGGTTCGCGGTTAAAAATTCCTCCCCTCGCGTCCAACGGTCAAAAATCTCACAACTCCTTGCCGTGCAAAATCTTACACAACATTCTCTTCAAAACTCATATCTTTTGTAAAAAATTGTTAAGAAATCTGTTGACGCAATGATAGATAAACTATAATATTGGTGTAGTGAACGTATGAATATGGATGTTTGCAAATGAAAAAGCGGGAATCTGCCACGGCGCCTGAAACGGGACGGGCCGCGAAGCCTCGCGCAAAGCCGCCATCTGGAGCTCCGCCTCTTGTGCCTTGCTTTGAGCAACTTGCAACCCAAATGCTTGCGCTCGTCGTTTCGGGGGCGCAAATCAGCAAATCAGTCGCCTTTGGCGACGGGAGGAGAAAGTGCCCAAATGTTGGGTGTTGATTATCATGGACATACAAATGGGCACTTGGAAGTTTTTGTGCAACTTGCGTTTCTCCCTCTCTTCCACAGACTTGTGGAGGAGAGGGCTAGGGAGAGGAGGCTGCTTTTTCGATGGGGGGTTCATGGGGAGGAGGCACTTCTTGGGAACCCCTCTCCCTGTCCCTCTCCCCGCTTGCGCGGGGCGAGGGGATTCAATTCGACACCTTTTTGCCAACACTCTGCCAAAAACTGATTTGCGCTCGTCGTTTCGGCCTGTTTCGAGCCGTTTCGACCTGTTTCGACCAAAAAAAGGATATTCCCCCGACCCTGAATTGTGGGCTGTTTTCAGACCGATTCTGACCGTTTCTGACCGATTCTGACCAAAAAAAAGAAAAAAATTACCCCAAACCCGCGCAAATCTATGAGCCGAAATGGAAAAATCGCCGGATTACCCGGTCCGCTTCGTGGGCAAATTAATCGCCGCCTGCAAAACGGTGAAGGTGGCCGCCTGAAGGCGGAACTCCAAGCAGCCAGGGTTGATTCCTGTTCCTGCGCAAATCCTGAGGTGACAAGCGGATACAGCTTGAATTTGGAATGCGGCGACTTGTCGCCGCTTTCAAAGCGCGGACGTGTCCGCGCAGTCCAAAGGTGGAATGAATACCTGAGGCTCGCGGCGCTCGTCCCTCCCGATTCAGGCAGATTTTTGCCTTGCGCCCGGAACGATTCTCTTCGAAGATTGCTTTGCGGTGGATGGGGTCGTAGCTCAGTTGGTAGAGCACCAGAATGGCATTCTGGGGGTCAGGGGTTCGAACCCCCTCGGCTCCACCACTGATTCAAAAGCAGCCAGGCTTGCTTTCTCTCGTGGAATGAATGCTGTCAATCTAATGAATTCCGTCCCATGAACCGCCGCGTCCTTCCCGTCCTGATGGCCCTTCTGCCGTTCCTGGCTCACGCCGGGAACAGCGCGCCCGAGGCCCAGCCCATCCCCGACACCATCCCGCCCGCCCGCGATGTCGCCTGGCCGGGCGTCATCACCATTTCCGTCGATGCCACCGATATTACCCGCGGCATTTTCCGCGTCACCGAGACCATTCCCGTCGCCGCCGGCCCTCTCACCCTCCTCTACCCCAAGTGGCTGCCGGGCACTCATGCGGACACGGGCGATGTTTCGGCGCTGGCCGGCCTGAAGTTCAACGCCGGCGGTCGTCCCCTCCCCTGGCGGCGCGATCCGGTGGATGTCTTTGCTTTTCACCTTGACGTTCCGCGCGGCGTCTCCAGCGTCCAGGCGCAATTCCAGTATCTGGCGGCCATGGACGAGAAACAGGGCCGCATCGTCACGACCCCGGACATGTTGAACCTGCAATGGAGCGCCGTGGCGCTTTATCCCGCCGGCTATTATGTCCGGCGCATCATGGTGGCCGCCTCGGTGAAACTCCCCGACAACTGGAAGGCCGCCAGCGCGCTCGAAATCGCCGCGCGGCAAGGCCCCAATATCCGCTTCAAGCAAACCGACTTGGACACCCTGGTTGACAGCCCGATCTTCGCCGGCGCCAATGTCCGGGTTGAAACCCTTGCCCCCGGCGTCCGCCTCAACCTCGTCGCCGACTTGCCGGAGCAGCTTGCCATCACCGCCGACCAGCTTCAGCTCCACCGCAACCTTGTGACACAGGCGGTCAAACTGTTCGGCGCCCAGCACTACGATCATTATGATTTCCTGCTGGCCTTGAGCGACCGCCAGGGCGGGATCGGCCTGGAGCACCATCGCAGCTCCGAGAACGGCTTGCGTGGCGACTTTTTCACCGACTGGACCAACAACCTGCCCGGCCGCAACCTTCTGCCGCACGAATATACCCACAGTTGGAACGGCAAATACCGCCGCCCGGCCGATCTTTGGACGCCCGACTACCGCACGCCCATGCAGGACAGCCTCCTCTGGGTCTATGAGGGCCAGACCCAATTCTGGGGCTACATCCTCGATGCCCGCTCGGGAATGTTCTCCAAGGAACAGACGCTCGACGCCCTGGCCAGCATCGCCGCCCGCCTCGACACCGACGCCGGCCGCAAATGGCGTCCGCTCGAAGACACGACCGACGAGCCGATCATCTCCCAACGCCGGCCCAGGCCCTGGCGAAGCTGGCAGCGCGCCGAGGATTATTACAACGAGGGCCTTCTCATCTGGCTCGACGCCGACAGCCTCATCCGCCAACTCTCCCACGGCGACCGTTCGCTGGACGATTTCGCCCGCGCCTTCTTCGGCGTCAACGACCGCGATTGGGGCGAATTGACCTATGACTTCGACGACATCGTCCGCGGGCTCAACGCGGTCCAGACCAACGACTGGGCCGGCTTCCTCCACGCCCGCCTGGACCGCGTCACCAATCGCGCCCCGCTCGATGGCATCACCCGGGGCGGATATCGGCTCATCTATACCAACACGCCCACCGAATGGATAAGATCCGTGGAGAAACTGCGCAAGGTCACTGACCTCAGCTATTCCGGCGGCTTGATTCTGGGTAAGGATGGGGAAATCGCGGACGTGGCGTGGGACAGCCCGGCCTTCAACACCGGCCTGACCGTCGGCACCAAGCTCATCGCCGTCAACGGCCGCGCCCTGGACACCGACCAATTGAAAGCCGCGATCAAGGCCAAAAAATCGCCGCTCAGCCTGCTGGTCAGGACGGGCGACATTTACCGCACCGTCGCTCTCCTCTACGACGGCGGCCTGCGCTACCCGAAGCTGGAGAAGACCAACGCCGCCCCCAGCACCCTCGATGCCCTTCTTGAGCCTAAGCGCTGAGGTCATTCCAGTTCGCAATTGCACTATGACGCTCCTACGGAGCTTTGGGCCGCAGTTGACAGTGCAGTTCCGGACTGCAAATGGTATTATTCAACCCAGGAGTAGTCCTGAATGGAATGCCACGGCAGATAGATGACGCCGTTGCGTTCCTGCTTCTCCGTTCCTCCATAAACCACCACACGTGATACCGCTTGTTTGCGCCCGGCAAACAGTTCCGCAATTTTCCGTACCCCGGCAGCCCAATCAGAGGAGATCGTCTGGCCGGCCTTGACTTCCACAATTTTCATGCTCTTGCGCCCTTGCACCAGCGCATCGCCTTCCAGCCCGGCCTTGTCCCGATAGAAAAAAACGCCATTGCTTTCGCCACGGTTAAACCTTTGCTTCATGATCTCTGAAACCACCCAGCATTCAAAAACCGCCCCCCGCAACGGATGCACATCCAATTGCGTCATGTCGCGGATGCCCAACAACCAGCAGGCCAGCCCGGTGTCATAAAAATGCAGCTTGGGCATTTTGATCAGCCGCTTTGAAACGTTGCCATGAAAGCCGGGCAGCCGGAAGGCAATGAAGCTGGCCTCCACCACAGACCACCAGGCCCTGGCTGTCGGCTGTGACACCCCGCAATCCGCCGCCAGGGACGAGAAGTTGAGCAGTTGCCCCAAGCGCCCGGCGCTCAATTGCACGAATCGCTGGAATGCCACAAGATCGCCCACGTTTGAGATCGACCGGACATCCCTCTCCAAATAGGTTCCCACGTACGAGGCCAGCCAGTCTGTCGGTTTCAACTTGCGGTCTAAAATGCGGGGATAGCCGCCAGTCAGAAGCGTTTCGTTCAGCGACTTTGGATGGGGCGAAAAACCTTCCACTTCATCCCGCGACAGCGGCAGCAAATGCGCCACCGCCACGCGCCCAGCCAGCGATTGACTGGTGGATTCCATCACCGAGATATTGTGGGAGCCGGTTAAAATCCACCGCCCCGGAGCGGGATCACGATCAATGATCTCCTGCAAATAGGAGGCAAGCTGGGGGACATTTTGAATCTCGTCCAAAACGGCGCCCTTTGGGAATTGTTTCAGGAAACCTCTCGGATCTTCCAAGGCAAACGCTTTTATGTCCGGCGATTCCAGCGTTGCATAAGGCAATTTCGCAAACACCTTCCGGCAAACGGTTGATTTGCCGCTCTGGCGTGGCCCGGTCAAAACAATGGCGGGGAATTGCCTGGCCAGCGATTTTAACCGGGGTTCGATGTCGCGATTGATCATAACAGCCCCGACTATAGGCGAATGGCTACTTCAAAGTCAAACTTTGAATTAGACAGGCCGATTGGCCTCACCAAGGGACGGAACCGGGACATTCCCCGCACCGGCGATCTCCTCCACGACGGCGGCCTGCGCCCTCCAGCAAGTGCAGCGAAGACCCCTTGGCGGGCAAGGGGTCGGCAAGGGGTTAACCCATAGGGCGTGTTGCTCAAATACAATTCGCTTGACAACATTCCGGGCTCGGGCGCAGGCTGCCGGCATGATGGGCGTGCCTCAATCTCAAAATGAACTCTTCAGTTATCGCGTCAACCCCGACCATCGTGTCCGGCGCGAGATTGACCGCTAACACGAAAAAACGGACACACTGCATAAACATTGAAGGGAAGGGCAGGGTTAAAGATTCCAGCCGTTGCGATATTCGGCGCGAACATATTGGTTGGCTTCGGGTAAATTGCCGACCTTCATATTCGGGCCGTCCCAGTCAATGGGCGAGTCAACACGTATGGCAAGATTACCCAGCAAGCAGATTTCGGTGAGCAACGCTGCGTATTCGAAGTTCGAGCCGGCTTTCCGGCCCGCTTTGCAGGCGCGGACCCATTCCATCTCGTGGCCTTCGCCCTGGACTCGGGGAATGCTCCTGGCCGGACGTTTATATTCTTTATCCAGACTCGCCGGCAACAGCATTGGGCGTTCGTCGTAAACGCCAGCCATGATCCTGCCCTTGGAGCCATGAAAAATAATACCTCCTTCTTTTGGCATCTCCCAGCCCTCGTCCAGCCCTTCGGGTCTTGGGGCGCGCAACCCCTCCCACCAGGTTAGCCGCACAGGTGGCAGAGTCTCCCGCGCGGGAAAATCAAACGTGACCATCGCCGAGACAGGATGCGCCTCGGCATTCAGACCACAGGAGCTTGCCTGTATCCGCGTGGGATAACCCAACTTAAGCGCCCAGACCGCGGCGTCGAGCGTGTGCGCGCCGCGATCTCCCATCATACCGTTGCCGAAATCCCACCATGACCGCCACACGCCAGGCAGATAAGCGGGGTGATAGGGACGGTGTCGCGCCGGTCCCAACCACAAATCCCAGTTCAATGTCGGGGGCACAGCCGGGGTGTCGGCTGGGCGCTGGCACCACTTGGAACTCCACCAAGTGTGACCCCAAGGGTAGTAAGACAGGTCACACCACGCTTGCACCTCCCGCACATCACCGATGGCGCCGTCCCAAATCCATTCACAGATTGACCGGACGCCCTCGGCGGAATGGCCTTGATTGCCCATCTGGGTTGTGACCCGCGAACCCCTGGCCGCTTCAGCCAGCTTGCGAGCTTCGAAGATATCGTGGGTCAGCGGTTTCTGGCAGTAAACGTGTTTGCCGGCTGCCATGGCGGCCATGGCGATCACCGCATGCGTGTGGTCGGGGGTGGCGATCACCACCGCGTCGATGTCCTTTTGCTTTTCCAGCATCTCGCGGTAATCGGTCCAGACTCGGGCCAGGGGATACTTCTTGAACGTTTTGGCCGCGTAGTCTTGGTCCACATCACAGAGCGCCACGATGTTTTGGCCCGGGAGGTTTCCCAAGTTGTTCGCCCCCATGCCGCCCACCCCGATGCCAGCGATGTTGAGTTTTTCACTGGGCGCTTCTTCGCCGGAGCCAGCCACCACATAACGAGGCACGATCAGGAAGGCAGCGCCGGTGGCGGTCGTTCCCAAAAACTGCCGACGGTTGACCTGGCCGGAAGTCTTAAGCTTTGAGTTCAATGAGTTCATAATCTGGGATTTCCCATTCGATTTTTTGCCCACGGACAGCGTGGGCCTTTTTCGTGATTTTCTTCTCTCGCCAGAGGTTTGCAAGTCCATTTTCCGGTCCACCCCCGGTTTTTCTCTGGCAGAGGGCGTGTTTCGATGCCTTTCATGGCTCTGTATCAAATTCGCACCCCGGACCCTCATGCAGCCAGAACCTCAGCCTCCACCCCTTCCGACTCAACTCTTCACCGACTTGAACCAGGGGATCAGAACATGTCAACGGCCGCGCTTTGGACACCGACCAATTAAAAGCCCCCATCAAAGCCAAAAAATCGCCCCTGAGCCTGCTGGTCAGGAACGGCGACATGTACCGCACCGTCGATCTCCTCTACGACGGCGGCCTGCGCTACCCGAAGCTGGAGAAGACCAACACCATCCCCAGCACCCTCCTTGAGCCCAAACACTGAGTCGAAATTGACAAATATATTGTTCGGGAGTCCTCACATCTCATCCTCACCTTGATTTTCAAGGGTTGAAGTGCCTGGTCGTGTAGTGCTTGCCTGTCCGTAGCGGCGGCGAAGGCGGGTCCCCCGGAGTTGCGCCCGCCTTTGTGATGAAACGCAACGGAAAAGTCAGAGTCTCGTGACCTCGACTGCTACAAATCCAGCCTGCTACGCGGAACGGGGGTGTTCAATCTAATTCAACGGCACGCCGCGGCGGATGTAGGTCGGCAAATCCAGGTCCTCGCCGTGGCGGATCGTTGGCTCGCTTTTTTCGAAACGGCCCTTGAAAACGATTTCCAGGGGCAATTCTTTTTGCAGGCGGGACAGCTTCTTGCGGTTCCGGACGTTTTGCGATTTGAACAGCTCCTGCTTTTGTTCGGTGGTCAGTTCCGGCGGCGGCGGGGTCAGGCGCGTCGGGGGACGAGGCTCGGAGGCGGCATCGGTGTCCAGCAGGTGCAGGGAGGACACTTTGGCGGGGGCAGCGGCGTAAGGGAGCGGCGGCCCCGGCGGCTTGGCGACGTCCGGTTGGCGACGGGACGCGACCAGGGTCACGGACAGCCGGTGGGCAAATTGCTCGTCAATGGTCGCGCCGAAAATGATGTGGGCGTTCTCGCATTGGCGTTTGATCGGCTCCATCGTCTTGTCGATCTCCACCAGCGTCAGATCAGGGCCGCCCACCACGCTGACCAACACGGCGTCGGCCTCGGTCAGCACCTGGCCGCCGTCGAGCAGGGGATGCGCCATGATTTTCTCGATGATCTGCTCGGCCCGCCTTTCGCCTGACGCTTCGGCGGTGGCGAAGGAACTGGCCGCATGACGGCCGCGCGTCACGGACGACAGGTCGGCAAAATCCACGTTGATCAATCCCGTCCGTGTCAGCAGCCGCCAGATGCCCTGCAACCCTTCCGCCAGCAGCGCGTTGCTGATCTTGAATCCGTCCACCACGCTCGTTTTTTCATCCAGCAGTTTAAACAGCTTCTGGTTGGGCAGGCAAATGACGGCGTCGGCGGCGGACTTGAGGTACTGCAGGCCGCCTTGGGCCTGTTGCTGGCGGCGGCGTCCCTCAAATTCAAACGGCATCGTGACGATGGCCAGCACCAGCGCGCCGCTTTCCCGGGCCAGGCGCGCCAGCACCGGGGCCGCGCCCGTGCCCGTGCCGCCGCCCAATCCCGCCAGGATAAACACCACGTCCGCTCCCGAGCAAAACGGGGCCATCTTGTCCAAGTCATCCTCGGCCGCGGCCCGGCCCAAATCGGGATCGCCGCCCGCCCCCAGCCCGCGGGTGCGCCGGGCGCCGAGCACCAGTTTGTTGGCGGCGGCGCAGGCGGCCAGGGCCTGGGAATCCGTATTGACAGCCAGGATATCGACGCCTTCCAGGACGGCGGAATTCAGGGCGCTGACGGCGTTGCAGCCGGCGCCCCCGATGCCCCACACCTTGATGGAGATGGCTTTCTTGAGGACAGGCTCGTCCGTTTTTTCTATGGGCTGGGTCGTGCTCATGTTTTGAAGAGATCGGCCAGGGTGCGTTTCAAGCCGCCGGCCAGGCCGTTGCCGGGTTTGCGCTTTTGCTGGAGGGAGCCAAACTTGACCAGGCCGATGGCGGTGGCGAATTCCGGCTGGTCCAAGGCCGATTTGAGGCCGCTGATCGAGTTTGTTTTCGCCGGACAAACGGGCAGTTGGAAAATGTTTTCAGCCAGGGTCTCGATGCGCGGGATGCGGGCGCCGCCGCCGCAAATAAACACGCCGCCCCGCAGCCGTTCCAGGAAATTGAGGTGGGCAAGCTCCCGCTCGATCAGGGCGAATGTCTCCTCCAGGCGCAGCGACATGATGCGGCGCAGATGTTCCAGATTGATGGTTCTGGGCGCCAGGCCCAATTCGCCCGCGGCGGAAATGGTTTGGCCCTTGTCGGCGGGCTCCAGCAGGGCCGAGCCGTGGTCGCGCTTCAATTGTTCGGCCCGGTTCAACGGCACTTTCAATCCGTAGGCCAGGTCGTTGGAGACGTGGTCGCCGCCCACCGCCAGCACCCCGGTGTGTTTGATGATGCCATCGCAATAAACCACATACTCGGTCGTGCCGCCGCCCATGTCGATCACCAGCGAGCCCAGTTCCTTCTGCTCGTTGGACAGGATGGCCAGGGCCGAGGCCAGGCCGGTGAAAACAATGTCATCCACTTCCAGTTGCAGGCCCTTGACCACGGCGATGGAGTTCTTGAGGCGGTTGACGTGCCCATGCACCACATGAACATCGACTTCCACCTTCGCCCCAAACATCCCCACCGGGTTCAATATCCCGTTCTGTTCGTCCACCTGGAAATGCTGGCGAACGGCGTGGACCACGCTGTTGTCGGCCGGCAGATTGATGGCCTTGGCGTTCTTGACCACGTCCTGCACGTCCTCCTGCGTGATTTCGCGGTCGGCCGACACCACCGGGTGGACGCCGTGATTGTTGAACCCGCGCACGTGGTTGCCGGTCACGCCCAAATAGGCGCTGCGAATCTCGACGTTGGCCATCTGCTCCGCCTCCACGATGGCGTTGCGCACGTCTTCCTCCGCCGCCGCCGCGTCGGCGATTTCGCCCTTGCGCACGCCGCGCGAGCGGGCCTGCCCGACCCCGATGATGTTCAAGCTGTGGCCGGCGCTGATCTCGCCGACCACCGCGCAAATTTTCGAGGTGCCGATTTCAAGGCCGACGATGATGGAGGAGGAGTCAAACATGTTTTTTAAGGGTTCGAGGTGGTTTGGCCGGCGGGGGCGGCGGGGGCGGCGCGCCCGTCTGCGCCGCCGAAATGACCGGGAGGTTGTTGGCAATCGACAGGTCCAGCGACGTGATGGCCCGCCCCCATTTCTGGAATTGATCCTGAATCTGGCGCCAGCGCCGCAATTGCGCGTCAAAGTGATTGAGCGAAAAGGTGATGCGCGCCCCCTGGCTGGTGGTCACCTGGAGGATTTCCGGCACGCCCACGTTGATGCTGTGGAACTCCACCATGCCGGCCATGGGGGAATGCTCCAGCTCGGCGATCAATTGCAGGGCGCCCCGGATTTGCGGCGACTCCGTCTGACGGCCCAACTGCGCCTCGCCCGGCGGCACATCGACCAGGATGGGCAGCTTCTCCCCCGGCGCCGGAGGCGCCAGCCGCCAGCGCGGATCCAGCGGTTGCATGACGTAGCCGTCCGCGTCGAAATCAAACACCGCCTGTTCCACCCCGCCGTCGGCGCGGCCCACTGTCACCAGCGTTTGCGCGATGGGTGCGCGCTCGGCCACGATCAACTTCAAGGTGCGCGGCAGCACCCGCTCCACTGCGGCAAACTGGATGGGCGGCTGCATCTCCAGGTCCCGCCGCACGCGCGCCAGGTCCAGCGCCATCAGGTTCTGGCCCGGCTTGACCATGGCCCAGCGCCGGATCGCTTCGGTGGTCAGCACCCCGTCGGTTTGCACCTCGATCCGATCGATGGCAAAGGCCTCGTTTTTGTAAATCAAAACATCCAGCAGCCACAGCCCTCCGCGCCACGCCCCGGCCAGGGCGCCGATGACGACCAACCCGATGAGGGCGGCCCGCAGCCGCGCCGCCCGCGCCTGGCTGGCGCGCAGTTTGACGTCGAGCAAGCGCCCGCGTTCCACGAAACGGCGGTTGCGCCGCCGGCCCGGCAAAAAGTCAAACATATTGTTGCTTCTCCGTCCTCTCCAGCGCCAGCCCGAGGATGCGCTGGCACAATTGCGGGTAGCCCAGCCCCGCCGCCGCCGCCGCCTCCGGCAGGATGCTCAAGTCCGTCATGCCGGGCAGGGTGTTGACTTCCAGCACCACCGGCCCGCCGTCGGGCCGCACCATCACATCCACCCGCGCGTAATCCCGGCCCCCCACCGCATCGAAGGCGCGCAGGGCGGCCTCCTGGATGCGGGCCGTTACGTCCGGCGGAAAATCCGCCGGGCAAAAATGTTCGGCCGCGCCCGGCGTGTACTTGTTGTTGTAATCGAAATGGCCCTTTTTGACGCGCACCTCGGCCACGGGCAGCGCCCGGCCCGCCAGGATGCCGACGGTCGTTTCGCGGCCCGCGATCTTTTCCTCCAGGAGCACTTGGGTGTCATGCTGGAAGGCCCCGGCCAGGGCGGATTGCCATTGGCCAACTTCCTCCACGAATTGCAAGCCGACACTGGAGCCTTGCCGGGCGGGCTTGAGCACCACCGGCGGCTGCCAGCCCGCCGGCCAGGCGGCTTGGGGCGATTCCAGCACCGCGTAGCGGGCTGTCGGCACCCCGGCCCGGATGAACCGCTTCTTGGCCAGCACCTTGTCGAAGGCAACGCGGCTGGCTTCGGGGCCGCATCCCGTGTAAGGCACGCGCAACATTTCCAGTTGTTCCTGCACCGTCCCGTCCTCGCCGTAGGAGCCGTGCAAGGCCAGAAAAACCACGTCGGTGCCCGGCGGCAATATCCACGACGGCTCCCGCGGGTCCAGCTCGTGGACGGTGTGGCCGAGCGAGCGCAAGGCCCTGGCCACGGCCGCGCCGGAGCGCAGCGACACTTCGCGCTCGGCCGACGGGCCGCCCAGCATCACCGTGATGTTCAGTTGCTCAGGCACTGTCCTCTCCAATGATTTCCACCTCGGGGCGCAGCTCGATGCCCCGTTCCGTCCGCGCCCGGCTTTGGATGATTTCGATCAATTGCAAGACGTCGCGCGCCGTGGCACCGCCATCGTTGACAATAAAATTCCCGTGCGCCTCCGACACCACCGCCCCGCCGCGCCGCGTCCCTTTCAGGCCCAGCTCCTCGATGAGCTTGCCGGCGGACAATGTCGCTGAAGGATTCCTGAAGATGCAACCCGCGCTCGGTTCCCTCGGCTGGCTGCTCCACCGCCGCGCGTTGAATTCGGCGGCGCGCTTCGCAATCGCCTCCCGGTCGCCCGGCTGGCCCCGAAAGTCGGCGCTCAACGCAATATTCGTCTGGAAAAACGGACAGGAGCGGTACTGCGCCGGCACCTGGCCGGCCTCCCGTTGCTCCACCCGCCCCGTGTTGTCCATGAAGCGGATCCGCGTCACCACGTCAAAGACCGCGCTGCCCATGGCCCCGGCGTTCATGCGCAGCGCGCCGCCCACGCTTCCGGGGATGCCCTCCAGAAATTCCAAGCCGGTCAAATCCAATTCGCGCGCCTTGGCGGAAACCGCTTTGAGCCGCGCTCCCGCGCCGCACCGCAACCGCGTCCCCTCCGCTTCAATGCGGGAAAAATGCGGATGGCCCAGGCAAATCACCACCCCCCGCACGCCGCCGTCGCGCACCAGGAGATTGGAGCCGCGCCCCAGCAGCAGGAAAGGCGCGCCCTCCGCGCGGCAAAACCGGATTGCCCGGCCCAAATCCTCCTCGGAAGCCGGTTCGACATAGACCTCGGCGCAGCCGCCCACGCGCAAGGTGGTCTTCCTGGCCAGCGGCTCGTCCTGGCGCACGGCGGACTCGGGGAGCAGGGCTTTAAGGCCGTCGTAAATCCGGGTTGGCCGCGCCATGGTGTCAAACATTGAGCGGCCCCAGGGGTTGAGGTTTGAGTTTCGGCCCGGGGACCCGGCTGGACAGCGCCGCCGCCTCCGGCCACCGCAAAATCCTTTCCGCCAGGTCGCCCGCCGCCGCCGGGCTGTGCCAGCGCGCCAGGGCATTCTGGATGGACGACCGCATCAGCGGGTTGCGGATCAATTCCAGGATCTCATTCACCAGTTGCTCCGGCCTCGCGCTGTCCTGCGCCATCATCCGCGCGGCGCCGCTTTGCACAAAGGCGCGCGCGTTGTAAAACTGATGGTTGTTCGCCGCCGACGGGTAGGGGATCAAAACCGCCGGCAACCGCCGCGCCGCCAGTTCCGCCAACGAAGATGCCCCCGCCCGGCTGACCGCCACATCCGCCGCCGCCATGGCCGGCGCCATCTCGTTGCAGAAGGCGTGGACCCGGGCCGGAATCCCCAGCGCCTGGTAACGGGCGCGCACCGGGTCCAAATCGCGGCTGCCTGTCAAATGAACGAATTGCAGGTTCGGCAGCGCCCGCCGCAATTCAGGGGCGAAACGGACGATCAACTCGTTGACCCTGGCCGCTCCCTGGCTGCCGCCCATCACCAGCAAAACAGGCCCGTCAGGGGCCAATCCCATCGCCGCGCGCGCCGCTCCGGGTGTCATGGGTTCCAGAAACTGCGGCCGCACCGGCATTCCGACTGCTTCCAACCGGCGCGCGGCAAGATTCTTCCCCGCCTCCGGAAAGAAGATAAAGGCTCCATCCACCCAGCGCGCCAGCCAGCGATTGGCCCGGCCGGGAATGGAATTGGATTCGTGCAAAAACGTCTTTGCCCCAAAACGCCGCGCGGCCAGGATGGGCGGGGCGCTGATATACCCGCCCATGGCCAGGACAATGCGCGGCGGCCGTTGCGCGAAACAGGCTTTGGCCAGCCGGTAGGACCGCCAAAGGCCGCTGACAAACCGAAAAAAGGCCGCCCGGCTCAAGCCGACCGCAGGCAGCGTCACGATGCCCATGCCGGCAATCGTTTGGATGGCCTGCTGATCGATGTTCTTGGGGGAAACCATCAACGTCACGGCGCAGCCGCGCTGCCGCAACTCCTGCCCCACGGCCAGGCCCGGAAACAAATGCCCCCCCGTGCCGCCGCAGGCGATCACCACGTTGCCCAGCGGGCTGTTGATGAATGTTTCTTCAGGCATCGGCCAATTCAGGCGTGGATTCGAACGGATTTCTCCTCCTCTTTGGCGGTTCAATGGCAAAACGCGAAATGCTCAGCAAAAGCCCCACCCCGATCAGCGTCAGCAGCAGGTTCGACCCCCCGTAGCTGATGAACGGAAGCGGCATCCCCTTGTTCGGCAACAGGCTGGTCACGACCCCCATGTTGATGAAGGCCTGCAATCCTATCATAAACGTGATGCCCGTGCCCAGCAGCAGCCCGAACGTGTCGTTGCTCCGCCGCGCAATATAGACCCCGCAAAACACCAGCACTATGAAAAGCGCCACCACCCCCAGCGTCGCGATCAGCCCCAGTTCCTCTCCAATGATCGAAAAGATGAAATCAGTATGATGCTCCGGCACGAACCCCAGCTTTTGCCTCCCGTTGCCCAGCCCCAACCCGCTCCATCCGCCCGAACCCAGGGCTATCATCGCCTGATAAGCCTGGTAGCCGGCGCCCTCCTTGTTGGCTTGCGGATGGAGCCAAGCCATGATGCGCCGCAGGCGCATGGGATCGCGCCATATTGACAAGCCCAAGGCCGCCAGCAGACCCAGCGCGGGCAGCAGCAAATACCGCAACCGCACTCCGGCCACAATCAGGACCGACCCGGCCACCAATGCCAGCAAAATGGCGCAGCCGCGGTCGGGTTCGATGAAAATCAAGCCCAGCACCAGCGCGATAATCAGACCGGGAATGATCAAGCCTTTGCGCAAGCTGGTCATCTGCCTCTGGAACCATTCGCCATAAGCCGCCAGAAAAAGGATCAAGCTGAGCCTGGCCAGCTCGGAAGGCTGGAAGTGCGGCAGTCCGGGAAGGCCAATCCAGCGATGCGCCCCCTTGCGCCCAATCCCCACCACCGGCGCAAAGACCAGCAGCAGCAAAACAACCGACACGGCCAGCAAAAAAGGGGAAATTTTCTTCCAACGCCGGTAATCAATCCTGGCCGCCGCCACACACCCCACCACTCCGAAAGCCAGCCAGACAAGTTGCGAGAGAAGATAATCGGCCCCCACTGCCACAGCCGGTTTTGCCGCGAGGCTGCCCGCTTTTGTCGCCGCCGCCAGCCCTGCTGAGGCTCTCATTGCGGACTTCTGCGCCACCTCCATGTTCATGCTCGCGCTGTAAAGCATGACCAACCCCAATCCAACCAGCACAGCCACGCAAAAAACCAATGTTGTAGTGGCCCACTTCATCGCAGTGTCGAAAGCCGGCGGACGCCAGGTTGAGGAGGCCCTGGCGTCCACCATTGTTTCGATTAATTCGCCGCGGTGCTGGACGTCGTCGCCGCTGTGGTCGTGGTTGCCGCCGGCGCCGGTTGCATCGGCGCAACCGCGGTCGGGGTCGCCGGGACCACCGGGGCCGCCGGCGTTTCGGCGCCAGCCGCCTTGACGGGCACTTTCAGTTTTTGGCCGACCCTGATGGAAGTGGTTTTCAGGTCGTTGAGCGCCATGATCTTCTTAAACGAGGTGTGATTCAATTTGGCGATTTTAGTCAACGTATCGCCGGGTTTAACCGTATAAGTCGCCGTATCGCCCGTTGCCACGTCGGCGGCGGCGCCCGGAGCGGCGGCCGAGGCCCCAGCGGTCCCGCCGGCGGGAATTTGTATTTTCTGGCCGACCTTAAGTTTCCTGGGGTTCACTCCCGGATTGGCTTCCGTCAGCGCCTTGACAGTCAGGCCGTTTTTGTGGGCGATGGCGCCAAGCGTGTCGCCCGACGCGATCACATACTCTGTGGTCCCCGCGGGGGTGGTCGGCGGCGTGGGAGCGGCATTGACCGGCAGCGGCTGCACGGGCGGCAGCGGCGCCTGCGTCACCTGCGGCGGTTGCGCGCCGGGCTGCTGCGGACCGGTCACCGCGTTGGACATGCCCGTCGGATTCACCGGCGGGAGGTTGGAGGTTTCGGCGGCGGCCGTGTTGGTGTCAGGCGAGGCCGTGCCGGTTGTATCCGTCTTGTTGGTGTCCTTGCAGCCTTGCAGGAGCATGCCGCCGATCAGCACGACATGCACTGTCAAGATCATCACGACCTTGAAGAAAAATGTGGATTTGCCCCGGGAAGGGAGGGTGCCTTGGGGGATCAACGGGCTTGGAGTATTCATAATAAATCAAGTAATTTCCGATCTGAGGTGTATTGTTTATGTGTTTTTTTGCCACGGGGTTTTGCCTCAAAAAACCCCGGAGCAAAGTCTGAAATGGTCATAGGCCTTCCAACGTTCGTATTTAACAACGAAATCGGGGCCATGCAAGAGGTAAAATGGAAATAACGGCTCATCTGATTTTCAAGGTGCTCAAGGCCAGGACGGCGAAGAGCACGCAGAGAATGTAAAAGCGGGTCACAATCTGGGACTCGTACCAGCCGAGCTTTTCAAAATGGTGATGGAGCGGGGCCATGAGAAAAACGCGCCGCCCCTCGCCGAAGCGGTATTTGGTGTATTTAAACCAGGTCCTTTGCACGATGACGGAGGCGGCTTCGGCCACGAAGACGCCGCCGGCAATGGCCAGGACCAGGGGCTGGTGGATCAAGACGGCGATCATGCCCAAGACGCCGCCCAAGGCGAGCGAGCCGGTGTCGCCCATGAAGACTTGCGCGGGATGGCAATTGAACCATAAAAAGCCGAGGGTGGCGCCGATCATGGCGGCGCAAAACACCGTCAATTCGCCCGCGCCCGAGACATGGGGGATCTGCAAATAGGCGGCCGTTTTGGCGTTGCCCGCCAGGTAGGTCAAGACCAGAAAGACAAAGGAAACAATGGCCGTGCAGCCGATGGCCAGGCCATCCAGGCCGTCGGTCAGATTGACGGCGTTGGAACTGCCGACGATGGTCAGGGCGGTCAGAACAATCCCGACCAAGGCCCCGGAAGCGCCGGTGAGGACCGGGTGTTTGAAGAAGGGCACCATGACCTGGCTGATCAAGTGGCTGGTGGCGGGCACGCGCCACAGATAGACCGCCACAAAGAGCGCCAGGGCGCCTTGCACCCAGAGCTTGATAAACTCCCGGACACCCCGGCTGTCCTGCCGGGTGATTTTCGCGTAGTCGTCCAAAAAGCCCAGGCCGCACAACACCACGACGGAGAGGAGGGTCAGGAGGACCAGGGTATTCCATTGCGCCCAGAGCAAGGCGGTGACATCGAGCACCAGCACCATCATCAGACCGCCCATGGTGGGCGTGCCGCGTTTGCTGAGCAGGCGCGCCTGGAGACTGCCATTTTGCTCGGCCCGGTCGGCGTAGTCCTGGCCAAATTTCAAGCGTTTGAGCCACAGGATGCAAGCGGGGCCGAGCCACCAGCTCAGCAGCAGGGCCGTGACCGCCGCGCCCGCGCTGCGAAAGGTGATGTAACCAAAGAGCCGCAGAGGGGAGAACTGCGACTCATAGGCCGTGTGTTTGGCCAGGGCGAGAATTTTCTGGGTGAGATAAAAGAGCATGTCAGTCGCGGGGGTTCTTTTCCAGGTTGGCCAGGAGGGCTTCGGTGATGCGTTCCAAGCGCATGGCGCGGGAGGCCTTGATCAAGACCACGTCGCCGGGCCGGGCAAATTCCCGGACGGCAAGGACGGCTGTTTCCACTTCGGGTATTTCGACCACGGTGCGCAGACCGCCGCGGCGGGCGGCGCTGGCGATTTCGCCGGCCTGCCGGCCCACGGTGAAGAGTTGGTCCAGGCCGGATTCGGCGGCGCGCCGGCCGACTTCGGCATGGGCCGCGCTGGAAAAGGGGCCTAATTCGGCCATGTCCCCCAAGACCGCGACGCGGCGGCCGGCGCAGGGCAGATCGCACAAAGTCTGCAAGGCGGCCAGCATGGAATCGGCGTTGGCGTTGTAGGCGTCGTCGAGCACGCGAATGCCGCCGGGCTGGCAGAGTTGGAGACGCATTTTGGCCGGGGCGCAAATGGCGAGGCCACGCTCGATGGCGGCGCGGTCCAAACCGAGTTCCGCTCCCAGCGCCAGGGCGAACAAGGCGTTGGCCACCTGATGGCGGCCCAGGAGCTTGATGCGGTAGTCGCCATTGAACTCGGGCCGGCGGCATTGCACGGAAAAAGTCGCGCCACTGTCCCGCACCCGGATGTTCCGCGCCACCCAATCATTGTTATCGCCGAACCCGACCCGCGCCACCCGCGCCCGGCACCGGCGGACAATGGCGTTGGTCCAGGCATCGTCGCCGTTGACGAAGAGAGTGCCGTCGGGCGGGAGGGCTTCGGCCATGACCCCTTCCTCGCGGACCACGCCCTCGACGTCGCCGAAATGTTCCAGGTGTTCGCGGCCGATATTAGTGATCACGCCAAAATGCGGGTCCATCATGCGGAGCAAAGGGGCCAGTTCGCCGGGATGGTTGGTGCCCGCCTCCAGGACCGCAGCCTGATGGAAATGCTCCAGCTTGAGCAGAGTCAAGGGCACGCCGATTTCGTTGTTGAAACTGGCTTCGCTCCAAAGAATTGCGAGTTTTTGCCTGAGGACCGAGGCGATCAGTTCCTTGGTGGTGGTCTTGCCATTGGAACCGCCCACCGCCGTGACGGGCAGCGTGAAATCCCGTCGGTAACGCGCGCCCAACCGCCCCAGGGCGGCGCGAGTGTTGTCCACCAAAATCACGGCGCATCCCTGGAGAGAGCCCGGCAACTTCCGGCGTTCGGCCACCACCGCCGCCACGCCGCGCCGCGCCACTTCGGGGAGAAAAACGTGGGCGTCGAACCGTTCGCCGGCCAGGGCGAAAAAGAGATCGCCCGGCTCGGCCTGGCGGGAATCTACACAGAGACGCGTGACGGTGGTGTCCGGGGCGCCGTGGCGCAGCTCCCCCGCGGCGGCGGCGGCGATGTATTGGAGCGAGCGCGGTTCCATGATTTACTTTGCCACAATATGCAGCGCGGCGCCGGGTCCGGCGGCGGCGGTCAAGACGGGGCCGACCGTCGGCGTCGATTCAATGTCGGGCTTCAAATTCAAATAATTGGCCGCGCTTTCGGCAATGGCATGAAAAACCGGCGCGGCGACCAACCCGCCGTAATGGCTGTCCCGCGGTTCGTCCATGACGACGGAGATGCAAACCTGGGGGTTGTCCGCCGGGAAAAAGCCAATGAATGAGGAAAAGAACTTTTGCACGTACTGGCCGTGCTCCACTTTCTGGGCGGTGCCGGTTTTGCCGGCGACGGTGTAATGGTCCAAGGCGGCTTGGGCGGCGGTGCCTTCGCGTGTGGCGACCGTTTTGAGGGCCGTGACCATTTCCTTGATGGTCTCCTGGCCGGCGACCTGGCGCACCGGCTGCGGCTCATACTTGAAGACCAGTTTGCCTGACGGGTCCTCCAGCCGGTCCGCCAGCATGGGCCGCATCAACAGGCCCTGGTTGGCGATGGCGCACATGGCCATGACCATTTGCAGCGGCGTCACGGTCAGGCCCTGGCCCATGGGGATTTGGGCGATGGAGACCTTGCTCCAATTCTTGAGCGGATGCACCGTGCCGGCCACTTCCCCGGTCAATGGGATGTCGGTGCGCCTGCCGAAGCCGAATTTTTGGATGTATTCGTAGAGTTTCTGGTCGCCGAGGCGGATGCCGATCTTGGCCGCGCCGATGTTGGAGGACTTGGTGATGATGTTCTCCACCGTCAGCAGGCCGAGGGGTTCGTGATCGTGCAGCAGGCGACCGGCGTAGTAGAAATGGCCGCGCTCGCAATCAAACACCTCGTTGAAGGAAACGGCGCGCTCATTAAGCCCGGCCGTGACGACCACGATCTTGAAGGTGGATCCCGGCTCGGCGGTGTCGGAAATCACGCGGTTGCGCAGCGCCTCCATGGGGGAACGTCCGGGCTGGTTCGGATCGAAATTGGGCAAGGTCGCCATGGCCAGGATTTCGCCGGTGCGCGGGCGCACCATGATGCAGGAGATGCTGATGGGGGAATGTTTCTCCATGGCTGCGGCCAGCCCGGTTTCGACAATGTTCTGCAAACCGGCATCGAGGGTGAGGACCACGTTCAACCCGTCGCGCGGCTCGACATCCTGGTCGCGGTAGGCCACCAGTTCGCGCTGGCGCTTGTCCATTTCCGTTTTCCGCCAGCCGGGAATGCCGCTCAGTTCGGTGTTGAACGACAGTTCAACGCCGCTCAGGCCGGTCAGATCTTCGCCGCTGGAAACGAAGCCCAAGACATGCGCCGCCAGGCGCTGGCCGGGATAAATCCGAACCTGATCGTCCTCCGCGAAGATGGCCTTGCTGCGGACGTTGCGATCGAAGGCCAGCTCGTCCGGCTTGAGTTTGGCGTCCCCCGGCCCGAAGGAAAGGGCGGCCATGGTTTGTTTGATCTTCTCCCAGGAATCGAGGGGCACTTTGTTTTTGAGAACGACGTATTGGTTGGTGGCGGTCCTGCCGTTGACCTCGATGAGGCGCGGGGCCAGGCGCAGGATGAGGGAATTGACATCCGTTTGGAGCAGGGGGGCCAGGGCGCGGGCCACCGCCTGGCGGCGGTTGCCGAGCAGGGAGGGATTGGCGCAAATGGTCTTGGCTGGAAGGCTGGTGGCCAGGGGATTGCCGCGGATGTCCAGGATTTGCCCGCGCATGGGCTGGCGGGCAATGGTGCGGATGGTGTTGGTGTGGGCCAGCGCCAGGTACTCGTCATGGTGCGCGACTTGCAAATCCACCAGCCAGCCCCCCAGCACGGCCAGCGCCGCGCACAACCCAATCATCAACGCATAAAGCCTCCGATATTGCATCGGCACGATCCTTTGTTATTTCAGCCGCGCGCCCGCGCCGTTCGGTTCCTCCATCCGAACAACGCGAGCGACGGCCAAATCAGTTTTTGCGCTCGGCCGACCCGGCCTGCGCCTGGCGCCGGTCCGGGGACGGCTGGCCGGCGGCCTGTTCAATCCGCGGCGTTTCGACCATCCAAATCACCTGGGCCTTGTCGGGCGGCCCGAGGCCAAGATTCAACTTCCTGACCCGCGCATCCAGGGCGGCGGGGGAACAGAGAATGGCCAGTTGATCGCGCCGGACTTTGTTCTGGCGCTGCAAATCCGCCAGGCGGGTTTCGCGCTCCTTGATCTGACGGCCCAGCAGGACGATCTGGTCTTTGTACCATAAATACCCCACGCTCAGCGTGACGAACAGCACGCACACCGCCAGCGCCGTCAAAACGGAACCGGGACGAAGCCCTGATTCATTTCTTTTGTTTCGGGCCATGTTTCTTCAAATCTTTCTCTTTGAGCGTGTTTTAAGAATCTCATTTTTCTAACGCCCCGGCCCGGCAGGAGCCTGGCCCTACCACGAACGCCCCGGTAGGGTGAGACTCCTGCCGAGCCATTGGGCGGCGGTTGTTCGAAAAATCCAATTTTTAAGACACGCTCTTTCACCCGCCGGCTCCGGGGCGGCTTTCCAGTTTTTCAAACACCCGCAATTGCGCGCTGCGGCTGCGCGGGTTATCCCTCATTTCCGCCTCGCCCGGCACGATGGCCTTGCGCCGCAGCCATTTGAGTAGCGGCGGGCGCGGACGGCGCAATTCAGGCGCGTCCACACCCGCCGCCTCGTAATCCCGGGACAGGCGGCGGCCGAAATCCTTCACCATCCGGTCCTCCAACGAATGGAAGGAAATGACCGCCAGCCTGCCGCCGGGCTTCAAGACCTTTACTGCCGCCTCCAATCCCCGTTGCAAAGAACCCAACTCATCGTTGACCGCAATGCGCAAGGCCTGAAAAACCTTCGTCGCCGGATGCGCCTTGCGGCCGCCCCTGGGCGAAATCCGCTCGATCAGCGCCGCCAACTGCCGCGTCCGCTCAAAAGCCTGCCTCTCCCTTTCCCACACCATGGCGCGCGCCAGCCGGCGTGAATCCCTTTCGCCGCCGTATTTCCAAAAAATCCCGGCCAATTCATCCGCATCCAACCGGCTGAGCAGATCCGCCGCCGTCGGCCCCCGGCCCTGATCCATGCGCATGTCCAGCGGCCCGTCCTGCTGAAAACTGAACCCCCGCTCCGGCTGGTCCAATTGCGCCGAGCTGACGCCCAAATCCAGCAGCACCGCGTCGCAACTGTCCGCCGCCACCCACCCGGCCATGTCCGCGTAATTGCCCTGGCGGACCTCAAAGCGGCCGGGGAACGCGGATAATCGCGCCGTTGCCGCCGCGACTGCGCTGCCATCCCGGTCGCAGCCAAAAAGCCGTCCATTCGGGGCGCTGGCCTGCAAAATGGCCTCGGCGTGCCCACCGAAACCGACGGTCCCGTCCAGGCACAGGCTGCCCGGCCTGATGCGGAGGTATTCCAGCACCTCCGCCAGCAAGACCGGTTTGTGGATGAAATCCGCCACTGGCCATGGGCTGCGCCGTCATCCAGGCGCGCTCAACTCTGGAGACACGGTCGTCTCCGCCTTGGGGCTGAACGCGTTCTCACTGTTCTTCTTGCGGAATGGCGCGGTGAGCCTGCTCCAGGCCTCGCCCGTCATTTCCATTCTGCTTAATCTGGCCAAAGGTTTTCCGCCCGTCCCCCCCTTCCTTTCAACCAGCACCACCTCCAGGTCGTCTTCGTTCAAATCATTCCTCATCACGGTCACCTTCTCCAGGGCCAGTTCCGGCTGGACCGCCGCTCCATGAGCCGGCCGGCCCTTGCGACCGAGGACAAATCGTTGCGCCCAACTTCTGCAAAAGCCCGCCGTGCGCGACCAGGCGCCACGGCCGCGGGGGTCAGGCTGGGCGTTTTGGAGGCTCTTCGACACAGCCGGTTGGGGCGGATTGACCGCCTCAACCGGCGGAGCCGCGCTCTTGCGTGTCTCCACCACGGCCGCCTTTTCCGCCGCCGGCGAAGAAGCAAAAAGCGATGTTTGAGCGGCGGGCGGGGCGGCATGGGCAGGCCTTGCGGGCAGCCGCCTGCCGGAGGCGAATTTGGGCGCGGCCATGCCGGCCAGGAGCTTGTAGGCGGCCGGCCGTTCCGCCATGTCCTTGATGGTCCGGCCTTTTGTCAATAAACATATTGGGTTCATCATGGTTCTACTCCATCAGATCGAAAGCCCCGCTCGAGAGCGCGTCGTCCAGGATCCTGACCACCTCGTACCGTTTCGGGCTCCAAATCTCAAATCGGTCCAGCATGCCGACCAACACCGCTTCGTTCTTTATGTCCGCCGCCTCCGCCATCTCATCGGGGATGGTGATGCGGCCGGCGCTGTCCAACCTGGCCTGCGCCGAGTTGGAGCCGATGCTCCGTTTCAAAATTGCCTTTTCGTTGTTCGGCATGGTGTCAATGGAAGAACGCAGCTTGGCCATTTGATCCGGAGGTAACACCCTCAGGCATTTCCCCGCTTTGTGTTTGGGCCAGACGATCAACGTGAATTCCGTCGCCGCATCCGATGCTTCCGGCCTCCAGCGGAATGGAATCGGTACGCGGCCCTTCTCGTCCACCTTGTGATGATAGACACTAGTGTAAACTCGCTCGTTGACAACCGCGTCTGGCATAAACCGAATCTTGCGCTCTCAAAGACGCCCCAACAATCTCCCATAATCACTCATTTTTCAACATTCTGTCCCATTCCTCGCCACCGGTCAAGCGGTTTTTTTGGCAACTTATTGACAAGTTATTCACAACCGCCAGACTGCTCCGCCATGCGCACCGCCGACTTTGATTACGCGTTGCCGGCGGGGTTGATCGCCCAGGTCCCCGCGCCAAGCCGCGATCAGGCGCGGTTGCTGGTGCTGGAACGCGCCACAGGCAAGCTGGCCCACCGCGGTTTCGGCGATTTGCCCGGTTATCTGCGCCCGGACGACGTGCTGGTTTTGAATGATTCGCGGGTCATCCCGGCGCGCCTGCGCGGCCGCAATGTCCGCACGGGCGGGAAATTCGAGGCGCTTCTTTTGGAGGAGAACGCCACCAACGACTGGTGGGCCATGCTCAAGCCCGGCAAGCGGGCCAGGCCGGGCACGAAAATCGAGGTTCTTGACAGAAGCGGAAGGCCTTCTTCCATCCTGGCCACCGTCCTGGAAACCAACGAAGAAGGACACCGCCGGCTCCAATTTTGCGGCACCCGGAACATCCTGGCGGAGTTGGAAGCGGTGGGAGAAGTTCCGTTGCCTCCCTACATCAGCCGCCTCCGCGAACGTCCGGAGGACCGGGACCGTTACCAGACGGTCTATGCGCGGGCGGCCGGCTCGGTGGCCGCGCCCACGGCGGGGCTGCACTTCACCCCGGAGTTGCTGCAAAAGATCCGCGGAGGCGGGGTGAAAGTCTGCTTTGTCACGCTGCATGTCGGGCCGGGGACGTTCGCGCCCGTCAAGGCGGCCAGCGTGGCGGAGCACGTCATGCACGAGGAACGATATGAAGTGGGACCCGAAACCGCGCGTCTGATCAACGAGGCTCCTTGCAGGGTCATCGCGGTCGGCACCACCACGTTGCGCGTATTGGAAAGTGTGGCGCGCGAAAACCAGGGCCGCATCGTGGCCGGGGCGGGGCGAACTTCCATTTTCATCCATCCCCCGTTCCGATTCCAAATCGCGGATGGCTTGGTGACCAATTTTCACCTGCCCCGCTCGACGCTGCTGATGCTGGCCAGCGCCTTCGCGGCGCCCGGCAAAACGCAGGGGCGGGAGCTGATGCTGGAAGCGTACCGGGAGGCGATTGCCCGGCGTTACAGGTTTTACAGCTATGGGGACGCGATGTTGATGGTTTAGAGAATTAAATGATAATTGCTTCCATGTTGGACAGCTTCAAAAGGGCAACCTGTTTTCAAAATGTGCCAAACCGAAAAAATCTCTGAGGGAAGCTCCGCTTGAAACCGGGTTAGATGGACAGCAGTGGTCAGCCACAAAAGTGCAAAAAGTGAGGACTGACCCCTTAGCTCAAGGGGGGCGGCCTTAAGTCAGGAGTGGAAAATGCCGATACGAAAGAGCGGTATTAGTTAGCTGACAATCACATGGCTGCCAAACGTTTGTTGATCGCCGACGCGGATGCCAGGGTGTGGGAGGAAATTCGCCACGCCCTCGGCAACTCCTGGACCGTGGTTGGCGCGGCCTCGGGCGGCGCGGCCCTGGCTGAGGCGCAAAAGCAGCCCTTTAACGTCGTGGTGGCCAATCACGAACTGTCCGGCTCCAGCGGCGCTGAATTGCTCAACCGCCTGCGCGTGGCCCATCCCGAAACTGTGCGCTTTATCGCGGCGGACGCCGCCCTCAAGGAAAAGGTGATGTGCCACGTGCTGGGCGGCCATCAATTCCTGGCCCTTCCTTTCGACCGCGCCACGACCAAGGCCACCATCGAACGCTCGCTGGCGGCCGATTACGGGATGAGCGAGAGCGTGCGCGAACTGGTGGGCCGCATCCGCAGCTTCCCCACCATCCCCTCGCTCTACCTCGAAGTGGTCAACGCCCTGCGCAGCCCCAACGCCACCACGGCGGACATCGGCGCCATTATCGCCAAGGACATGGCCATGACCACCAAGCTGCTGCAGGTGCTCAATTCGGCTTACTTCGGCCTGCCGCGCGCCGTCAAGGACCCGACGGAGGCGGTCGGCATCCTGGGATTTGAAACCATCAAATCCCTCATCATGACGGTGAAGCTTCTCAGTCAATACGATAAAGTGCGCCCGGTTTATTTTTCCATCGACAACATCTGGCGGCACAGCACCAACGTGGCGCAGACGGCCCGGGTCATGGCGCTGCTGGAAACCGGCGACACCGATTGCAGCGGCACGGCCTATACGGCGGGGTTGATGCATGATTTGGGCAAGGTCATCCTGGCGGCCAACTTCGACGAGCAGTACCAGTACGCCCACGCCGTGGCGCGCAAGCACCAGATCCCGCTGTGGGAGGTGGAGAAGAACACTTTTGGGGCCAATCACGGCGAAATCGGCGCCTACATGCTGGGCCTTTGGGGCATGCCGGCCGAGGTGGTCAAGATTGCGGCCCTGCACCATCATCCCCTTCGGGCCGGAGACAAATCATTCACCGCCCTGACCGCCGTGCATGTGGCCAACGCGCTGGAGTACCCGGGGCGCCGCGATAGCGACGGCCTGCCGGCCGCGGTGGTCGATACCGACTATTTGAAGGAATTGGGTCTGCAGGAGCGGGTGGAACTGTGGCGGTTCGCGCGGCGCGAGCCGGATGCGACCAAGTTCGAAACCCGGATGCAGCGCGCCAAATCCACCGCCAAGCCCGCCGAGGCCGCCGTTCAACCGCCGCCCGCGCCGGCCCCGCAGCAGAACCCGCCGGCGCCGGCGGCCGTTGCGGCAGAGCCGTCCCTGTTCAGGGCGTTGGGGATGTGGCTGGGGACCGGGTTTGGGGTCACCGCGGCGTTGATTCTGCTGGCCCGCCTGGAACTGATGCGCCTGGAGCGCATGACGGAGCGCGCCAAAGTGCAGGAAACCGTGGAAGCTCCGACTTCTATCAAACATAATATTATCGCGGCCGCGCCTCTTCCGACGGTCCCGGCCGTGGCGGCCCCAACCCCAGCCGGCAAGCCCTCGCCGGCGGCAGCGCCGCCGCCCGCGCCGGCGGCCAGCGCTCTGGACCTGGTGAAACTGGAGGCGATATTCTTTACCTCCCAGCATCCCTCCGCCCTGATCAACGGCCGGCTGGCGCGCGTGAACCAGGAAGTGGCGGATTGCCGCGTGTTGGACATCAGTCCCACGTCCGTCACGCTGGGTTACCAGGACCAGCGCCGGACCCTGACCCTTCGATAGGGAGGGCGGAGCGGCGGGGTCAGGAAGCCGGCTCCAGGGCCGTTTTGAGGATTCTCCCCACGGGCGAAGCCCTGATGCGGCGCGCCAGGGTCGCCATGGAGGACGTTTCCCTGGATACAAAAAGGCCCAGAGGCGCCCGCGCCTCGAAGCGGGCTTGATAGAGGACCCCCAGGACCTTGTGGGTTACGCTCACGCGAACTGAAATGGATACGTTCGGACTGCCGGAAAACCCAGGGCCAACGTGGATGCCATTTCCATACTCTTCCTGATAATCTGAGACCTCTATCGTGAGGTCCGGGTCGTCCACTGCCGGCTGGTTGGCGGGCTGGGGACACAGAGGGTCCCTGATCTCAATCTTCTTGCCCGGGTTTTGGCCCGGCGGCAAGTTCCACGGATCGTGGTCGGGCTGGAAAATCTGGCAGGATTCAATTCCGGTGATCAATATCCCCTGGCAGCGTCTGAGTTGCTCCAGGTCATCATCGCCCAGAGCTTTCACGGTGGTGGGCTGCACGCGCCCGGCGAAACAGCCCGCGTTGACCAGAGTCAATAGAATCGCCGCGCCCGCGGCAAGGGAACCTGAGGCCAGCCTGGCTGCCGCCATGTTATGCGAGGGCGACACGGCAAGGCTTACCCGGCGTTGGTCTCCGCCCAGCGCGCCATCAGCCAGAGCGCGTCGGACAAGCGGTTGAGAAAGACCAGGATTTCGCTGTTGCCGAGCTGGCGGTTGTCATGCAGCGCGCAGACGCGCCTTTCGGCCCGGCGGCAGGCGGCGCGGGCGACTTCCAGCGCGGCCGAGGCGGCGTTTTCCCCGGGCGTGGACCAGCCCGTCAAGGAAAGGTTCTGCGATTCAATCTCCTGGACGATGCGGTCGAGCTTGGCGGTCAACGCCGCCGTGACCACGGGAAAACCGTCTTTGGCGTAGCGCGGCAAATCCTCGGTCTGCGTGGCCAGTTCGCCCATGACAACGACCAGGTCCTTTTGGATGTCGAGCAGGCGGTCACGCAGGAAGGGCGGGCGGGCGGCGGCCCGGGCCGAGCCGAGGGCGGCGTTCAACTCATCGACGCTCCCGTAGGCTTCGACGCGCGGATGGGACTTGGAGACGCGGCGGTTGTACATCAACCCCGTCGTGCCGTCGTCTCCCTTTTTTGTGGCAATGCTCATGGCGGGCTTCGGGCAACGTTAAACTCTTTGCGATACCGGGGCCGGAATGCAATGCAAATCTCCGCCAAAAGCGGGCCGGCCGGTTGGACGGCTATTGACGCCGGGGGTGATCCTGCCTATTGTCGGCCCAGGAACAGGCGCCATGAATTTTAAATTGCTTTTCAAAACACTCCTGACCATCGCCCTGCTGGCCCTGCTGGTCATCATGGGCATGAACAATCGCCAGTCCGTGGACCTGACGATGCCGCATATCCTGCCGCGC
>Ga0326728_10003672_pt1 | contig 47004 bp, 42 predicted proteins | sample MB3enrmetagenome_FD_207602 | JGI IMG/M metagenome (GOLD analysis project Ga0326728, IMG submission 207602) | Lab enriched peat soil microbial communities from McLean, Ithaca, NY, United States - MB31MN | ecosystem: Environmental > Terrestrial > Soil > Wetlands > Peat | place: USA: New York...
ACCTCAAAGAGCGTGTCATGGCTCGCCTGAAACTGCTACAGGCCATGCCCGAAATCATTAGGAGTTTTTTCAGGCACCCTGATATTATCTACTCCTCAATGTTCGCTAATCTATGAAGGTCTTAGTATCTATCTTCTCTTTGTCACAGAAATCAGCCAGGGTGGTGACATCTTCCCGATCCAATCTGCGAGCTCTCACTAGAAGCTCTGGGAGTAGTTCCTTGACGGTGGGAATATTAGAGGGAGCAGGCTTAGAGGCACCGGCACCTAAAAGAAAGGCAATCTTCATAGTAGTAGGGGACAATTCGTATATTTCAGCATCAAGCGGTCTGGCCATGTCTATTAGAGAAATCGCTTTTTGAATTAAGTCGGGATTCAACGAACCATGGCGTCGAGCGTAAGGTATGGCCTGCTCAAAGATGTTAGCCCAATCCTGGTGTAAGACCTCGTTATCCTGCTGGATGTCTGGGTCTGTTAGGATTCGTATTAGAACACGCCACAGGTCTGGACGAGAAAAATCGGATTCGGGTATTGATTTGGCCAGATCAAGCATTCGGCGCTGATCCTGAGAAATGGAGACCCCGATTTTCATGATCGTCCCCTAAATTGCGGATTTGTGAGAGTATTAAACAAATCCAGGAGCTCTGCAGATTCAAGCCTCATAAAAGGTCGCAAAAGCGCTACTAGTGTCGATTGTTACACTAAATCGCACCCGATGGCAAGCAGAAAACAGACAGCGGGAACTGGGTGGGAATTTAGAGACGGAGCGGAACCCCGGAGGGCTTGGAGTGGAGAAGTAGAAACAAGGAATACACAGTTAGGCCTTTTGGATTCCATTCTCTTCGGCGTTATGTGGCCACATACCTTGCAGACAAAGAGAAGGTAGCAACTAAAACGATTCAGAAAATCCTGTGGCATTCCAGTGAGGCCACCACCGAGCGGTATCTATATAACGCGCGTAAGGATCTTGAGGCTGTGATGGAATTATTGGGTAAGACTGGAGGGGATGTTGAATGGGCAGATCGAATGCCACTAAAAACTTATAGGGCTAGGAGTACTGTATTTAATCACTGACCTGGGTCTATGCAGAATTCCCTTTTTCAACTATCTGATCGTGATCCGGGTCTGATTTTCTTAGCCAATCATCGACGCTCAATGATGAAGGATAGCGTTTCCGGCTCGCCAAGAGTATGAAAGCTGGGAGCGCGCAGTAGAACGTGCCCATAACGACTAATTCCCAAAATGGTTCGGTTGGATCGCGAGGTTTCGATTGCGCTGCGAGATCCGGAAACCACAACGCTAAATTGGGATATAAGAAGCCGATCAACAACATACCCAGTCCAACCAATGCAGTGATGATGAATAGCGTTGGAGTCAACCGCGAAATAAGTCGCCTGCTGATATTGTCGAGAAGCAAGCCCTTAGGATGGCTGTAATTCTTGAGGCCTGACGGGATTCCTCGAAGTGTTCCTACGAGTTCTGAATGTCTGCGCCCACCTGAATGCACTACTTCGAATGAAAATCCGTCTCCAGGATCAAGATAGTCAAAAAAAATGTCAGCAATCCGGTTGTCACTCTCACGAGCAGCTACCCGGCATGCGTTTACCGCACGGGTGACTTTGAGAACGTCTGTCTTAAGAATCTCTGAGCCCTCCCTGAGCTCTAAGCGCAATGGGTCAGACGAAACTATCTGCTGACCCTCGATGGTGGTGTTGCCAGCGTTCCAAATGACGACTCTTTGTCATGTAACTCTTGGTACTGATTTCCCGGAATACCTAATCTCCAACTCCTTAGGAAAAGCTGAAGGAGCGGACCCAACTAACGTGACCTCATGAGTATCGAAGGCAAGTTTCGATGTCTTGCGGGAACCGAGATAGAAATAAATTGCGGCTCCTATGCCGAGAATACCAAGAAGCGATGCCAACCATGGTTGAGAAATGAAATGAGTCACGCTATCCAAGTGGCTTTCCCTTTTGCTGAGTGTGTTCGGAGCAGACCGGAAAAGACAGGAGTAAGAGTACCACGCAAAGTACCACGGGTTCAGGAGAGGAGCCCATAAAGTGAATAGTCCCAACGGGGTTCGAACCCGTGTCTTCGGCGTGAGAGGCCGATATCCTAGGCCACTAGACGATGGGACCAGAAAAAAATGGCTGGGGGACTAGGATTCGAACCTAGGTAGGCAGATCCAGAGTCTGCAGTCCTTCCGCTGGACGATCCCCCAACAGAATTTCAACATATATAAGCACAGTTCCAAAGTCAAGACGAAAGCTTTTTCCAGGCGGCTCTTTGCGGGCCCTCATCAGGCGGCGTCCGCCGCATCGCATCCGCTACTCCCCGCCCGATCTTCTCAATTTCTTCTCCAGGACCATGGTGAGGTGTGAAAGCGGCCAGGTCAGAAGCAAATACATCAAGGCGAGCGGCAAGTATGCTTCAAAGGTCTTGTAAGTGGTGGCGTTTATCACTTCGGACGCCTTGGTAAGCTCGCGAACGGAGATGACTGAAAGAAGCGAAGAGTCCTTGATAAGCGATACAAACTGGCCGGTGACGGGCGGAATGATTCGTCTCAGGGCCTGCGGAAAAATTACATACCGGAAGGTCTGCCACCAGGTCAGGCCGGTTGAGAGCGCAGCTTCGGCCTGGCCTCTGTCTATGGATTCTATGCCGGCGCGCACTATCTCCGTTATGTATGCGCCCGAAAAAGCCCCCAGGACAACAATGCCGGTTACGACCGGATTGTCATAGCCGACAGCGGGGGCGAGGCAGAAATAGAATATGTATATCTGGATCAGCAGCGGGGTCCCCCGAAAGAATATGACGTAGAGCCTTGCAGCTTCCTTCGCGAAACTGTTTCCGCCGATTCTGGCGATCCCTCCCGCAAGGCCGAGCAGGTAGCCGATGCACCCGGCGGCAAGCGAGATGACGAGGGTATAATAGAGTCCGCGCAGATAGAGGCTGCGATATTGCCAGACGATCCGCCAGTTCCAGGCATACTCCATTCGACTGAGCAGAAGATAGAGGCCAAGGGTGAAAATCACGAGCAGGGCGCCGCAGACCGGGACGTTAACCCTGTCGGGGCCGCTACTGAAGGTCGCTGAAGTATTTCTTGCGAAGTTCCTGATACCTTCCATCTGCTTTGATCGTCTCCAGAAGAATGTTTAGCCAGTTCAGAAAGTCGAAGTCGCCGCCCCTTATGGCTATTGCATAAGGCTCGAAGGTGAAGGGTTTGAGAATGGCGTGAGTGGTCTGCGGGTTTTGAGCGTGGTGCAAACTGATGGACAACTGGTCGTAGATGAATGCGTCAGCCCGGCCCGCAACTACTTCAAGCACACATTCGGTTTCTTCCTTGAACCGTTTTACCGTGGCTTTCGGGAAAAGCCTCCCGGTAACGATATCGCCCGTAGTGCCCAATTTCACCGCCAGAACCCGCCCCTCGGCGTTCAACCGGGAGATCTCCGAAACTTCCGGCGCCCGCTTGTTGCTGATAAGAGCGCACAGGCCGGCTTCAAAATAGGGCTGGGAGAACGAGACGGTCTTTGCCCGCGCCGGGGTGCGCGACATCCCGGAAATTATCATATCGATCTTGCCCGTCTGGAGAGCGGGGATAAGGCCGCTGAATTCCATCTCCTTAATCTCGACGGGGACACCCAGTTCCTGAGCGGCAATGTTTGCCAGGTCCACATCGAATCCGACGGGACGCCCGTCCGTATCGGCGTATTCGAACGGAAAGAATCCGACTTCCATTCCCACCGTCAATTTGTTTCTCTTTATAATCTGGCTGAGAACGCTGGCCTCATATATTTCAAAAGTAGTCACAGCCTGCGAGGATGCAGCGGGGAGCAGAAGCAGGATACAAAGAGCGATGCAGGATCCTTTCATATTCATTTCCTTTGATGTGATATAATAGGCCAATAAACAGGGGATTGAAATTTCTTCTCGGAGGTTGGATCCATGACCACAGTAATGCCCGAAGGCGAAGCGTTGCGAAAAGCCGTAAAGTGGATATCGGCGGAGCTTGGCGACAACGAGGGCAAGCCGGTGCAAAAACTCATAAACGAAGCCGTCGCGCGATTTGACCTCTCACCCCGCGACGCCGAATTCTTGATGTCCTTTTATAAAAGTAAAGAACTTCAGGATCGATAGGGCAGATGAACGCATAGCACCTGCCATCCGCTCCCGGTTCATCGTTCACCAGCCCGAGGAACCGGCTCCATTCCTTCTTCCCCGCCGGCTGTCTTTGACGCCTGTACCTTTTCGCCGCTTCTAAAGTCCCGCCCGCACAAGGTCGTGCAGCCGTATGATCCCGGCCACTTTGTTATCGCTGTCGAGCACCGGGAGCACCATGATTTGCGAGGGGCGGTTTTCCATGAGGTTAAGGGCTTCGGCCGCCATTCGGTCATCGTGAATAACGATCGGGTCCCTGGTCATTAACTTATCGATTTCGATATCGAGGAGGTTTTCATGCTGTTGCACCGCCCGGCGCAGATCGCCGTCCGTGAAAAGCCCCAGGAGGCCGCCCTGTGAAGAGACAACTATTACCGCCCCCATTGCCTTGCTGGTCAATGTTATAAGCGCATCCCGCATGGGCGTTCCGGTCATCACCACCGGCAGCAGGTCTCCCGAATGCATCAGGTCCTTAACGCGGAAGAGCAGCCGACGGCCAATGGCGCCCGATGGATGCAGCCTGCTGAAATCTTCGGACGAAAAACCTTTGAGGGTCAACAGGCATCCAGCCAGAGCGTCTCCGAGCACCATCGCCACAGTGGTGCTGCTGGTGGGCGCAAGGTTCAGGGGACATGCTTCCGACTCTACGGATGCGTCCAGGCAGACATCACAGTCCATGCCCAGAGTGGAACATGGTTTTCCGACTATCGCTATGGTTTTGATTCCCAGCCGCTTGAATATCTGCAGGAGTTGAAGCACCTCGGCGGTCTCGCCTGAGTTGCTTATGAACAGACCGAGATCTCCACGCTGAATTATCCCCAAGTCTCCGTGCAGCGCTTCGACCGGATGAATGAAAATCGACGGGGTGCCGGTACTTGAAAGGGTCGCAGAGATTTTACCCCCAACGATTCCCGATTTTCCAAGCCCGGTCGTGATCACCTTGCCACGAGTTTGGCTCAGACATGAGACCGCCCGTTCAAATTCACCACCGATGCGGGCATGAAGAGATTCAAGGGACGCTATCTCCTTCCGGATCAGATCTTTTGCAAGGCTAATGCATGAAACCATATCTTTGCTCAATCTTTCGCATTGAGAAAACCTCTCAGGCTGAATCGCGCGTTGTTAATCTTTAGTTTTTTGCGAATATTCTTGCGGTGTGTGCGCACCGTGCTTTCCGCTATATGGAGTTGTCTTGCTATCCCTTCTGTGGTCACGCCGTTTTTGATGAGGGAGGCGACTTGCAGTTCGGTCGATGAAAGCGTCATGGCAACCCGTGAGTCCATAGCAAACCCGGAAGTCAAGTCTTCGATCTGTCTGGTGAGCATAGCTAGCTGGCCTTCGTAATAATGAAGGGCCGAGTCGTTTTTCAGCTTAACCACAATTGGTAATATGAGATTTCTTAATTTCAGGGCGATCCGTTTCTCGACTTCCTCCCTTTCCAATTCGATATTTTGCGCAAAAATCGAAAGCGCCCTGTTGGTGTCGAGAAGCTGGGTATTCAAATTTTCGAGCCGCTGCTGTTGATCGAGCAGTTCCGAACGGCTCTGTTCGAGATCCTCTATAAGCCTTTTTGACTGCCTCTCATTTTCCAGGGCTGTCAAGGCCCTCAATATCGAATGATAGAGAAGCTCATTCTGAAAGGGCTTCTCCAACAGGTCGAAAGCACCGACTTTGAGAGCGCGGATCGCGGTGTCCTTGTCGGCGAACCCCGTTATCACGATGATCTTGAGGTCTTCGCCAAACTGCGGGATAAGGTCCAGCCCGCAAACATGGGATAGGACAAGGTCCAGCAGAATAACGTCACACTTGTTGCGCCTGATGCATTCAAGGGCTTCGTCGGGTTGGGTAAAGGCTTCGGCATGAAGCCCCCAGCTCTGAAGTATATCAACGAGAGTCTCGCAGATAATCGGGTCGTCGTCCACCACGGTGACCCTGAAGTTCTTGAAAGCTTCCATCGCATCCGCCTGAAATGGCAGCCCGCGAGCAGATGAACTTGCAACAGGGCGGCTGTAGTTTTGTAAAACCGCCATTCGGTCCTGAACCCTCCCACTGGATGGATTAATTATCAGAAAACGATATTAAGCGCAATAAGTTAGCTATTTAGGGCGGAATGCGATATTATACCGCCAAATTTATTATACGGTAGTTACTTCGTAACCATTGAGCATTATTTTGAACCGCCGATTAAATGGTTGGAGGATTTCAATAAATCGGCGGATTTTTGACGGACCCTGTCAAAGGTGGTGCTGAACTGAGATGGCTAGAGTTCTCTTGGTTGAATACGACCAGACGTGGCAGCAAGTTGCCGGCGAAGGACTGACCTCACACAAGCTCGAAATGTGTCCCTCCCTCAACGAGGCTTACAAGCGACTGGAAAAAGAAGCGTTCGACGTGATCGTTGTGAGCATTGAATCCAATTGCGAGGAAAATGTACGGGCTCTCAAGGACAAGCTCCCCCCGCACACTCCTGTGCTTGTGGCGAGCGAGCAGACGAAGACCGAAACGGTTGTCCAGGCCGTCAGGGCCGGCGCCTTCGACTTCATTGCCAAGCCTTACACTTCCACCAGGATCAGAATTGCTGTTGAACAGGCGGTCGAAAATAAGGCTTTGCGCAATGAAATCGACTATCTGAGGCGCAATCAGGACATAAATTATGATTTTGACAGGATAATCGCCGCAAGTCCGGGCATGGGCAAGGTTATCTCCACGCTCAAAAGGATCGCGGATTCTGAAGCCACTATCCTCATAACAGGAGAAACCGGAACCGGGAAGAGCATGCTTTCCGGAACGGTGCATTTTAACAGCCGAAGGCGTTCCAAGCCGTTCATCAAGATCAATTGCGCTAATATTCCGGAAACTTTACTGGAAAGCGAACTGTTCGGACACGAAAGGGGGGCGTTCACCGGGGCCACCAAAACAAGGACCGGTCGCCTCGAACAGGCCAACGGAGGTACTGTATTCCTGGATGAAATAGGCGAACTCTCCCCTTCTTTACAGGCAAAACTGCTGCGCGTGCTCGAAGAAAAATGCTTCGAGAGGCTCGGTGGAAACCAGACAATTCGAACGGACATCCGTATAATTGCCGCAACTCATAGGAACCTCGAAGCCAATGTGGAGTCGGGCACCTTCCGGGAAGACCTCTACTACAGGATCAATGTGTTAAGGGTTCACCTGCCGCCGTTGAGGGACAGGAGGGAGTGCATCGAGCCGCTTTCCAACTATTTACTGAACAAAATCTGCCGCGAGCTCAAAAAGGATTTCGGCGGTTTCGGACTCGGCGTAATCGACTTTTTCAAACACCATCATTGGCCCGGCAATGTGAGGGAACTCTCTAATGCTATCGAACGGGCCGTTCTGCTGGAAGAAGGCAACCAGGTAACGCTCGAAAACATTTCCCTGGCCGGCTTTGCGCCTAAGGCCGAAACTTCTTCAAAGCCATTGAAGGACCTTGAGGCAAGCGAAAGGGACCTGCTCATGGAGGCACTCGAAATCAGCCAGTGGGTCCAAAAAGACGCCGCCGGCCGCCTGGGGGTGACTGCGCGCAAGCTTAACTACATGGTCAAGAAGCATGGGATCACTCATAACCGGTGGCGGAAGAACCGTTGAACAGCGTTTCAGGCCACTCGTTTTGAGTCTTTTTCAGCTAACCCGGCTACTACCTCATCCCTGAATTTATTGAGATCCTCTCCGTCTATGGATTCTTTTTCGAGCAGGATTTTGGCTAGCTTCCTGAGCATATCCTGCTGATCGGTAAGAATCTTTCTCACCTCCTGGTGCATATCTTCAATAATCCCGGCTATCTCCTCATCGATTTGCTGGGCGGTCTTTTCGCTGAACTCCCTTTCATGCGCGCCCAGACCCAGGTCAAGATGCGCCGAGCGCGACTCCCTGACATAGGTAAGAGGGCCAAGCTTCCGGCTCATGCCGTATTCCATGGTCATGCTGCGCGCAATGGCTGTTGCGCGCTGAAGGTCGTTTTGGGCGCCCGTTGAGATGTCGCCGAAAATGATTTCTTCAGAAACCCTGCCCCCAAGAAGCACCTTGAGTCTGGCAAGCAGTTCATCTCGAGTCATGAGATATCGGTCTTCGGTCGGAAGCTGTTGAGTGTACCCCAGAGCAGCAATGCCACGAGGAATAATCGATATTTTGCTGACCGGGTCCGTGTTGGGAAGCACCATTGCCACGAGTGCGTGACCGGATTCATGATAGGCGACAATTTCCTTTTCTTTGGCGTTCATGGCTCTGTTTCTTTTCTCGAGCCCGCCGATTATGCGGTCGGCGGCTTCTTGAAAATCGGCCATCGTTACCTCTTCACGCTCGCGCCTGGCGGCAATAAGAGCAGCTTCATTGATGAGGTTGGCGAGATCGGCGCCGACGAACCCCGGCGTCATCGCGGCTATTTTCTTCAGATCGACGTCAGGACCCAGTTTGACGGTCCTCGCATGCACGCGCAAAATAGATTCCCTGCCTCGAATATCGGGCTTGTCGATGGCAACATGCCGGTCGAAACGACCCGGCCGCAACAATGCAGGATCCAGTATTTCGGGGCGGTTCGTGGCAGCCATTATGATGACCCCGGCCCTTGGGTCGAAACCGTCCATCTCAACCAGCAGTTGGTTCAGGGTCTGCTCCCTTTCGTCATGACCTCCTATAGGGTTGAGGCCTCGAGCTTTTCCCAAAGCATCCAACTCATCCACGAAAATGATGCAGGGAGCTTGGTCCTTGGCTTGGCCGAAGAGGTCGCGCACGCGTGCAGCGCCGACGCCCACGAACATCTCGACAAATTCCGAACCGCTCATGCTGAAAAACGGCACTCCTGCTTCTCCCGCCACGGCGCGAGCCAGCAGGGTTTTACCGGTTCCCGGCGCGCCGACGAGCAAAACCCCCTTGGGGATTTTACCTCCCAATTTCTGAAATTTTCCGGGATCTCTAAGAAACTCAACGATCTCTTCAAGCTCAGCCTTTGCCTCGTCTATCCCGGCCACATCATCGAAACTCACGCCGATCTCTTTTTCGGCGTAGATCTTCACTTTAGCCTTGCCCACCGACAGCACCCCCTGTGGTCCGCCGCCCATGCGCCGCATCAGAAAACTCCACAGAAAGAAAAAGACAGCCAGCGGCAACAGCCAGGAAACCAGCAGTCCCAGCCACTTGCTGTCCGAAGCGCCGCTGAACTTTATCCCCTGTGCTTCGAGGTCCTTAACGAGATCCGGGTCATCGACCCGTGTGGCTGTGACCGTTCTGTTGGGCTCCTTCGAATCTTTAAGGATGCCCGTAATTTTGTCGGGACCGATGGTCACCGACTCGAGTTTGCCGCTTCTTATCAGTTGCTTGAAGTCCGAATAGGATACGCGGTTGGTCTGCTGCTCGGTTAAAAAGGTCTGAAACCACATGATCACAAGCAGGGCTACTATGAAGTACCAAATCGAAAAATGAACCTTGCGCTGATCCTGTTTCCGATCTCCATCTCCTGAGGGTCCCCTGAAACGTCTTACAAGCTTGTTCAGAGGATCTTTTTGTTCGACATTCGCCATTTTTCCACGTCCCCTCTTTCACGGCCCATGCAAAAGAGTCTCAGGCCTCGCCTGGATCGCCGCCCGGCAAAAAGAAATCCCGGTTCCTGATTTTTGGAACCAAACTCACTAAATATATTACACCTCGGAGGCTATGCAATCCGAATCAGCATAATTAAATATCTTCTGCTCAAAGAGTGCACGAAGCCACCGGGGCAGTAAGCTTAGCACATAATTTGCTTGCACTTACAATTGTAGATATTAAGATAAGCGTTGTTTATCGCCAATAAACCGGGAGGCAGGTTTGATGAAAAGGGGCTGGCATTTTGAGGTGAGGTTGATTTTTCCTTTGATTTTCATGCTTTTGAGTTTTTCGATGGTGATGAGCGAGTCGCCATGCCATATGGCGCTTGCCGCCGGGGAGCAGACCTTTGAACCGGAGGAAGCCCCCGAAGGCGGGAAGGTGAGCGACCCGTATGAACAGACCAATAGAAAAATTTTTGACTTTAACGATCGGCTCTATTTTTATGTGTTCAAACCCGTTACCATAGTGTATTCGGCTTATTTGCCTCCCGGCGCTCGCGATTCTATCAGCCGCGGGTTTCACAATATGGTTTTTCCTTCACGCTTCGTAAATTTCGTACTCCAGGGGAAAACAGACAAGGCGGCCCAAGAAACCGCCCGTTTCGTCATAAATTCGACGCTTGGTCTTGCCGGCTTGTTTGATTTTGCTCAAAGCGAGTTTAGACTGGAAAATTGCGAAACGGATTTCGGTGTGACGCTGGCCTATTGGGGCGTTGGGTCCGGTAGTTTCCTGATGGTCCCCCTTCTTGGTCCGTCGAATCCGAGAGACTTGGTCGGCTTTGCAGCGGACTCGGTGATGGATCCAATTTTCTGGTTGCCTGCGCTGTGGTGGGAGACTTTTTCCGCTGAAACCGGAAAATACCTAAACCATACCTCACTCCACGGCAGTGAATACGAGGAGTTGAAGAAAGCTTCACTGGATCCGTATATTGCCGTGCGCGACGGTTACATTCAATACAGAGAACACATGATCCCGAAATAGCCGGCACAGCTAGGCATGGTTATTGATTTTTGGTCGGAGTACATTTAAAATATCGTGATATGTGCAGCGAAGTGTAAGCTCGGTATTTGGGGTTTGCCGGGGAATCGGTCTTTCGCCTTGCAAGACGTTTCCGAAAGTTGCTCCAATAACGTGCGTGGCCGAAATTATTAAATCTAGTGAAAGGAAATTTGTAATGGCGGAAGGTCGAGTAAAATGGTTCAATGAGCAAAAGGGTTATGGCTTTATCGAAGTAAATGACGGGCCGGATATTTTCGTTCATTTTAGCGCCATCGAAGGAAAGGGTTTCAAGACCCTGAGTGAAGGCCAGGAAGTGGTCTTTGAGATTGAGAAGGGGCAGAAGGGACCGCAGGCGGTCAATGTCAGAAAAGCCTAAGCGGATCGGCACAAACCGCATTTGAGCTTATTGAGTAGAGGCCGGCGCTGACCGGCCTTTTTCTTTGGTGGTTGAGGCCTTACTGAGCTGCCCTATTCGTGAAGGATGGAAAGTTTAGAACTTGCCGGCGCAGCCATCAAGGCAATTGATTGACATACACATCCTGCCCTGATTACAATCCTTTTGCGTTGGGATCCAGTACAGCTAATCTAAAGGAGACACAATTGCCTATATACGAATTTCGGTGCGTGGGCTGCGGTAACATCGAGGAATTCATCCTGACAGGGAGCAGGAGAATCGAGATGAAGTGCGGTGCGTGCGGAGGGGAAGACCTGGAGCGCGTCCTTAGCCGCACGAACTATGTCATGGGTTCATCGAGATCGTCAAAAACCGGCGGCCTTTCGACTGCGTCACACTCGTGCGGCCCCGGTCAATCGTGCACTTCCATAGATCTGCCGGGACACACAAGAGAGGATTGAGATCAGGAGGCTGCGGGTTAAGTCTTGAAGGTTTGACGACAAGGACCGGCAATATTTTGTGTCCACCGAGGCCAAACGGGAGATCCGGTTTAGTCGGCTTCTTCCTTTTTTCCCATTCTTTCAACAATCCTGTCGTAGTATACTTGGTTTTTTTCCAGATCGAGCACGTTGCGGCGAGACATGTTGAGCTTCATAATCAGGTAGTTCAATTTTTTGATCTGCTTGTATTTCTCCTTCGTGTCCGCAACCCCGTTAAGCAATTCCTCGATCGTGAAGATTTCTCTTCTCAGTTCAAGCTCAGGAGGGAGACAGTCAGCGTTCTTCAAGATCTTGTGCGCCAGGCGAATGTCTTGGGGAATGTGCCTGTCGTCTTCCAATTGCAACGGTTTTCCCTTGCCGGGCAGATCGTCGAAATCGCCGTTGTCCATTGCTTCGCGGATTTTTTTCTCCGCGATTTTGTCAAATGCTTCGAATATACTTCCCATGATGCTAATTTTACCACACATGAGAGCAAACGAAAGATGTCTTCTTACAATTTGGGTTCAGACTTTTTTAAAGATATTTTCCCGCCCCGTCGTATAAAAGTTCTCGGCGCCGGCCGATTCGGGAGGCTTGCGGTCGAACGGCTCAAGCTTCGCTTCCCGGAGGCGCTGCTCTCGGTAATCGATCGCGGTGCCGCAAGAGTCGATGAAATGACACGTGATCTGGGAATCCCGGGCAAAGTGCAGGAGTGCATCCAAAACATCAGCCAGGCCGAGATGGAGGATGATCTGTGGATAATCCCGGCAGTGCCGGTGCACGTGGGGTTCGAGTGGGTGGCAAACGAGCTCGGGAAGGTCGCGGTTGTCCGCAGGATCACAGTCCCGGGAGAGGTCGACTCAAAGGTCCCCAATCCGGTTCGAGGACCGGCGGGAACTCTTTACGCAAGCTTTGCGACATTCATTTGTCCTGACCACTGCAGCGAGCCGGAGGAAATTTGCACTTTCACCGGAAAGGGGCGGCTCGGAAACCTCTACGATATTTTCGGGGCGGTTTCTGTGAGCGGATTCGACGCGGCGGTGCTCAGGAGCTGGCAGTTGGCGCCCGGAGTCGGCGGCTATCCGGCCCGGAGTCTCCGCGAACTGCTTGCAGGGGTCTATCAAAAGCCCGGCGGATATCTGCTCGCTACAAGTTGCCGCTGCCATGGAGTCATGGATGCGCTCGAATGGGAACACTAATTCACTGTTCCTTTTATAAACCTTGTCAGAACGCACTCGAGTTCCCAGCCTATCAGCAGTTGTTCACCGATCAGACGTTGAATCCCGAGGAGCGTCTCACGCCCCGGCGATTTTTTAAGATCGGGGCAGAAATAATTCAGGCAGAAAGATTGCCGAGCCTCAAGCTTGCAGCCGTTTTTTCCTACAAAATGGCAGCTTCCCGGAAGATCCCCCTTTTGAGGAAGTTTCGATCCGAGCAGCAGATTCATAAACAGCTCCATGGGTCCGTAATCCTCACCCATTTCCCTGAAGCAGCAGCTGCCTCCGCCGCTTGCGGCGCACACGGCGCATGCTGATGCGACTCCCGACTGAAGCATGGCGGCATCGGTAACGCGAATTTCCTCGCGAAGGCGGCGAAGCAACCGCACCGATTCAGGGTCATGCAGGCAGGCCGCTCCAAAGCGCTCCTCAAGCAGCAACGCCTCTTCGATACTCTTTTGCAATTTGCCGCCAGGTCTGTTCATATAATCTTCCTGCCTGTTTTTTCCTTGATCTATCCACTCCCGGCCACGTCCTGTCCCGGCAGTGAATATTTTCGGCTTCGACCCTGCGGTTCAGGAATTCATGATTCGGTTCAACGCCTGATCGAGATCCTCACGCAGGTCTTCGAAATCCTCACATCCCACGGAAAGTCGCACCAGTTCGTCGACAATTCCCGATTCCCGCCTCTCTTCCACGGGAATAGATGCATGCGTCATCGAGGCTGGATGTTCTATCAATGATTCGACACCTCCCAGCGAGACTGCCAGCGTGATCAGCCGCACACTGTTCATTAATGTTATTCCGCCGTCAAGACCGTTTTGGACCCCGAATGAAATCATGGAGCCAAAACCATCCATCTGGCGTTTTGCCAACTCGTGCTGAGGGTGGTCAGGAAGACCGGGATAGCTGACCCAGGTTACCCCGGGATGCGATCGTAGAAATCTGGCCAGTTTCATGGCGTTTTCCTGGGCTTTTTCGATTCTCAGAGGCAGCGTCCGCAGCCCGCGCAGGATCAGCCACGCCTGGTGGGGGTCCATCGTTCCACCGAAAAGACTGACTACTTTCTTGATCCGGGCGTATATTTCTTTCGTTTTGGCTACGACCATCCCTCCCACCACGTCGGTATGGCCGTTTATGAACTTGGTCAGACTGTGAATAACGATATCCGCCCCCGACTCAATCGGCCGCTGGAGGTATGGGCTCGCAAAGGTATTATCTACAGCCAGAAGGGCCCCATGGTTTTTTGCAATCGCCGCCGCCCCGGCCAGATCCGTGATTTTCATACTCGGATTCATCGGAGATTCCAGAAAAACCATTACCGTCTCGGGACGCATAGCTCCTTCGATGTCAGGCAGAGTCGAGCTGTCCACAAAAGTGGTTTCCACTCCGTATCGGCTGAGTTCTTTTTCGAGGATCAGGCGCGAAGCACCGTAGAGGCAGTTGGATGCAACGACATGATCTCCCCGGCTGAGAAACGATATGAACACCGAACTTACGGCAGCCATTCCGGTTGCCGTCGCCACTCCGGCAAACCCTCCCTCCAGGTTTGCGACGCTTTCCTCGAGAGCATTCACCGTTGGATTGCCGAGCCTGCTGTAAATGTATCCCGACTGCTCTCCCGCAAAGCGGGCGGCGCCGTCCGCAGCGCTGGGAAAGGCAAAAGTCGAGCTTTGAAATATAGGGACCGAGATTTCTCCGTATATGCTATGATTGAGCTCTCCGCTATGAATGGCTTTGGTGGATTTCCGCATCGTCAAAGGCTTCTTTAGATCGGCTTTCATTGGAATCTCCTGGACGCCGGGCTTAAGCCATCGCGTCTATAAATATGAACTCCACGGCCGGCCCGCTCTGTCGCCAATGCGGGTGGCGGCACATATAATGGAGTTAAGGTCTGAAGGAGTGAAGTCAACAGAGTTATGATTATAAGCGCAAGCCGGCGGACCGACATTCCGGCGTTTTATCCGAAATGGATTCTGAACCGTATACGCACAGGGTGGTGCCTTGTGCCGAATCCGTTCAACACAAATCAGGTCGCAAGGGTCACTCTGGCGCCCCCTGAAGTCGAGGCTTTCGTCTTTTGGACCCGTAATCCGCGCCCACTTATGAAATACCTGGACGAACTCGATGACCTTGGCTGCCGTTACTACTTCCTATTCACTATAATCGGGTATCCGGCCCGCATAGACCCCGGGATGCCACCGCTTAAACGGTCTATCGAAACTTTACAGGAGCTTTCGGTCCGAGTCGGACCTCGAAGGGTCGTTTGGCGATACGATCCCATTGTCCTAAGCGATCTAACCGGGACCGGGTTTCATGAACGTAATTTCCGGTTCGTAGCTCAAGAGCTGAAAGGGGCTACTTCCCGGTGCGTGATAAGCTTTGTAAAGCCATATCGAAAAGCGCGCTCCCGAATGGAGGCTTCGGCACAAGGCTGTGCGGACCCCATCGATTTCGAGGCAGCGCCGGTTCAGGGTCTTTTGAATGCAATGGCGGGGAACGCCCGTGACAACTGGATGGGAATTTTCTCCTGCTCATCGGAGAAGGATTTTTCTGCATTCGGGATAAGTCCGTCCAGGTGTATAGATGCGGAGCTGATCTCGGAGCTTTTCGGAATACGCGTCAACCCGCTCAAAGACCCGTATCAGAGAAGACAATGCGGTTGCGCCGTCAGCAGAGACATAGGAATCTATGATACCTGCCTCTTCGGTTGCAGTTACTGTTATGCCACATCGAGTCCGGAGCGGGCGAAGAAAAACTACGGCCGGCACAATCCGCTATCTCCGGGCATGCTGGACTGCGGGAACGGAGAAAATTATTGACAGGATTGAGAGGATGGATCCGATGCTGAAGAAAGAACTTTTGACCGAACCGATAGAACATATCGATATAACCGGCTTCAATGCAACAGGGCTGATCGAGTCGATGAGCCGAATGTCTTTCAGCGCCAGGGAGCTTGCCGCCGCTTCGATGATTTTCGACCATATGGTAAGCGACCAGTCATGCACCATCGTGTTGGCCCTCGCTGGAAGCACCAGTGCCGGCGGATGCATGGCCGTCTACAGCGACATGATCAGATACAACATGGTCGACGTCGTCGTGGCGACCGGGGCCAGTATTGTGGATATGGATTTTTTCGAAGCCATTGGATTCAGACATTACAGGGGAAGCTTGGAAATAGATGACGGCATCTTGAGAGATGCTTACGTAGATCGCATATACGATACTTTTATAGATGAAGAGCAGCTACAGGAATGTGACGGCACAGTCAAGGAGATAGCCGACAGGCTTCCTGCGGGCGCTTATTCGTCCCGCGAATTCATAAAAGAAATGGGCAGGCGCCTTGTGTCGAGTGCAAAAAAGAAAAATTCGCTGGTTCAATTGGCCTACGAGAACAAAGTGCCCGTTTTCTGCCCTGCCTTTTCCGATTCGAGCGCAGGCTTCGGCCTGGTGAAACATCAGACTGAGAGACCCGCCAGTCACGTGTCGATTGACAGCGTCAAGGATTTCAGGGAACTGACCGAAATAAAGATCAGAGCAGCCAATACCGGTCTTTTGATAATAGGCGGCGGCGTGCCGAAGAATTTCATTCAGGACGTCGTTATCTGCGCCGAGGTGCTCGGTAAGGATGTCCCCATGCACAAGTACGCCGTTCAGATCACGGTCGCCGATTCAAGGGACGGGGCATGTTCCAGCTCAACGCTCAAGGAAGCTAGGTCCTGGGGCAAGGTCGACTACGGAAACGAACAGATGGTCTTTTGCGAAGGCACAATCGCCGTGCCTATCCTTGCCAGCTACGCATATCACCGGGGACACTGGAAAGAGAGGCGCCGGCGAAACCTGTCCGACTTATTTTGACTTTATCCTCTTATGACCGAACCGGGTTCATAGTAGCCGGCACGGACGGAGACGAGGGGAAAAACCAGGCAGCCTTTGCCCAAAACAGTACCGGGATTGGTGACGGAGTTGCAGCCCGTTTCCACACGGTCACCGAGAATGGCCCCGAACTTTCGCAGCTCCGTGTCAATCAGCGCGCCGCGAGCCAACACTTGAACGCTTGGGCCTCTTATCTTTAGATTTGCCAGTTTTGTTCCGGCCCCCAGGTTCGTTTCATTCCCCATAATACTGTCGCCGATATACGCAAAGTGTCCGGCTTTTGCGCCGTCCAGCATGACGCTTGACTTCATCTCAGTGGTGTGGCCTACGATACACCGGGCGCCGACAATACAATTGCCCCTCACATAAGCGCCCTGACGGACTTCGGTTTGCGACCCTATTATGGAAGGGCCTTTAATTAGAGCACCGGGTTCAATTACTGCCCCCGGACCGATAAAAATCGCTTTGTCCCAAAGCACGCTGCCCTCAAACAGTATCGAGGCTTCGCTGGTTTCCTCACCGGAAATCCTTACGCTGATGCCCTCCTTAGTGACATCTCCGCCGAGTATTTCGAAGCCGCTGTCGAAAATATTTCCCCGCCATAAAATAACCGTTTTCGGCAGCGGGCGCATGAAGCAGTTGAGGTCCGCCACGTTCGGACGGAGGTGATCTCGCAGATAGCCTGAAATCCTGTGAAGAGCATCCCAGACATATTTGCATCCGACAAAAATATCGCGGTGAACGAAAGAAGTCGGATCGAAAAACGCATCGGGCATCAAAAAGTCCATAGAGCTTCCTTTTAGACTAAAATATATTTTTAAGGCCTGGAACTTGCATAAATAAATCGAAACGGGAGTCCTGCCGATCGTTTATGCAGCCTGAAGCGGCGGTCTCAGGATGGATATCCGGATCTCGACTTTGAATGGAGGAGAATCCACAGTGAGAGTTCAATGCAAGGCATGCCGGGTTGAATTCGCCATTCCGGTCGACAAAGTTCCGGAGGGCACGTCGCCGAAGATCCTTTGCCCAAAGTGCAAAGGGCCGACGGAAATTAAGGAGAAAGCCGCTATAGCTGACGGCGATCATATGCCCTATCTTTCAGAATATCCCGAGCCCGGCATTGGCTCAGACCGCTTGTTGGACTACGCAAATGCAATAGACGTAGTCGATGAAGGGGTGAAAACCGCTTTGCTCTGCGACACCAATGTTAAACGAGCCGAAAAAATTGCGCAAGCTCTACAGGAACTCGACTTTTGGGTAGTTCACGCTCTCCGCCCGGCCTTTGCTCTGGGAAAGCTGCATCACAACCAGTATGACCTCATTATCCTGGAAGAAAATTTCAACTCCGCCAGGGATTCGGAAAACCTCGTTCTCCACCACGTTCAGTTGCTTCCCATGCACATGAGAAGGCAATTCTACCTGTGTCTGCTTTCCAGGGAAAAATCTACCTTGGATGCCAAGTTGGCGTTCAGGATGGGAGTAAATCTTGTCTTGAATATCAGGGACCTCGACAAAGCGAAAGTGCTTTTCGCCCGCGCGGTCAAGGAATATAGGGGTTTCTACGGACTTTTCAATGCCGAACTGGCCCGGAAACGGTGAGGACTGAGCACCGTCGTTAGTCACTGAAGGATTGGTTGTTTTAGCTTCGTAATTCGTAATTCGAGATTTCCAATTATCTTTTGCCCAGTCCTCAGTCTTTCTTTCCTACCTATGTCCACCTCCGCCACCCGTTCCACCGCCGTGGCCGCCGCTAAAACCGCTACCGCCGCGGAAGCTGCTGCTCATACTGCCGCCATGGTAGCCTCCAGCATAGCCGTTGCGGAAGCCGCCGCCATATGAACGCATCGGTGCAGCGTAATTGAAGCTGCGCCCGGCCGGAGGCGAATAGGACGGCGCGGCGGCGCGGCTCATCGTCCCCACGCCGCTTCCGTAAGCGCCCCTGCTAAGGTTTTGCGTTGTTGAAACAGGATTTCGCACCGTTCCGGCGGCATTTTCCGTATTCTTATAGGAGGAACCCGATGACGCGAGGTTTCGCGGGGTCGTAGACTGTGTTGAGCCGCCGAGAGCGGTCGATCCCGCCTGCCGGTTCAATATAGACCTCGCGCCTGCTTGAGCGTTGGGTGCATTGAAATGCGACGACGCCGAAGGCGAAGACCCGCTCCTTGCGGTTACGGCGGGAGAACCCGTTCCGGTCGTTGCGCGCGTGACTGCATTTACTCTCGTGACCGTGCCGTTCGAATTGGTCACATGGTTGGAAACCCAATGATGATGGTTATAGTCGTATCTATTGAAATCTCCCAGGACAAAGAAGCCGCCGAATCCGAAGCCTCCCCACCAGAACGGATATGGGACCCAATCATAAAGATAGGCGTAGTCCCATGGAGGCGGGTAATAAGATACGACCGGAGGTCCGTTTTCGCCATAGTATTGGTCGATCGCTCCTGGCTCCATATATTCGGAAACCTCGGGAGGAGGTGCTTCAGGTCCCGGCTGATATTCGGAAGAGAAGTCCGGCTGGTATTCGGAACTCGAGGCCGCACCCGAACTGGAATTCGAACTCGAGCCGGATTCGTAACCATATTGGTCGCCGGCCGCTTTAACCGGAAGATTCATTGCAACGCCGACACTGTCCACGGTGCGGGTCGCTTCGGACTCCGACATATTTAGACTTCCCGAAGACGCCGATCTGGCGGCGCTTTGCCTTATTTCATCCACGATGTCGGGCGTTATGGGGTAGTTGGAAATCCATCCGTTTCTAGGCGCAATGTTGACCGAAGCAAGCGCATTTTCCGCGGCGGCTTCGTCATGCAAAGAATCTAAGCTAAGGGCGTTAGCAAGCTCTTTGGCGAACGCGCCTTCACTGACCAGGGGTTGTTCTATTGGAGGCTTGGGCGGTGAACTATTGGCCTTGGTAAGCAGGGCGTGTGGCGCGAGAATCAGGCTTGCGGCAAAAAGCATAACAAGCAATCTTCTCATTTTGGATACTCCCTTTTCCGGCAGGTTGCCGATCCGCTAGTCTACTACCGGGTAATATATTCATTCAGAGCGTTTATTGCTCGATAAGATTCACGAATTTCGTCTTCAACTTTAAGATGCACAGGCAGTGATTTTCGTCTACAAAAGGACCGGGAACGACGACGATTTCCGATCAAAGGCCAATTCTTGCTTACCCGTCTGATTACATACGTTATACTTGACGATTGGAAGAGGCGCAGGAGCCCCGGATTCGGTTCTTGACATTTGACGCTCCCCCGTTCCCGAGAGGAAACGATGCATCCATACCTTTTTACCGTTATCGGCCTCATATGTTTTCTGGAGGGCCTTCCCTACCTGGCGAGTCCCGGGCAGGTCAAAAAATGGCTGAATTGGATTCTTTCAGCCTCAACCCTTTCCCTTAGAATTATGGGGGCGGCTATTATGGTCGTAGGGCTGCTTCTTGTTTACCTGGGCCGCAAGAATGGCGGATAGGCAGGAGATTTCATTCAGTCTCGAGGACTATGATTACCATCTGCCCCCTGAACTCATAGCCCAGCGTCCAGCCCCATCGCGGGAGCAGTCGCGCCTGCTCGTGCTGGAACGTTTGAGCGGGAAAATCGGGCATTCCCGTTTCTGTAGAATCGGGCAATATCTGAAACCCGGGGACTTGCTGGTCGTAAACGATACCCGTGTGGTTCCAGCCCGGCTGACGGGAAACAAAAAAACCGGCGGCAGCGTCGAGCTTCTGGTGCTCGACCCCTACAAACCGGCTGAACTCGGGAAACTCCAAGGCTACAGATGTCTGACAAAGGCCTCAAAGCCCGTTCGTATCGGACAGGTGATCGAACTTTCGGCCGGTATCGGCGTTGAGGTGGTTGCAACTCCCGGGGACGGGATCGCTCAAGTCCGCTTTCCGGCGGCTCCACCTTTAGCGGACATACTTGACATGATAGGATGCACTCCGCTCCCACCTTATATTGAGCGTGACTCCGTCCCGGACTCGGCCGACGATCGCGCCGGCTATCAAACCGAGTATGCGAAAAATCCCGGCGCGGTGGCAGCCCCTACAGCAGGTCTTCATTTCACCAATGCGCTCTTGAGGGACCTGGCGAACATGGGGGTGGAACTGGCTGCGTTGACGCTGCATGCAGGCTACGGCACTTTTGCCCCCATAAGGTGTGCAGACATACGCCAACACCGTATGCATGAGGAGTTTATCGAAATCGGCGAAGAAGCAGCGGATGCGATAAGGAGGGCAATGGGCGAGAGGAGGCGGGTGGTCGCAGTCGGCACCACGGTGGTTCGCTCCATTGAGTGGGTGCACGAGAGGGAAGGAAAAGTAATTGCTTTTCGAGGCATGTGCGATCATTACATCTATCCGGGCTATCGCTTCGCGGTAGTCGATTGCATGGTGACAAATTTCCACCTCCCCGGGTCCAGCCTGATTCTGCTGGTTTCGGCTTTCGCCGGACGATCCCGCATATTGTCCGCCTATCGGGAAGCGGTGCGGGAAAAATATCGTTTCTTTAGTTACGGGGATGCGATGTTGATAATATGAAGTTTGAACTTCTTTCGAAAGATCCGGGAAGCAAGGCCCGCACAGGGCGGATTGAAACAAAGCGGGGTACGGTCGATACACCCGTATTCATGCCGGTTGGAACGGCAGGCTCAGTAAAGAGCATGTCTCCGGACGAACTTGAATCCCTTGGAGCACGTATCATCCTCGGAAATACGTATCACCTCTACCTGCGCCCGGGCGACGAGAGAATCGCCCGCCTGGGAGGGCTCCATGAATTCATGGGCTGGCGCCGGCCGATTTTGACCGACAGCGGAGGATTTCAGGTCTTCAGTCTCGCCAGGATAAACAAGGTCGAAGAAGAGGGTGTGCTTTTCCAGTCTCATATTGACGGCTCGCGCCATCTTATTACCCCCGAGTCGGCCGTGAACATCCAGAGAAACCTCGGCTCGGACATCATGATGAGCTTCGATGAATGCACGCCCTACCCGGTTTCTTTCGAATATGCCCGTGAATCGGTCATGCGCACGATTCGTTGGGCCGGCCGTTCGAAGGAGGCTGCAGACGGGTCCGATCAAGCCCTTTTCGGCATTGTGCAGGGGAGCGTTTTCATGGAGCTTCGCGACATGTGCCTCGAGAAGCTGGTAGAGATAGGTTTTGACGGGTATGCGATCGGCAGCCTCTCAGTTGGTGAACCTAAGGAGCAGATGCTGGAAATCATGAACCGGCTCGCGCCGTTGCTTCCGGACTTGGCGCCACGCTATGCCATGGGGGTCGGCGCCCCCGAAGACATCGTCGAGGGAGTAGGCGCCGGGGTTGATATGTTTGACTGCGTAATGCCTACGAGAAACGCTCGCAACGGGACTCTTTTCACTTCTCGCGGAACCCTTAATATTAAAAACAATATATTCGCGGATGATCCCGGCCCCCCTGACCCGGATTGCGGCTGCTACACGTGCCGGCGTTTCTCCCGTGCATATCTCCGCCACCTCTATATGTGCCGCGAACTGCTTTCCTACCGGTTGAATACAATCCACAACCTCTACTACTACTTAAGACTGATGGAGCAGATAAGGGACGCAATAAGCAGCGGCCGCTTCGAACAGTGGCGAAATGCCTTTTACCTGGAATCGGGGTCCGGGGATGATAAATTACGAATGAACGGCGGGCCTTGATTGCACAGTTTTGGCTTATGCTTTGATCTTGACTCCGGATAACCCCACTGTTAGGCTCTTAGGTCGTCGGGACGTGGCGCAGCCTGGTTAGCGCGCTTGCTTGGGGTGCAAGAGGTCGGCCGTTCAAATCGGCTCGTCCCGACTCAATTTATAGCCTATCAGGTTCTAACGAAAGCTTTAGGAGTTGCTCTAAGATAAGACTTTGAATCTCAACTTCGAGGAAGTTGAGATTTTGGTCATGACTTGCCAAACGGCAAGCCTCATCAACCGAGAGATCCAGCCTGTATCCTGGTGAGGCCCCCCACTTTGTAAGTTTTGTGAGATTGACCGTTAAAGAGGGACCTAATAGTCAATTACCAACCAAGGCACATTCTGGGCAGATGGCGCGAAGGGTTTTCTCTCGATATCCATACGCTATCGAGCATACCGGTCGGTCATAACGAATATGGCCACATGCAATTTGACACGACCAGGTCGGAGCTGGGAGAATTGTTGTACAGGCTCAAGTCCAAGGCCGATGAAACTGTTGCCTCCGAGATCGCCGATGCTGCCGCTGCATTCATGAAGGAATGGAAACCAGGCGTAGAAATTATCGTTCCTGTCCCTCCGTCAACTCCACGGACCTCACAACCTGTAGCTGTTCTCGGCAATGCCCTGAGTCAGCGGCTAAATGTCCCCCTCATTGAATGTGTGAAAAAAACGCGAGATGCGCCGCAGCTTAAAAATGTTTATGATCTTGATGAGCGGCTGCGTCTGTTGGAGGGCCTTCATATGGTCGATGCTTCTGCCACAAACGGCAGAAAGATATTACTCTTCGACGACCTCTACAGGTCAGGGGCAACGATGAACTCAATCACGACACTGCTCTATGAGCAAGGCAAGGCGTCCGATGTCTTCGCTTTGACCATAACCCGGACGAGGAGTAACCGATGACAAAAGTCTTTATAGGCGGTTCCCGGAGAGTTTCCCGTCTGAGTGACCCGATCCTGGTGCGCTTGGACCGGATCATCGAACAAGGGTTTCCGGTCCTGATAGGCGACGCAAACGGCGCCGATAAAGCTGTCCAGCTGTATCTGAAAAGTAAAAACTATTCGAATGTGGAGGTTTTCTGCTCAGGCCGCGTTTGCCGAAACAATATAGGCAATTGGAAACAGCGGAACATATCATCAACGGCAGACAACAAGACTTACGCTTTTTACGCGGCGAAAGATCAGACGATGGCGGACGACGCCACAATTGGTCTTATGGTTTGGGATGGAAAGAGCAAAGGGACGCTCCTTAATGTGTTCCGACTCCTGAAACAGCGAAAAAACGCCATTGTGTACAATGTCCCAGAAAAATGTTTCCTCGAGCTTAGAGACCTCGCACAGTGGACGGAACTTCTCTCCCATTGCGACAGTGAACTGCGCAACAAAGTAGAGCAACAAGCCGTCCTAGAGGATCAAAAACAAAATTCGCTATTTCCAGAATCGTTCAAACCACATCGGAATTCGCGACGTGCGCGTGTGAATGATAGCGACATACATATTCCGGATTCTTAGAATGAGTCCGCGTATCTTTGCGTCTGACTTGGTGGCGGCCCTTGAGAGCTATGTCAAGGCAGTGTATTGGCGCGCCAACGCCGCGCCTTCGTCGGCGCGCCAATTTTTAGTCTGGCTCTGGCCAACCGGGTTATCAACGCTTGTCCAAGTTCTCCGTAGCTTCATCAATAGCTCTTGTTCGTTCTTCTCCCAGTGATTGCGCCTTTCTCGCCTTATCAACGGGTCTCTTTGCATATTCCTCGATTGCCTCCGCAGCCCGCTGACTCGAGGTTTTGATTTCTCCTGCTTCTTTGTCGGGGCTGTTCTGTCTCGAACAAGAAAAAACGGTTAGAACGAAAGCCAGCGATACCGCAACGAACAACTTGCAGCGCCAATCCATAATCTCCCCCCGTCCGCCGCACTGCGACCATTTTGAAAGATTTTCCTCAAACTGTAAGCTGCCTGCCTCATCTCAGCTTATCGGCATTTCGGGAATCCTTGCTTTAGAATTTTGCGACGCTTCACTTTGCCAACGCGAGAAAGTCCGATTTAGACAATGACGCATGTCTGCGCCCAAATATGCTGCCGGCCGAATTATAAGGCGGTCATTTTGGCTGGTTTTTGATCGGCGCCAATAGTTTCTCTTCAAATTTATCAAAAAACGATATTTAAGAAGAAAATACACCATATTTCATAAATTGTGCGTCGCATCAATTCGAGCGAGGCGTGATCCACCAGGATTACCTTTAAATATCAGCAACCTATTAACGCAGAGCGGATCACTTGTTTTGGCATCAATGTTGCTCTAATTCAAATAGCAAAGATCGTTTGCCATGGAAAGGAGGCGTTAAGATGAAATTCAAACGTGTCATCAAGATAGGTCTGGCTATGTTGGTAATCGTGGGAATTCTTAGCGTCACTGCGCCCTTTGCAGCATCCCACGGTGGTGGTGGCGGTGGCGGCGGCTTCCATGGCGGCGGCTTCGGTGGTGGTTACCATGGCGGTGGCTTCGGTGGTGGTTACCATGGCGGTGGTTACCATGGTTATGACCACCATGGCTTGCATAATCCTTGGGGGTATTACTGGGGCTGGGGTTACCCCTATTACCGGGACTATCACTGCGATCTGCATGACGGGACGCTATACTGCGATTAAAGAGGGTTGCCCTGATTGACCGGTTATGACCTGACCCATCAGACGCCCTCACGGACCGGCAGGAAACAAGAGCCGCCCCGAAGGGGAACCGCTAGAGAGGTTGTTCCCACAAGATTGGAGACTAAAAGGATCTGACAGGATGGGAGTTTATCACCTTATATCATCCAATAGCATGTAGCTACTTTCTCGTAACCATGGAGGACTTCCGATGATTCGAAAACTCATCCACTTTTTGGCAGTAGGACTTTTGGCCTGTTACATTTACTTGCCGGGAGAATGCGAAAGTCCAGCTCCATCTTTAGGCGGGTCCGTGATACACCCTTTTGCATCGAACCCGCAATACGATGTCTCCGAACCGCAGCCACAACATCAACTCTCAGTCGATGAGCGGATCTGGGGCACGAGCAACGGCCCTGCCGGTGGCGCAGGCTTGGAGTGGACGTGGCGTTATTAAGCCGCAATAATGCATCTTAATATACTTCGCGAAAAGCAATTTGCTATTTTCGAGCATTCGCCGCTCTTTCCTTTTTGATTTTTTGCCCCAGTCAATCCCCGTTGCGAATCTGGGTTTCGCTTTTTAAAAAACCTTGTCCCCTGTTCGGCTGAAAGAGAAGAACGAATAAGGACGGGAACGGTAAGACCGTTGCCCGCCCTTGCAATTTGCCGGAGGAGGCTGTCGCCCTGGTAAAACTGATTCTTCTCAATCCGGCAGTTTCACGACTGTCCTGCCCTTGTGTTTTTTCTCCAGGATGAGGTCAATACGGTCGCTGACCCCTTCCAGGGGTATCTCTGTGGTCATCAGGTCCGGGTCCGCCAGCTTCCAATCGGAGGCGATTTTTTCCCAGACCTTCGCGCGGGTAGGCATGGGACAATTCTGTGAATCTATGCCGATCAGTGTGACAGCGCGCAATATGAACGGGTAAACGTTCAGAGGCAGGTCGTGAGAACCGACGTTCCCGCAGGCTGTTACCACGCCGCCGTATTTTGTGGATTTGATCGTTGTAGCGAGGATCGGGCCGCCAAGCACGTCGACGCCTCCTCCCCAGAGTTCTCTTAGAAGCGGCCTGCCCGTGGTGTCGGTCGCCTCTTCGATGCTGATGACTTCCTTGGCGCCCAGTCCCAACAGGTATTCTTTCTCGTCGATTACCCCGTTTACCGCCGCGACTTCATAGCCCGATTTCGCAAGGATGGCCGTGGCGATGCTTCCGACGCCTCCGGTCGCCCCGGACACCAAAATCTTTCCGCGCTCCGGCCCGATGCCGTACTCGACCAGCCGATACACGGAAAGCGCCGCCGTAAATCCCGCCGTGCCGTATATCATGCTCTCACGGAAGGACAGCCCGGCGGGCTTTTTGACAACCCAGCCGGCGGGGACTCGAATGTACTGCCCCAGACCTCCGGACGTGTTCATTCCAAGGTCGTAACTGGTTACGATGACCTCGTCTCCAGGCTTTACGATTTCGCTCCGGCTTTCTTCCACTACCCCCGCGGCATCGATTCCGGGCGTGTGGGGATAGTTCTTGGTGACGCCCCGGTTTCCTGTGCTCGAAAGGACGTCCTTGTAGTTGAGGGAGGAGAACTTGACCCGCACCAGCACTTCGCCCGGAGGCAGTTCATCGACCGACTTTTCCCCTATCTGCCTCAGGAACCGGTGGTCTTTGTCCTCGGTAATGATCATTGCCTTGAAAGCCTTTCCACTCATCGTTTTACCTCCCTGTGGCATGAGCCTGAAAAATGCTCCAGACTGACTTCGGTGAACGCCAAACCTCATATCGAGGCGGATTCCGCCCGCAAAAACTCCTTGGTAACCCGAGAGACCACAAAATCTTACAGTTTTCCAATCGGCCGCGCAAATGAAACGTCGAGAAGGCCGGTTTTTTGATCTTCCGAAACAGTGGGAATTGAGGATAATTTTGATCCTCCTCCCGCAAACTTATTTTCATTTTCCCTGCCTTCCCATAACCTTGCTTCTTGCAAAATTGACCCATTTCAACTACCGGTATTTGATTGACGATGAGTAGCGGTGTTGCCTGAAAATCGAAGGATAACGTCATGAATCAAATCATTGCTGCCGCCCTTCTGCTGATTCTTCTGCTGTCTATTCCGGCATCCGGCTCTCCGGGTGAAGAAGGTTACATGGAGACCAACAAACTCGCCCGGTCCCAAAACGCTTTCGCAACAGATCTCTATGCTCAACTTCGACGACAGCCCGGTAACTTGTTCTTTTCGCCCCAAAGCATCGCCACCGCCTTGAGCATGACCTTCATCGGCGCAAGGGGGGATACCTCAACCGAGATGGCCAAAGTACTGCACTTGCAGGCCCTGCGGTCCGACAGCAGGAAGGAAACTCTCACGTTACAGAGTCTGGTGCTGGAGGAATACGCGAACCAATGGAAGCTTCTCAATGAATCAGCGCAGGATGGTCTGGAACTCCACGTCGCAAACGGTCTTTGGGTTAAGGCCGATTATCCGCTCCACTCTGAGTTTATCAAGGCCATTGTGGAAAGTTTCAAAGGTAGTATTGAGCCGGTCGACTTTAACAACGAGCTTGCCGCCCGTAATAAGATCAATACATGGGTTTCGGATCAGACGAGAGGTAAAATCCGGAACCTGATTGGTCCAAACGCTGTTACGTCCGGTACGCGCCTGGTGCTGGCCAACGCCATCTATTTCAAAGCCGCATGGGACGCACAGTTCACTAAAGAAGCCAGTAGAAAGGAGAAGTTTCACGTTTCACTCGATAGAGACGTCGACATTGAAATGATGCAGCAGACCCGTTTTTACGAGGTGGCTGAACTGGAAGGGTTCAAGCTTCTCGTTATGCCATACAAGGGTAGCGAGGCATCCATGCTTGTCCTGCTACCGGATAAGGTGGACGGATTGGAGGATCTGGAGAGGTCCCTGAGCGCGGAAAAGGTGGATTCGTGGCTGGAAAAAAGGAAGTCGGTTCGAGTGGCCCTATCGCTTCCGAAGTTCAAAAGCACCAGCGCGTTGAACCTGAACGATCCTTTGATAGCGCTGGGCATGAAGAAGGCTTTCGCGATAAAAGAAGCCGACTTCTCCGGTATCGCCAGCGTCCAGGGGGAGCCGCTCTACATAGGCCTGGTTATCCACAAGGCGTTTGTAGATGTCAACGAAGAAGGGACCGAAGCCGCTGCGGCTACGGGCGTCAGCATTCGAGCCGGAGCGGTCATGCGTCCCATCGAGCCTTTACGGTTCAATGCCGACCATCCTTTTGTATATATTATTCGGTCCAACAGCACCGGCGACATTCTCTTCATGGGACGGCTGACCGATCCAACCAACCAGGGTGAGTAGGAAAGCAGTGATGGCCAAAAACAGAAAGAAGGCCGCCAAAAACAGGCCGCTCCCAGTTAAAGAAGCTCCCCCAAAGGACACGAAACTCATCGTGGGCTGGTTACATAAATTCTTCTCCACACCTTGGGCCGTCTTCGGGGTACTTATCTCCGGCATCGTATTATTCAGACTTTTTCTGTTCTACGGCGCCATCGATGATCCCTATATGCAATTCAGAGTTGGCGACGAGGCCTACTATCATGAGTGGGCGCTCAGGATTTTGAACGGCAAGTGGGCGCACGGAGCTTCATTTTTCACTACACCGCTCTATGCGTATTTTCTGGCCTTTGTTTACTACGTAGGTGGGCAAAGTCTCACGTATGTGCGCCTCTTGAATGTCATCCTTGGAATCGGGACGATATTCCTGACATATCTGACCGCTCGAAAGTATATGGATTATTCTTCCTCTCTGATTGCAACTTTCCTGTTGGGCTTTTGTACGGCTCCTATATTTTATGAGTGGTTTCCGGAAAAAACCTCACTTGTGATGTTCCTGACAGCCGCAAGCTTCTATATGCTGTCATGGGCGGCAACAGGTCGAAAGTCCTGGACATGGCTGGCAGCCGGGTGGGTTGTGGGGCTGGGTTGCCTGGCGCATGCGCTTCTTCTGTTAACGGTTCCGGCAGCATGGATTCATATTTTCAGGTGTCGCGAAAAGACCCGGTTCTCAGCATCCGTGACGGTCGCAATATTTATCACGGGTATTGTGCTTGGAGTGCTCCCCGCCACAATCCATAACTATCTCCAGGACGGTGATTTTGTGCTGATTTGTTCCAATGCGGGCCAGAACTTTTATACCGGAAATCATAGCGGCAATGTGACCGGCGATTACGTAAGTCCTAATTTTGCGGCAGCCAGCATCAAGAGCGAAGAAGAAGACTTCAAGCGGGAAGCGGAGAAGCGTGAGCAACGAATTATGAAGCCGTCTGAGGTCTCCTCGTTCTGGCTTCGTCAGGGGTTGGATGAAATAAAGCAGGAACCCGGTTTGGCCCTGACTCGATTTTGGCACAGATTGCGCTGGGCTGTTGGCGCTGACGCCGAAGAACCCTCCGACACGAGGACTTACGCGTTCTACCTGGCGAGATATCGAATATTGAACCTTCCATTCCCGGGGTTTGGGTTCATGTCCAGTCTGGGGTTGACCGGGTTGCTGTTGACTCTTCGCGACCGCAATTACTCCGTGCTGAACTTTTTTATGATCTTCTTTATACTTGGAATGGTTTTGTTCATTGTGTACGGACGCTATAGACTGCCGCTGCTGATACCCGTCTCGATCCTGGCGGCGGTCACCCTTTCAAAAGGATACGATCTCCTCAGGCAAAAACGCACGAAAGCTCTTCTCGGTTTCTCCATAATTCCTGTTGCAATTTTTATCTTCTTACATATCAAGGTATTGCCAGGTTTAGAAGAAAGCTTTTTCCCGGACTATTACAACCAGGGGAACCACTATTTGAAAATCGGTCAAAAGGACCTTGCGGTGGTCGAGTACGAAAAGGCCCTGACCGTGCGCGCAGGCGATCACCCCGGCGCCGAGAAGTTGTACGGCGAGCTTATAGATCACTATCTGCTCGACAGGCGGTATGACCGGGCGGAGGAATTTCTCAACAGGGCCGTTGCGCTCTACCCCGATAACCAGTCTTTCCGTGACCGGATGCGCAAGTTGCAAACCTTAAGGCACGAGTCCCCTTCTAAATGACTTTCTTAACCGGGGCCGCATTCCAGATCCACTGCAACCTTCAGTTCCTTCATAATCCGGACAAGGTCTTCCATTTGGTAGTTTGCATTAAGGCCGCTGGGATTAGGCAAAACCCAGGCGGTGGAAATTCCGCCGAGTTTTTGGGAAGCACGCCCCGGAGAAGCTTGTGGACGCCTGAAGGCCAGCCTGTAGGCGCCCAGTCCCAGGATGGCGCAAAAACGGGGTTTGAAAAGACGGATTTTTTCCACGAGCGCATCTCCGCCTGCGGCCAGTTCTTCGGCACTCAGTTCGTCCGCCCGGGCCGTCGCGTGTTGCACAATGTTCACAATCCCATATCCGTAGTTCAAAAGTTCCTCTTCCTCAAAGGGGGAAAACTGCCTCGGAGTGAAGCCCGCCCTATGGAGCGCAGGCCAAAAGCGGTTTCCCGGCCGCGCAAAATGATGTCCGACCGCTGCGGTGTAAAGACCGGGGTTTATTCCGCAAAAGAGCACCTTCAGGCCCGGCGAAATAACGTCTGAAACCGTTTTGCCCCTTGCTGCCGCGATCTGCTCCCTTGTTGGCTTAAACGGCTGTTGCATGCGACCTCCGTGCTTTCTTTCAATAAAGGTACCGTCGGCTCCCGAATTCCAGCTGCAAATGATTCCGTCGGCTTCGGCGGAATATAATTGCCTGAGGGACACGCTGCACGTTATTTAAGGCTCAATTGCCCGGATATTGGTCCCGCCTTCGGCTGACCATCAGCTTTTTCTTTACTTTTCTTCGGTTTTGGGCCATAAGGCAACTTCCTTTAAGTATGGAGCCATAAGAGTTTGGCTGGAAAACAAGATACACTTACACTCAAGATGGACCCTCCCGAAGTGGAAGAGGATCAGAGCTCGCAGGCTGTAGATCCGCACAGCGACGGGCCGTCCCGGTTCCGTGGCCTTCTTCTGTGCCGCAGATGCGATTTCTGCGGAATTCGGATCGGCATCCATAGTGAAAATGATCGGGTAGTCGTTATGAAATGCCCTGAGTGCCAGCGTGAATATGTATTCTTCCAGAGAGCATAGGCGCCATGAAAATGCAGACTTGAGTTGCTATTTTCGCCTAAGTATCGAAACAGTACCCTTATCCCATCGCCATATTTAAGAACACCGACATTCTGCTCGCCAGATCTTCCGCTGAATACGAATTGAATATTCGAAAATGATTTGAATAACTTACGGATTTCAACGCTTCAATTCTTGAGTGAGAAGAGAGATATGTTACGTACAGAGGAGAGATTTCTGAAGACCGAATAAAGCAAAGTAATTCGGCAGCGTCCGGGAATCGGGAGTCAGGTAAACCTCCAGGAAACCCCCTGGACAGAGCCGGAGTCCACCCGCAGCCATCTAAAGAACCATACCCCTTGAGTAAACGCTTTCTGTTCAGTTTACTGCACTACAATGACCCTGGTCTGGGAGCTCGAGCCTTCACTATTGCCTGCAGTCAGCTTAACCGTATATGTCCCCTGCGTCTTGAAAATATGGACCATCGGGCACGAGGACGCTGCAAAATCGAACGTCCCATCACCGAAGTTCCAGATCCAAGTCGTGGGGGATCCTGAAGATGCATCGTTGAACTGCACCTTGAGGGGCGCCGTCCCACTGGTGGGCTTGGCGGCAAAGTTGGCCACGGGACCTGGCGGAATAGCATAGAGTGTACAGCTGGAAAGGTTGCCGCCGCCTTCGGTCTCTCCTCCGACGATCAGCACCTTGCCGTCTGGAAGCAACGTGGCCGTGTGATAAACGCGACCGGTGGCAAGGCTTGCCGTCGCCGTACATATGCCGGTAGAATGGTTATAAAGCTCACAGGTAGAAAGAGCAGCGCCGCTGCTCCACCCTCCCGCGACGAACACCTTGCCGTTTGGAAGCAACGTGGCCGTGGGGGATTGACGCTCAGTGGTGAGGCTTCCCGTCGGCGTCCATTCGCCGGTGTAAGGGTCATAAACCTCGCAGGTAGAAAGAGTAGCGCCGCTGCTGTCCGTCCCTCCTGCGACGAGGACCTTGCCGTCTTGGAGCGGGGTGGCCGTGTGGAGATCACGCGCAGTAAAGAGGTTCGCGGTCGATGACCATCCGCCCGCCGATGGATCATAGAGTTCGCAGCTGGAAATAGCGTGGCTGCCCGCACCCCCCGCGACCAGCACCATGCCGTTTTGGAGCCGTGTGGCCGTGTGGAAAACACGCGCAGTAGAGAGGTTCGCGGTCGATGACCATCCGCCGGCCGATGGATCATAAAGCTCGCAGGTAGCAAGAATAACGCCGCTACCGTTCGTCCCTCCTGCAACAAGGACCTTGCCCGCTTGGAGCAACGTGGCAGTATGCCCCTTACATGCCGTGGCGAGGCCTCCCGTCGGCGTCCATTTGCCGGTGCCAGGGTCATAAAGCTCGCAGGTAAAAAGAGCGCCGCTACCGTCCGTCCCTCCTGCAACAAGGACCTTGCCCGTTAGGAGCAACGTGGCTGTGTGCCCCGTACGCGCAGTGGCGAGACTTCCCGTCGGCGTCCATTTGCCGGTGTTAGGGTCATAAAGCTCACAGGTAGAAAGAGTAGCGCCGCTACTGTCCATCCCTCCTGCAACGAGGACCTTGCCGCCTTGGAGCAGGGTGGCAGTGTGGAAATCGCGTGCGGTGGCGAGGCTTCCCGTGACTGTCAAGAATGGAGCAACACCGGGAGGAGTGCTGATCCGCCCTATCTTGTTGCCATCTGCCTCAGTGAACCAAACAGCTCCGTCCGGGCCATTGGTGATGCCATAAGGATAGCTGTTTGAGGTCGGGATGGGGTACTCTGTGATGCCATGAGTTACAGGATTGAGCCGGCCTATCTTATCGGTATTAAGCTCGGTGAACCACAGGGCTCCGTCCGGCCCGGCGGTAATGTTCTGGGGACCGCTGTTTGACGTGGGAACTGTGTACTCTGCCGGGGCATGTGACGAAGGGTTCATCCTGCCGATCTGATTGCCCAGAGTAAACCACAGGTTCCCGTCGGAGCCGGTCGTGATCCCGCCGGGAGGAGTGTTCTCACGGGTAGAATATGAGGTGATGACATGAGTTGTGGGGTTGATCCGGCCAATCGAATTGGCGCTGGCTTCGGTAAACCATAGAGCGCCATCCGGCCCGCTCGTGATTCCCCAGGGATCAACGTACCCGTCCGTAGAGTATTCGGTGATGTTATGCGTGACTGGGTCGATCCGTCCTATCTGACTGATTTTATCATAGTCGCCTCCCTCGGTGAACCAGAGAGCGCCGTCCGAGCCGCTGGTGATGAAGGCTGGACCACTCTTGGGGGTGGGGGGAAGGTACTGGCTGATGTGAAACGTCTTTGGGTCGATACTGCCAATTGTATCGGCTCCCCCTCCATCTCCCGTCTCGCTGCCCTCAGTGAACCAGAGAGCGCCGTCCGGCCCCGTCGTGATGCTCTGACAGGCGCCACTGTTCGGGGTGGGAATGGGATACTCTGTAATGGCGTGTGTGGTGGGATCTATCCGACCAATATTGTTGGCGGAGCATTCGAGAAACCAGAGAGCGCCGTCCGGGCCGACGGTAATGCCCATAGGTTTACTGCCCGGAGTGGGGATAGGATACTCGCTTATCTGTACAGCCCGGACAGAGTGGACAGTCCAGCATGAAATCAATAGACCGGTTAAAACAATAAACAGCCTCAGGCCAAATCTGCTTCCCCTCTGTGTGAACATGATACGCCCCTCTTTTTTGAATGTGTTGACTGAATACGGGCAATCCGGCTGTCTCGTAAGGAGATTCGTGACTTTCCGCCCCTGCTTCACTGCAGGTTTGGCTTTCGCTGTTTCAGTGATACTTTAATGCGCTGCCTTCATTGATACTTTAAATTGGGGAAAAAATCTAACGAAAAAAGGAGTGAAAATTATGCGCGATAATTTTTGGTGCGTGGTTGCAGCAATGTAGAAATCTCGCGTAATCTGTGTGACAAGTCGCCCGGCAAAAACGAAAACCGGGCGCTTGGGATTACACGGCACCTCACTTACCCTTCGGCCTACCTGTTAAAAGTACTGCATTACCTGTCGATAACTTTTCTCGCCTGAGATCGCTCGTAAAAATCGAGGAGGATTTAGCTGCAGGGCAAGTCGCCTCCCCCGGGAATTTCAAACTCGGCCCCTGACAAGAAATGACCAACCGGTCACTCTATCAGTTTGACAAAACGTCTTCGGCATATATAATGGCAATGACCAGGTAGTCATTTCGGGAGATCCGGGGTAATCCATGTTTCCGCGCGATACCTTCAACAAGCTCGATGAAGTCAAAAAGAACAAGATCCTGGATGCGGCCGTTGATGAGTTCGCGCTCCATGGATTCAGGCAGGCGAGCGTCAATCGCATGGTTGAGCGGATCGGCATAGCGAAAGGATCTCTTTTTCAATATTTCGGCAGCAAGGAAGGCCTTTTCACCGTTATCTTCGATTATGCAGTGGAGCTTGTAAGGCTGTCGCTGCGGCAGGTGAAAAAGGAGACTGCCGGCGAGGATTTTTTCAAGCGTATAAAGGAAAGCATGCTCGCCGGAATACGCTTTATTATGCGCCACCCCAGAATCTACAGAATTTACCTCAAGATGATTTTCCAGGAAGACTTCCCTCTCAGGACGGAGTTTTTGCAGCAGGTCCATCTTTTTTCGGCCGAATACCTGCGCCCCGTGGTGGAGGCCGGGATTGCCAGGGGCGAACTCAGGGCCGACATCGACGTCGAAATGGCCGTTTTCATGCTGGATGCGCTTATAGACAGGTTCCTACAGGCTTATTGCGTCTCTTTTCTCGACGCGGGGGCGAACATTTACCAAGCCCCGATGGAGGAAATCGAGCGCAAGGCGGATGAGTTCATAAAGCTGTTACGGACGGGAATGGGCGCCTGTTCGCGGGGGAGCGCGGAGGATTATGTTCGAACCACAGTATTTTAGAAGACTTGGCCTGGAAGAAATCGCCTGCAAGGTGGCTGAGGGCCGAAGGCTTACGATTTCAGACGGCGAGAAGCTCTTTGCCTGCCCCGACATGAACGCTCTCGGTTCGCTGGCCCACCATGTCCGGACAAGGTTACACGGAAGCGTTGCATACTATGTCGTAAACCGCCATATCAATTACTCCAATATTTGTGTAAACGGGTGCCGCTTCTGCGCCTTCAGCAGAAAAAAGGGAGACCCGCTTTCATTCGAACTCTCCGAAGATGAGATCCTCGATAGAATCCGCGCCGGCGGGAACGGTCTGACGGAGATACACATAGTGGGAGGTTGTCACCCCGGATTGCCGCTTTCCTTTTTTGAGAACCTGGTTTGCAAGGTCCGCGAAATCAAGCCGCATGCCTTTATTAAAGCGTTTACGGCGGTTGAGATCGACCATTTTGCGAAAAGGGAACGGATTTCTGTGGAAAATGTACTTGAGCGGTTGAAAGCAGCCGGCGTTCAGATGCTCCCTGGCGGCGGGGCCGAGGTTTTCAGCGCGCGAGTCAGAGAGCGCCTTTGCCCGGAGAAACTGGACGGGCAGGGCTGGCTGGACGTCATGCGCAAAGCGCACAAGATCGGAATAAGAACAAACGCCACCATGCTTTACGGGCACATCGAGACCGCGAGGGAGCGGGTCGAGCACATGGCGGCGCTTCGCGATCTCCAGGACAGCACGGGAGGCTTTGTCTGCTTTATCCCTCTTACCTTCCAGCCCGCCAATACCGGGCTTTCAGATCTACCCCCCTCAACGGGGGTGGACGACCTGAAGACGATTGCAGTAAGCAGGCTGATGCTTGACAACATTGCGCACATCAAGGCCTATTGGGTGATGCTCACGGTTAAGCTCGCCCAGGCCGCGCTATATTTTGGCGCCGACGATTTCGACGGAACGGTGGTTGAAGAAAAGATAGGGCATATGGCAGGGGCTGAATCCAATCAGGGAATGACCCGTTTTGAGATAGAAAGGAACATCCGGGAGGCGGGCTTCGAACCGGTGGAACGGGACAGTCTTTTCAGGCGGGTGGATCCCGGCTTATAGAACCGCAAAGGACTCCCGGACACGAGAAACTCGAAGTACAGGCGATTGAGCAGGGTGCTGAAAAAGGATTCAAATTCCCACTTTATGGTCCGATAACGCGAGGTCGTCACCCCGTCGAAAGAGGCTGGGGTCCAGTGTTTTACTTTAAAAATCAAGTAGTTCAAAAAAGCTCTGGATTCCCGCCTTCGCTGGAATGACGAAATCGTTGGTCTTTTTGTGCTTTTCTCCCACGGAGGGTGCTCTTTCAGCACCCTGTTTAGGTGCAAAGTTCGTGAAAAAGAGCGGTAGATTGAATTTTGACGAGGCTTGGGAGCTTTACCGGAGCGCCGATTTTCATTCGTTGGGCAGGCGCGCTCATGAGATGCGCCTCGAAAAACACGCCCAACCTGTTGTTACCTACATTGTCGATCGAAATATCAATTATTCCAACGTTTGTGTATGCGCGTGCCGTTTTTGCGCGTATTACCGCCCCCCGGGCCACAGCGAATCCTTCGTATTGAGCAGGGAGGAGCTTTCTGGAAAAATCGAGGAAACGCTTAGACTGGGTGGAACACAGATCCTGTTGCAGGGCGGGTGCCATCCCGATTTGCCGCTCTCCTTTTATGAGGAGATGCTGGGTTTCATAAAGTCAAACTTCCCCATTCACATACATGCCTTTTCTCCTTCTGAAATCGTGTTTTTCAGCCAATTGGAAGGGATCGGCACGGCCGAGGTTATTTCGAGGCTTAGAGCTGCCGGGCTTGATTCGATTCCGGGAGGGGGCGCCGAAATTCTGGTCGATTCGGTGAGGCGCCGCGTTTCTCCCCGCAAATGTTCGGCTGCGGAGTGGCTGGCCGTCATGGAGCAGGCCCATGCGCAGAACCTTCGCACGACCGCCACTATGATGTTCGGCCACGAAGAGGCGCCCGAAGACAGGCTCCTGCATCTTTTCGCCCTGCGCGACCTTCAGGACCGCACCGGGGGCTTCACCGCCTTCATTCCCTGGACCTTTCAGCCCGGGAACACCGCCATACGGCGGGAACCTCAAACCGCCGTATCTTATCTGAGGCTTCTGGCAATATCGAGGCTCGTTCTCGACAATTTCGACAATATTCAGGCTTCCTGGGTCACAATGGGTCCAAAAGTCGCCCAGTTGTCCCTTTTTTTCGGGGCCAACGACTTCGGGTCCACAATGATCGAAGAAAACGTAGTTGCCGCCGCAGGTGTCCACTATAAACTCTCGATCGAGGAAATCTGCAGGATAATCCGATCCGCCGGTTTTGAACCCGGGCGGCGCACAATGGCTTACGAGTTGGCATGAAAGAACATCCGCCAATCCTCGAACGCGCGGAGATTCACCGTTCCGAATGGGTCGCGCCGGTTTCATCCCCGCCTGTGCATAACGGCGCCGTGCTGACTTACAGAGGCCGGGTGGTCGAGGTGGGGCCTTTCCCTTCCATTCGAAGCTCTCCTTCCGCCTCAGGCGCGCGGTTGCTCGATCACGGCAGGGCTGCCCTTTTCCCTGCGCTTGTAAATGCCCATACGCATCTGGAGCTCTCGGATCTCAAGGACAAAGTTCCCATGCCGCAGCCGGATTTCCGGGAATGGATCGCACTTCTCTTTGCGCTTCGCGCCTCATCCTCCCATGTCCTCAGCAGTGAAGGGGAGAGTGAGAGCGACCGCGCTCTTTCATCCTGCATCGGCGTCGATGAAGCGTTGCGGCTTGGCGAAGCGGAGCTTATGAGCGGCGGCGCCGGGCTTTGCGCGGATATAACGAATGGCGATGCGGCGTTTGAACTCACCCGCAGGGACGGTCCCGAGCGGCTCATTTTCCTGGAACTGCTGGGGTTCAACCTCTCTTCGGCAGCCGAGGCCATGCCTTCAAACCTGACCCTCCGCAGCGAACCGGTTTCTCAGGCCATTCCCGTTCCTCATTCAGCTTATTCCGTTTCGCCGGCAATCATCTCGGAGTGCAAGGCATGGACGCGGGCGCGCGGGCTTCCTTACTCCATCCACGTGGCGGAGCATATCCATGAAATAGAATTTCTCAGTACCGGGAGAGGGTTTTGCCGTGAGGTTCTCGATTGGGTCGGCCGCTGGGACCCGCTTTGGTCCCCCCCGGGAAAGACCCCTGTAGAGTACCTGGATGGCCTCGGCGTGCTGGATTCCCGCACTCTTCTCGTACACGCGGTGCATATGAACGAAAATGATTGGACCATTGCGGCAAGAAGGGCCTGCAACGTGATTTTCTGCCCGAGAAGCAACCGGAACACGGGTTCAGGACGTCCGAGGATCGAAAAGGCGCTTTTACCGGGTTTAACCTGCGCGCTCGCGACCGACAGCCTCGCCAGCAATACGGACTTGAATCTTTTTTCCGAAGCAGGCTTTGTTCTTGACGAGTATCCCTCGATCGATCCCCGAAGGGTGCTGGAGATGATCACGATCAATCCAGCCCGCTCGCTCGGACGCCAGAGCGATTACGGCAGCATCGAGCCCGGCAGGAAAGCTTGTATGCTGGCTGTCGAGATCGGCGCCGGAGTCAAAGAATCGAATCTGGCCGAGGCCCTTATTCAATCGGGGCAGGAAGGAGCATGGAAATGGGTGAGGCCGCCGCAAAACTGAGGCTTGGAAAGATCGACTTTTTGAACGTGCTTCCGATCTATTATCCGCTCGCGGCAGGCATAATACCTCATTCTTTCGAGATCGTCGGGGGCGTTCCGTCGGAGCTGAACGAGCTTTGCGCCGCAGGCGCGCTGGACATAAGCCCCGTTTCGTCCATTGAATACGCTCGACGAGCCGGTCTCTATTATATCATGCCGGACCTCTCCATCAGCTCCGAAGGCGAGGTAAAGAGCGTTCTGCTGTTGAGCCGCGCGCCTGTCGAACAGCTTTCAGGCAAAGTCGTGCTGGCAAGTACGCAATCGCACACTGCGGTCGGGCTTCTAAAAGTCCTGTGTAAACTGCGATATGACGTAGACTTGCAGTTCGAAACCGGGGTTTGTTCGCGTTATGCCGCGCGACCCGATCCGCCGGACGCCTGCCTTACAATCGGCGACGAAGCATTGCAGCTTGGCCGGGGCGGCTTTTTTCCTCACGTCCTTGACCTTGGCGCGGCCTGGTACGAGTGGACAGGCCTTCCGTTTGTCTTTGCCGTCTGGGTTGCGCGCAAAGAAGCAGCCGGCCGAAAAGACGGGAGGTTGAACTCTGCGGCGGAGGCCCTCGTACGTTCGAAGAGATGGGGCCGCGAAAACATAGGCGTAATTTGCGAGGAGGCCGCAAAGAGGGGGTTGCTGGGGATACCCGAACTCGAACAGTATTACCGCTGCCTAAGGTATGACTTGAACGAGCGGGAACGTCGAGGATTGGAACTCTTCTACTCTTATCTTTTCCAGGCAGGCGAGCTGGAAGCTTTACCCGATATCGAAATGTACACCCCGCATTGATAGCGAATCGAAGGGATTCACGGGCTGCTCAATAGCCATAAGTTAGTGAATGGTAACGTCCTTATCATACATAAGATTGAGAATCTATTAAAATACCGACTTTGTCGGGCCGGTGATGTCGAGCGCCCTGAGTTAAGGCATTTTGTCCTTACGAGATTGCGATCTGCTTCATGCGGCAAACCAGGCCGCGTGGTATTTTTATATATCCGTTTATTCTATTTCATCAAAAGGCAACAAGTAACTATTAACAAAATGCTCCGGCGTCAGCGATGAGTATTTTGTGAGAAAGCGTTCGCATTCACCCAGCAGGCTAGGCCCTGAAAGTTGTGACTCGCAAATAATTGAGAGCAAGGCCCGAGTGTCTGAAACGAGGGCTGACAGCCTCTCATAAGTTAGCGCGTGAGATGCACCAGCAACAGCAGCCTTCGTAGCGCGATTCTTGGAATGCACACAGACACGCACACATTTGTAATCCTTGTAGTTTTTTGCGAACCATTCGGCAGCAATGAGAAGTTGGCCATGCTGACCCTTCGTAAGTGCATTCTTCTCTTTTTTGCGGCTCTTCGCTTCAATTACGAGCCCAACCTTGTTCGGCAACAGCCACAATACATCTGGTCCCTCGCCATTTTCATCATGTCGCTCAGAGGAAAAACCGATCATAATCGCAAGGTCAGCTAAGGCTTGTTCAAACTGATTGGCTGAAGCGTTCGGATGTAAGTGTGCGATGCATTCTTCAAAGGATTGCAAGAAGCCTCGACGTAGCCGGTAGTTATCAAGCTGGCTGACGATAGCTACTGCTTGTGCGCTAGGAGTCGGAAGTGGGCGATACGCAGGAAGGATTTTTGGCCGAATGAGATTTCGGTTATGTGCATATGCTTGGCGCTGAAGCTCCTCAGCTCGCTCAAAATGGCCCCATTGGTGCGCAATTCTTGCTGCTAGCTGTTCCATCCAGCCACAAGTCTGTGAGTCTAATGTTTTGGAGTCAGCAATCATTTTTTCAATTCTTGCTATTGCCTGCTCGTGATACCCATCTTGCCAAAGGTTTGTTGCCTTTCTCTCTACTTCAGCTTGGATGAACCGTAATTCATCCGGTTTGCCTTCATCGACTAATTCAGCGAGCGTTTCCGCATGGTATTCGACCCAGTCCTTGTCACGATCAAAACTCCTCTTAATTGTTCGCGCAAGGTCTTTGGTGTCTTTCACTTCCCGGCTGATCTCTGCACCCATCTCAAGTTGAGCCTTCGTCGCGCTTGTGAGAAATCGAAAATTAGCATCTTTCGCTATCCAGCCAGCAAGGTCTGCACCAGCTAAGACGACCACACAATGGTCGCCCGCCCCACGTGCACCCCTGCCCATGCCTTGTTCAATTCGTTGGGCTAACATTCGAGTAATAGTGGCTCCTCCGTAGAGAGCACTTGCGCGAAAAAGCTCGTAATTTGAAGTCCCCACGGGAAGACCGCTCATTACAAGCAAGCGGCACGAATCACCCGGCAGGTCGATCCCGTCGTATCGGTTTGCAAACACAACGGGTCCCGATGTTTTTCTTTCCTGCAGCTGTGCAACAAGATTCTCCACGTCGGCAGATCCCACTGCAACTGTGGCGACTGCTGACCATTTTGCTGCGGCATTATCAGATGGGACAAGAATTACTGCACCGAGATTTTGTTTAGAGGTCCATTCAACAAGCTTTTCTATTGCCTCTTTTATGTTGAAAGAAAAAGGCATTGCATCGGGAATTAAGACCATGCGTTCGCTCACGCCAGCCAGGGATCGAGATGTTAATGGACTCTGCACCGATTTCGGGCTTGCGTCGAAAGTACGTGCTATCTCACTATCATCCGCAATCGTTGCAGACATATAGATTCGCCGTGGTGCATCAAAAAATGTTGGCAAGGCATTAACTAGTGGCAAAATGGGTGTAACTGTAAACGCACCCCGGCTTATGAGCGCATGGCAAAGGCGCAATTCATTACGCAATAGTGGCCATTCAAATGGATATTTGTCGGCATCAGATTTCAGTTGTTCACGAACTGCGTCAAGTTGTTCATGCCAAGCCCAATAAGGAACTTCCAGTACAGAGTATTCAGAACCGGAAACAATATCGTCGAATGTGCCAAGTCTGTCTGTGTCTTTAAATGCTTTTCGGAACAGTTCAACCAGGCTTTCATATCTTTCCCTATCGTGGTCCGATTTCACTTCAAGTGTGAAGGAATCACGCACTACTGAGAAAGCTGCATGAGCATCATCAAGTATGATGGCGGATACTTTTTGAGGATGTGAGTGTCCACGGAGCCGAAATTTACTTTGTCCGTTGAACAAGGCTTTGTAAGTTCCAATCATCATCGCCTTGCCATTTACGAAATCATCATTTAACGGCTGCCCCGATTCATACGCCACAGCAGGAATGGCAATCTCTTTTGCTTTTTCAAGTGTTTGGTTTACCAGCTGTACCGTTGATGCCAAATAGAGAACTGGTTCTCCTGTTTCATTAAGAGTGGATTGGGCCATAAGAAGCCCAACAAGTGTCTTGCCACCGCCTGTATGCAATTTCACAACGACATCGCGTTCTTGCCGGCGATTAAACCAAGCCTGCAGTACCTCTGCTTGACTGGTATAAAGATCATTGATGCCGGGAGGTTTCGGCAAACGGCGGAAAATTTCTGTCGGTTCAATCGCTTTCGTTTTCTTCGTCTTTGTTCTTAACTTATCAAAATCAACCATACCGGCTCCTAACCTTAATGGATGTGAGTGCCTGGTTACTGACAAGTTTTTTCATCTACGGTCGCGATTTAAAAAATGGTTATCTGCCTAGCCTCTGATCTTTCGGTTTTTCTGGCCGGTATTGTTTCGAACAGCGTTCCGTCACGTGGCAAGCGCGGCAGCGATAAGTTCGCTTTCGGGTTTTCAAGCTTTTTGAGCACTTTTTCCGCTGTACCCTCCGGCACGCCCTCGATGAACCGGAATACCGATGTTTTCAGATATTCCAAGGAGTCGTCAAAAGACAGCCATTTTCTGACCAGGCGCTCGGCAACGCGGCCCGTCGTATTGGAACCGGCAAAAATATCTAAAACAATATCGCCGGGATCGGTCAGCATTTTTATGAAAAACGAAGGCAAGTCCTCAGGGTAGCGCGCCGGATGCCGCTCAAGGCCAAAATGCTTGCACATCCGCAGGTAATAGGAGTTGCTGTCCGTGTTGGGAATCGTCAGCAAGTTAGAAGGAATAGCGCCGCCATTGTCAACGTCGAAACCGCGGCTGATGTCATGCCCTGAAGGGCGCTTGTTGGGCTGGTAAAAACCATCCGGATCTTTCAGCAGCTTTTTCATCCTGTCCGAATAGGGTGCACGGACTTTCCGGACATCCGCTTTCGGGAAAGCCGTTTTACTGAACCACCACACCGTATTGACGGAATCCTTGGCCCGCATCTTTTTCTTATTCACCCATTCAATGGGTGAGGGGAGCTTGGCCGGATTGAACCAGTAAAAATCCTCTGCCAGGTGGAAGCCAACTTGATCACATAACGCGATCAGTACTCGGAAATTATAAAGAGACCGTGAGGGGACACCGGCACGGTAGGCCCCGCCGAGGTCGAGCACAAAGCTTCCCGTGTCCTTAAGAACGCGATGAACACCCCGAGCGAAAGGAATGAGCCAATCGACGTATTCTGTTTCATCCACGTTGCCGTAGGTTTTTTTTCGTCTCAGCGCGAACGGGGGCGAGGTCATGACGAGATCGACAGACGACGCCGGCAGGTCCTCAAGTAGCTCACGTGAATCCCCAACATATGCGGCGCCATGTTCGGCGCGATAATAAGGCGCTACTTCTAGCAAGGCTCAATACTCCTTCAGTTCGTGAATCCAGCTCACTAACAGTTGCCACAGGACGCTTGCCGAAAAATACACCTCCGGATCACTTTTGCATACCTCTTCGATTGAGGATTCTAAAAACCGCTCCTTCCCATAGCCGACGATATACCCAACCCAACGCCTTAGATTATCATCCGTGGGTTGCCGGACGATCTCGGCAGGGTCAAAAGCGCCGTCGCGAGCGAGAACCCATGCAAGGCCATCTCGGCGGGCTTCGGGAGAGTTTCTTATCAGTTCAAGTAAAAGCGGTTTCTGGTCCGGCGCGATTCTAAGCAAGGCGCGGGCCGCTTCCACTTTAATTTCTAAACTCGCCAAATCGAAAGTTTCGGTAAGCGCCCTTCCCGCTTCATCCGTATGAAATTCCCCAAGTGCCCACGCAGCGCCCGCTCTGATTTCCTCATGTCTCGAACGATCAGCTAAGGCACCGATAAGCAATGCTTGGCTTTGAGGTGCAACAATTTCAGAAAGGACGATTATCGTTTCCAGTTGAACTTGGGCAAATTCGCTTGATACGCTGTTTGTAAGAAAAGCCCAGCCTTCCTCAAAACCATATGCGGCTAAAGCGGCAGCGGCTTCAAGTTTTACGTAGATATCTTCGGCCGTATCGGCAAGCCTCTGGCTAAGAACTTCCTTTGATTCCTGGAATCCCCGGAACCTTAGGGCTTTTGCGGCTGCATACCTTTCGCTCAGGGCCGCACTGGAAAGTCTTTCTTTGAAAAAATTCTCGCCAACATCATCAGGACACCGAAGCTGAAGAACTGCAGGAACGACTGCAGCAACAATCTGATTGCGCTCAACCGTATCGCCGACCCTACACAACGGGAGCAGTTCCCCGCCCTTTCTTGCCGTAACGCAACGTTGAGGGTGGCCACCCTCAATAGCGCAAAGCTGAATGCCTGTCGCAGTTACCTGGTTTACAACTGCTTTTTCATTCGCGGCTACAGAGGGCCAAATCACACGAATCTCAGAGCCTTCTTCAACTCCTTTGGGTACGGTGATTCTTACCAGCTTACGCGCGAAGGCCCGCCTCATATCGTCAACCCTAATAAAATGGATTGGAGATGTGGCCCGCCAGTCCACAATAGACTCGCTCGCCTGCCCGCAGAGAACGAGAACGACGAAATCGTCTTCGCGCATGCCTGCATCCCATGCTCTGTTAGGATCGGACAGCGAATGAGACATTGAGATTTCAGTCTTGGTTTTACCGCGCGATTCAAATCGCCAGCCGCTTTTTAAACATAAGATGTCCGGAACACGGACTCTCTTGATTTTGATTGTTTTCCAAATCTTAAAACCTGACGAACCCCGTTCCAGCTCGATTGGTTGAAATCCCAGATCCTGGAGGCGCTGCATCGTGGCTTTAGTCCCTGCGGCACCTACGGCGAGTTTTCTTAGAAAACTCTCGTCACTTTTGAAGCTATTAGGGGGCATTAACACTAGTCCGCTGTTCAACGAAGCTTTGGTCAACCACGCTCAAAACTCAGGAAGATTCCGTTATAGCCGATCTTGCGGCGGATACGCCAGCGAACCGCGACCACGCGGCCTGTGGGCGCCCGGGTTGTACGGCAGGCGTTGTAGTCTCGCACAAAGCGGGTCTGTGTCACTTCGACTCCGAGGCGCTGAATTGCTTCTTTCAGGGTGGTTAGGCCCTTGGGCCGCGCAACACACGGCCCACCTGGTCATAGCCCCCCAGGTCTTTAAAGTCAGCTCGCAAAAACACATCACTCCGTTTGCGGGTAATGCGTTCCATGACGCGGGTTTCCAGATTTTCGGTCTTCATATCATTCCTTGCGTATTTCCAAGATACGACATCTAAAGGTAGTTTCCAATAAAAGAATGAAGGGACCAAATTGCGGCACATTAGCCCAGTCGCTCATCATGACTTTATGAAACCATGGGATCATGAAACTATGCGATTATGCGAGCGGCCCAATTTCTCTCACCACTGGTGCGAGTTTTGTGGAGTCGTGTCCCTCCTCCCCCGCATTCTCCTTAGAAACCCCGAAGGCCAGCCACATCGTTTTGTCCAATATGCCAGGGCCTGTGATGCTTTGGAACCGGCGCTTTTCCCCAACCCGCCTTCGAGATACGGGATACTATAGTTCTAAATGTCTCGTGTTCTTATTTTCGCTGTGCCTGACTTGTCGCAAAAAATACACAAACTTTCCACGCTGCCGTAACCATCCAAGAAAGATTATCTGCGTAAGGTGGTATCCTCTTTAAAAAGTTTCATCGCAACCAGCCAAAGCCGATTCTGCTGTGAGGCAAGGACCGAAAGTCGGAGGTTTCTTCGGATAGCAAGCAAATAAGGGGAGCAAATGGAGCAGTCCATCGCAGGTCGTGGCAGCACTTACAAAGTTTTTATGATAACGGTCGTAATCGTCTTGGCGTTGGCGACCGGTGCTATGGCAGGTTACACCATCACTGACCTTGGCCTCGGCGGCACTTCTAGCCAAGGTTACGGAATCAACAACTCCGGACAGGTCACGGGAGCTGCCTCTACTGCTGGAGACTCCGCCAGCCACGCCTTCCTCTATAGTTTGGGGACGGGGACACAAGACCTCGGAAGTCTCAGCGGCACTGATAGCGTTGGTTACGGAATCAACAGCACCGGACAGGTCACGGGAGCCGCCTGGATTGCCGGAGACATTTCACACGCCTTCCTCTATAGTTCGGCGACGGGAATGAAAGACCTCGGAACCCTCGGCGGTTCTTATAGCTGGGGTTACGGAATCAACAGCACCGGACTGGTAACCGGATATGCCGATACTGTTGGAAACAACACCAACCATGCCTTCCTCTACAGCACGGGAACTGGGATGCAAGACCTTGGAACTCTCGGCGGCTCTGATAGCCAAGGTTACGGAATCAACAACTCCGGACAAGTCACGGGAACTGCTTCTACTGCTGGAGACTCCGCCAGCCACGCCTTCCTCTATAGTTCGGGGACTGGGATGAAAGACATCGGAACTCTCGGCGGCCCTATTAGCGTTGGTTTAGGAATCAACAACTCCAGACAGGTCACGGGTTATGCATGGACTGCCGGAGACATCTCACACGCCTTTATCTACAGTGCGGGAACGGGGATGAAAGACCTCGGAACTCTCGGCGGCAGCGAAAGCTGGGGTTATGGAATCAACAGCATCGGACAGGTAACGGGATATGCCTTAACTGTCGGAAACGCCGCCAGCCACGCCTTCCTCTATAGTGCGGGGACAGGAATGGTGGACTTGAACACCCTTCTTTCCCCCTCGTCGGGATGGACGCTTGAGAATGCTACAGGGATCAATGACCTGGGGCAGATCACAGGGTATGGGGTTCTTAATGGCCAAGAGCAAGCCTTCCTTATGACGCCGGACGCCTTCCCGACCCCCATACCCCCCGCGGTCTATCTCTTCGGCTCAGGATTGGCCGGTCTGGTCGGTCTCAAGAGAAAACATTAGGATAACCCAACATCAATCGAAACTTCGGGCTGGGTCGGAAACGGCCCCACCTTTTTTGAGGCGTTTGGGACATTGGAGACATTACAACAAACTGTCTCGTGTCACCCTGCCGTAATTCGTGGCCGCTTTGCTGTTAT
>Ga0326728_10003675_pt1 | contig 46957 bp, 40 predicted proteins | sample MB3enrmetagenome_FD_207602 | JGI IMG/M metagenome (GOLD analysis project Ga0326728, IMG submission 207602) | Lab enriched peat soil microbial communities from McLean, Ithaca, NY, United States - MB31MN | ecosystem: Environmental > Terrestrial > Soil > Wetlands > Peat | place: USA: New York...
GTATTCCGGCACATTCGAAGGCGAGATTGCGCAGTATTATCTGGCCTCCATCGAAGCCGACAAGGGCAACATGGTCGCGGCGGAAAACGGCTTCAAGGAAGTCGCGCAGAAGGGCGACGCCGAGTACGCCTCTCTGGCCAAATTGTCGCTCGTGCAGATCTACTTTTCCGACAATCGCACCTCCCAGGCCGAGTCTCTCCTGCGCGATTTGATGGCCCACCCCACGGTCTTCGTATCCAAGGAACAAGCCACCCTGGCGCTGACCCAGTACTTGATTCACAAGGACCCCAACGAGGCGCGCAAACTGCTGGAGCCGCTCCGGGTCAGCCCCATCGACGCCGTCCGCAACGTGGCCATGGCGCAGGCCGCCGAGTTGCCGCAACCATAGACCGGCGCGTCCACTATGCTGGCGCGACTTAAGTTTCCGGTAGGCGGGAGCCGCGGACGCCAGTACCCGGAGCCCGAACACCCCTACCGCAACGCCTTCCGGCGCGACCGCGACCGCGTGGTGCATTCCCGCGCCTTCCGGCGCCTGGAGGACAAGACCCAGGTCTTCACCCCGCAGCTTTCCGATCACTTCCGCAACCGCCTCACCCACACCATCGAGGTGGCGCAAATCGCGCGCACCCTGGCTGGCGCGCTGCAGTTGGACGAAGATCTGACCGAAGCTCTCGCTCTGGCCCACGACATCGGCCATCCGCCGTTCGCCCACGCCGGCGAAGAGGAACTCAATCGCCAGATGGCGCGCTTCGGCGAGGGCTTCGATCACAACCTGCACGCCCTCCGCATCGTGGAGCGGTTCGAGCAACGCTACGCCCGCTTCCCCGGCCTCAACCTGAGCTTCGAAGTGCGCGAAGGCATCGTCAAGCATTCCCACGATTTCGCCCCCGGCGAGTCGCCCGAGCTCGACCGCTTTCTGCCCGGACTGCGCCCGCCTCTGGAAGCCCAGTTGATCGACTTGGCCGACGAGGCGGCCTACAACACCGCCGACCTGGATGACGCCTTTTCCGCCGGCATGCTGGCCGCCGGGGAAGTGGCCGAACACGTCCCCCCGTACCGCCAGCTCTATGAGGCGGCCGAGACGCAGTTTCCCGGCGCCACCGCCCGCGAGCGCTTTCACGAGTGCCTCCGCCAGTTGGTCGACAAGCTGGTTACCGGGTTGATCGAGGGAACCGTGGCGCGCGCCGCCTCTTCCGGGGCGCAGACCGTCGACGACGTGCGGGCCTTCCCCGAACGGCTGGTGGCATTCGCCCCCGAAGCCGCCGAGACCAGCCGCGCGCTAAAGCGCTTCCTGTACGCCCGGGTGTATGCCTCGCCCAGTCTGCGGGAGGGCCGGAACCGGTCGACGGCCATGATCGGCGGCCTCTTCGGCTTCTTTGTGGACGATCCCGGCCGCCTGCCGGAACCGTACCGCCGGCAAGCTTCCGAAGGCGCGGCGCATCGCGTCGTGTGCGACTACATCGCCGGCATGACCGACGGCTTCCTGCGGCGCACCTACCGGCAGACGATCGGGCCGGTGGAGGAACTCGCGGAGTGATGCCGCAAGCTTCCCCTTATACTGGACGGATGGCCTGCGCTATCTGCGCCCATCGCCGCCCGCGGCGGTTCTGCCCCGGAGTCCAGGGAGATATCTGTACCACCTGCTGCGGCCAGGAGCGCGAGATCACGGTGAATTGTCCGCTGGAATGCGCGTACCTGCGGGAATCCCGCAAGCACGATAAGCCGGGGATCGAGAACCCGGACCAGTTGCCCAACCGCGATATCCGCGTGACCGAAGAATTCCTGGAGGCCCACCAAGAACTGCTGGCGTCGATGGCCACGACGCTGGTCCGGACGGCGCTGAACACCACCGGCGCGGTCGACTTCGATGTACGCGACGCTCTGGCCGCGCTGATTCGCACCCACCGTACGCTGGCGGCCGGGATCCATTACGAGACCCGTCCCGAGAACCGCCTGGCGGCCGGCCTCTACAACGCCCTGCGGGACGCCGTCACGGCATTTCGCAACCGGGAAACCCGGCTTCTGGGCATCCTCAAGACGCGCGACACCGATGTGCTGCAAGCGCTGGTTTTCTTGCAGCACTTCGAGTTCGACCGCAACAACGGGCGCAAACGCGGCCGGGCGTTCCTCGACGCGCTGCTGGAGTTCTACCCCGGGCCGCCCGGCGCGCCGCCCCCATCCCCGTCGCCGTTGATTCGCCCCTGAAGCGGTCTGATTTTTTCGATCAGGCACCCCCGTTTCCGCCCCGTATTGACCACCTGGCCGGTGAATTTGTGTTCGTCGTTCACCAGCAGCTCCACCGGGCGCTCCACCGGAAAATCGAAGGTGAGGAGATGGCCTTCGGAGAGCTCCAGCAGGTCGCGGACCGTCAGGGTGGGACCTTCCAGACGCGCCTCCAGGGTCAGATTGGCGTCGCGCAGCAGGCGCAGAACCCGCGCTTGTTCGCCCACGCTGGCGTGGGTTTTCCGCACCGACCACTGCTGGTCGAACTTCTGCCGCATCATCTTGATCACGATCGAGGGCATGGCGATGTTCATCATGCCCACGCTCTCGCCGATGCGGATCTCCACTCCCACCGCCACCACCGCTTCGTTGGGGGCGAGAATGTGCAGCAACTGGGGCTCGGTTTCCAGGCTTTCGATGGTGAAATCGACGTCGGTGACGCCCTTCCAGGCCTCCCGCAGGTCGTGCAGAGTGATGCGGAACAGCCCGTCCAGCAGCTTCTGTTCGATTTCCGTGATATCGCGCTGGATCCCCGCCGAGCTTTTGCCCGAGCCGCCCATCAGCATTTCCAGGATGGGGAATACCAGCGACGGGTTGATTTCCAGTACCCCGTTGCCGTCGTAGGGGCTCAGCCCCAGCGACACCATGCACGTGGGCGAGGGCAGCCCGTCCAGGAATTCGGCGTAAGAGAGCTGCTCCACGCTCACCAGGTTAACCGTAAGATAAGAACGCAAATAGGCGGACAGACTGGATACCAGGTTGCGGACAAAGGTGTCGTGCAGCAGGTGGATCGCACGGACCTGGGACTTGGGAATCCGGTCCGGACGGCGGAAGTCGAACTTGGCCGCCGGCGCCTCCTTCCGGTGGTCCTGCATGTTCTCGAAGACGGCGTCGATTTCCGTCTGGCTGAGCTGGCGGTTCACACAGTCTCCGGGAGGAATATCGGCCGTGCGGCCGGAAACTTTAGCTTCGGTTCCAGGGCGCGTGCCGGCTCGCTCACGAGACGGCTCCGGCAGGCCCGCGCGGGGATTCCCGGTGGGATTTCCGAGAAATACCCCTGCCTGCCTCTAATGCTTTCTCCATTCCTTCCGATAAATCACATGTAAGGAGTCGAATGGAATCAGACGTCTTGGTTGTGGACGATTCCGCTGCCATCCGGAAGATCCTACAACGGGTGCTGCGTCAGACCGGCATGGCCATTGGCACCGTGCATGAGGCCGGCGACGGCCAGGAGGCTCTGGACCTCTTAAAGGCCCACAAGATCGACCTCGTGCTCACGGATATCAACATGCCCAGGATGGACGGGCTCCAACTCCTCGGCGCCATGAAGGCTTCGCCACAGTGGACTAGCATCCCTGTGATGATGATCACCACCGAAGGCGGGGAAACCAAAGTGGGCGAGGCGGTGAGGCTGGGAGCGGCTGGTTATGTCCGGAAACCCTTCACCGCGGATCAGATCAAGGAGAAGCTGGCCGGGATCGTCGAGCTGGCGCTGCCTATATGAACCTGAAGGAATCCCTCGTCAACTCTATCTCCGGAGCCACCACTCAGGTTTTTTCCACGATGCTGGGCCTGGAAGTCCAGGTGACTGAGACGCTGGTGGAGAAAGGCATGCCCGAGGCCACCGACGGGCTGGTGTCGTTCATCGGTCTGGCGGGCACTTGGGCCGGGACCGGAAGTCTGACCTGCTCGAAGAATCTGGGATGCCGCATCTGTTCCCAGATGCTGATGACCGAGTCGACCTCCATCGACGAGGATGTGCTCGACGCCGTGGCGGAGATCACCAACATGGTCATCGGCAGCGTCAAGACAGACCTCGAAGAAGCCCTCGGCCCACTGGGGCTGAGCATCCCGACCGTGGTCTTTGGACGGAATTTCACCACCAAGAGCGCCGGCAGCACGGACTGGATCGTGGTGCGCTTTCAGTGCGACGACGAAATTTTGAGCGTGAAGATATGTCTGGCCCCCAGTGACAAGGTTTCCCATGTCATCCCCCACTCGCTGGGCCAGACGTGTGTAGTGGATGTCTAGGTTGCGGGAAAACGATGGCTGGCTTGAGTGTCCTGGGCAGCCTCGAACGCCGGATCAAGCGCTGGGGACGCGCTTCGCGCGTGGACCGCGCCGTTTCCCGGAACCCGCTGGGTATGCCAAATCGGATTAAGGAGAGTTATGCCGCCAACAATGGTATCCGCCAATGAGCCAGCCGCCGCGACGCAGGTCGACGCACGCGCGGGCAAGTATCTCACTTTTCAGCTCGCTCAGGAGGAGTTTGGGATTCGCGTTCTGAAGGTGCGCGAGATCATGGGATTGCAGGAGATCACCGCCGTTCCGCAGACCCCGAGCCACGTCAAGGGCGTCATCAACTTGAGAGGCAAGGTGGTGCCGGTGATCGATCTGCGCCTCAAGTTCGGGCTGCCGGCGACCGACTACACCCAACGCACCTGCATCATCGTGACGCAGGTTCAGGGGGGATCCGCGCCGGTGATGATGGGAATCGTGGTCGACGGCGTTTCCGAGGTACTCAACCTGTCGGGGTCGGAGATCGAGGACACCCCGGATTTTGGAGACTCGGCCGGCACTCAATACCTGCTGGGCATGGCCAAAGTAAAAGGCAAGGTGAAGATTCTTTTGGACATCGACCGGGTCCTCTCCACCCTGGAATTGCACAACCTAAGCTCGGTGTTGCACTAGAAAGGGCCATCCCATGAAGCAGCGGACTTTTCGATTCGACACCCGCATCGTGTCCGGAACCAGCGCGCTGGGCGCCTTCCTGGTAGTGACGGCGCTGGCCGCGCTGTACGCCGTCGGCACCCTCTACGACTCGTACGAATTCACCGCGACCAAGACCGCCCGCAAGCTCGTGCTGACGGGCAACATTGAATCGGCCCTGGACCGCATCCGAATTGGCACCCGCGGAATCGCGGTGTTCTCCTATGCCAAGAATCCGGCGCAGGTGGCCGCCTCCCGCCAGATGGTCGAAGAGAGCGGATCCAAAGTCCGGCAAGCCGTGGCGGAGATGCGCCCGTTGCTCGTCACCGATCGCGGCAAGGAGATCCTGACCGGCATCGAGTCTCTGGTGGAGTCGGTGCGTCCTATCAATCTGGAAGTCGACCGCTTGATCGCCAGCGGCGACATCGATGGCGCGGTGCAGCTCATTACGCAGAAAGGAACACCGGTTTTTGAGGCCCTCGGCAAGCAGACCGGCGAACTGGCCGACCATCAAAACCAGGTACTGCAGCAGGACCGGCAGGCCACGGCCGACAAGGTTTCGACCATCCGCTGGCTCCTGGGGTTGCTCGGCATCGCCGGCGCGGCCACGATCGTCTTCTGTCTGCTGCAGGTTCGCAAGGCGGTAGGGGCGCTGCGCCACAGCGCGGCCGAGATCCTGGAAGGTTCGCGCCAATTGGCGGGAGCTTCGGGGCAGATCGCCTCCTCCAGCCAGTCCGTGGCTCAGGGCGCATCCCAGCAGGCTGCCACGCTCGAGGAGACGTCTTCCTCGGCGACCGAGATCACGGCGGTCACCCGCAAGAATGCGGAAAACACCCGAGCCATGGCGGGCCTGATGACCGAGGCATCCCGCCACGTGGAGCACGCCAACCACAACCTCGACGAAATGGTCCAATCCATGAAAGAGATCAACGGTTCCAGCGAAAAGATCTCGCGAATCATCCGCGTGATCGACGAGATTGCGTTTCAGACCAACATTCTGGCCCTGAATGCGGCGGTGGAAGCCGCCCGCGCGGGAGAGGCCGGCATGGGCTTCGCGGTGGTCGCCGACGAGGTGCGGAATCTGGCGCAGAGGAGCGCCCAGGCCGCCCGGGATACCGCCCTGCTCATCGAGGAATCCATCGCCAAGTCCAACGGAGGGAGCGCCCGCCTGGATCAGGTGGCGGCTTCCATCCGGCAAGTCACGACCAGCGCGGTGCAAGTCAAAACGCTGGTGGACGAAGTCGACGTGGGCAGCCAGGAGCAGGCCCGCGGCATCGAGCAGATCGCCACCGCGGTGGGCCAGATGCAGCAGGTGACACAACGCGTCGCGGCCAACTCCGAGGAAAGTGCGGCGGCTGGCGAGGAACTGGCGGCGCAGGCACAGAATCTCAACTCCATCGTGGAGCGGCTGCGCGGTTTGCTGGGCGCCATATCCGACGAGCCGGCGCGCCCGGCCGCGGGCCCCCGGCCCGCCCGGGACCCGGCGGCCGTTCCTGTAGGCGTCTCCAGCCGGCGCACCGGCTTTAGCGCGAACATTCCCTCTACGAAGCCCGCGGGAACGGCATCCGCTGGCCGGGGGGAATTCCCGCTGGATGATCAAGAGCTTGGATTCTGAGGGACGATCCAGTGCCCGAACTTAAGGAATTACGCCGCCAAATCGACGACCTGGCTCTGCAGTCGGTGGTCGGCGGAATGGATGCCGGAGAAGCCTGGCCGTCGTTCTGCGTCCCGGCCCTGGAACAGATTCGCGATGCGGCAAATCGGGAACACGCCGATCGGGTCTCTTCCGCCGCCGTAGCTATCCTGGAAACCGTCCGGGAAACGGCGGCAAGGCCGGGGACCGGCACGGAAGGCGCCGCCGCCCTGCAGGATGGCATCGCCCGGCTCCAGGAGGCGGTAGAACTGGAAGGGCGGACGGGCGGCGCCGGGACGGCCGAGCCCAGCGACCCGGCCGCCAATGGAGCGCCTCCGGCCAGCGCGTCTCTCGCCCAGGATCCCGAGCTGTTGTCGGATTTCGTCCTGGAGAGTCGCGAGTACCTGACCGCGATCGAAGGGCAGGTCCTCACCCTGGAACGGGATCCCTGCAACTCCGAGGCGCTGCATTCCGTCTTCCGCGGCTTCCATACCATCAAGGGGCTGGCCGGCTTCCTGGAGCTTTGGGAAATTCAGAAACTCGCGCATGAAGTGGAGGCGGTTCTCGATCGCGCGCGGAATTCCCAACTCACTCTTTCCGGAGCGGCCATCGACGCCATTCTGCAGAGCGCCGACTTCCTGCAGCGTTGGCTGGCGCACCTGGAAACCGAACTGCACAATCGGCCCTCGACGCCGCCGGCATGGGACGAGGCGCTGCTCTCCCGGATTCGCGCGCTTTCGTCGTGCCCAGCCGGTCCGCAGCCCGCGCCGGAGGAACTTGCCGCCATGGCTTCGGCGGTCGCCAGCGAAGGCGCCACGCCCGAAGGAACGGCTGCTGCTCCCGGCGACGCGCCCCCGGCTCCGGCCGAAATCGCCCCCACCGAGCGGCAGAGCACAACCCTGGCGGTCAAGGTGGACACCGCCAAGCTCGATTACCTGGTCGACATGGCCGGGGAGATGGTCATTGCGGAATCGCTGGTGCGCCACGATCCGGAACTGCATGGGACCAAGAACCCCCGCCTGCAACGCAATCTGGCGCAACTGACGCGCATCACCACGGAGTTGCAGAAAACCGCCATGGCCATGCGCCTGGTTCCCATCGGACCGCTGTTCCGCCGCATGGCGCGCCTGGTTCGCGACCTTTCGCGGCAGTTTGGCAAACAGGTCGAGATGGAAACCGAGGGAGACGAAATCGAGCTGGACCGGACCATCGTGGAAGCGCTCTCGGATCCGCTCATGCACATGGTGCGTAACGCCATGGATCATGGAATCGAGTCTCCCGAAGACCGGCTGGCGCGGGGCAAAAGCGCTTCCGCCCGGCTGCGGCTGCGCGCCCAGCACCAAGCCGGCCATGTGGTCATCGAAATCGCCGACGACGGCCGCGGGTTGGATCGCGGGAAGATCGAGGCCAAAGCCATCCAGAAAGGGCTGGTCGCGTCGGCGGAAGGCATGACCGACAGCGAGGTATTCAATCTGATCTTCGAGCCGGGTTTCTCCACGGCCGCCCAAGTGACCAACGTCTCCGGCCGCGGCGTGGGAATGGACGTGGTTCGCCGGCACGTGGAAAAGCTTCGCGGCCGCATCGAGATCCGCTCCACCGCGCATGTGGGTTCGTCGTTTCTGCTCAAACTGCCCCTGACGCTGGCCATCATCGACGGGCTGGTGGTGGGAGTGGGGACCGAACGGTATATCGTTCCGCTGTTCGCGGTGCGCGAGATGTTCCGCCCCACCGAAGAAACCATCTGGACCGTGCAGCAGCGGTCGGAAATGGCGCTGGTGCGCAACACCCTCCTGCCGGTAATCCGGCTCTACCGGAAGTTCCGCGTGAAACCGAAATCCGAAGATCCACGCCAATCGGTGCTGATTGTGGCCGAATCGGAGTCCCGGCGGTACTGCCTGGTGGTGGATGAACTGATCGGCAAACAGGAGGTCGTCATCAAGAGTCTGGGGGAAACTTTCAAGGACGTTTCCGGCATCGCCGGAGGAGCCATTCTGGGGGACGGGCGGGTGGGTTTGATTTTGGAACTGGACCGTCTTTTCAAGGATCGTACGTGTGACGCAAGCCACTGATTTGGCGGAGTGGGACGCCGTACGGCCCCTCAATCCGCATGAATTCGAGCAGATCCGCAAACTGGCCCACCAGACTTTCGGCCTGGACCTGAAGTCGGGCAAGGAAGAACTGGTATCGGCGCGGCTTCGCAAGCTGGTCCGCGGCGGCGGGTTCCGCTCGTTTCAAGAGTATTATCGGCACATCGTCGAGGATTCGACCGGCCGCGCGCTGGCCGGCATGATCGACGCCCTGGCCACCAATCACACGGCCTTCTTGCGGGAACCGGACCACTTCCAGTTCTTCCGCGCGCAAGTGCTTCCCCAGTTGGCCAACCGCGAGCCGGTGGAAATCTGGAGCGCGGCCTGTTCCACCGGAGAAGAAGTCTGGACCCTGGCTTGTCTGCTGAACGAGGCATTGCCGGGCCGCCGGATTCACATCATGGCCACCGACATCTCCAACAAAGCGTTGCGATCGGCTTCGGCGGCGTGTTACGCGCGGGAGCGCTGCCGGGATCTGCCGGCGGCCTGGCTGGCGCGTTACTTCGTGGCCGAAGGCCGTCCGGCGCAGTCGTACCGCGTGGCGCCGGCGATCCGCTCGCAGGTCCAATTCCAGCGCATCAACCTGGTGGAGCGCCTGCCGTGGCCCCATCGCTATCCGGCGATCTTCTGCCGCAACGTGATGATCTATTTCGACCGCTCCACCCAGGAGCGCGTGGTACAGCAGATCTCCGAGCATCTGGAGCCCGGCGGGTACCTCTTCGTCGGCCACGCCGAGAGCCTGACCCGGGTATCCCACGGCCTGGAATACGTACAGCCGGCGATTTATCGGAAACCTTCCAAGAAAGAGCACCGGTGGACCAGATCGTAGTAGGCATGGCGGATTGTCGAATAGCCGAGGGCGCCGGACAGGTGCTGGCCACCTTCGCTTTGGGTTCGTGCATCGGGCTGGCGATTTACGACCCGCAAACCAAGGTCGGAGGGTTGCTGCACTTCATGCTGCCGGATTCCACCATCGATCCCGCGCGCGGAAAGGCGAACCCGTTCATGTTCGCCGACACGGGCATTCCCCTGCTTCTGGAAAAAGTATGCGGACGCGGCGCCGTGAAACGGCGGCTGGTGGTGCGCGCCGCCGGGGGAGCCCAGATGATGGACCAGGAGAACGTGTTCGAGATCGGCAAGAGGAATTATCTGGCCCTGCGGAAGATCCTCTGGAAGTCCGGAATCCTGTTGCACGCCGAAGCCGTTGGCGGAGTCCGCAGCCGCACCGTGCGCCTGGATACGTCCAACGGCAAGCTGTGGCTGCTGGAAGGCGGCGAGCAGCGGGAATTGGTCGCGGGCGCGCCGCGGCAGGGAGGCAACTAATGGCATACCGTGTCCTGATTGTGGACGACTCTCCGGCCATGCGCTCCTTCGTGCGGCGCGTCATGGAACTGTCCGGTTTCGATCTGTCCGAGTGCTTCGAAGCCGGCGACGGCTCCGCGGCCATGAGCTTGCTCCGCTCCGAGTGGGTGGACGCCATTCTCACCGACATCAACATGCCCGGCATGGACGGCGAGGAATTCCTGCGCCTTCTCTCGGCGGACGATCTCCTGCGGTCCATCCCCGCCATCGTGATTTCCACCGACGCCACCCGCAACCGGATGGATCGGCTGGCCACTTTGGGCGCCCGCGGCTACATCACCAAGCCCTTCCTTCCCGAGGACCTGCGGGATGTGCTCGAACGGACCCTGGGGGATCCCAATGCCTGAAATACCATTCCAACGCGCGCTGCACGACTCCGTCCGGGAAGTGCTGGAGAAGATGTTCTTCGTCGAGGCGCTCGACGAGCCGCCCGGCGAGACCGAATCGCCGGACGGCGAGTTGGCGGTCGAACTTACCTTTGAAGGCTCCCCCTCGGGAGCACTGACGCTGCGCGTCTCGATCGCCGCGGCCCGCCAGATCGCCGCCGATTTTCTCGGCCAGGACGAATCCGGCCTTTCCCCCGCCCAGGTCGGAGAGGTCGTCTGCGAATTGGCAAATATGATCTGCGGCTCCGTCTTGAGCCGCGTCGAAAGCACCGCCACATTCCACCTAGCCCCGCCCCGGCTGCTCCTCGCCGAAGAATGGCGGCTTCCCCAGGAGCCCGCGAACCAGCGGGCCACCCATGCCGTCGCGATTGGCTGCGGCACTCTGACGGCAACCGTGGAAACGAGAGACCCCGTATGCCCGCCGGCCGAAGAATCCGTGTCCTGATCGTCGACGATTCCGCCATCGTCCGCAAGATCCTGGCCGAAGCCTTGACCGGCGAGGCGGATCTCGAGGTGGTGGGCACTGCCCCGGACCCCTACGTGGCGCGCGATAAGATCCTAAGCTTACAACCCGACGTCCTCACCCTGGACATCGAAATGCCCCGCATGGACGGGCTCACCTTCCTCAAGAAACTGATGCGCTTCCACCCGCTGCCCGCCGTGGTCATCAGCTCGCTGGCTCAGCCGTCCTGCCGCGCCGCCGTGGAAGCCTTGGAGTTCGGCGCGGTGGAAGTGCTCGCCAAGCCCGGCGGACCCTATTCGGTCGGCGAACTGCGCCACAATCTGGCGGAGAAGATCCGGGCGGCGGCCGCTTCGCGCCTGCGTCCGGTCGACGCCCCGCCGGCAGCCTCGCCCACCCCTGAGCCGGCCGCGGCTCCCGCCGAACGCTCCTTCCTGCCGCCGGAAACCGTGATCGCCATCGGAGCCTCCACGGGTGGCACCGAGGCCATCGCTTCCGTGCTCGTCCGCCTGCCCGCCAACACCCCCGGGGTCGTGATTGCCCAACACATTCCTCCCGGCTTTTCCCGAGCCTTTGCCGAACGCCTGAACGGCGCCTGCCGCATGGAGGTCAAGGAAGCGACGGATGGCGACACCCTTCGCGACGGACTGGCCCTGGTTGCGCCCGGCGACTTCCACATGGTCTTGCGGCGCTCGGCGGGGCGCTTTTTCGTCAACGTGCGGACCGGACCGCGCGTCTGCTACCAGCGGCCGTCCGTGGATGTGCTGTTCCAGTCGGTCAGCGAAACCGCGGCCGCCGGCGCCATCGGCGTGCTGCTCACCGGCATGGGTTCCGATGGAGCTCAGGGATTGCTGCGCATGCGCCAGGCCGGCGCCCACACCATCGCCCAGGATGAAGCTTCGTGCGTGGTGTTCGGTATGCCGCGCGAAGCCATCGCACTGGGAGCGGCCGCGCAGGTCCTGCCGCTATCCGCCGTTCCGGCCGCCATCCTGTCTCCCCGCCGCGGGCGCACCGCGACGGACCCGTCGGCCACGGCTTCCAAGCCCGCAGCCTCAAGTTGACGGTCGGCTGCCGGCAACGCTACAGTAGAAGTGTTCCTCTTTCTTCCGGTCACTCAGTCCCCATCGTCTAGCCCGGCCTAGGACATCGCCCTTTCACGGCGGTAACGGGGGTTCGAATCCCCCTGGGGACGCCATTTCAATTCAGCAGTTTAGGGCAACTGCTTTCCTCCTGTCCAGAATCCGGTGACGCTATGGTGACGATACGAGCCCCACTCGGGGTGTTTTCCGGCATCACCTCGCTGAACACCGAATCGAGCTTTCCAACCGCGCCGGCCATGTATTTCGGGGAGAGGTGCGCGTACCGCTGCGTCATCCGCGGGGTCCGATGCCCGAGTAGTTGCCCGACCGTGTAGAGGTCCTCGCCATTCATCACCAGCCAGGATGCCGCGGTGTGTCTCAGCGAATGGAAGGAGGCTTCGGCAATCCCCAGTTTCCGGAACAGCCTCTCCGTGTAAACGCTGAGTTTCTGGGCATCCACACCAGCCATTACAACGTTTCCCGGCGCACCCTCAGGCAGGCTCGACAGCACCTGGCACGCTAGTTCATTCAACGGCACCACTCGCAGTGCGCCGTTTTTCGTTTCGCGAAGATAAGCCCGCCGGCCGACCAGATCAACATCCATCCACCGAAGCCCAAGCAGCTCCCCGCGGCGCATCCCGGTAAAGGCAGCCAGAGCGATCGGGGCCCGCATCCACGCCGCCGCGGCTTCCAGCGCGGCCTTCAACTCGGTGGGCGACAGGTACCGCGTCCGTCCCTCTGGCAACATCGGCAGCTTGGCGCCCTGGGCCGGGTTGGTGTTCAGCAGCTCCCACTCCACGGCCAGCCTGAGTGCGTGCTTCAGGACCGTAATCTCCTTTTGGACCGTTCCCGGCGCCACTTCATCCGACTCGGAGCGCGTCGAAATGTATTCGGCAACGGTCCGCCGGCTGATGTCTCTTGCCCGTTCTGGAAGCCTGGCTTTCAGAGTCTCCAGAATGCCGTCGATCCGTTCAAACGTGGTGGGGCGCAACCGCGGCTTCTGATGCCGCTTGTAGCGCGCCAGGAGGTCCGCTGTGGTGATTTCCGAGGGTTCCTTGACTCCCACCAGGACCCTGTCACGCTCAGCCTTTAGCATAAGGGCTGCACGCGCGGCCACAGCTTGTGGCCGGGTGTGCGCCACAACCGCTTCTCGCTGGCGCCGGCCCGCGGCATCGGTGTAGGAAACCCACCAGGAACCGCGATCCTTCCGGTAATAGACCCCGTCACGCTCTCTTGCTTTCGGCATCTGCTGACTCCTTTACTGCTTTTTCAATTGCCCTTTGATGCTTCTGCCATCCCAGCCATTTCAGGGTTATGCCCTGCCGCCGGCCGCTATGGTAAATGGCACTCAGGCCCTCGTTGCGCTCAATTTGGGCATTTAGGTATCGGATGATTGCCTTTTTGAGGCTCTGGTCTCTGTGCCAATTCGGCTCTTTGGTGATTCGCTTCGAGAAACGTTCGGCAGCCAGACTGTACAACTGCCTCTCACCAGCGGTGCGGGCGCGAGACGTGCTGAGTGCGGCGGAGTCCAGGCTTCTCGTCCGTGTGCATTCGCGACAGAACGTTCCCCTTTTGAAGGTTCGCTTCCAGTGACTCAACTCGAAATAGCGGCAGCATTCAGGCCGCCTGCACTTAGCCAGCCTCCTGTGCCAGCCAGACAAGCAGCACATCGCAAAAAACCGGTCTGCCGCATCTCGCTTGGTGGGCACCGGCACGCCCCTGCCCAGAACGCCGAGGCCCTTTGGCGGGTCATAAGGGAAGGCCACACGCACCCCTTCTGGTATGACCCTAAGTTCCATTGATCGGGTTTGACTAAATCTCCAAATCGCGTTGCAAGCGCTCCGCGCCTTCGTGAGATCGCGCATGCGCGGGTCCTCGGCACCGTGCTCAACACCCGTGTCTAGCCACTCATCCACATAGGACCTGAGCTGTGCGCGTACCTGCCTCATGTCCCGCCCGAGGTATTCCCGTGGGTTGCCTAAACTGGTTCCTTCCGTCTGACTATTTAGGAACCCAAGGAAATCCTCAGGGTCAAAGGATACGAGTGTGCCGTCGATTCTGAAGCCGTGATGATCAGAGCCTACCGTCCTCTTTTGCAGCACAGTATTATTGCTAGCATATCTTTGTACAAAAAGCAATCAAAAATCTATAGCTTTGCCAAGCAAAGAGGCGTTTAATTGATCTCGGAGGCGGGAGACCTTGAAAACGGAAACTCAACACGGGCCGGACGTTATCCGGGTACAGGAATTCGCGCGACGGCTTCAGATTTCGGTGTGGACGGCCCGGGGGTGGGCTTATCGGGGCAAGATCGCGTCCGTCAAGGCGGGCAAGCACCTATTGATTCCGGCAAGCGAAGTCGCGCGGCTTATCGCGGAGAATACCCGGCCGCGATTGGATCTGACACGGTGACGGCCGCGGAGATCGCGGGCTCCTTGCACGGGTACCACTCCGGCTTGGGGTTTGTGGCGCGGTGCCCCGTTCACCAGGACCACACTGCGAGTCTATCCATCGTCGAACGCGACGGCCGGGTGCTGGTGCACTGCCATGCCGGGTGTTCCCAGAGTGACGTGATCGATGCGTTGCGCTCGCGGAACGTGTGGCCCCAACGCGAATACCTACCTCGAACACCAGCCGAACGCGCTCAGCGGATCGAAAGTGAGCGCATGCGCCGCGATGCGTTGTACTTCGCCAGTACGGCGCGGATTCTGGCTGAATGGGTGCTGGTGGACCTGTCACCTACGGACCCGGAGCGGGCGGTACAGACGGCGTTACTTGCGGCGCTGCGGGTGTCCCCAGAGACCGAGTACCGCGCCTGGCTCAAATACCACGCCGCATTGGCCGGGGCGCTGGTACATGCCGGACGCGAGCGTGAGCGACGGCTCGTACACATGATCCTGGCCTACATGACCGCAGAGGAGGCCCATGCAGCCTGATGCAGATGAAGTACTGGAAACCTTGCGTGCTGCCGATGCCCGTCACCCGCGGGCGAAGCGGCCGGACGTCACAATCGCACACCCAGGGGCTGATGCGGGTGTGGTGCTGACTCGGTGTCTCTCTGACATCGAGGCGAAGCCCGTCCGTTGGCTGTGGCCGGGCCGGATCGCGCGCGGCAAGCTTACGATTCTGGCGGGCAATCCCGGCCTTGGCAAGAGCCAGATCACGGCCAGTATCGCGGCGATAGTAACTACGGGCGCGTGTTGGCCGTCGGACCGTGAGCGATGCACACCCGGCGACGTGCTCTTCCTGAGCGCCGAGGACGACCCCGCGGATACTCTACGGCCGCGGCTGGAGGCGGTCGGCGCGGACTTGCGGCGAGTGCACGTGATAGACGGTGTGGTCATTGGGTACACGGGCGACGGCTGCCGGCAGGAAAGGACATTCTGCTTGGAGCGGGATGTTCAGGCGCTCGAACTCAAGTTACGGCAGTTACCAGACGTGGCGGTTGCGTTTGTCGATCCGATCACGGCTTACCTGGGCAATACCGACAGCCATAAGAACGCAGAGGTCCGGGGCCTCCTGGCTCCGCTGAATGAGATGGCCGCGCGCCACGGCGCTGCCATCATCGGTGTATCTCATCTGAGCAAGGCGGGCGGCGCGCAAGCGCTCATGCGGGTCATTGGCTCGTTGGCGTTTGTCGCGGCGGCGCGTGCGGTTTACCTCGTGACAGCCGATTCGCGGGACAGGGCGCGGCGGTTATTCCTGCCCATGAAAAACAATCTGGGGCCAGAAGCAACCGGCCTGGCATTCCGTATCGAGGGGGTGACCATCTCAAGCCCCACCGGGCTGCTGGCGACTTCACGCGTCTCCTGGGAATCGGAACCGGTGTCTATCACGGCCGATGAGGCCATGCAAGTCGAGAGCGCGTCTGGGGGCACGTCCGCTTTGGATGCGGCCATTGATTGGCTACGGGAAACCCTGGCAGATGGGCCGACAGCGACGGCGGAAGTTTTCGGGCAGGCGAAGGCCGAAGGCATCAGCAAGGGGACTCTCAGACGGGCAGAAAAGGCGCTCGGCATCAAGAAAACGAAACTGGGGATGAGCGACGGCTGGGCATGGTCTTTGCCGAAGACGCTCAAATCGGCCGAAGATGCTCAGCATCCTATGTTGAGCACCTTCGACGAAAATGAGCACCTTCGGCACCCGGAGACGGTGGAACTGGAGCTATGAGGGTACACCAAGCCATCGCGGAAATTCGGCGTGTGGGGACGATCCGGGCAGAAAATGGAAAACTGAGAGTGCGATTCCCAGGTCGGAACGGGCGCGATTGTAACCGGCAATCGAGACATTGCTTCACAACCGGGAAACCGCATTGCGGGCGCTCAGCGGGGCGGAATCCGATCCGGCCAAAATCCCTCCGGGCGCCGAATGGCCTCAAACGCTCTCTGAGCTGGCGGCGGAGATAGAGCAACACTCTGGGAATATCGAAGCTGCGCCGCGGGAAGTCTGGACGGACTGGTGCGAGTGGAAGGCCGCGAGGCTGAATCGGCTCTTTCTGGAATTGGGTACATCAGGCGAGGCAGGCCACATCACGGCGGCAACCATCCGGCATGGCGAGCGGAAGAAAGGACACAATTCTGGACACACACCGGACCGGCCTTGGGGTCTGACGGAGTAGAATGGGAGCCGAACGGCACCATGAGTAAAGAACTCGCCCGCAACACCTTCTGTGTCACCGAAGACACGAGGACAGCAACGGCCATAGACACGTCTAGACACCAAAAGCGCTTTCTGGAGTGTTTCGCGGCGTGCAGATCGGTCTTGAGGGCCGCCCGCGCGGCGAAGCTGAACCGCCAGAGCCACTACTGGTGGCTGAAGGAAGATCCGACCTACCGAGCGCGTTTCGAGGCCGCCTGCGAACGCGTAGCCCAGATGCTTGAGGACGAAGCAGTGCGGCGCGCCCATGACGGGGTTCGTCGCGCCGTGCGTTACAAGGGCAAAGTCGTGGGGTACGAGATGGAGTACTCGGATCGGCTGTTGGAATTGCTGCTCAAGGCGCACAATCCCGAGAAGTATACCGAGCGCTCGAAGGTAAATCTCAACGTGACCGGCGAACTTGAGCTTCGCGCCAGACTGGAAGCCGGCCGAAAGCGGGCAGCGGGGTTGGTGGCACCGTCGCCGATGGCAAGACTGACAGCGGAGAGAACCGATGGGAACCAGCTACAATCCTGCTAATGGCGAACCAGCGTTACAATTCGCAGGTCGAGAGATCCGGCTTTCTTCCGGCATTTAGACTACGGTACCGCTATCTTCGGTGAACGCTGATTCACTAACCAAAGACGCGATGGACGTTCCTTTCGGCTTGCCTTTAGAGTTGAGCGATGAGATTTCGCGCTGCGCTCCTCGCCGTAGGCGTCTGCCTCTTGGGGGGATGCGGCGCGACCTGGCGGATGCCGCAGCCCGGTCTTGCCCCCTATCCGGCCACGATCCCGCAGGCACCGCTCCCTGGGGCGCAGCCAAAGATGATGATCTTCGGCGGTGAAGATCACAAAACATACCCCGGGTGCTTAAACTGCTCGGAATTCGCCGAGGATTCAGTGAGCAACAAGTTTGGGCCGCACGGGTCGTCCTATACCCAAGACAGCATCTTCAACCACTTCGGAGCCTACGGCTCGATGTATAGCTCAACGGGTGCCTGCAATCGGTTCGCGAGCGACCCGCCGGTGATCGTCGATAATGCTGGCCGGTATTACGGACGGCTGACGCTGAACCCTTATCACCCTGAAATCGGCGAGGGAAAGCGCTTCATGGCGTGGCTCGCCGCCACCTGCCAGTCGCCATAGAACATTTCGAGCAGCGCAGGATTAGGACACCACCTTCAATCCTGCCGATGGCGAACCAACGTTACAATCCGCAGGTCCATTTACTGCGGAGGCTTGCACACACCACAAGCCGTGAGACCTTTCGCCTTTGCGTCTTTGAGCGACATGGGGATCTTGCTCTTGGAAAGGTAGCGGCAGGTGGCGAGATGGTACTTCTTGCCCGTGTTCGTGGCGTAGACGATCTGTTCTCTGGTCTGGGGCTGTTGCTGTTGTGCGGGTTGGCGAGCCGGGGCGATTGCCGCGGCACTGGCCAGCAGGAACAGGGCAAAAACGACGGCTAGTAATCGGCGCATAACTTATCCCTCCTGCGAGACGCTGGGCGGGCACCTACGCCCGCAATTCGGAATCGTTCCACGGAATCTCACGTCAGACAAGGCTGTCGAAGGTTAAGCCCGTCCTGCATGTTGACCGAGCCCAAATCCATCCGCCGCGACCCGGAAAAGGTTCAAGGGAGTTATTATCGGCTGGATGGCGGATCGCCCCGGACTGTCAGAGGTCGAATTGTTGTGGCTCATCGCGTGGAACATCGCTGACGGCGAGTGGAGCCGGATCGACCTTGACCAGGCGAGCGGGCGCAACGTGCTGCTGAAGTTCCTCAGCGCACTTCGGGTGGACCCGAGGGAGGCGGCCAAGGAATCGCGCATCGGGTTGCAGCAGTCCCTGATGGCACTTCGCCAGGGCAGTTTCGAGGAGACCCAGCAGGAATCTCCGTTCAGCCGTTACGCTGAACGCAACATGAAGGAACTGGTGCGCGCCTGGATGAAGGAGGGCGAAGCGGGATTCGTTCGGAAATGGGCCGAAGTGTTCCCGCCTGGATGGGAAGCGAACAAGCCGAAGCAAGAGCCAGTCCGCATTATCGTAGACACCGGGGACTGCGAGGGCCGTGCTCTTGAGGTAACAGGGGCGCCGGATTGGCAAACCCGTGCCGGTGCGGAGTGGTGGTATTTGTACCACACCTTCGGGAAATCGTGGAAGGCGCGAATGCATTTCACGTCCACAGCCAACGAAGAAGGCGCGCGCTTCAGCATTCATTACATTCACGTTTTTCCAAACTCCCACCGACGAGTGTTTTTTCGGCTTCCCTGGTAGGGGAGAGCGAAACCGCTCCACCTCGCGTGGAGATATTCCGGCTGTAGAATGTAAATGGCTGCCCTAGTTCCGGCGTCATGAACCGGGGCGATAAGTCGCCTTGCCCGATTCTGGCTTGGGTGAATGAGCGGAAGAGGGCATCGAGGGACGAATGAGGATTCCGTATCCCAACCGGCTTCAGTGGGTCGTGATCTGGTGCACCGTCGTGGTCTCCGGGCACTTCTGGCTTGAGTTGCGCCTCGCGGACTGGCTGCCGGCGGTGCGGCAGGCCGTTCCGGGCCAGCCAGCCGCACCGGCTGCGTCCACGGAGGATCTCGGCGGCGGCTGGACCTTGCGCCGGGCCGCGCCGCAACCCTCCTCTTTTCCCGCTCCTTCCGCTTCCTCTCCGCAGTCGCCATCTTCCGCTTCTCCCGCCAATCTCGCTGCGACCGGCCCCAGCTCGCAAACCCCTCCCGCTATCCCCCGCACTGGCCGATATAACGCCCCTCCGCCCGCGGCGCAACCCGCGCCCGTCGAGCGCAAGGTGCTGTGGCGCGAGTCAGCCTGGGGTTTGGCGGGCTACCTGCAGCCCGCTATCGACTACCACCGTGAACGACTCGCACTTGCCGTGGTGGTCGTCGGCCTCTTGCTGGTCTGGCAGTTATCCCGCGTCTCCAACCGGCGCCCGGCCGCCTAGTTCCGCGGGGATGGGCCGGGGAGAAGGCTGCCAGCGGGTCCCACCAGCAGGAGCGCCCGGTCCCGAATTCCGATCAAGCCAGACCGGACCGCACGGCCGGCCCAAGAATCGAAAATCTGCCGCGCGCGCCGCGTCTTGGTCGCCCAGAAATCCCGGTGACGCTATGGTGACGATTCGGCCGGTAAGCAGCGCCAAAGCCATGCAAACCTACCCGAGGCCCAATTGGCCCGAACCTGCACTTTCGCCTGGGTTTATGCGAATTCCCCAAAGCCACTGCAAAACGCGCAAAAGGTACTCGAACCCCCTTTCACGGCGGTAACAGGGGTTCGAATCCCCTTGGGGACGCCATTTCTTTCCAAGAGCGCAGCCGTCCGGAGGAACTCCGGCTTCTGGCTTTGTCGCATAGATTCCCGGCTGGCCAGCCTCTTCCGGACCCGCCCCTGATCTTCCGTACAGTCCTGGCCGCAAAGCGCCCGTGCTACCCTCTTTGGTTGGCTGCCGTCGCCGAATCCCAGTTGGCTGTTCAGTTGCCTGCGCTACCCGGCCGCGGCGGCCCAATGGAGTGCTCCGCATGAGAGTAAAACCTAAGTCCCCGAAGATTCTCCTCGCGCTCGCCGCGGTTGCCGTTCTTATCGCTCTCCCTCGGCTTGCCGCTCCGGCGCAAAACCCCTCGACAGGCGCGCCTAAACAGGATACCCACGGCATCGTCGTGGCCAACATGGACGCCTCGGTCAAGCCAGGCGACGACTTTAACCAATACGCCAACGGCGGCTGGATTCGGCGCACCGAGATTCCACCCGACCGCGGCAGAGTGGGCGTCTTCACCAGCCTGGACGACCTGAGCAACAAGCGCACCGCCGGCCTGATCGAGGAAGCCGCCAAGGCCAGCGCGCCCGCCGGTTCCAGCGTCCGCAAAATCGCCGCGCTCTACAACTCCTACATGGACGAAGCCGCCATCGAAGCCAAGGGCATCGCCCCGCTTCGCCCGCACCTGGAGTCGATTGCCCTCATCCACAACCAGCGCGAACTGGCCCGAGCTTTGGGTGAGAGCCTGCGGTCCGACGTCGACGCGCTCAATAACACCGAGTTTCACACCCCCAACCTTTTCGGGTTGTGGGTGGCGCCCGGCTTTAACGACTCCGAGCACTATGCCGCCTACCTATTGCAAGGCGGCCTGCAACTGCCCGACCGCGAGTACTACCTGGCCGACAACGCCCGTATGCGCGACGTCCGCGTCAAATATCAGGCCCACATCTCGACCATGCTCAAACTTGCGGGCTTCACTGGCACCGACGTTCGCGCTCAGCGCATACTCGAGTTGGAACATTCCATCGCGGAAACGCACCTTAGCCTGGCGGACAACGAAGACGTCCACAAAGCCAATAACACCTGGACACAGTCCGACTTCGCCGCCAAGGCTCCCGGCCTCGACTGGGCCGAGTACTTCCGCGGCGCCGGCCTCGGCCAACAGAAGAGCCTTATCGTTTGGCAGCCAACCGCCTTCACCGGGGAGTCGGCCCTGGTCGCCTCCACCTCGCTGGACACGTGGAAGGACTGGCTGGCGTTCCACCTGATCGACGCCTATGCCGCCGTGTTGCCCAAAACCCTCGCCGACGAGCGCTTCGCTTTCTTCGGCAAAGTACTATCCGGCACACCGGAGCAGCGTCCGCGTTGGCGGCGCGGCGTGGAACTGGTCGACGGCCTGCTCGGGGACGCCGTCGGCCAGATCTATGCGCAGCGCTACTTCCCGCCGGAAGCCAAGGCCGCGGCGCAGGCCATGGTTGCCAACATTATCGCCGCTTTCCGGAAGCGCATCGAGGCGCTCTCCTGGATGGATCCCAAGACCAAGGCCGAAGCCCAAGCCAAGCTGACTACGCTTTATGTGGGGATTGGCTACCCGGAGACCTGGCGCGACTACTCCGCATACCAGGTCGAGCCGGACGACCTATTCGGCAACATCTGGCGCGGCGGCCTCTTCGATTACCACCGCGAAGTGGCGCGCCTGGGACTTCCGGTCGATCGCCAGGAATGGTCCATGACGCCGCAGACGGTGAACGCCGTCAATCTCCCGCTACAGAATGCGCTCAACTTCCCGGCCGCCATCCTGCAACCGCCGTTCTTCGATCCGCAGGCCCCCGCCGCGGCCAACTATGGCGCCATCGGCACCGTCATCGGACATGAAATCAGCCACACGTTCGACACCGAAGGCAGCGCGTTCGACTCCCAAGGGCGCGTCCGCAACTGGTGGACCGCCGCGGACCTGGCGCATTTCAACGCCGCCACCGCGAGACTCGCCGCGCAGTATGACACGTACAAGCCCTTCCCCGACATCTCCGTGAACGGCCGGCAGACGCTCGGGGAGAATATCGCGGACGTTGCCGGCCTCTCCGCCGCTTACGACGGCTATCGCGCGTCGCTCGTGGGCCAGACCGCCCCCACCCAGGATGGATTCTCCGGGGACCAGCAGTTCTTCATCGCCTTCGGACAGAACTGGGGATCGAAAGCGCGTGAACCCGCGCTCCGTCAGCAAGTGATGACCGACCCGCACGCCCCCGCGCAGTTCCGGGCGGATACCGTCCGCAACATCGACGCATGGTACTCGGCATTCGGAGTGCAGCCCGGACAGAAGCTCTACTTGGCCCCGGCGGACCGCGTGCGGATCTGGTAGGAAATCCGGGGATGGTGTTCCGGTCTCTTCATGCCGGGTAATACCATGGGGAGATGCAACGCCTCGCCCTGCTTCTCTGGCTGGCCTTTTCGGCCTTCGCGCAATCGGACGTCATAGCCATCCGCGGCGCCCGCGTGGTGGATGGCGGCGGCACGCCGGCGCACAATGCCACGGTGGTAATTCGCGGGTCCCGCATCGAATCGGTAGGCGCCGATGCTCCCCTGCCCGCCGGCGCGCGCGTTATCGATGCCACCGGGCAAACGGCCATCCCCGGCCTTTTCGACCTGCACACCCACCTCGCTGCCTCCGCCGTCACCGGCATTTCCGGCGATTGGGGCAAGAACCTGAAAGCGTACCTGGCTTGCGGAGTCACCTTCGTGGATGACTTCTCGGCCTATGGAGAGATGTTTGCGCCCATGCGGCGCCTGTTGGCGGCGGGCGCCGTCCAGGGGCCGCGCGTCAATCTCGCCGCCCGAATCGGCACCCCGGCGGGGCACGGGACAGAAGCCGGCTGGGGTGATTTCATGACCCTCGAAACCAGCACGCCCGAGCAGGCCCATGCCGCCATGCGAACGCTGCTGGCCTATAAGCCGGACGTCATCAAAGTCTTCACCGATGGCTGGCGTTACGGAATGGCGCCCAACCTGACCAGCATGAACCTGGAGACGCTATCGGCGATTGTGGCGGATGCGCATGCCGCCGGCATCAAGGTCCTGACCCACACGGTCACCCTAGAGGGCGCCAAGATCGCCGCGCGGGCCGGCGTGGACGTGCTGGCGCACGGTATCGGCGATGCCGCGGCCGACCCGGAACTGATCGAGATTCTCAAGGCCAAGCGGACCACCTATGTGTCCACGCTGGCGGTCTACGAATCGCACCAGCTTGCACGGCTGGCGCCACGCGTGCTCGCGCTGCTGGACGCGGATGCGCGGGAAGCCATCGCCCGCACGGCGCCGGCCGCGGCGCGGACGGAGGCGCCAGGAGGCGCCAGTGCGCGCCGCTGGCGCTACCTGCTCGACAACGTGCGCCGCTTGCACGACGCCGGCATCCCGATTGGCGTGGGCACGGACGCCGGCATGGCCGGCACCTTCCACGGATTCGCCACGCTGCGGGAATTGGAGCTGCTGGTGGAGGCGGGCTTGACGCCGCTCGAAGCCATCACCGCCGGCACCAGCGTCAGCGCCCGCGCTCTCGCCGTGGACGGGGAACGCGGGACCATCGCACCCGGCAAACTGGCCGACTTGGTGCTCATCGACGGCCGGCCCGACGAGCGGATCGGCGATATCGAGAAAACCGCCCGTGTCTTTCTCAAGGGCGCGGAGCTCGATCCACACGCTCTCGAAGCCGCGATTCAATCGAAGCGGCCGACCCCGCTTCCGGTGCACGAGCTGCCGCCCGCCATCGACGACATGGAACGGACCGACGGCCGCACGCTTCTGGATACGCTCCGCGTGAACAGCACCGATGCCGGCACCGACCATTCGCGCATGATGTTTCTTCCCGTGGTCCGAAGCGGCCGCGATCATGCGCTGATGGTGGAAGCCCGCATGGCCGCCAAGGAGCATCCCTACGTTCGCCTGGAGATCCCGCTGACGGCCGGCGAAGTGGAGCTGGCCGATGTCAGCCGCTACCAAGGTGTGCGCTTCGAAGCGCGCGGGGAAGGCGCGTTCCGCCTGCTGGTCAACAGCTACGGCGTGCGCATCAACGATCCGTTTGCCGCGCCGTTTCCGGCTTCGACGGAATGGCAAAAACTCGAGATTCCCTTCGCCTCGCTGCGCCGCAAGGCGCCCGGCGCCGAACCATGGAACCCGCGCGACTTGCGCGCCTTGGCGTTCGAGATCGCCGGGCCAGCCGGCTCCGGAGAATGGCTCGAAATCGACAACGTAGGGTTCTACTAGGCCGGCTAGCCCACACCGAATTCTACGTTCCACTCCGAAATTCTGTGGTAGAATTCCCATCCGTAAGACGCATCTCGCTGGAGGGGTTGAAATGCTTTCAAAACTGATCGGCACACTCGTTGTTTTGGCTGGCATCTCTTACGGCCAGCTTCCGACTTCATCGGTAACCGGCAGCGTGGTGGACCCGCAGGGCCTTCCGGTGGCCGGCGCCAAGGTCACGATCCTCAACGAAGGGACCAAGGTGGCGTACCAGGCAACCACCACCTCGGCGGGCGATTATGCGGTGACCGGCCTCGCTCCCGGAACCTATAGCGTCACCGTGAACCAGCCCGGCTTCAGCGTTTCCGAAGCGCTCCATAACGTCCTCGACATCGGCGCGCCGTTGGTGGTGAACATCAAGCTGCAGATCGGCTCGACCGGAGAGAAGGTCGAGGTGGAGGGCAGCTACGAGCGCGTCGACACCACCAGCGCCATGATCAGCGACGTGATCCAGGAGCGGGCTGTGCAAACGCTTCCGCTGAATGGGCGCAATCCTCTGAACCTGATCGCGCTCCAACCGGGCGTCGTGCAGCAGGCCAACACCACCACCGGAACGCAGGTGAACGGCGGCCGCAGCAACGCCTCGAATCTGACTCTCGATGGCATCGACCTCAATGAGATCTCGGTTCCCAACGCGCAGAAAAACGTCTACAACCTGAATGCCGACGACGTGGAGGAGTTCCGCGTGGTGACGCACAATGCCACCGCGGAGTTCGGCAAGAACAGCGGCGCCAATATCGCGTTCAGCAGTAAAACCGGCACCAGCAAGATCCGCGGCGACGCGTACGAATATCTCCGCAATCCCGACTTCAATGCCAACCAGTTTTACAACGATGCGCAACGCGTCGCCAAGCCGGACTACAAGATGAACCAGTATGGCGGCGACGTGGGCGGTCCGCTGCCGGGCGGCAAGACGTTCTGGTTCGCAAGCTGGCAGGGGCAGCGGTTCTCCGTGGACATTCCGATAACGCCGACGGTTTACACGGCCACGGCCCGCGCGGGCATTTTCCGCAACGTGGTCGGAACGGTCAATGGCCAGACCAAGAACAGCACCGCGCTGGTGGATCCGCAAACCGGCGCGCTGTTGCCCGGGATTCAATCGTGCGGCGGATCGGTGACCACCAACTGCGTCGGATCGGCGAGCCTTTCCTCGATCGGGGCGACCGCTGCGTCCGGCGCGGGTGGTCCGTACGCCGTGGATCCTTCGATGAGCAAGTTCTTCAACGCCGCTCCGCTGCCGAATCTGTACACCGTGGGCGATGGACTCAACACCGCTGGCTATGCCTGGAACGCGCCCACCAAAGATCCGCAGGAGCGGTTCATGGGCCGCATCGATCACAACATCGACAAGGACGACAGCGTGTTTTTCCGCTTCCTCGTCTCGCGCGATAACACCGCGCTGGGCGATCCGATCAATGGCGGCTACGAGACCTTTCCCGGCTTCCCGACCACCGAAACCTCGGTTCGCAAGCCGGAGAACTTCGCCGCTAACTACCGCCGCGTGCTCTCGCCGCACATGGTGAACAGCTTCACCGCGGGCGTCGCGCGGTTTCAGTACGCATTTCCGAACGACTACACCAACAGCCTGTTCCCGAGCATTCCTCCCTACAATCCGGCCAACGTCACCAGCCCCTTCGCCAACCCCACCGCGGGCGGCATCTCCAATCAGCCGGGCCTGTCGCGCACGCTGACCACCATTCAAACCCTCGACGATCTGAGTTGGGGCCACGGCGCGCACCTGTTCAGCGTGGGCTTCAACTTTCGCTTTCAGCGGCACAACGACTCGCGCAGCTCGGTGGGCAGCATCTACAGCAACCCGGTGGTGAACTTCAGCGGCTCGGTGCGCGACCCTTCGTTGATCATGACGCTGCCCACCATGAACTCCACCGATCTCGCCACCCTGAAGAATTACATCGATGAGTGGATGGGTCTGCCGTCTTCGCAGTCGCAGGGATATTTCGCCGCCAGCCCCAACAGCTATACGCCCAGCAACCTTTATATTCGCGGACAGCGGATGCACCAGTACGATTCCTATATTCAGGACCAGTGGAAAGTGAAGTCCAACCTCATGGTGAATCTCGGCGTGCGGTGGGAGTTCAATCCGCCGGGAACGGAAACGCAGGACCTGATGTTCCTGCCCAACCAGACGCCCGATATCTGGTCGCCAACCAATCCGGTGACCTATCACCCCGCCAGCCAGTTCTGGCAGCGCAATAACCTGGATGCGTTCGGACCTCGCGTGGGTGTCGCCTGGGATCTATTCGGCGACGGAAAGACCGTGATCCGGTCCGGCTATGGAATCTATTTCGATACCATCAACACCTTCCAGCTCGTGCCCTTCGCCGGAGCCGTGCCGGGATCGAGCGCCGCGTGCACCGTGCAGGTTTCCAATACTTCTTCCCAGACCACCGTGGTGACGCCCAGTTCCAACTGCGTGGCGAACGCCAATCCCACGGCGCAGATCAGCGGCGGATACGGGGTCGGGCTGCCGTTCCCGCTCATTCCGCCATCCGCGTTCCTGTCGCCGGCTCCGGCCGCGAAAGGCGTGGCTCCGCAGGCGGGCGAGATGGATCAGAATCTCAAGATGCCGACGGTGCACGAGTGGAACCTGTCGATCCAACGCGATCTTTTCAAGAAGACGGTGCTAGAGGTGGCCTACGTGGGCTCGCACGGCGTGCGCTTGCCGCGCGCCTACGACAGGAATCAACTCAATCTGCCCAGCGATTATCTGCAATCGTTCCTCACCGCGCGCTCCAACCTGATCAACTGCGCCAACGCCGCCGGAACCGCGACCTGCGGGCAATCCGTCGGAATTCTGCAGAAAATCCTGGGCAGCACGCTGACTACGTCGACCGCGACCACGCCCCTGCTGAACGGTTCGGCCGCTGGTTTGGCGAGCACCATCGATACCACTTACTTCACCCAGATGGTCGCGGCCACCGGAAACGACAATTACTTCCGGCCGAACCCGCAGTTTGGCACGATCCTCTACATGGATTCCAGCAGCTCGTCGGCTTACGAGGCGCTGCAGATGCATCTCCGCCGCCACGAAACCAGCCTGGATTTTGGCGTTTCGTACACCTTCGGAAAGTCGATTGACGATAACTCGGGCGATCCCATCGGATCCAGTTCCACGGGCGGCGTCACCAGCACCACCGCCCCCAGCAACATTCACAATTTCGCGATGGATCGCGGACGTTCGGATTTCAACCGCGCCCAGGTGCTGACCATCTATACCGTTTGGCAGGTTCCGGCCGGAAAGGGCCGGAAGTGGCTCTCCGGCGCACCGCGCCTGGTCGATGCCATCGCCGGCGGTTGGGGCCTGTCCGGTATCTTGAGTTGGATGACCGGGCAACCGTTCAGCATCTCGAGCGGAATCCTGACGGCCAACAATCTCCGCTCGTCGCGCGCCGAGATTACCGGACCCATTCCGAGTTTCGGCATGACTCCGGGAATTGCGGGCAACGTTGGACCGGGCTGGATTCCGGCTTCGGCCTTGCCGGAATTGAATCCCACCACGGCGCCGTTCGGGATTCCGGCGGCGGGCACTTTCGGAAACCAGGGCCGCAACGATTTCTACGGTCCGCGCTTCGTCAACCTCGATATGACGATGCAGAAGGAGTTCTCCATCTCCGAGCGCTGGAAGCTGGAGCTGCGCGCCGACGCATTCAACATCTTCAACCATCCCAACTTCCGTCTGGCGAATCCCATCACCGCGTTCACCGGCACCACCGTGACTTCCGGGTCGGGGCAGACGCCCGAAGTGGTGGTTCCCGCGGGCTCGTCGAGCTTCGGCAGCCTGTGCTGCAGCCAGGCCTACCTGCCCAGCAGTTCCAGCGCCACCGGCGTGGGCGAGCCCTCGCGGGTGCTGCAGGTTGCCTTGCGCTTGAGATTCTGAGCCTGCGGCGCTATCGGTGGCGCCGCGACCATAGGGAAAAGGTTGCGCATCGGAATCCTTGCGATATGCTGGTTTCGTGAAACGACGTGAATTTCTGGGAGCCGGCGCGGGGCTCGCCCTGGCCGCGCAATCCGCGCGCGCTCAAAGCGGCGGCGATGCCACCAAGCGCTGGATTTCTGTGGCGGAATCCTTGAAACCGAAGTTGCGCGAGACCGTCCGCAAGCCGGTTTCGCTGGTGCGTCCGGTGGCCGACAGCGCCGCGTTTCTCAAGTGGCGCATGGAATCGCTGGGCGCCGCCGCCGAAATCGCCGGCCGTTCCCTGAAGCGCGGCGACAGCTTCATTCTGGATTTCGGCGGCCACCTCACCGGCCACTTGGCCTTCTCTCTTGCGGGCGAAGGCTCGGCCGTGGATTCGCCCGTGCGCCTGAAGCTCACCTTCGGCGAGGTCCCTAACGATGTCGCCGTGCCGCTCGAATCCTACACCGGCACTCTCAGCCGCGCCTGGCTCCCGGACGAAATCATCAACGTCGATTTCCTGCCGCAACGCGTCCGCCTGCCGCGGCGCTACGCCTTTCGCTACGTCAAAGTCGACGTGGTGGACACGTCGCCGAACTTCGCCGCCCGCTTCGCCGATTTCGAGGCCACCGCGCTCACCTCGGCCGGAGACAAACCGTTCGCGCTGGCCGCCGGCGTGCCAGGTCTGCTGCGGCGCATCGACGAGGTCTCGCTCGACACCCTGCGCGATTGCATGCAGACGGTTTTCGAGGACGGCCCCCGCCGCGACCGGCGTTTGTGGATCGGCGACCTGCGCTTGCAGGCGCTCACCAATTACGTCAGCTACCGCAATTTCAACCTGGTCAAGCGATGTCTGTACCTGTTCGCCGGTTTGCCGCGCGAAGACGGCCTGGTGGCGGCCTGCGTCTATGACGAGCCGAAACCGCTGTGCGGCCGCCAATACATCATGGACTATTCGGCGCTCTACGCCGCCGTGGTTCTGGACTACGTTCGCGCCACCAAGGATCTCGCCGCGGCGCGCGATCTGTGGCCGGTGGTGCGCCGGCAAATGGAGATCCTCGGAGCGTTCATCAACCGCGACGGCCTGTTCTCCGATCCCGGAAACTGGTGGCTGTTCATCGACTGGAACGACGAGCTGGATCGCACCGCCTCCATGCAGGGAGTGCTGCTGTACGGCTATCAACAGGCCTTGGAACTGGCCAAGCTAGCCGGCGCCGAGCGCGATGCGGCCGACTATCCCGCCCGCATCCGGAGCATGACCGCGGCGGCGCGGAGCGCATACTACGATCCGGCCCGCGGTCTGTTCGTCAGCGGTCCCAAGAATCAGATCTCGTGGGCCAGCCAGGCGTGGATGATTCATTCCGGAATCGCTACCAAACAAGAGGGTAGCGCAGCGCTGCGGGCGGTTGCCGGAATGCCGGATGCCGTTCGCCCCGTCACGCCATATCTCTATCACTACGTGGTGGACGCCATGCTGGCGTGCGACATGAAAGAGCAGGCTCTCGATCTGGTGCGGTCCTACTGGGGTGGCATGGTGCAAGCCGGCGCGGATACTTTTTGGGAAGTCTACAAACCGTCGAACCCCAATTTGTCGCCTTACAAAAGCCTTCTGGCGAACAGTTACTGCCACGCGTGGAGCTGCACTCCGGCCTACTTCCTGCGCGGCCGGGGTCTTGCCGCCTTATGATCTCGCGCCGCGGCTTCCTCGCCTCCGCCGCCGGCGCCGCCGCGCTCGCCGAGCCGCGCCGCGGCCCCGGCCGCCTGCGCGGACTCATGCTCGACGCCGCGCGCCTGCCGGAGTCCATTGCCCATTACCGCCGCGTCATCGACTTCTGCGCCGCATGGGGCTACAACGCGATCCTGTTCCGCCTGACCGACGATCAGGGCTGCGCGCTGCGCTTCGAGAGCCATCCGGAACTCGCGACCCACGCCAACGCGCTCACTCCCGCGGAAGCGTCCGGCCTTTGCGAGTACGGCCGGCGGCGCGGCGTCATGCTCATCCCCGAAGTCGAATCCTTTGGCCACACGCGCTTCATCACCAACGTCGCGCGCTACGCCCACTTGGAAGACGGCGACCCCGGCAAGAGGGGCTTCGGGGGCATCTGCCCGGTCCATCCCGATGCCATCGGGATTGTGCACGACCTCTACCGCGAAGCCGCCCTCGTCTTCCCCGCGCCCTATTTCCACGGCGGCTGCGACGAGGTGAACTGGGGCTACTCCGAGCGGTCGCGGCAGGCCATCGCCGCCCAATCGCGAGGCGCGGTCTGGGCCGCCTACGTCAACTCGCTGGGCGATCTCGCCCGCGGGCTCGGCAAGGAGTTCATCATCTGGGGCGACGTGGTGGCGCACAAAGAGCCGGACATCCTGCCGCTCCTCGATAAGCGGATCGTCATCATGGACTGGCAGTATTACGTGACCGATCCCGCGCCGCTGCGCCAAACCGCGCGCGGCCTGCTCGACCAGGAGCGCCGCGTGATGGGCGCTCCCGCCATGATCTCCTGCAAGTGGGGACCGCGTTGCGCCGATGCGCAGTTGCGCAACATCGACGCCTTTGCCGACGCCTACGCCGCGCTTCCGGACGCCGGGAACCTGGGGTTGGTGATCACCAACTGGACGCCATCCCGCTACCTGGCGCGATCCATGTGGGACACCTACGCGTATGGCGCGGTGGCGCTGGAACGCGGCGGCGCGGCGGCGCGCGAGACCGCCTTCCGCGAGTTCGTCCCCAAGTTCTACGGCGCCAAGTGGTCTCCTGAGTGGGACGAGATATTCGCGACTTACTACCGCATCATTCCCGCCCGTCCGACTTGCGCGGCCGGATGGAAAGGCGCGGTCCTGCCGCTGCCGTGGGCCGCGGACGCCGAACTGCGCGCCGCCATGTCCGCCCAGCCCGCCGCGGCGCCGGCGTTCGCCCCTTTGCGAGAGAAGATCGCAGCCGTCGAACCGTCCGTGCGGCGCAATCGCGCGGACTTTTCCAGCTACGCGCTCTCCGCCGAATATCTCGAATACCTGTTCTGGCGGCAGAAGCCGGGACCCGAGACCCTGCCTATGATCGCCGAGCGCGACCGGGCATTAGTGGAAAAACTCGAGGCCGAATGGGATTCCTGCCGTCCCGCCGATTCTCCCGCGAAGAGCCAGGCGTTCCCCTCGCTCGGCCCGCAGGACCAACTCCTTTATCGCATGCGCGAAGCCGCCAGGTTCTCCGCCGGACTGGCTCACTCCGACTTACTCCATCACCCGTAACTGAATCCGCGATCCGTCCGCGCCGCCGAAGTACACGCGCTCCACGGCCTTCTGAAAATCGTCCGATAGCGCCTTGGGAATCTCGAGGAACTTCTGCGGATTGCGGTCCGTGAGCGGGAACCACGAGCTTTGCACCTGCACCATGATCCGGTGGCCCTGCCGCCACGTGTGCGCGATGTCCGGCAGAGAGAACGCGATCCGGTTTGGCTGATTAGGCTCAAATGGCAGCGGCTTCTCGAAACTCTGGCGGAACTTGCCGCGGAACGGCTCGCCGCGAATCAATTCCTGGTATCCGCCCATCGGCGCCGCGATCGCCGCAGCCGGCGCCCCGGCTGCCGCCGCCCCGGCCGGTGGCGCCGGATTGTTGTAGTCGGGATAATCGCCCGGGAACACGTCGATCACCTTCACGTCGAAATCCGAATCCGTCCCGGACGTCGACACCTTCAGGTCCACCTGAATCGGTCCGAACACCGCGACGTCGCGATCCAGCGGCGCGGTCTGGAACACCAGCACGTCGGGGCGCTGGGCCGCGAAGCGCTGGTCCTCGGTCATATACGAATTGAGGACGCCCTGCACGATGCGGCCCACGTACGGCACCGGCTTGTTGGGGTCCGACAGGTACTCTTCGAACCCCGCCTCCGCCGGCCGGCTCCATGCGAGCTTGCCCCGCGCGTCCAGGAACAGATCCGTGGGCTTGGCCTCGCGCGGCGGCCACGTATCGAACCGGCGCCATTGGTTCATGCCGGTTTGAAATACCCACGCCTTGGGAAACTTGCCGTCGCCGCGGCCCTTGAGATAGTAGAGGAAGAACGGCAGCTCGATGCGTTCCCGGTAATACGCCGCCGTCTTCGAGCCGAAGTTGATGTTGCCCAGCCGGTCGCCATCGCTGCGCGCGAAACCGCCGTGGTTCCACGGTCCCATCACCAGCATGTCGGCCGGCGGCGTGTTCTTCTCCATGAAATCGAACTGCCGCAGCGGGCCCTGCGGATCTTCGGTGTCGTACCAGCCGCCCACCAGCATCACCGCCGGTTTGATGGCCGTCAGATGCCTCCAAATCGCCCGCGACTGCCACACTTCGTCGTAAGTGGTATGGTCGACGTTCATGTTCCACATAGGCTGCTGGTGCTTGAAGTACTTCTCGTCGGCGTTGGCCAGCGGTCCCAGGTCGAGGTAGAACTGGTAGCCATCGGGCGTGCCGAAATCGAAGGGCAACGCGCGCGGCGGCGGAGCGGGTTCGCCCTGGCGATCGCGGAACCCCATGTAGAAGGCGAAACGGTGCGCCAGCATGAAAGCGCCGTTGTGGTAGACATCGTCGCCCAGGTAGTAATCCGTCACCGGCGCCTGCGGCGACACGGCCACCAGCGCCGGATGCGCGTCGATCATCCCCGCCGTGGCGTAGAATCCCGGCTGCGATACACCCCACAGTCCCACCTTGCCGGTATTGCCGGGAACGTGCTTCACCAGCCAGTCGACGGTGTCGTAGGTGTCGGTGCTCTCGTCGACGTCCTTGGGCCCGTTCTTGACGGCTTTCTGCGGGCGGATGGTGACGAAGTCGCCCTCGCTCATGAACCGTCCGCGCACGTCCTGGTAGACGAAGATGAACTTTTCGCGTTCGAACAGCTCGGAGGGTCCCAGGTTCGCGCGGTATTGGTCCGCGCCATAGGTTCCCACGTTGTAGCCGGTACGCTCCATGAGGATGGGGTACGCGCGGCCGTCGGAGAACACGTCCTTGGGCACGTAGACCGCGGTGAACAGCTTGGCGCCGTCGCGCATGGGGATGCGGTACTCGAACTTGGTGTAGTTCTCGCGAATGAAAGCGGCGCGCGCGGCGGTGGCGGCGGCCGCGTCCGTCGGAGTGGCCGCGGCGGCGCCGCCTCTTCCTTGAGCGGCGGCCAGTTGGGCCATCAATCCGAAAGCCAGAAGGGTACGCATGGAGAAGATTCTAACGCAGTCGCGGCATGGGTTCCGGCGATCCACTCCGGGCCTACCGGTGCCGTGCGGGGCCTGCTGGAACTCGTCCGTTCCGCGCTGCCGAATTCGCGATTTTGTGCCGCGGCACAAATCGTCGCGGAACCGGCGCTGGCGCGCTCTTTCTTGGCGAATTTAGGTCGATATGAAAAGGTCAAGTACCAGTACGTTCGGGCCACAACCCTATGCTTGCGCTCCTCGGATTGGCTCTGGTTTTCGGAGCTGTGTTGGGCGGTTTCCTTATGGAAAAAGGGGACCCTTTCGTTCTGATGCAGCCGGCGGAACTGCTGATTGTCGGCGGGGCGGCGATCGGCATCGTCCTGGTGGCCAATCCGCCGACGCTGATCCGCCGCATGGGGCGTGGCGCGCGCTTCGTGCTGCGGCCGTCTCCCTACACTCGGGAGTCCTTCCTGCGCCACCTGCGCATGTTGTATGAGGTCTTCCAGTTCGCCCACCGAGCCGGGTTGGGGATGCTGGAGAACGACGCCGAGTATCCGCGGCAGAGCGCCATCTTCTCCAACTACCCGGAGTTTCTCAGAGACGCCGTCACCCGCGATTTCGTGTGCGACTCGCTGCGCATGCTGGTGATCGGCATCACCACGCCGTACGAGCTCGATCGCCTGATGGACCTGGACATCGAAGTCCAGCGGCGCGGGCGGCGGGAACCGGCCGGAGCGCTCCACTCGCTGGCCGACGCGTTGCCCGGCCTGGGAATCGTCGCCGCGGTGCTGGGAGTGGTCATCACCATGCAAGCCATCGGAGGGGCGCCGGAACTGGTGGGGCAAAAGGTGGCGGCGGCCCTGGTGGGGACGTTCCTCGGGATTCTGTTGTGCTATGGAGTGGTAGGCCCGGCAGCCGCCCGCATGGAACACCTCAACGAGGCGCAGAGCCAGTTCCTGCAAGTGTTGCGCATCGCCATGGTATCGTTCGCCCGCGGCGCGGCGCCCCTGCTGGCGGTGGAATACGCGCGCCGCTCGATTCCGGTGGAGCTGCGGCCGTCGTTCATCGATATGGAAACCACCCTCAAGCGCGACGCCAAGATTCCACCCCTGCCAAAGCTGGGCGAACCTCTGGACCCGGCGGAATCGGGGGGGCCCGTTGGCGAAGAAACCCATACCTGAGGAACTGCCGCCCCTGGAGACGCCGCCGCCTCCCGCGGAGTATTACGTGTGCACCCGCGCCGATGCGGAACGGCGCGGAGGCGCCTGGAAGGTGGCTTACGCCGATTTCGTCACCGCCCTGATGGCGCTATTCATCGTACTCTGGCTGATGAATTCCAGCGCCGCGGTGAAGCAGTCGGTGAGCGGATATTTCAAGGACCCGCGCGGTTACACCCACAAGCTGGGCGCCGGCCCGGCCAACGCCGGAGAATCGCTGACCGCAAACGTGAACCAGATCCGGAAACAAATCGAAGAAGCTCTCCGCCAGATGCCGGAGTTCCACAAACTCCGCAACAACGTGAGCTTCAGCGTGACCGGCGAAGGGCTGCGAATCGACCTGCTGGAAACCCAACAGGGTCTGTTCTTCGTGAGCGGAAGTCCCACGCCCACGCCGGCGGGGGAACACACGCTGGCGTTACTGGCCACGGAGATCGGTAAGATGCCCAACCCGGTGGTCATCGAGGGGCACACCGATTCGCGCCCGTTCCGCGACGCCAACCCGGCCAGCGGATACAGCAACTGGGAACTGGCCACCGACCGCGCCAACGCCGCCCGCCGTCTGCTCCACGCCTACGGCATGCCCCCGCGCCAGGTAGTCGAGGTCCGTGGATTTGCGGACCAGAAGCCCCTGGTGCCGCAAGCTCCCGACGACCCGCGCAACCGCCGGATCTCGGTGGTGGTGAGATTCAGTCAATAGCCAACAGCCATCAGCCTTCAGCCATCAGCTTTTCGTGCGCCGAGGATGTCGGCCCAGACGCTTCGCGGCGGAGCCGCACGAAAGCCGCGCTACGCAAGGACAAAGCTGTAGGCTGACGGCTGATGGCTGACGGCTGTCACAGCTTAAACAGCTCCCGCAACCGCTTGGTCTGCACCCGGCTGACGGGGATCTCGGTGTGCTTGCGGTCGTCCATGCGGAGCTGGTAGCTCGATTTGAACCACGGCACCACTTCCTTGATATGGTTGACGTTTACCAGGAAAGAGCGATGCACGCGCCAAAAACGGTCGGGGTCCAGGTTGGCTTGCAGGTCTTCGATGGTGCGGTAGTTGGAGTGGCCTTCCAGGTTGGTGGTCACCAGCGTGATCAGACCGTCGTCGATGGTGGCGTAGATCACGTCGTTGGCATGCACGATGAACTGGCGGTTGTTGGCCCGGACCAGCAACTGGTTGCGCGGTGTGGATGGGCTGCCGGGTCCCGAGCTCTTGGGAGCGGCGGTCTCTTCCGGCGCCTTCGTCTCCTGGATGGCCCGCCGCGCCCGCTCAATGGTCTCCGCCAGCCGGAGCTTGTCGACCGGCTTGAGCAGGTAGTCCAGAGCCTCCAGGCGGAACGCCTCCACGGCGTACTGGTCGTAGGCGGTGACAAAGATGAAATACGGCAGATCGGCGTCGCCCTCGCGCAGCCGCCGGACCAGCCCCATGCCGTCCAGACCCGGCATATGAACGTCCAAAAAAACAATTTCCGGCTCCAGCTTCCGGATCAGTTCGAGCGCCTGCAAACCGTTGGAACCTGTTGCGATCACTTCCACTTCCGGGAAATCGCGCAGCAGGTAGGAGAGTTCGTCGCAGGCAAGCTGCTCATCGTCCACGACAATTGTGGTGAGGGTAGCCGTCGCACGGTCGCGCATGGAGTTGGTATTATAGCATTTCGACTTAAAGGAGACCGATTTTGCCCAATCAAGACAGCGTCCAAATCGCGCCCGCCGAGGGCAGGCTGGGAGTTCTGGTTCCCGGCATGGGCGCGGTGACGACGACTTTCATCGCCGGGCTGGAAGCCATCAAGCGGGGATTAGGGAAACCCATCGGGTCGTTGACCCAACTGGGGACGGTTCGCCTGGGAAAACGTACCGAGGGGCGCAGCCCCGCGATCCGCGATTTCGTCCCCCTGGCGAAGATGGAAGATCTGGAAATCGCCTGCTGGGACATCTTCGAAGACAACGCCTACGAGGCCGCGGTCAAGGCTGGGGTGTTGGAAACGTCCCTGCTGGAGCAACTGAAAGAACCGCTGTCCGCGGTGAAGCCGATGAAGGCGGTCTTCGACCAGGACTTCGTCAAACGCATCCACGGACCCAACGTCATGAGCGGCGGCACCAAAATGGATTACGCCGAGCGCGTGATGGACGATATCCGCCAGTTCCGGAAGCGCACCGGCGTCAGCCGCACCATCATGATCTGGTGCGGCAGCACCGAGGTGTTCCACCAGGCCGCCCCGGTGCACGCCACCCTCAAGACCTTCGAGGACGGGCTGCGCAAGAACGACCCCGAGATCTCGCCCAGCCAGATCTACGCCTACGCCGCGCTCAAATCGGGCGTGCCTTACGCCAACGGCGCGCCCCACATGACCACCGATATGCCGGCCCTGCTGGAACTGGCCCGCGAACGGAACCTGCCGGTGTGCGGCAAGGATTACAAGAGCGGCCAGACGTTCATGAAGACCCTGCTGGCGCCGGGCCTGAAATCGCGGCTATTGGGCGTCAGCGGGTGGTTTTCGACGAACATTCTGGGGAATCGCGACGGCGAAGTGCTGGACGACCCCGGCTCGTTCCGTTCCAAGGAAGTCACCAAATCGTCGGCGCTCGAGTACATTCTGCAGGAAAAGCTCTATCCCGACCTGTACAAGGACATCTACCACAAGGTGCGCATCGAGTATTACCCGCCGCGAGGAGACGCCAAGGAAGGTTGGGACAACATCGACATCTTCGGGTGGCTGGGCTACCCGATGCAGATCAAAATCAATTTTCTGTGCCGCGACTCCATTCTGGCCGCGCCGCTGGTTCTGGACATCGTGCTGTTCCTGGACCTGGCGCAGCGCGCCGGTATGCGCGGGGTGCAGGAATGGCTTTCGTTCTACTTCAAGGCTCCCATGCACGCGCCCGAGGTTTACCCCGAGCACGACGTATTCATCCAGCTCATGAAGCTCAAGAACACCCTGCGCTGGATGCAGGGAGAGGACCTCATCACGCATTTGGGCCTGGAATATTACGATTAACCGCTGTATCTTGTGAAGTGCGTCCGGCTCGGCCCCGGAATGGGCGGGCCGGCGCGTCTTTTCTTGTCTGAGAGCATATGAAGGTATTGGTCATCGGGGGGACCCTATTCATCGGCCGTCTGCTGGTGGACGAGTTGGTGAAAGAGGGCCACGACGTCGCCATTCTGCACCGCAAGCCGAAACACGACTTCGGCCGGCGCGTGGAGAACATCATGGCCGACCGCAATGACGCGGCCGAAGTGCGCGAAGCCCTGTCCGGCCGCCGCTTCGAGGTGGTGTTCGACAACGTCTACGATTTCGAGCGCGGCACCACGGCGGCGCAGGTGGAGGCCACCGTGCGCGCCTGCGGAAGCCGGATCAGCCGCTACATCTTTCTATCCAGCGTGGCCAGCTATGGCGACGGGTTGAACCACAAGGAAAGCGACCCGCTGGCGCCGGATTACCATCCCGAGCCGTACGTGCGTCACAAAGCCACCACCGAACGCCTGCTGTTCCGCATGCACTCGCGCAGCGGCCTGCCGGTGGTGACGTTCCGCCCGCCCTTCGTCTACGGCGCCAACACCAACTATTACCGCGAACAGTTCTTCTGGGACCGGCTGCGCGCCGGGCGTCCCATCATCATCCCCGGCGATGGCCACCGGCTGATGCAGTTCGCCTATGTCAACGATCTGGTGCTGGCCATGCGCAAGGCCATGACCGAACCGAGAGCCGTGGGCGAGGCGTTCAACATCGGCGATCCCAAGCCGCTGACGCAGGTGGAACTGGTGGAGAAACTGGCCAGGGCCGCCGGCGTGGAGCCCACCCTGGTGCGCATTCCCCGCGACACCATCCAGCAGGCCGGCGGGAACGCCATGAGCGAGCCGTTCTACTTCGGCGAATATTACGACCTCATGCCCATCACCATGAACATCGGCAAGGTGACGCGCATGCTCAAGATGAAGCTGACGCCGTTTGAAGTAGGGCTGAAGGAAACCTACCGCTGGTACACGCGCAACCACAAGGCGCGCACCGCCGGTTTCGAGTTCGACGATAAGCTGCTGGGCATGGTGAAGGCGGGGTCGCCGGCGGGCGTGTAGGGCGGGATTCTCGCCGACGGGTGTAGTGGGATGCGAACGGTACGCCCGAGTGGATTTGAACCACCGACCTTTTGCTCCGGAGCCAGTAACCGACGAAAAATCAAAGACTTAGCAGTGGGCACAACGGTTGCCCAGGATTGCGCTATGTTTCGAGTCTCCAAGGCGCTCGGGGCCTTCGCGCACGTGGCGCTCTCAATGCCTAACAGGGCTTCTATGCAGGGCGTGGGCTCAGAATCGGGCACAGCGGACGCACCTCTAGCATCCGACGCTTTTGCCCTTCTTTCGATTACAGCTCTCGCAGAGGAGCTGGATATTCCGTTCGGTGCTACTGCCCCCTTCCGCCACGGGAATGATGTGATCGAATTCCAGTTTTTCTCTGCCGCCGCACTGAACACACCGGCCCTGATCGCGTTGCCACACGAACATTTGAACAGTCTTAGGAATGCGCTCCCGCCTGAGCGAAGATGCCTGCACGGAGTTGCTGCGGCGCTCAATAAGAACAGCAAGTTCGTCAGTGGTTTTGCCGGCATCATCCTCTATCCGAAACGCCTTGCCCTTGTAAGTCCAGACGTTCGGCCAACATGCGCCACACGGGGAAGGCGTCGCGGTATTGCCGAATTCGGGATCGCGCACCCACCAGTTCCGTGAGGCGCCGGATTCACTTTCGGCAGGCGTGAATCGGACCTCGTACAACCAGTCTCCCTGAGCGTCTTTGCGACACCACGGAACGCGCGCGACGGTTCCGATATACCTGATCTTTGGAGTCATCTCTCCGAACACTCACCCTACAGAATATTCCAAGTCGAGTAGAGCCACCAGCGCGGATGAGTGGCCAGCGCCAGCCGCGATCAGTGGCCTTCGAGTCCGCTCAGAAAATCTCGCGTCTTCACGATGCGGCGTGGGTATGGCAGCAACCCGGAGACTCCGGCCACTGCCTCCAACATCCGTTCGTCGCCGGCCACGAAAAGTTCCGCTACACCAAGGTATACCGCCTGCCACAAATCTGCACCACCGGGCCGCTTCTTGCCATTCCTTTTTTTCGGCGCGTGAGTTGTTGAAAGCTCTATCATGCAGGCAAGTGTGGCTCGCAAGGCCTTCCAGATGTCACTTTTCCGGCAGATGTCGCGGATCTGGGAAACCGAGAGGTCTAGGTCCCTGGCGGGCGGGAACTGAGACAACAACCTCAAGAAGTCCTCTCTCTCCAGGACCCCGGGCACAAGGTAGTTGGTGGTCGCGTCGCGCTGCTCCGGCCTAATTTCCTGAATGAAGCGCTCCATGTTGTCGCGCATATTGGATAACCAGTCTGTGATCTCAGTCGTTGGCGGCGCTGTGGGATCTGACATGCACGCACGGAGACTTCTGGCGGGACCGCTCTGAGGTAGAAGGAAGTCTCGGTCCCCTTGCAGGACGGCTCGCGCGGCAGCCCACGCCAGATCAAGCGGGCGGTCTAGAAGCGGACCATCTCCGTGCAAGGCGCACATCGTGGAGCGAGTCAGTTGCCTCTGGTGTGGGTCTGGAGTGCGAAGCACTTCGGCGACAGAGATGACACTTGCCAGCACCCGAAGGTTTTCCCGCTGAATGGAACGGATAAGCTGGTCGCGGTTGCAGTCTTTTGCCAGTTCGTCCCAGGCCGATGTGTCGAAGTATACCAGCCTGAGCTGAGGCCGCTGGTCCGCCGCCGAGCGATTCGAATCGGGCATCTTCCTCACTCCAGTGTACTGCCCAGGGCCGGAGGGGGTCGCCGACGCCGAACAGAACAGGCTTCCAATGCCTGCAATCCTGCTGCGCTGGCGTTCGAGGCTGTTGCTCGTGCCACCCTCGCAGGAGAATCGTTGGGGCGGGTGCCCTTCAAATGGAGCGGCTTTGGCGTGGATGAGTGGAATGGGGACCGGGCCGCTTCCGTTGGTTTCAGAAGGGAGGTCAACACAGCCAAATGTTTCGGGTCCGGCTGCGGGGTCGGGCCCCTTGGGCCGGCTGACTTCGTGGTTTCGGCATGGCTCGAATCCCGCCCGTCCGGCGGCGGCTGCAACTGCCGATGCAAGTGGACCATCGAGGTGCGGGAGAAACTGGCCGGTGAGATTGGTGATGGTGGTACGATTCTGTTTTCCAAGATGGAACCCCTGCCACGGCCGGAGTGGACGTCCCCAATCGAGGTTGGCGTTCACGCGCGAAGCTTCTACTCGGCGCTCCCGGAACAGCCGATCAGAGCCGTGTTTCAGGCGCTCCGCGACGATCCGGAACTACTGAGCTTCCTGGCACGGCACGAACTCGGAAGGCTGGAGTTTTCGGGCCGAGTGCCACGCTCAAATTGGCTGGGCTGGTTTGATAGGCGATCCAGGGAGCTGGTGGTCAACGCGTTCCGGGCGCCGGAAACCTACGGCAATCCGTTCTGTCCTCCGGAGTTGCCCTCTGTGTCGGCCGCAGGCAGGGACCTGGCCGAGGCGATGCAGCGAAGCCTGTACCATGAGCTTGGTCATTCACTTCTGGACGTTGCCGGGCCGGAGGTCGAGCGGCAGGCCGGGAAGCTGCTCTTGAGCGGGAGCGCGACGCCCGTGTCGATTCGAGCAAGGAAGGAGCCGATTAAGTATTTTTGCGAGACGTTCGCGGCATACCGATTTGAGGATGGGTGCGCGACACGGGGTGGGCAAACAGTCAGCCACGACGGTGGTCCCAGTAGTCGTCAAACTGGCGGCTGTGGCGGCAGCAGCGGAGCGCAATGACGGCGCTGGCTCCTGGAACGGTCGAGAACATGCCCGAGCGCTTGAGGCGGGAACCCATCATGGTTTTGCATCCGGCTGACCGGTCTCCCAATCTGGGTGTACACCAACACTCAGAACCACGGCGCAAAAAAGGAAACCAATCAATTTGCCCCGTAGGAGTCGCACACCCTTTGAGGATGGCCTTGCGGACAAAGACCCGGCGGGCTACGATATGGTTGAAGCTATTCTCCGGGCCCTGTGGAAGAAAGGACCGCACAGGAACAGCAGCGAGACGAGCAGTTGAACGCCATAGGGAGAGAACTGTTCGAGCGTTCCCAAGGCGGAGCCCTTGATTTTGAGGCGTTTCAGGCTCTTCTCCAGCGCGCCATCGCGGCTGTCGGCTCCGATAATGAGCACCTGGAGATGTTTTGCCACTACGCCACGGGCGAAGGCTGGTGGGACTGGATGACGCAGGAACTCCGAAAAGCGCCTTCCCAGCGCGTGGCCTGATTTTCCGATTTCGGCGCCTCGACGACCTTCGGTGCCTCTCCACTCAACGATTTTGTGGTACGCCCAATCGAGTTAGGATGGACGAGGTGAGTCTCACCCGGGAGCGGGAGATCGAAGCGGCGATGGGAATCTTCGGCGCGGACCGAATGACGTCCCAGGCCCTGGTCGCCCGCGAGCACGGCGAGACGGCAGGCGCCTGCGTCGCGGTGGATCGGCACGCGAACGAGATTCCGGCTGCCGAAGCGAGTGGCGACAAGAAGCCGAGAGTAGCTTAGGGCTCGTCACGAATTAACCATTCCAATTCGAGCGCCGTGGTGGAAGGTGCTTTTGTGGGGCAGGTTGGCAGCCTGCGGCGGGTTGTCAACCCGCCTGCCAACCAGTTTACAGAAGCCGGCCAGGCCGATTGCGGGGTGCCCCCTGGGCCGGGCCGCAGGATGCCATCCTGCCCCACAAAAGCACGCGGGGCCTGCATTTCGCGGAAAACGCTCATTCCGCGCCGTCTCCGGCGCCGGCGAGATTGACGGACACGGATATTCAGTTATAATAAGTTTAACTAAGATTAACTCGTTCACCGGTTCATGGACATGAACAGAACAACCAAAATCATGGGCTTTTCGGTTCCGCCGGCCATCGTCAAGGAAGTCGAAACGCTCGCCCGGCGGGAGCGCCGGACCAAGAGCGAGCTGTTCCGGGAAATGGTGCGCGTCTACCGACGCTACTGCAACCAGCGGGAGCGCGACGAAACCCGGTGGATCGCGGGCATTATCGAAGAAGCCAAGGCCGAGCGGCGGAAGAACCCCATGAGCACCGAAGACATGCTCCAGGAAAGCGGCCGCCTGTCCCGCTCCGGCGCCCGCCGGGCGAAGAAGCTTGGCATCGAGCCCAAAGACATTGACCAAATCGTCCATGACTACCGCGCCCGCAAATAAGCTCAGAGTGGTCTTCGATACCAACGTCTACTTCCCGGCCTTCACCCATCCTCTAGGCCCGCCTTTTCGGATTTGGGAGCGGGCCGTCAAGGGCAGTTTCATTTTGCTCGCGTCCCCCGCGATCCTACGCGAACTCGCCCACGTTTTCCGGGACGTTTTGCATAGCGCGGAAACCGACATCGTGGCGTACCTGAAACTGGTGGCGAAAGTTGCCGAGATTGTCAGCCCAACGGCCACTTTGCGGGTGATTGCCGAAGACCCCGCAGACGACCGGATTTTGGAATGCGCCCTGGCCGGAGGAGCTGACCTGATCGTTTCCGGCGACCGCCATCTGCGAAAGCTGAAATCCTTCCGGAGTATTGGCATCGTTCAGCCAAGCGATTTTCTTCGCACTCTAGGATGATCATTCGCGCACGTAGCGGAAGGAGCCCCAAGGTCAGGACCGGCTCGCCGGCGGGCGTGTAGGCTGGGCCTTTCCCGATCAGTCCGGGTTTGTGCGTGTCACGCCCAACCCGACCGTGCCGACCTCATCGCGCTGAGTTTCGATACCGCTCCTCCGCTCGCAGCCGTATCAACGCTGCCACAGAATTCGAGCGGCTTCCAAGGGAACGGCTACGCCGGCACAGTCCGGTATCACCCGCGCCGTATAGTCCGTAGCCGGGCGCGTGGCGGGCACCCGTGCGCGATACGCGTAGCCTCCGGACGCGTTTGCCAATTGGCGAATCCGCTCCATCTCCTGCCGCGCCGGGCCGGCGCCGCCGACACCGTCGGCGTATAGCTCCACGCGTACGGCCTTCGGATCGAGCTCGTTGAGATACACCTGGACCTCAAACACGTGCCGCTCCCCATCGGTCTCGACCTTCATTTCACCGAAACGCAAGGCGGGCCACTGCTCTTCCAGGGCGTGCCGCCAATCCACCAATTGCCTGCCCGCCGCGCCTTTGCCGGCGGCACGGGCCCGATAGGCGGCCGCACTCGGAAGGTAGTGCTGCTCGGTGTATTCGCGCACCGCGCGGTCCGCGGAAAAGCGGGGCGTCAAGGTGGCCATGCTTTTGCGCATCCGCGCCACCCAAGCGGTGGGGATGCCCTGCGCGTCGCGGGCATAGAACTCGGGGATCACTTCCCGTTCCAGCAGGTCGTAAAGCGCGCCGGCTTCGGCGGCGTCCCAGGCCGGATCGTGGTCATGTTCCTGGCCGTCCCCCAACGCCCATCCGACTTCGGGCGTGTAGGCCTCCGCCCACCAGCCATCCAACTCCGAGAGGTTGATGCCGCCATTGACCAGCACCTTCATGCCGCTCGTCCCGCAAGCTTCCCAAGGCCGCCGCGGCGTGTTGATCCAGACGTCCACGCCTTGCACCAGGCGCTCGCTCAAGAGCATGTCGTAGTCGCTGAGGAAGATCGCATGAGGACGCGTCTCGGGCCGCCGGATGAAACGCACCCATTCCTGAATCAGGGCTTGCCCTTCTTGGTCCGCCGGGTGCGCCTTCCCTGCAATGATGAGTTGCACCGGACGCTGCGAGTTAGACAAAAGACGAAGCAGCCGCTCCGGATCGTGCAGCAGCAAGTTGGGTCTCTTGTAAGTCGCAAAGCGGCGCGCAAAGCCCAGCGTCAGGGCGTTGGGATCGAAGAGATGCTTGGCGGCTTCGATCTTCTCGGGCGCCACGCCCGCCGCCACCAACGCCCGCGACAAGCGCTCGCGAGCATACTCCACAAGAGACTTGGTGGCATCGGTCCGAAATTGCCACAGCCTGGCGTCGGAGACCTGGTGAACGTCCCGCTCCAGGGTCTTCGTCGTCCCCAACCAGCGCTCCTTGCCACAGGTTTCCGTCCAAAAATCGTCGGCCTGGGCCGAGTCCCAGGTGGGCACGTGGACTCCGTTGGTCACGTGGCCGATCGGGATTTCGTCCTCCGGCCAGCGCGAAAACAGAGGCAGAAAGAGACGCCGGCTTACCTTCCCATGCAAGCGGCTCACGCCATTCACCGCCCCGCTCCCGCGCATGGCCAGATATGCCATGTTAAAAGGCTCCGACGCGTCGGCCGGGTTCTGGCGGCCCAGGGCCAGCAAATCGTGGAGTGCAATGCCGAGCTTGGTTTCGGCATATTTCGCAAGGTATTGCGCGATGAGGGCGGGGTCGAAACGGTCGAATCCGGCGGCCACCGCCGTGTGGGTGGTAAAGAGATTCCCCGCGCGCGTGACCGCCAGGGCGACTTCGAAGGGCTGACCGGTCTCTTCCATGAAGTCGCGCGCGCGTTCCAGGACGGCGCACGCCGCGTGCCCTTCATTCAGGTGACAGACCTCCGGTTGGATTCCAAGCGCGCGGAGCAGCCGCCATCCGCCGATCCCGAGGAGCAACTCCTGCTTGAGGCGCAACTCCGGCCCGCCTCCATAGAGCTCGCTGGTAATCCCCCGATGAATGGGGAAGTTCGCCGCGTCATTGCTGTCCAGCAGGTACAGCTTGACCCTGCCAACCTTCGCCTGCCAGGCGCGCAGCCACACCGCGTATCCGGGCAGCGCGATCTCCAACCGCAACCACTCCCCGTTGGGGTGGCGCAACGGCGTGATTGGCAACTGTCCGGGATCGTTATATGGGTAGAGGGCCTGTTGTCCTCCGCTCTTGTCGATCGCCTGGCGAAAATAGCCCTGCTGGTAGAGCAGTCCCACGCCGATCACCGGCACACCCAGATCGCTGGCGGCTTTGAGTTGATCCCCGGCCACGTTACCAAGCCCGCCCGAGTATATGGGGAGAGCTTCACTCAGCATGAATTCCATGCTGAAATACGCGGCGCAAGTGAGTGGAGTGTCCGCATGATTCCGCTGAAACCAGGTGGGCGCTATCGCCGCCTGGCGGCCGGCTTCGACCAAGCCGTCTACGTTCTTCCGGAAAACCGGATCGGCCAGCACGCACTCGATCCGGTCGCGCGAGACCGTCTGCAGAACCACCCAGGGGTTATGTGTGATCTCCCACAGTTCCGGATCGAGCTGCCGCCAGACTTCGTCGGTCGAATGGTTCCACGACCAATGCATGTCCAAGGCGAGTTCCGCCAGGGAATCGAACCCCTCGATTTCCGTGGGCAGGAGATGGTATATGGGGTGGATGGCACGGGCATGTTTGCTCATGATCTATTGTGGCGCAGGCGGAATACAAGTTCGTTACACTTTTGCCGCGGCCGCCGGAACAGCCTTTGCCACGCGAGCATCCTTAAATGCGGATACCGCAACTGCAGCCAACACGACCAGACATACCAAGCCATACGAAGCCCATCCCGGGCGCCCGTGACTCACTGCTTGCTTTTCCATAGAATAAAGCCCTCCGGGCGTCCGCTACCGCCGCGACGTGCTCCCCGGTGTGATAATCCCTGCCGGCGATGGACGGTTCCCCGGGTTAAATCCCGGCTGCTGAAGCTCCTTCAATTTGCAACAAACGGGTTCTTTAAAGAACGGTATGTTCCTCGCGGTGCGGCGGTGCGGGGGGCTTGCCGGCGACGGCTCCCGCCCCCGCAATGCGCTTCTCTCGCGGCTACTTGGCCGCGGGTGGCAATCCGATCACCGTTCCGATGGCGTCGCCGGAGATCACAATTTCAACCCGTCGATTCTGCTGACGCCCCTCGGCGGTATCGTTGGAAGCCACCGGCTGCGTCTTTCCGAAACCCTGCGTCGTGACCGAAGTCACGACCATCCCTTGCTGTATCAGGAAGTCGCGCACGGCCGCGCCACGTTGTTCGGAAAGCCGCTGATTGTACTCGTCCCCGCCGACGCTGTCGGTGTGACCTTCCACATCCAGCTTTAGACCGGGATACCCGGAGACGATGCCGGCCACCTTGGCCAGCTTCTCGCGAGCCAGGGGCCGCAACGAATACTTGCCGGTGTCGAAAAGGACGTCCGACATGTTCACGATCAATCCACGCGCCGTATCCTGGGTCTGAAGAATGGCGTTGAACTGATTCAGTAGCTGGGTTCGCAGTTCCGCCTTCTCCGTCTGGGCCAGCGTGTTCGCCTGGGACGCACGATCGAGTTCCGCCTGGGTACTAACCCGCTGTGCGTCGTTCTCGCGTTTCAAGCGGTCGGCTTCGTTATGCGCGGCCGTAAACTGCGCATCGTTGTCGCTCTTCAGTTTGTCCGCCGCGGCCTGAGCGGCCACCGTCTTGGCGTCGTTCTCGCGTTTCAGACGGTCGGCTTCGTTATGCGCGGCGGTAAACTGCGCATCGTTGTCGCTCTTCAGTTTGTCCGCCGCGGTCTGCGCGGCCGCCATCTTAGCGTCGTTCTCGTGTTTCAAACGGTCGGCTTCGGTTTGCGCCGCCGCTAACTGCGTTGCGTTGTCGCTCTTCAGTTTGTCCGCCGCGGTCTGCG